>Ga0208938_1000942_pt1 | contig 18491 bp, 12 predicted proteins | sample AD_UKC125_MetaG_FD_184434 | JGI IMG/M metagenome (GOLD analysis project Ga0208938, IMG submission 184434) | Active sludge microbial communities of municipal wastewater-treating anaerobic digesters from USA - AD_UKC125_MetaG (SPAdes) (version 2) | ecosystem: Engineered > Bioreactor > Anaerobic >...
GGATGTGGACCCCTGGCAGGATCCTGATCTCGCCGTGCTGGCCACCCTGGTGGCGGCATGAGCGAGGTGACAATCACGGCCGGATCGACGACGGCCACGGTGGACGTCGCCCGCGGATTCACGCTCTACTCCTGGCTGGTCGATGGGTTCGACTACCTGCACACTGAACCCGGCTTCCCTGCCCACGGCAAGGTCACCCACAGTGGTATCCCAATCCTCTTCCCCTGGCCCAACCGGATCGCTGACGCCCGGTTCACCTGGGACGGCACCGATTACGTACTACCGGTCACCGAAGCGGCGACGGGAGCCAGCCTGCACGGGTACGCCGCATTCGCCGGGTGGCGGGTGGTCGACCAGGGCCCCGGCCATGTGACCGGTGAGTTCCTGCTGTCGCGCGATGCGCCGGATCAGGTATGGCCGGCGGACGCAGGACTACGCGTCACCTACCGGGTGGAGCCGACAGTTCTGCACGTGAACGCCGAGGTCTTCAACGACGACACCGTCGACCTGCCCTTCGGCCTGGGTTTCCATCCGTATTTGCGGGTGCCCGGCCCCTTCGATCAATGGCTCCTGCAGTGCGACGCCGCCAGGGCCTGGCCCCTGGCGAACATGGTGCCCGCAGGGGTGGCTGAACCCATCCCCCAAGCCGTGGATTTCCGCACACCCCGACGGCTCGGGGATCAGCACCTCGACGATGCGTTGACGGGCCTGCCCGCGGCACCAGCCATGACCCAGCGAGCAGCCCTGCGGTCCATGGCGGCTACCGCGACCGTGTCCAGTGACCCCGCCTTCACCGATTACGTACTCTTCACCCCTACGTCGCGCGACGCGGTGGCCATCGAGCCGTACACCTGCGCCACCGACGCGGTCAACCTACAGCCTCGCGGGATCGACGCCGGCTGGCAGGTGCTGCCTGCCGGACGGGCTGCAACCTTTGCATGGCGCATCGACATAGAGTGACCCATAAAGGTACCCGCGTGATCCGTCGCTATACCGACTGGCGGCCATTGCTACCGTTCTGGTAGACCCACCTCGAGGAGATCAATGGGACACCTTGCCCGATGGGCCGTGCGCAAACCCGTTCTGGCCATCATCAGCTTCTTCGTATTGTTCCTTGTCATCGGAATCCTGGGGGGCCGGTTCGGTGGGGAGTTGAAGGACTCCTTCGAACTGCCCGGTACCGAATCGCAAGTCGCGCAGAACCTCCTATCGGAGACTGCCGGAGCCGACGTCGCGACGGGCGCCACTGCGACTTTGATCTGGGGCGTGGACACGGGGTCGGTCACCGACGCCACCGTCAAGCAGACCGTTACCCCGTTGATGGAGGAGATCGCCCAGCAGCCAGGCGTCGCTTGCGTCACGTCACCTTACGGTCCGACGTACGGCCCGAGTTGCCCCGAGCGCAAGCAGCAGGCCAATCCCTTCCCGCTGCCCCCCGAGATCCAAGCCAAGATCGATGCAGGCACCGAGGCGGCCATCAAAGCAACCTCACCCATCAGTGAGAACGAGAAGGTGGCACGCGCAACCATCACGTTCACCAGCGCCACCGATATCCCCACTGAGACTGCCAGCACCATCCTGAACGAAGTGGAAGCCACCAACGGTCAGAACGGTGTCACTATTGGCGCCAGCGGACAGGTCTTGGCCTTCGCGGGGCAAGAACCCCCGAGCGGCGAACTCATCGGCATCCTGGTCGCCATCGTCATCCTGCTTATCGCCTTCGGGTCGGTGGTGGCTGCTGGGCTGCCCATCGTCACGGCCGTCTTCGGCCTGGGCGCCGGCCTGGCGCTGGTCACGTTCACCGCCAATTTCTTCACTGTCGCTACGTTCGCCCCAACGCTGGCCGCGATGATCGGCCTGGGCGTCGGCATCGACTACGCCCTGTTCATCCTCAACCGCTTCCGGCAGGCCGTGATGGCCGGACACGCCCCGAAGGACGCCGTTTACGAGTCGGTCAACACCGCGGGACGCGCGGTGCAATTCGCTGGGACGACGGTGATCATCGCGCTGCTCGGCCTTTTCGTCCTCGGGATCGGATTCTTCAACGGGCTGGCGTTGGCAGCGTCGCTCACTGTCGCCATGGTCATGCTGTCCGCCGTGTGGTTCCTGCCCGCCCTCTTGAGTCTGCTCGGCGACAAAGCCTTGGCAATCAGGATGCCGTGGGCTCGCAAGACCAAGGCCTGGCATCCCGAAGGCGGCAAGTGGGCTCACTACGGTCATGTGCTGCAGAAGCGGCCCTGGTTCTACACGGTGGCCGCAGCATTGCTGGTGATGGTCATGGCCATCCCCTACTTCAGCATCCGCTTGGGGTTCCCCGACGACAGCGGACAACCGGTTGGCAGTCCGGCGCGCATCGCGTATGACCTGACTGCCGAAGGGTTCGGACCGGGCAGCAACGGCCCCTTCTTCGTAGCCGTGCAACTTCCCTACGCCCTGGACGAGGATTCCCTGCGCGGGCTGATCCGAGACCTCAACGAGACACCTGGGGTGGCCCGCACGATCCCCAATGAAGCGATGGTGCCGATTTCCGTGACGGCGAATCAGACGATCGCCGCCATCCAGGTGATTCCAGAGACCTCACCACAGGACCCGGCCACAGACGAGTTGCTGCAGCGACTGCGTACCGAGACGATCCCGCGTGCCGAGGAAGGCACCACCATGCGGGCCTATGTGGGCGGCGCCACAGCGGTGACCACTGACTTCACGACCGTGCTCAGTAACGCCCTACCGGTATTCCTGGCGGTCGTCATCGGGCTGGGCTTCATCGCCCTGACCATCCTGTTCCGATCGCTGATCGTGCCCCTGATCGGTGCGGTGACCAGTCTGTTGAGCCTGGGCGCTGCCCTCGGTGTCACCACAGCTGTCTTCCAGTGGGGCTGGGGTGCCAGCCTGCTCGGCGTGACCTCCACCGGACCGATCCTGCCCTTCCTGCCGATCATGGTCTTCGCGATCCTGTTCGGGCTGTCGATGGACTACCAGGTGTTCCTGGTCAGTCGTATGCACGAGGAATGGGGCCACACCAAGGACAACGCCCTGAGCGTGCGCCGTGGCTTGGCCGGGTCCGGTCGCGTCGTCGCGATCGCCGCGGCGATCATGGCCAGCGTCTTCCTCGCCTTCATCCCGACCCCGGAGGACACGATCAAACTCTTCGGTGTGGGCCTGGCGACTGCAGTCCTCGTCGACGCGTTCATCATCCGCCTCGTGCTTGTGCCATCCCTGATCAGCTGGATCGGGCCGAACACGTGGTGGCTACCCAAGTGGCTGGGCTTCCTGCCCGAGGTCCACATGGAGGCCGAAGGCTCCGGAGACGAGATCGTCGACGACGACCCGGAACTGGTCCCAGCGCGCTAGCCAGCCTCGGGGCAATAGGGCGGAAGGTGCTGTGACACGCCGCGACCACCGGCAACAAGTGCCCCTTGTCGCCGGTGGTCGACGAGACTGACCACCGGCCGGGCCACGCCACGAACCACATCGGCGTTGGTCGCGTGCGCAGACGTTCAGCATGTCGCGCCCCAGTGTGGCCGCATATCCATGCCCGCGCGAGACCGCGGGCCAACGCCGGGGTTGGTACTGCCACATCACCTGGATTGCTTGCCCCGAAGCGCCCAAAGAAAGCGGCCCCCGGATCACCTGAGGTGTTCCGGGGGCCGCTTTCGTGATGTCTAGCGGTATTCGCCTTCACCGAGGTAACTGTCGTCCAGCGGCACGCTGGCTCCAGTCACATCATCGAAGTGACCGTAGGAGAAGTCGTCGTACGCCCGGTACTGCGCGTACACGGCATCACGTGCCTCCTGGGTGGGCTGCACCTGCAGGTTCCGGTACTGCGAGAGTCCGGTCCCTGCCGGGATCAGCTTGCCGAGGATCACGTTCTCCTTCAAGCCGAGCAGCGGGTCACTCTTGGCCTGGATCGCGGCCTCCGTGAGCACCCTGGTCGTCTCCTGGAAGGATGCCGCCGACAGCCACGACTCGGTGGCCAGCGACGCCTTGGTGATACCCATCAGTTCTGGACGCCCGGAGGCGGGGGTGCCGCCCTCCATGACCACCGAACGATTGACCTCACGGAACGAGCTCATCTCCACCACGTCGCCGGTGACGAACGGTGAATTGCCCGGCTCGATGATCGTCACGCGCTTGAGCATCTGGCGCACGATGACCTCGATGTGCTTGTCATGAATCGACACACCCTGCGGCCGGTACACAGCCTGCACCTGATCCACCAGGTGCTGCTGCACCGCACGCGGGGTGAGGATACGCAGGATCTGCTTGGGATCCTCGACACCAGCCGTCAGCTTACGGCCGGCTGCGATGTGCTCGCCGTCCTCCACCTCGAGCTTGACCTTCTTGGACACCGCGTGCTCGATCGGGTCCGACCCATCGTCGGGAGTGACCGTGATCTTGCGAGCCTTATCGGTCTCTTCGATGCTGACGCGTCCGGTGGCCTCGCTGATCGGCGCCAAACCCTTGGGGGTCCGTGCCTCGAACAGCTCGGTCACACGCGGCAGACCGTGGGTGATGTCCTCACCGGCTACCCCACCGGTGTGGAATGTACGCATCGTCAACTGGGTACCGGGTTCACCGATCGACTGCGCCGCGACGATACCGACGGCCTCGCCGACGTCCACCAGCTTGCCAGTCGCCAAGGAGCGCCCGTAGCACAGTGCGCAAACGCCGACCTTGCTCTCACAGGTCATCACACTGCGCACGCGGATCTTCTCCACGCCCTGAGCCGCAAGGCTCTGGATCAGCGGTGTCGCCAGGTCGGTACCGGCCGCAGCCAGGATCTGACCGTCGACCACGACATCCTGCGACAGTGTGCGGGTGGCTACAGAGGTGTCCACGAACTCAACGACGATGCCGTCCTGGGCGATCTCCACCTCGATGGAACGCTCGGTGCCACAGTCACTCTCGCGGATGATCACGTCCTGCGACACGTCCACCAGGCGCCGGGTCAGGTACCCGGAGTCGGCGGTGCGCAGCGCGGTGTCGGCCAGACCCTTGCGAGCGCCGTGCGTGGAGATGAAGTACTCCAGCACGCTCAGGCCTTCGCGGAAGTTGCTCTTGATGGGACGCGAGATCGTCTCACCCTTGGTGTCAGCAACCTGCCCACGCATGCCCGCGATCTGACTGATCTGGTTCATGTTGCCGCGGGCACCTGACTTGACCATCATCCAGACCGGATTGCGCTCCGGGAAGTTCTCGGCCATGGCGACCGAGACCTCGTCGCGGGTATCCCGCCAGATCGCTTCGAGGTCGCGGCGACGCTCGATGTCGTCGAGCTGACCACGGTGGTACTGGGTCTCGACCTTGGCCGCCTTCTCCTCGGCCGCGGCGAGCAGTGCCGGCTTGGCGTCCGGCACATGGAAGTCCGAGATGGCCACGGTGACACCGGATCGCGTCGCCCAATGGAAACCGAGCTCCTTGAGCCGGTCCAGCGTCTCGGCCACAACACCCTTGCCGTAGTGCTCCGACAGGTCGTTCACCAGCGCCCCGAGGCGGCCCTTGTCGACCTGCTCGTTGACGAAGGCGTAGCCCTTGGGCAGCGACTCATTGAACAGAGCGCGACCCAGCGTCGTCTCGAACGGCTTGCCGTCGTTGATGTCGGGGATCCGCAGCGTGATCTTGGCCTGCAGATGCAGTTCGCGAGCATCGCGGGCCATCAGAGCCTCAGCCACCGTGCTGTACGCGTGTCCTTCGCCGGCACCGCCGTCACGCTCACTGGTCAGGAAGTAGATCCCGAGCACCATGTCCTGGGTGGGCGTGGTGATGGGCTTCCCGTTGGCCGGCGAGAGGATGTTGTTGCTCGACAGCATCAGGATCCGCGCCTCAGCCTGCGCCTCTGCACTCAGCGGCAGGTGCACAGCCATCTGGTCGCCGTCGAAGTCGGCGTTGAACGCGGTACAGACCAGCGGGTGGATCTGGATGGCCTTACCCTCGATCAGTTGCGGCTCGAAGGCTTGAATACCAAGACGGTGCAGCGTGGGTGCCCGGTTGAGCAGCACGGGGTGTTCGGTGATGACCTCTTCGAGGACGTCCCACACCTCGTGGCGCTGCTGGCGTTCCACCATGCGCTTGGCGCTCTTGATGTTCTGGGCATGGTTCAGGTCGACCAGGCGCTTCATCACGAACGGCTTGAACAGTTCCAGCGCCATCTGCTTGGGCAGACCACACTGGTGCAACTTCAGCTGCGGGCCAACCACGATGACCGAGCGGCCCGAGTAGTCCACGCGCTTGCCGAGCAGGTTCTGACGGAACCGCCCCTGCTTGCCCTTGAGCATGTCGGACAGCGACTTCAGGGCGCGGTTGCCAGGTCCGGTGACCGGGCGGCCACGGCGGCCGTTGTCGAACAGCGCGTCGACCGCTTCCTGCAGCATCCGCTTCTCGTTGTTCACGATGATCTCGGGTGCACCGAGATCCAGCAGCCGCTTGAGCCGGTTGTTCCGGTTGATGACGCGGCGGTAGAGGTCGTTCAGGTCCGAGGTCGCGAAACGGCCACCATCGAGCTGCACCATGGGGCGCAGATCCGGCGGGATCACCGGCACCGCGTCGAGCACCATCCCCAGCGGGGAGTTGCTGGTGTTCAGGAATGCGGCGACCACCTTCAGTCGCTTGACGGCACGCACCTTCTTGGCGCTGCGGCCAGTCCGGACGATCTCGCGCAGCTTCTCGGCCTCACCCTGCAGGTCGAACGTGCGCAGCCGCTCCTGGATCGCCTGGGCGCCCATGTAGCCCTTGAAATAGTTGCCGAACCGGTCGCGCATCTCGCGATACAACATCTCGTCGCCCTCGAGGTCCTGCACCTTCAGGGTGCGGAACCGCTCGAACACTGCGTCGAGGCGGTCGATCTCCTTGTCGTAGCGCTTGCGGATCTGGCTCATCTCGCGCTCGCCGGCATCGCGGGTCTTCTTCTTGACGTCCGCCTTGGCCTCAGCGGCCTCCAGCGCGGCGAGGTCTTCCTCCAACTTCACCTGCCGGCGGTTGATCTCGTCGTCGCGCCGGTTCTCCAGCTGCTTCTTCGACATCCCGATCTTGGTCTCGAGCGACCCGAGGTCCCGGTGCCGGGCCTCCTCGTCGACGCTGGTGACCATGTAGGCCGCGAAGTAGATGACCTTGTCGAGGTCCTTCGGCGCGATGTCCAGCAGCAGGCTCAGCCGGCTCGGAACACCCTTGAAGTACCAGATGTGGGCGACCGGAGCGGCCAGCTCGATGTGGCCCATGCGTTCGCGGCGAACCCGCGAGCGAGTGACCTCAACGCCACAGCGCTCACAGATGATGCCCTTGTAGCGGACTCGCTTGTACTTCCCGCAGTAGCACTCCCAGTCGCGAGTCGGTCCGAAGATCTTCTCGCAGAAGAGACCGTCGCGCTCCGGCTTGAGCGTGCGGTAGTTGATGGTTTCGGGCTTCTTGACCTCGCCATGTGACCAGGCCCGGATGTCCTCACCAGTGGCTAGGCCAATCCGCAGTTCGTCGAAGAAGTTCACGTCCAGCACGTGGTGGTCCTTTGCTGTCTCGTTTTAGTGGACTGATTGCTCATATGTCGCGGTCCGTCAGACCTCTTCGACGCTGCTCGGCTCCCGCCGGGACAGGTCGATACCCAGTTCTTCCGCGGCGCGGAAGTACTCATCATCGGAGTCCTTCATGTCGATCGCCGACCCATCGCGGGCCAGTACCTCGACGTTCAGGCACAGCGACTGCATCTCCTTGACGAGCACCTTGAACGACTCGGGGATACCGGGTTCCGGGATGTTCTCGCCCTTGACGATGGCCTCGTAGACCTTCACGCGGCCAGTGACGTCGTCACTCTTGATCGTGAGCAGCTCCTGCAGGGCGTAGGCGGCGCCGTAGGCCTCCAAGGCCCACACCTCCATCTCCCCGAAGCGCTGACCGCCGAACTGCGCCTTACCACCCAGCGGCTGCTGCGTGATCATCGAGTACGGACCCGTCGAGCGCGCGTGGATCTTGTCGTCCACCAAGTGCAGCAGCTTGAGGATGTACACGTAGCCCACCGAGACGGGATCCGGGAACGGCTCCCCGCTGCGGCCGTCGAACAACCTGGCCTTCGCCTCGGAGTTGACCAGCCGCGGGGCATCGCCCTCGACCAGGGTCGAGTCCAGCAGGCCGGAGATCTCGAACTCCGCCACACCGTCGAAAACCGGCGAAGCGACGCGGGTGTCCGGCGGTGCCGAACGGGCTTGCTCCGGCAGATTCTGAGCCCACTGCGGATCGCCGATGACGTTCCAGCCCTGCTTGGCGACCCAGCCCAGGTGTGTCTCCAGCACCTGACCCACGTTCATCCGGCCCGGCACACCGAGCGGGTTCAGCACAATGTCGACCGGCGTCCCATCCTCGAGGAACGGCATGTCCTCGACGGGCAGGATCTTGGCGATGACACCCTTGTTGCCATGGCGGCCTGCGAGCTTGTCGCCCTGGGTGATCTTGCGCTTCTGAGCGACGTAGACCCGCACCAACTGGTTCACACCACCGGGCAGCTCGTCGTCCTCTTCGCGGTCGAAGACGCGGACATCGATGACCACACCGCTCTCGCCGTGCGGCACCTTCATGGACGTGTCGCGCACCTCGCGGGCCTTCTCACCGAAGATCGCGCGCACGAGCCGCTCCTCCGGAGTCAACTCAGTCTCGCCCTTCGGCGTCACCTTGCCGACCAGGATGTCGCCGGGCCCGACTTCGGCCCCGATCCGCACGATTCCACGCTCATCGAGATCCGCGAGGACCTCCTCCGGCACGTTCGGGATGTCCCGGGTGATCTCCTCGGGACCCAGTTTCGTGTCGCGAGCATCCACCTCGTGTTCCTCGATGTGGATGCTGGTCAGGACATCGTCCTGCACCAGACGCTGGGACAAGATGATCGCGTCCTCGTAGTTGTGACCCTCCCAGGGCATGAACGCGACCAGCAGGTTGCGGCCCAGTGCGAGCTCTCCGAGGTCGGTGCAAGGACCGTCGGCGATCACGTCGCCGGCCTCGATCCGCTGCCCCGCCACGACGATGGGCTTCTGGTTGTACGACGTTCCCTGGTTGGAGCGGCGGAACTTCAACACCCGGTAGGTGAAGATCTGGCCGTCATCCTGGGTGACCTCGATGGCATCCGCGCTGACCGCCGACACCACACCACCCGTGTGTGCGACGACGACATCGCCGGCATCCTTGGCGGCGCGGTACTCAGTACCGGTGCCGACCAGTGGCGCCTCGCTGCGCATCAGCGGGACGGCCTGACGCTGCATGTTGGAGCCCATCAGGGCGCGGTTGGCGTCGTCATGCTCCAAGAACGGGATCATGGCGGTGGCCACCGAGACCATCTGCCGCGGGCTGACGTCCATGTAGTCCACGTCGTCGGGCAGAACGTAGTCGACCTCGCCATCCTTGCGGCGCACGAGGACGCGGTCCTCGGTGAAGTTGCCGTCGTCGTCGATCGGAGCGTTGGCCTGCGCGATGACGTGCAGGTCCTCCTCATCGGCGGTCAAGTAGTCGATCTGGTCGGTCACCCGGCCCTCGACGACCTTGCGATACGGCGTCTCGACGAAGCCGAAGGCGTTGACCCGCGCGAACGTCGACAGGGAGCCGATCAGGCCGATGTTCGGGCCTTCCGGGGTCTCGATCGGACACATCCGCCCGTAGTGCGACGGGTGCACGTCGCGGACCTCGAAGCCCGCCCGTTCGCGCGACAACCCACCGGGGCCGAGCGCCGACAGCCGCCGCTTGTGGGTCAACCCCGCCAAGGGGTTGGTCTGATCCATGAACTGCGACGACTGGGAGGTTCCGAAGAACTCCTTGAGCGCAGCGACCACCGGGCGGATATTGATCAGGGTCTGGGGCGTGATCGCCTCGACATCCTGGGTAGTCATGCGCTCACGCACCACTCGCTCCATCCGGGAGAGCCCCATGCGGATCTGGCCCTGGATGAGCTCTCCGACAGTGCGCAGGCGCCGATTGCCGAAGTGGTCGATGTCGTCGACCTCGACCCGGGTGCCATCAGGCAGCGCGGGCTCGGCGGCGTGCAGCGCCACCAGGTACTCCACGGTGCGCACGATGTCCTCGTTGGACAGCACGGTCATGCTGGGGTCCTCGCGCAGGCCCAGCTTCTTGTTGACCTTGTAGCGGCCGACCTTGGCAAGGTCGTAGCGCTTGGGGTTGAAGTAGAAGTTCTCCAGCAGGTTACGGCCAGCCTCGATGCTGGCGGGCTCGCCCGGGCGCAGCTTGCGGTAGATGTCGACGAAGGCCTCGTCCTGGCTACCGATGGCGTCCTTCTCCATCGTGAGCTGCATGGACTCGAAGTGGCCAAACCGCTCGGCGATCTCCTCCGAGGTCAGACCCAGCGCCTTGAGCAGCACGGTGACCGGCTGCTTGCGCTTACGGTCGATCTTGACGTTGACGATGTCCTTCTTGTCGATCTCGAACTCGATCCACGAGCCGCGCGACGGGATGATCTTCGCCGAGTAGATGTCCTTGTCCAGCGCCTTGCCGACGGTCCGCTCGAAGTAGACGCCGGGCGAGCGCACCAGCTGGGACACGACGACCCGCTCGGTGCCGTTGACGATGAACGTGCCCTTGTTGGTCATCAGCGGGAAGTCACCCATGAAGACCGTCTGGGACTTGATCTCGCCGGTCTCCGCGTTGAAGAACTCAGCGGTCACGAACAGCGGCTGTGAGAAGGTCATGTCCTTCTCACGGCACTGGGCCTCGGTGTACTTGGGCTCCTCGAACCGGTGCTCCCGGAAGGACAGCGACATCTGACCGCTGAAGTCCTCGATCGGGCTGATCTCCTCGAAGATCTCCTCGAGACCGCTGGTCATCGGGAGGTCCGTGCGCCCGGCTTCCACCGCCTCTTGCACCCGGTCCTGCCAGGTCTGGTTGCCGAGCAGCCAGTCGAACGACTGCCTCTGCAAGTCCAGCATGTCCGGGACGGCGATGGGTTCGCGGATCTTGCCGAATGAAACGCGGTGTGGGGCTTGGGGGTTAACGCTGGCGGCCAAGTGAGGTCCTTCCGTGGCTCGCAAAACTGGTCCTTCGCGCACCGGAGACAACCCTGCACAAAGTGCTGGACGCCGAGCATCCAGGCACAGTGAGACGGTCGAGACAAGGCATGCGTGTAAAACCAGAGTATCTGACGTGATTGGGGATCGACATAACGGGGGCCAACTACTAATGATGATCCTGCGCCGAGGATTCGTCAAGCACCTCAGCCGCAGGGTCCTGCGTGCGCCTCACACTGCTGCATGGGATGGGCAAACACGAAGCCAGCCGCGACGGGTGACCCGTCGCGGCTGGCCGCAGAACTGCTGGGTTACTTCACAGAGACGCTGGCGCCGGCACCCTCGAGGGCTTCCTTTGCCTTGTCTGCGGACTCCTTGTTCACCTTCTCGAGGATCGCCTTGGGGGCGCTCTCGACGAGGTCCTTCGCCTCCTTCAGGCCGAGGCTCGTGAGGGCGCGCACCTCCTTGATGACCTGGATCTTCTTGTCACCGGCGGACTCGAGGACGACATCGAACTCGTCCTTCTCCTCCGCGGCTTCCTCGCCCCCGCCAGCGCCAGCCGGAGCAGCGGCAGCGACCGCGACCGGGGCAGCGGCGGTGACGCCGAAGGTCTCCTCGAACTGCTTCACGAACTCGCTGAGCTCAAGCAGTGTCATCTCCTTGAATGCGTCCAGCAATTCGTCGGTGGACAGCTTCGCCATGTTCGGCGTCCTTTCTTCTTGCTCCGGTCGGACCGGAAGTTCGGTGTAGGGGTGGGTCAGGACTCGGGTGTTTCGGCGGGCTCCGCAGCAGGTTCGCTGGCGGGTTCCGCGGTGGTCTCGGCAGCCGGCTCGGCAGGTGCCGGACCTTCCGCTTCGACCTTCGCCCGCAACGCCTCAACGGCGCGTGCGGTCTGCGACAAGGGGGCAGCGAACAGCGAGACGGCCTGCTGCAGCGAGGCGTTCATCGCACCAGCCAGCTTGGCGAGCAGCACTTCGCGGCTCTCCAGGTCGGCCAACTTGTTGATCTCCTCGGCGGACAGCACTTTGCCGTCCATGAAACCGCCCTTGATGACCAGCGCTGGGTGCTCCTTGGAGAACTTGCGCAGGCCTTTGGCGGCTTCGACCGGGTCACCATCGACGAACGCGAGGGCGCTGGGGCCCACGAGCAAGTCGTCCAGACCGTCGATGCCGGCCTCTTGGGCGGCGATCTTGGTCAGCGTGTTCTTCACCACCGCGTACGTGGTGTTCTGCCCCAGGCTGCCGCGCAATTGCTTGAGCTGTGCAACCGTCAGCCCACGGTACTCGGTGAGCACTGTGGCCGAGGAGTTACGGAACATCTCCGTGATCTCGGTGACGGCGGCGGATTTGTCAGGCCGTGCCATGGGTTTCCTTTCGACGAAAGGCGCCGGACACGAAGAGAGCCCGGGCGCAAACGCAGGCCCAGGCTCCGAGGAGTGCACCTGCGCAGGAATTACGCCCGAACGAACATCGGCGACCGGCGGTCTTTGGTTCTCCTCCAGAGTACACACCGGTGCTCTGAAACCAAGAAGGCCCCCGCCCGGTTGTCGGGCAGGGGCCAATCTGGCAGTGCGTCAGCTGGTCTCGACCGGGACCCCCGGGCCCATGGTCGTGGAGACGGTGATCTTCTTGATGTAACGACCCTTGGCCGCAGAGGGCTTGAGGCGCTCGATCTCGTCCACGGCGGCGGTGTAGTTCTCCACGAGGGCGTCCTCGGTGAAGCTCACCTTGCCGATGATGAAGTTCAAGTTGGAGTGCTTGTCGACCCGGAACTCAATCTTGCCGCCCTTGATGTCGGAGACGGCTTTCGTGACGTCCATCGTCACGGTTCCGGTCTTGGGGTTGGGCATCAGTCCGCGCGGACCGAGCACCCGGCCGAGCTTGCCGACCTTGCCCATGAGGTCGGGGGTGGCCACAACCGCATCGAAATCGATCCAGCCGCCAGCCACCTTGTCGATGAGCTCGTCTGAACCCACGAAGTCGGCACCGGCGGCGGTGGCCTCCTCGGCCTTCGCGCCCTGGGCGAAGACGAGCACGCGGGCGGTCTTGCCCGTGCCGTTGGGCAGGTTGACCGTGCCGCGCACCATCTGGTCGGCCTTGCGGGGGTCGACGCCGAGGCGCATCGACACCTCAACTGTGGCGTCGAACTTCGACGGCGAGGTCTGCTTGGCCAGGGCGATCGCCTCGGCGGGGGTGTACTGGTGGTCGCGGTCGATCTTCTCGAGAGCGCTAGCGAACTTCTTACCGTGTGGCATCGAAAATCTCCTCTTCGGATCTGTGGTTGAGCGGGGCGATGCGGCCCCTCCCACGGTGGAACTTCGGTGGTACGTCAGTCGGTGACGGTGATGCCCATCGACCGCGCGGTGCCGGCGATGATCGCTGATGCTGCGTCGAGGTCGTTGGCGTTGAGGTCGGCCATCTTGGTCTCGGCGATCTCCTTGACCTGGGCCTTGCTGATCTTGCCCACCGGCTGCAACGGGTTGCCTGAGCCCTTGGGGACTCCAGCCGCTTTGAGGATGAGCTTGGCCGCCGGCGGGGTCTTCAGGACGAAGTCGAAGGACCGGTCCTCGTACACCGTGATCTCGACCGGGATGACCTGGCCGCGCTGGCTTTCGGTGGCGGCGTTATAGGCCTTGCAGAACTCCATGATGTTGACGCCGTGCTGGCCTAGGGCAGGACCCACCGGCGGAGCCGGGTTAGCCGCACCCGCCTGGATCTGCAATTTGATCAGGCCGGAGACCTTCTTCTTCTTGGGAGGCATTGTGATTCCTTAGCGTTTCTGGTCTAGTTCTTCTCGATCTGGCTAAAGCTGAGTTCCACCGGAGTCTCCCGGCCGAAGATCTCAACGAGACCAGTCACCTTCTGGGCATCGAGGTTGATTTCGCTGATCGTTGCGTGCAACGTCGCGAAGGGTCCATCAATAACTGTAACCGAGTCGCCAGCGGCGAAGTCCACCTCGGTCAGTCGGGCGGCCGGAGCCGATGCCCCACCGCCGGCGCCCTGCTCGCCACCGGCCTTCTTCGGCTCAGGCTTCGGCGCCAGGATATGAACCACCTCGTCGATGGTCAGCGGAGTCGGTTCGTGCGCGCTGCCCACGAAACCGGTTACTCCAGGGGTATGTCGCACGGCACCCCACGAGTCGTCGGTGTAGTCCATCCGAACCAACACGTACCCGGGGAACTTGTTGCGCTTGACGGTCTTCTTCTGACCCTGCTTGATCTCGGTGACCTCTTCGGTGGGCACCTCCACCTGGAAGATGTAATCCTCCATGTTCAACGTGGTCATGCGGGTTTCGAGGTTGGTCTTCACTCGCTTCTCGAAGCCTGCATACGAGTGAATGACATACCAGAGGCCGGGCAGGCCGAGCTGCTCGTCACGGAAGGCCTCAACGGGGTCGATCTCTTCCTGCTCAACCTCGATGATCTCGCCGGTCTCCTCATCGATGACCACACTCTCGGTCAGATGGGCAGAGTCCTCGACCACGGTCGTGTGCCCGTGAGCGTCCTCGAAGATCTGCGTCTCGTCGATGTGCACCGAACCATCGGGCTCAGCGAATGTCTGTACCTCGTCACGAACGACACTGCCGTCCGGCTGCTCGGTCGTAACGGTCTCGTCGAGGGTCACGGTGCCGTCGGGCTCGCTGATCGCCTCGGTCTGCGTGGTCACGACGCTGCCATCGGGCAGCCGTTCCACATCGACCTGCTCGACGATTGTGGTGCCATCCGCCAGTTCAATGGCATTGAAGGCCTCAGTGCCTTCGACGTCGAGATCCTCGCCCTCGCTCGCCGACCACTCGTCGGGGGTCTGTATCGACATATCCTCGCTCTTCCTCAATTGCCGTAGAGGGTCAACACCACACGCCCGATGCCCAGATCGAACAGCGAGATGACCGCGGCCATGACGACCACGAACACCAGAACCACCCAGGTGTAGGTGAGCAGTTCCTTACGCGTCGGCCAGATCACCTTGCGAAGCTCAGCGATCACCTGCCGGATGAACAGGGCGAAACGGGAGAAGATCCCCTTGCGCGCGGGTTTCCCCGCATCCCTTTTGGGCGTGGGCGATCCCGCATCGTCAGCCGTGGTGGGCTCGCTCACAAACGCATTCCTTTCCTCGCCTTGCAGGGCCGGAGGGACTCGAACCCCCAACCACCGGTTTTGGAGACCGGGACTCTACCAATTGAGCTACGACCCTTCGATGACCTCTGATGCGAATCCCTGATGGCATACGACCAGAAGCGGGCAGGCTTCCGCACGCCGGCATCGGTCACCACACATCACCTTACGCGACCCCCGCCCTGTGGTCGATACCGGCTCCCGAGTTCGGCACCATAGAGACATGGCTCTTACCAGGATCTCCCGCCGAATCGGTAGCATCACAGAATCAGCGACCTTGGCCGTCGACGCCAAGGCCAAAGCACTCAAGGCGGCCGGTCGTCCGGTGATCGGATTTGGGGCCGGTGAACCGGACTTTCCCACCCCCGACTACATCGTCGAGGCAGCGCTGGCCGCATGCGCCGACCCCGCCATGCACCGCTACACACCGGCAGGCGGCTTGCCTGCACTGAAAGAAGCCATCGCCGCGAAGACGCAGCGGGATTCGGACTACACGGTCAGTGCAAGCCAGGTTTTGGTCACCAACGGCGGCAAGCAGGCGCTGTACAACGCCTTCGCCACCTTGCTCGATCCCGGCGACGAGGCGCTGCTGCCGGCCCCCTATTGGACGACCTACCCGGAGTCGATCCGGCTCGCCGGCGGGGTGCCCGTCGTGGTCCCCACCAATGAGGACACGGGCTACAAGGCCTCAGTCGCCCAGCTGGACGACGCCTGGACGCCAAACACCAAGGTGCTGGTGTTCGTCTCCCCCTCCAACCCGACCGGTGCGGTGTACACCCCCGATGAGGTGCGTGAGATCGGGCAATGGGCGGCCGACAAGGGGATCTGGGTCATCACTGACGAGATCTATGAGCATCTCGTGTACGGCGATGCCCTGTTCACGTCGATGCCCGTACAGGTACCCGAACTTGCCGACCGCTGCGTCGTGGTCAACGGTGTGGCCAAGACCTACGCGATGACCGGCTGGCGGGTGGGCTGGATGATCGGGCCGCCTGATGTCGTCAAGGCGGCCACCAACCTGCAGTCCCATGCGACGTCAAACGTGGCAAACGTGTCGCAGCGGGCGGCGCTGGCGGCGGTCACCGGGGACCTCTCGGCGGTGGAGCGGATGCGGGAGGCGTTCGACCGACGGCGGGTGACCATCGTCGACATGCTCAACGCCATCCCCGGCGTCACCTGCCCCACTCCGGAGGGGGCGTTCTACGTCTACCCGAGCGTGCGCGGGGTGCTTGGTCGCGAGATCCGGGGGCAGGTGCCGCAGACGTCGGGCGACCTGGCCGGCATCATCCTGGACGAGGCTGAGGTGGCGGTCGTGCCAGGCGAGGCCTTCGGCACTGACGGCTACCTGCGGCTGTCCTATGCCCTCGGTGACGAGGACCTGATCGAAGGTGTCCGGCGGATTCAGGAGTTGCTCGCGTAGTCCGGGAGTTATGCCCATGGTCGGGCGCGGTGTCTGGGCCGATGTCATGTCAACTACGGCACCACCGTGGACATCGCCGGCCCGATCCTGGGTGGCAGGCGCCACGAAGTGCTCACGGCGGTCGTACACCTGCGCTACGACTCCACTTTCCCCACAAAATACCCTGTGGACACTATCCCTATTCGAACATGTGTGCTATGCTCGACATGTGATCGACAGTGTGGCTCCCCCGGAACCGGACCTGGCCGGCCTGCTGGCCCACTTTGAGGGGTTGGACGACCAGGACATCACCGACGCGTTGCAGGCCCGGGTGCGTGCCCGTAGGCGCGCCGAGGCTGAGGATGCGGCGTTCATGCGGGTGCTGCACGCCCGGATCATCGATGCCAACCGCGGGTTCGTGAACGGGGCGACCGCGGAGATCGGGCTGATGCTGGGGATCTCGGGCAGGTCGGCGGAATACCTGGTCGAGACCGGCTACGAGCTCACCGCCCGCAGCCTGGTCTGGCAGGCGCTGCACGACGGGCTGATCGACGCCCTCAAGGCCCGCAAGATCGTGACGCTGCTCGATGACGTCCCCGACCCCCAACGCGCGGAACTGGAGAAGATCGCGATCGGGTACGCCGCCGATCACACCCCCGCCCAGCTGCACCGCCGCCTGCTGCGGATGACCTGCGACGAGGACCCCCAGGAGAAGCTGCGCGATCAGGCCCTGGCCCGCCGCCACGTCAGTGTGATCCTGGCCGGGCACGGCATGGCCTACGTCAGTATCTACGCCAGCCTCGAGCACGCCCAGGCGTTCATGCAGGGCATCGATGACCTGGCCGAGAACCCGGCCTGCGCCGACCCCTACGGACAAGGCGACGCCCGCAGCCTCGACCAGCGCCGCGCCGACGCCCTCACCGGGTTCATCAACGACCACTGCTTCTGGGACGTCACCGTGCAGGTGCAGATCCCCGCCGACATGCTGATGGGCGTGGAAACCAAAGGCGCGGACCTGAACGGGTCGCCGTGCACCCGCCAGCTGGCCCTGCACCTGGCCTGGTCACCGGATGCCCGCTGGACCCGGCTGGTCACCGACCCATTGACCGGGGTCCTGATGGACACCGGCACCACGAAATACCAGATCCCCGCCACGGTGCGCACCGCCGTCCGCCTCCGCGACCGGCACTGCCGCTTCCCCGGCTGCACCCGCCCCGCGGAATACACCGACACCGACCACGTCATCCCCCACCGGCACAACAACCTCACCCACACCAACGGCCTGGCCTGCCTGTGCCGCTACCACCACCGCATCAAAACCTTCGAAGCCTGGCAACTGAGCACCGACACCACCTACGCCCACACCCTCACCTGGCACGGACCACTAGGCACCACCGCCACCACCCGACCCCACGACTACCGACCAAGCACCCAACACCACCCCCGCCGCGGCCGCATTCCCCAACGCGACTGAACACCCAATCGACAGTGATTGTGCGGCATCGTCTTCGGCACCGAGGTTCACCAGGATCGCCCCGGAGTCGCGCAGTTCATCCACTAGGGGGCTTGCGGACCCGTCACAGCGCGCAGCCCCACATCACCGGCTCGGGCAGCAGAACGATGTCGAACACATCGACCACCCGCGACCGGATGTGACGGGCCAGTTCCAGCAGGTCCTCGGTCGTCCCGCCCCGGTTCGTCAACGCGAGCGTGTGTTTGCTCGACACGGCAGCACCAGAACCGGGCAACGCGAATCCCTTGTGAATACCGGCATGCTCGATCAGCCACGCCGCGCTGGTCTTCACCCGGCCGTCCGGCTGCGGCCATCCGGGCGCGCCCTCGGGTGCGTGATCCACGATCGGGTTGGTGAAGAAGGAGCCGGCGCTGCGCGTGTCGGGGTCGGTGGGATCGAGCACCATCCCCTTGCCTCGGCGCAATTCCAGAACCGCCTGCCGGACGGCGTCCACGGGCACCCGCTGCCCGATCTCGACCT
>Ga0208938_1000943_pt1 | contig 18481 bp, 11 predicted proteins | sample AD_UKC125_MetaG_FD_184434 | JGI IMG/M metagenome (GOLD analysis project Ga0208938, IMG submission 184434) | Active sludge microbial communities of municipal wastewater-treating anaerobic digesters from USA - AD_UKC125_MetaG (SPAdes) (version 2) | ecosystem: Engineered > Bioreactor > Anaerobic >...
AGGCGCGGCAGCACGAGATCATCGAAGCCGAAGGCGCCGAGCTGGTGGTGCTGGCGCGTTACATGCAGATCCTCAGCGACGACCTGTGCCGCAAGCTGGCCGGGCGCGCCATCAACATCCACCACAGCTTCCTGCCCAGCTTCAAGGGCGCCAAGCCCTATTACCAGGCGCACGACCGCGGCGTGAAGCTGATCGGCGCCACGGCCCACTACGTGACGGCCGACCTGGACGAAGGCCCGATCATCGAACAGGACGTGGCCCGGGTGGACCACAGCAAGACCGTGGAAGACCTCACCGCCATGGGCCGCGACACCGAAAGCCAGGTGCTGGCGCGCGCCGTGAAGTGGCACAGCGAACACCGCATCCTGATCAACGGCCATAAAACGGTCATCTTCAAGTAACGATGCGCATTCCGCCAATCCAGTGCCTGCTGACCTTCGAGGCACTGGCGCGGCTGCGCAGCGTCACCCAGGCCGCCGAGGAGCTGTGCGTGACGCCCAGTGCCGTCAGCCACCGGATCAAGCAACTGGAGCAGACGATCGGCACGCCGCTGTTCGGCCGGGCCGACTTCTCGCTGACGACCGAAGGCAGCGAATACCTGGCGCATGTGCGCGAGGGGCTCACCAGCCTGCAGCGCTTCCCGGGCGCAGCCTCGGCACCGGGCAAACGCAAGCTCAAGCTCGCGGTCACGCCGACCTTCTCGCGTTCCATCCTGATGCCGCGCCTGCGCTCGTTTCTGGAGGCCTACCCCGAGATCGACATCACATTGCAGGTGAGCATTCCCTTGCTGGACGTGGTGGCCGAGGATGCAGACCTCACGGTGCGATTCGGCACCGGGCGCTACGCCGACGTGGAGCACATCTGCCTGATGAAGGACGATGTCACGCCGCTGGCGTCGCCGGCCTATATCCGGGAGAACGGCCCGTTCGACAGCCCGGAAGACCTTAGGTCCGCCGCCTTGCTGCGCAGCCCGTTGGAGCCCTGGCGCACCTGGTTTGCCGCGCACGACCTCGACTGGCCCGAACCCGTGGATGGCTCCTCGTTCAACGACATCGGCCTGATGTGCGATGCGGCGGCACAGGGGCTGGGCATCGGCCTGGTGCGCCTCAAGCTGGGCGCGCCGTGGATCGAGAACGGCTCGCTGGAGCGCATCTGGCCACGCACCGTGCCCAGCCCGCACGCGCACTACCTGTGCTGGCGCACCGGCGCGCTGGACCGCTGGGAGTGCGCCGCCTTTGCCGAGTGGCTGAAGAAAAGCGTGGCCTGAGGAGGCACCGCCGTGTCGCCTCCCAGGCCCCAGCAGCTTTCAACAGGGCCTGAAAAAAACCTCACCCCGCGCGCCGCCGGCTGGCGTAGAGTTGGCGCATGACCACCGCGACCGATTCAAACCCAGCCGACCCCTCGCGCGCCGCCCGCCAGCAGGCGGTGGTGGCCGCCTTGCAGGCCGTGCTGCCTGGCCACGCCGTCCTGTACACGCCCGAGGACACCACGCCCTACGAATGCGATGGCCTGACCGCCTACCGCGAGCGCCCGCTGGTGGTGGCGCTGCCCGAGACCTACGAACAGGTGCAGGCGGTGCTGAAAGCCTGCCATGCGCTGGATGTGCCCGTGGTGGCGCGCGGGGCCGGGACTGGCCTGTCAGGCGGCGCCATGCCGCACCGCATGGGCGTGACGCTGAGCCTGGCCAAGTTCAACAGGATCCTGAACGTGGACCCCGTCAGCCGCACGGCGGTGGTGCAGGGTGGCGTGCGCAACCTGGCGATCAGCGAGGCGGCCGCGCCGCACGGCCTGTATTACGCGCCCGACCCCAGCAGCCAGATCGCCTGCACCATCGGCGGCAACGTCGCCGAGAACGCCGGCGGCGTGCACTGCCTGAAATATGGCCTCACCGTGCACAACGTGCTGCGCGTCAAGGGCTTCACGATCGAGGGCGAGGCGGTGGAGTTCGGCAGCGAGGCGCTGGATGCGCCCGGCTACGACCTGCTGGCCCTGGCCATCGGCAGCGAGGGCATGCTGGCGGTGACGACCGAGGTCACCGTGAAACTGGTGCCCAAACCCCTGCTGGCGCGCTGCATCATGGCCAGCTTCGACGACATTCGCAAGGCCGGTGACGCGGTGGCGGCCGTCATCGCCGCCGGCATCATCCCGGCCGGGCTGGAGATGATGGACAAGCCCATGACAGCAGCGGTGGAGGACTACGTGCACGCCGGCTACGACCTGACGGCCGAAGCCATCCTGCTGTGCGAGAGCGATGGCACGCCGGAAGAAGTGGAAGAAGAAATCGGCCGCATGAGCGAGGTGTTGCGCCGTTGCGGCGCCACGGCGATTGCCGTCAGCCGCGACGAGGCCGAGCGCCTGAAGTTCTGGAGCGGGCGCAAGAACGCCTTTCCCGCCAGCGGGCGCATCAGCCCCGACTACATGTGCATGGACTCCACCATCCCGCGAAAGCGCCTGGCGGACATCCTGCTGGCCATTGCCGAGATGGAGAAGAAGTACCAGCTGCGCTGCGCCAACGTGTTCCACGCCGGCGACGGCAACCTGCACCCGCTGATCCTGTTCGATGCCAACGACCCCGACCAGTTGCACCGCTGCGAGCTGTTCGGCGCCGACATTCTGGAAACCAGCGTGGCCATGGGTGGCACCGTGACCGGCGAGCACGGCGTGGGCATCGAAAAGCTCAACAGCATGTGTGTGCAGTTCTCGGCCGAGGAGAACGAGCAGATGTTCGGCGTGAAACGCGCGTTCGACCCCAAGGGCCTGCTCAACCCCGGCAAGGTGATCCCGACACTGAACCGCTGCGCCGAGTACGGCAAGATGCTGGTGCGGGGAGGCCGGCTGGCGTTTCCCGAGCTGGAACGCTTTTGATTGGAGACGCCGGCCCGGCGTCTCCAGCACCCGTCATCCAGCGAACCGGCCTCCCGACGGAGGCGGCTTGAACGGGCGTGGACCAGTGTCAGGCTGCCTCGGCCACCGGTTGCGGCGCGCCGATGCCCAGGCGGTCGAGCGCGGCAGCGAGCTGGCCCACGGTGCGGTCGACGTGGTGCCACTTCTCCAGCCCGAACAGGCCGACGCGGAAGCTCATGAAATCGGCCGGCTCGTCGCACTGCAGCGGCACGCCGGCGGCGGTCTGCAGGCCTTCGGCGAGGAACTTGCGGCTGGACTGGATCTCGGGATCGGCGGTGTAGCTCACCACCACGCCCGGCGCCTTGTAGCCCTCGGCCGCCACACTGGGGATGCCGCGGCTCTCGAACAGCGCCCGCACCTTGGCGCCGAGTTCGACCTGTTCGGCGCGGACCTTCTCGAAGCCGTAGGCCTGCGTTTCCTTCATCACCTCGCGCAAGCGGGTGAGTGCGTCGGTCGGCATGGTGGCGTGGTAAGCGTGGCCCCCACCTTCGTAGGTTTCCATGATCTGCAGCCACTTCTTGAGGTCGCAGGCAAAGCTGGAGCTCGTGGTGCCATCGATGGCTGCACGGGCGCGCTCGCTGAGCATCACCATGGCGCAGCAGGGCGAGCTGCTCCAGCCCTTCTGCGGTGCGCTGACCAGCACGTCGACACCGGTCGCTTGCATGTTCACCCACATCGCGCCTGAGGCAATGCAGTCGAGCACGAACAGGCCGCCGACCTCATGCACCGCGTCGGCCACGGCCTTGAGGTAGTCATCCGGCAGGATCATGCCGCTGGCCGTCTCCACATGCGGTGCAAACACCACATCGGGCTTCTTCTCGCGAATCGTGGCCACGACCTCGGCGATCGGCGCCGGCACCCAGGGCGCCTGCTTGCCTTCGCCCACGCGGCGGGCCTTGAGCACGGTGGCCTCGGCCGGGATCTGGCCCATGTCGAAGATCTGCGTCCAGCGGTAGCTGAACCAGCCATTTCGAATGACCAGCACCTTCTTGTCGCCGGCAAACTGGCGCGCCACCGCTTCCATGCCGAAAGTGCCGCTGCCCGGCACCAGAACGGCGCTGCGGGCGTGATAGACCTCTTTCAGGATGCCGGAGATGTCCTTCATCACGCCCTGAAAGCTCTTGGACATGTGGTTGAGGGCGCGGTCGGTGTAGACCACGGAGAATTCGAGCAGGCCGTCGGGATCGACGTGGGGCAGCAGGCCGGGCATGGGGTCTCCTTGTTCAATGAGAGGGGTCGCCGGCCAGGGAGCCGCACAACCGAACCTGTCAGCTTAGCACGGTGCCCGGCTGCGTGCACGGCTGCAATCCGGACGGCCGCAACCGTCACCAGGTATCCAGAAACCGCCGCGGCGCGTCACCGATGCGGGCCGACGCCAGCCCCCGCACGAGCCAGGCGCGGGTGTCGGCCGGGTCGATCACCGCGTCGATTTCCAGCGTGGCGGCCATGCTCAAGGCCGAGCCGTTGGCGTATTGCTGCGCCACGAGCTTCTCGTACAGCGCCTGGCGCTGCGCGCCTTCCGGCACCGCTTCAAGCTCCTTGCGGTAACCCAGCCGGACGGCGCCTTCCAGCCCCATGGCACCGAACTCCCCGGTGGGCCACGCAACGTTGAACACCGGCGCATGAAAGCCGCCCGCGGTCATGCCCATGGCGCCCAGGCCATAGCCTTTGCGCAGCACGATGCTGAAGTACGGCACGCGCAGGCTGGCCGCCGTGACGAACAGGCGGCTCACGTGGCGCACCTGCGCCTGCTCCTCGATGTCCGGGCCCACCATGAAGCCGGGCGTGTCAACCAGGCTGACCAGCGGCAGTCCATGCACATTGCACAGCTGCATGAAGCGCGCCGCCTTGTCGGCCGCATCCGCATCGATGGCACCGCCCAGGTGCAGCGGGTTGTTGGCCAGCAAGCCGACCGGCCGCCCTTCGATGCGCGCCAGCGCGGTGTGAATGCCGATGCCAAAACCGGTGCGCAGCTCCAGCAGGCTGCCCGTGTCCACGATGCCGGCCATGGCGGCATAGGTGTCGTAGACGCGCAGGCGGTTCTCCGGCACCACGGCCCGCAGCGCCAGCGGGTCAGGCGTGAGCCAGTCGCGGGTGGGCCCCTGGAAGAACGACAGGTAGTGCCGCGCGGCGGCCACCGCCCGGGCCTCGTCTTCGACCAGGATGTCGATCACCCCGTTGCGGTGCTGCACGCTGCCGGGGCCGATCTGCTCCGGCTTGAAGACCCCCAGGCCACCGCCTTCGACCATGGCCGGACCGCCCATGCCAATGTTGCTGCTGCGCGTGGCAATGATCACGTCGCTGCAGCCCAGCAGCGCGGCGTTGCCTGCAAAACAGCGGCCACTGACGATGCCGATCACCGGCACCTGCCCTGACAGCCGGGCGTAGCTGGCGAAGGTGGTGACATGCAGGCCGGCCACGATAGGCATGTCGGTGTCGCCCGGACGGCCGCCCCCACCTTCGGCGAACAGCACCACCGGCAGCTTCTGATCCAGCGCGATGCCCAGCATGCGGTCGGTCTTGGCGTGGTTGCGCATGCCCTGCGTGCCCGCCAGCACCGTGGCGTCGTAGGCCATGACCACGGCTCGGCTGGCCTCGGGCCCGTGGATGTGGGCGTTGATGCTGCCGATGCCGGTCACCATGCCGTCGGCCGGGGTGTTGCGCATCAGGTCGTCCTCGCTGCGGCGGCTGCGTTGGGCGGCCACGGCCAGCGCGCCGTATTCGATGAAACTGCCTTCATCACACAGGTCGGCGATGTTCTCGCGCGCCGTGCGCTGGCCCTGGGCGTGGCGCCTGGCAACGGCCTCGGGCCGGGCCGCATCATGGGTGAAGGCGTGCCGGTCCACGACCCGCTGCAGGTCCGGGCGCAGCCCCGCCGCCGCTGCGTGGGGCAAGGCGGGCTCTGCGGGCGCCGTCGGCGATGAGTTTGAAGCGTTTTTTGCCTCATCCCAGCGTGGTTCGGTGTCTGTTTGCTCTGATAACAGGAGCAATTCACCCTCGTTCACGGTGTCACCGGTGGCCAGCAGCAGTTCGCGCACGCGCCCGTCGACCGGGGCGCGCACCTCATGCTCCATCTTCATCGCTTCCAGGATCACCAGCACATCGCCGGCACGCACCGTGTCGCCAGGCGACACCAGCCATTGAACAATCTGGGCCTGCAGAGGGGAGCGGAGTTCAGTCATGCCCGCGATTGTGGGCGGGCCCTAGCCCGCGCGGCGTCAAGCCGGTGACAGCGCCAGCGCAAGGCCGTCCAGTGCCACTTCGATACGGCGCGCGCCGGCCTGTGCCGGATCGTCCAACGCGGCACTGAGGCGCTCCAGTGCCACACCCACGGAAAGCGCGGAACCCTCCAGACGGCCATAGGCAATGCGCAGGGCCGCATCACGCGGCTCCAGCCCATGGAGCTCGCAGCGCAGGGCCTGTGCGAACAGTGCCGTCAGCAGGCTGCGCAGGGCCGCATCGGAGGTGTGCAAGGGGTTGCTCAGCACAATCTCATGGAAGGACCGGCGCCCGACATGGTGGCCCGGCCGCACGGCGGCGACCATCATCGCGTGCAGGAAATGCTCCACGCTGACCGAATCGAGCATCCGCAACCGAGGCGACCCCGGTGCCAGCGCCGGAAAGCGCAGCAGCATCAACAAGCCTGTGCCAGCCACGGCCTTCTCGCCCTTCAGAGGCCCCGAGAGCCGACGCAGCATGTCCTGCAGGTTTTCACCGGCCGGGCCTCTGACCCGCTGCAACTCGGCCCGGCTCTGCAGCACGAGCGCGCGGCGCCGCTCCAGCCGATGCAGTCCGTACAGGTTGAAAGGCACCTCCAGCACGCTGCCCAGGGGCATGGCCATCAGCACCCACGGCTCGAACGGGATGATCCCGGACACCGCCAGCGTGGTGATGCTCACGCCCAGGCTCACCGGCACGAAGCCCGCCAGCAGCCAACCCGCCGCGCGGTTCTCGGTGTGCCAGGCAAACCAGAAGCTGGACAGGCTCAGCACCGTGGCCACCGTGGCGATCACATGCGAGAGCGACTGGTACACCGACAGACTGAAGGCCAGACCCAGCACCCCGGCCAGCGGACACAGCACCCCCATGAAGCGAAGCAGCCGCGAAAAGCGCGGCGCCCGAACCTCCAGCGCGAAGGCGCATTCCGCCAGCAGCAGGGCCAGACCGGCTGAGACGCAGGCCAGGCCCGACGCGATAGGGCCCCGCCAGTCGGCCAGGGCGGGCCAGATCCAGCTTTCACCATAGCCGGAGATGAACATGCCGGCCATCCCGATGCACAGTCCCAGCAGGGCATACAGGCCATAGGCCCGGCTGCGCAAGCGCCAGGCCCTTGTCATCGCATAGGCCACGGCGCACACGACCACCGCAAAACACCCCGTCATCGCCCAGAACTGCCACCGGGACTGGCTCTTCCAGTCGTCGCGGGGCTGCATCAGGAACAGTCCTCGCGTGGGCACCGTGCTTTTCAGCCGCAGATAGGCCGTGCCCGGCGGGGTTTCGAGTGGCAACGCGAACGTCGCCGGGAAGCGCGCCCCGCTGCGCTGCGCCATCGGAATGTCGCGCCCGCCCCGCAGCACCACGGGCTGTCCGTCGTTCCCGGGCAGGTACAGGTCGGCGGCGCGCAGTGAAGGATGGGTCAGCTCCAGCACGCGCGGCAACCCCTCGGGGCCGGGCCCCAGGTCCACGGCGTACCAGATCGGCTGGCGGGCCTCGGCGCGGAACTCGGGTCGATCACCCTGGGGCAGGGCCACCTGGGCGCCGGGCTGCAGCGCCGCCCGGGCAGAATCCAGGTCGTCGCGCCCGTCCGGCGGCGTCCAGGCCCGTACCGCCATGACCGCACCAGGATCCGCCGACGGATGCGCCGGTGCATCCGCGGCGGCTGACACCAGCGCCCACAGGCCGCCCGTCGCAAGCAGCCACCGCAAGGCATGCGCATACAGGTTCATGGTGGGTTGGGGTTCAGGGGATGACCGTGCAGAAATCGATGCGCCGATTCTAGGTTCGGTGCACCGGGGCAAGCGGCAATGCCGTTATGCTGGAACCCGCAGCGTGCGCAAGCGGCCAGGCCGCAGTTGCGGGCGCCCGAACCCTCAGGAGAGACTCCGACCATGAACCTGGCGCAACAGCTGGCGCGCGTGGCGCGTTTGGACCCCGACCGACCCGCCCTGTTCAACGGCACCCAGCCCGTGTGCACGTACGGGGAGTGGGCGCAGCGCGCCGCGCGGCTGGCCGCCTCGTTTGCCGCCGCCGGTCTGAACCCCGGTGATCGGGTGGTGCTGTTCCAGCGCAACCACCCGCGGTACCTGGAGGTGCTGCTCGGCGCCTGGTGGGCCGGACTGGTGGTGGTCCCGGTCAATGCCAAGCTGCACCCGGCCGAAACGCAGTGGATCATCGACAACGCGCAGGCCCGCTGGGCGTTCGTGACCGCGGACGTGGCCCCAACGCAGTTTGACGCCCTGGAGCGGCAGATCGATATCGAAACGCCCGCTTATGAAAGGCTGCTGCAGGCCCAGCCCGTTCCGATGGTGCACCGGGCCCCCGACGACATGGCCTGGCTGTTCTACACCAGCGGCACCACCGGCCGGCCCAAGGGCGTGATGCTGACCCACCGCAACCTCTTGACCATGGGATTGACCTATTTCGTGGATGTGGACCCGATCGCGCCGCAGGATGCCATCGTCTATGCCGCCCCGATGTCGCATGGCGCGGGCATCTACGCGATTCCGCACCTGATGGCGGGCGCCCGCCACATCGTGCCGGCGTCCGGCGGCGTCGATCCGGCCGAGCTGTTTGCCCTGGCGAAAGAGGCCGGACCTTTGTCAATGTTTGCTGCGCCCACCATCGTCAAGCGGCTGGTGGACCACGCCGAGGCGCAGGGTGAATCCGGCGAAGGGTTCAAGACCATCGTCTATGGCGGCGCGCCCATGTATGCGGCCGACATTCAACGCGCCCTGCGCGTGATGGGGCCCCGCTTCGTGCAGATCTACGGCCAGGGCGAGACGCCAATGGTGGGTACCGCGCTGTCGCGTGCGCACCTGGGCGACACGGCACACCCGCGCCATGCCGCGCGCATGGCCTCCGTCGGCGTGGCCCAGACCCCGGTGGAAGTGCGTGTGGCCGGCGCGGACGGACAGGCCTTGCCCGTCGGCGACGTCGGAGAGGTGCTGGTGCGCGGCGATACGGTCATGGCCGGCTACTGGCGCAACCCCGAGGCCACCGCGGCCGCCATCCGCGACGGATGGCTCTGGACCGGTGACATGGGCGCGCTGGACGAAGACGGCTTCCTGACCCTGAAGGACCGCAGCAAGGACCTGATCATCAGCGGGGGCTCCAACATCTACCCGCGCGAGGTGGAGGAGGTCTTGCTCACCGCGCCGGGCGTGGCCGAGGTGGCGGTGGTGGGCGCGCCGGACCCGGAGTGGGGCGAGGTGGTGGTGGCCTTTGTCGTGGCGCAGCCCGGCTGCTCGCTGGAGGCGATCGCACTGGACGCGCATTGCCTCTCGCAGATTGCCCGCTTCAAGCGCCCCAAGCGGTATGCGTTCGTGCCCGCCCTGCCCAAGAACAACTATGGCAAGGTGCTGAAGACCGAGTTGCGCGGACGCCTGGAACCAGCGTCCGGTAGCCCCGTGCAGGACTAAACTCATTTTTTCCGATACCCCGCAGTCAAGGAGGACCGCATGCCCCGTCAAAACAAATACGTCTATGCCTTTGGCGCCGCCCGCACCGAGGGCGACGCCTCCATGAAAAACCTGCTCGGCGGCAAGGGTGCCAACCTGGCCGAGATGTGCCGGCTCGGCATCACCGTCCCGGCCGGTTTCACGATCAGCACCGAGGCCTGCACCGAATTCACGGAAATAGGCCAGGCCCATGTCCTGGGCCTGATCCGCGATGAGGTGCTGCAGGGTGTCGCGCAGGTGGAGCGCGAGATGGGCAAGACCTTCGGTGACGCCGCCGATCCGCTGCTGCTGTCGGTGCGCTCGGGCGCGCGGGCCTCGATGCCGGGCATGATGGACACGATTCTCAACCTGGGTCTGAATGACGAGGCGGTCGTCGGCCTCGCGAAAAAGGCCAGCAACGAGCGTTTCGCCTGGGACTCGTACCGCCGATTTGTCCAGATGTACGGCGACGTGGTGATGGGCCTGAAGCCGGTGTCGAAGGAGGAGCACGACCCCTTCGAGGTCATCATCGACATGGTCAAGGACAAGCGCGGCGTGAAGCTCGACACCGACCTCGACACCGAGGATCTGAAGGAGCTGGTGCAGCGCTTCAAGTCGTTGATCCGGGCCCGCATCGGCCGCGACTTCCCCACCGACCCCTGGGAGCAGCTCTGGGGCGCCGTCTTTGCGGTGTTCGAGAGCTGGAACAACGAGCGCGCCAAGGTCTATCGCGAGCTCAACGACATCCCGCAGTCCTGGGGCACGGCCGTCAACGTGCAGGCCATGGTGTTCGGAAACCTGGGTGACAGCAGCGCCACGGGTGTGGCATTTTCCCGCGATGCCGGCACCGGCGAAGACTTGTTCAATGGCGAATTTCTGATCAATGCCCAGGGCGAGGACGTCGTGGCCGGCGTGCGCACGCCGCAGCAGATCTCCCTGCTGGGTTCGCAGCGCTGGGCGCAGCTGGCGCTGGTCAGTGAGGAGGAACGGCGTGCGAAGTTCCCGTCACTCGAAGAACTCATGCCCGGGATCTACCAGCAGTTGCTGGCCGCCGAGACCCTGCTGGAGAACCACTTCAAGGACATGCAGGACATGGAGTTCACCATCCAGGAGGGCAAGCTCTGGATGCTGCAAACCCGCAACGGCAAGCGCACCGGTGCCGCCATGGTGCGCATCGCCATGGAGATGCTGAAGCAGGGCATGATCGACGAGAAGACCGCCCTGCTGCGCGTGGCGCCCGAGCGCCTGAACGAACTGCTGCACCCGGTGTTTGACACCCATGCCGTCAAGGCCGCCAAAGTCATTGCGCGCGGCCTGCCGGCCTCGCCGGGCGCGGCAACCGGGCAGATCGTGTTCTTTGCCGACGAAGCCGAGGAATGGGTCAAGCAGGACAAGGCGGTGATCCTGGTGCGTCTGGAGACCTCTCCGGAAGACCTGCGCGGCATGAGCGTGGCCAGCGGCATCCTGACGGCCCGTGGCGGCATGACCTCGCATGCGGCGGTGGTGGCGCGCGGCATGGGCAAGTGCTGCATCTCCGGCGCGGGTGCGGTGCAGGTGGACTACAAGGCGCGCACCCTGACGATCGGTGGCACGGCGTATCAGGAGGGCGACTGGTTGTCGCTGGATGGCTCGACCGGCGAAGTCTTCGCGGGGCGGATTCCCACCATGGAGGCGGGCCTGAGTGGCGACTTCGGAGCCCTGATGGCGCTGACCGACCGGTACAAGCGCATGGACGTGCGCGCCAATGCCGACACGCCGCACGATGCCCAGGTGGCGCGCAGTTTCGGCGCCACCGGCATCGGCCTGTGCCGCACGGAGCACATGTTCTTTGCCGGCGACCGCATCGTGGCCGTTCGGGAAATGATTCTGGCCACCGATGAGGCCGGGCGGCGCAAGGCGCTGGCCAAGCTGCTGCCGATGCAGCGCACCGACTTCGAAGGCATGTTCCGCGAGATGAGCGGCCTGCCTGTCACCATCCGCCTGCTGGATCCGCCGCTGCACGAGTTCATTCCGCACGACGAGGCCGGCCAGCGCGTGATGGCCAACGAGATGGGGGTGCCGCTGAGCCGGATCCGGATGCGGGTCGAAGAGCTGCACGAATTCAATCCCATGATGGGGCACCGAGGCTGCCGTCTCGGCATCAGCTACCCGGAGATCACCGAGATGCAGGCGCGCGCCGTGATCGAGGCGGCGCTGAACATGAAGGCCCGCGGCGTCGACGTCAAGGCCGAGATCATGGTCCCGCTCGTCGGCACGGTGCGGGAGTTCGACGCCCAGGCCAAGGTCATCCGCCAGACGGCCGCCACCGTGTTCAAGGAGCGCGGCGAAGCGATGCCCTACCTGCTGGGCACAATGATCGAGACGCCGCGGGCTGCCGTCATCGCCGACAGCATCGCCCGGCACGCGGAGTTCTTTTCGTTCGGCACCAACGACCTGACCCAGATGACCCTGGGCTTCTCGCGCGACGACGCCGGCAAGTTCCTGCCCGACTACCTGCGCATGGGCCTTTATGAGCACGACCCGTTCCGCTCCATCGACCAGAAAGGGGTGGGCGCGCTGGTGGAGATGGCGGTGCGCAAGGGCCACGAGACACGCCCCGACCTGGAGACCGGTGTCTGCGGCGAGCACGGCGGTGATCCGGCATCGGTCGAGTTCTTCCACCGCGCCGGGCTCGACTACGTCAGCTGTTCGCCGTTCCGCGTGCCGATCGCGCGCCTGGCCGCGGCACAGGCGGCGATCCGGGACTGATCACCACGACATTGGCTGTTTTCCCTTTCCTATCGTTCCATGCGCCGCACCACATTCGCCCTCCTCGTGGCCTGCATCGCCGGCTGCGCAACCCTGACCCAGGATTCACTGGACACCCGCTTCGGTCCTGCGGACCCGACCCGCTTCGACCAGCCGGCCGCGCCGCCGCCAGGGGGGGTGTCCTATCGGCACGATGTGCGCCCGGTGCTGGAGCGCCGCTGTGTGGTCTGCCACGGCTGCTACGACGCGCCCTGCCAGCTCAAGCTCGGTGCCTGGGAAGGGGTGGCCCGCGGCACCAGCAAGGCCGTGGTCTATGACGGCACCCGCCTGCTCGAAGCGCCGCCCACGCGCCTGTTTGTCGATGCGCAAACCGCCTCTCAGTGGCGGCAAAAGGGCTTCGATCCCGTGCTCAACGAACGCACGCCCACGCCGGAGAACAATCTCGCCGCCAGCGTGCTGTACCGAAGCCTGGCACTCAAGCAGGCCCATCCCCTGCCTGATGAACCGGTGCTGTCGGGTGCATTCGATTTTTCGCTCGACCGCGCGCAGACCTGCCCGCGGCTGGACGAGTTCGATGCCTACGAACGTGACCGGCCCCTGGCCGGCATGCCCTATGGACTGCCGGGCCTGGCCCCGCGCGAGCTCGACGTGGTGAAACGCTGGCTGGCCGCCGGTTCGCCCGACGACGCGCCCCCGTCGCTGCCCGCCGCGGTGAGCCGCCAGGTCAGCGAATGGGAGCGGTTCCTCAACGGCAACTCCCTGCAGGAGCAGCTGATGAGCCGCTACCTGTACGAGCACCTCTTCCTGGGTCACCTGGTGTTCGAGGGTGACCCGCAGCACCAGGCCTTTCGGATCATCCGCTCGACGACGGCGCCTGGCGCGCCGGTTGCGCCGGTGGCCACCCGCCGTCCTTACGAAGACCCGGGTGTGGCGCGGGTGTACTACCGGCTGCAGCCGGAACGCGAAACCGTGCTGGCCAAGACGCACATGCCCTATCAGCTATCGGCCCAGCGCATGGCGAAGTACCGAGGCTGGTTCCTCGACCCGGCCCACCCCGTCAAGACACTGCCGTCCTACGCCGACGAACAGGCGTCCAACCCGTTCCTGACCTTTGCAGCGATTCCGCCCGAATCTCGTTATCGCTTCCTGCTGGATGAGGCCGAGTTCTTCATCATGAACTTCATCAAGGGGCCGGTGTGCCGCGGCCAGATGGCGCTGGATGTGATTCAGGACCGCTTCTGGGTGTACTTCATGGACCCGAAGCTGGGCTCCGGGGCCGCCGACGCCGAACTGGCCGCCCGCCTGGCCAGCACGCTGCGCCTGCCTGCGTACTATGGCAGCGATTCCCCGGCGCTGTTCGCCTGGCACGAGCTGGCAAAAAACGAAAACGCCTTCCTCGCTGAAAAGAATGCGTTTCTCAAGCAGCGCTATGGCGGCGCCCGGAAGGTCGACCTGCCACTGATCTGGGACGGGGATGGACGCAATCCCAATGCAGCACTCACCGTGTTCCGCCATTTCGACAGTGCCTCGGTCGTCAAGGGCCTGGTTGGTGAGCCGCCAGAGACCGCCTGGGTCATCGGGTACCCGCTGTTCGAACGCATCTACTACCTGCTGGTGGCCGGCTACGACCCTTTCGGAAACATCGGGCACCAGCTCAACAGCCGCCTGTACATGGATTTTCTGCGCATGGAAGGCGAGGGCAACTTCCTGATGTTTCTGCCGCAGGCCTCGCGCGGGCCGATCCGCGACCGCTGGTACCGGGGCGCCAGCGCCGACGTCAAGGCCTATCTCGCGGGCAGCAAGAACCCGCTGGATGCCGAGACCGGCATCGTCTTCCAGAGCGCCGATCCGCAACGCGAGTTCTATGGCCTGCTGAACGCCCGGCTGCGACCCGTGCTTGAACACCGGTTCGACCTGGCCACGGTGCCCGACGCCGGCCTGCGCGAGAGGCTGCAGGAACTGGCCCGGACCCGGGGTGCCAGCCTGGCCTGGCTGCCGGAAGCCACCGTGCTGCGGGTGGACGATGCCCCGCGGCCGCCGCGCTACTTCAGCCTCCTGCGCAACACGGCCCACAGCAACGTCTCGCACTTGCTGAAGGAGAAGGCCGAACTCTTGCCCGCAGAGAACTCGCTGACGGTGGTGCCTGGCTTCATCGGTGCCTATCCGAATGCGATCTACCGTGCCACCCGTGCGCAGCTGCCAGCATTCACCCGCGGGGTTCAGGGCCTGGCATCGGAAAGCGACTACCGGGCACTGGCCAGCCAGTTCGCCATCCGGCGCACCAGCCCGGAGTTCTGGGCCGCCAGCGACGCGCTGATCGACGCCTACGCCCAGTGGGCGCCGCTCGAAGCCGGCCTGTTCGACTACAACCGGCTGGAGAACCGCTGAGCCTGTCCCGGGTCGGTGGGGCCCGGTCTTCTGGGCGTTTTCCGCAGTCCGCAAGGCGTGGCCTGGCCGCTATGATGCCGCACCCCCGCTGGAATTTCCCCCCTGCCGCCCCCCTCTCCCATGACCGGAACCGCCCTGCCATCCGCGAGCGCCGCGACGCCCACCCAATCCTTGGCGACTGCGGGGGCGCCCGAGCCAAAGATTGCCCCCCCAGAAACCGCCACAGGCGCCGTCGTCGAGACGGTGCTGACCGAAGCCTTGCCCGTGCCGGACATGGTGTTCGGGGGCAGCATGCTGGTGCTGGTCATCATGTTTCATGCCTTCTGGATCCGCCTCATCACCAGCAGCTTTCTGAAACGTTCACGCAGCGAAGGGGCCCATACCCGGCTGTGGCGCGCGGACCTTTTGTTTGCCGCCACTGTAGTTGCCCTGCTGTCCCTGCACATGGCCGAGGTCTTCGTCTGGTCGGTGGCCTTGGTCAATGCCAATATCGTCGATGGCTGGGCCAAGGCGAGCTACTTTGCCGCCAATTGCTACACCGCGCTGGGCGAACCGTTCTCCCTGCCGCACGCCTGGCGCCTGCTGCCTCCGATCATCGCAATTTCCGGCATCTTCACCTTTGCCTGGACCGCCAGCGTGCTGGTGAATTTTGTCGCGCGCTACAACGACTTGCGTGCCGAGACCCTGGCGCGCCGGGAAAAAGCCCTCGAAGGGGCGAAAAAATCAAACGCCCAGCGCCCATGAACGCCCGCCCATGCAACGGCGCACGAAGGCCCGTTTTCAGGCAGCGCGCCCTGTGGTACGGTTAAGTTTTCGCCCACCCATTCAGATGATCTGAGGAACTGTCATGTCGAAGGAAAGACCGCTCATCGGAGCCAACGGGCTCCCACTGCCCATCATGCCCCCGGAACGTGACGTGCGCGTCTGGGCCAAGCTCACCCGTGTGGTGGTCTACACCCCGGGCTTCCTGGCCCTGCTGTTGCTCAAGGTGGGCGAGCCAACCGGTTTTGGCATCACGGTCGAACTGCTGATGCTGGCCAGCACGGCCGCCATCGTCGCGGGCCTGTTCATCGGCACCCAGTCCAACGAAGCCGGTGCTGACCATTCGTCCCGCGTTGCCGCCTGGAGCGGCGGCCTGGTGCTCGAACTGCTGTGCGCCGTGCCCATCCTGTGCGCGGTGCCCGGGCTTTTTCATGAACTCGCCAACAGCAAGCTGCTGCACAGCACGGTCCAGGGCGCCGTGGCGGTGCCGCTGGGCGTGACGGAACTGCTGCCTGCCGTGGCCATCCTGCCCTTCATGCTGTACCAGTTGGCCGGTTTTGGCACGCTGCACTATGTCGTGCCCCGGATCGTGAACTGGGTCATCAACCTGGGCATTCTCGGCCTGATCCTGGGCAGCACCGCGGCCAATCGCATGGGCTCCTTCGGCGTGGAAAAGGCCTTGGTCAGTGCGCTGGTCATTGCCATGGCCCTGGTCGTTTTCTACGGCGTGATCAAGCTTCGCCAGATGCAGATCGAGTTTGACGCCAACGCGCCGCAGAAGCCGGTTAAGGACGCCAAATAGGCACTGGGCCACAGGTCTGGGCAAGCGGCGTCCGCCCGAGCCCTGCCTGATCCGATGGCCTGTCGCTCAGGCGACTGGGCGGCGGGTAAACCCGGCTCTCGCGCCTCTTGTCCTTGGCATTACAGTCTCCGACGGATTGATCAAGATCAACCGCCAATCTGGATTTTCCCCAAGGAGACCGCCTATGCCATTCCCCACGTCCCTTCGATTCGGCCTGCTGGCCGGCGCCGCCTTGCTGGCCGCCTGCGGCGGCGGCGACTCGGTCACGGTCAATCTACCCGCCGAAGAGACCCGCCCACAGGACAGCCGGACCTTCACGCCGGCCAACCCCAACGCCACCACCTTTGCCGCCATGGCGGCTGCCGCAGGCGACGTCACCGACATGAGCACCACCAGCCGCTGGGCCGGCGTCCTGAACGGGGCCGCCTACCAGGTGGAAGTGCCGGCCAACTGGAACGGCAAGCTGGTGATGTATGCGCACGGCTACGCCGGCACGGGTGCCATCCTGGGTGTGAGCCCCCCATCGATCCGCCGGCATCTGATCCAGAACGGCTATGCGTGGGCGACCTCCAGCTACAGCAAGAACTATTACGACGTGCGCGCTGGTGTCGAGGATACCAATGCGCTGGCGCTGGCTTTCAACGAAATCGCGGCCAAGAACGGCCGCGTCCTGGCCGCCCCGTCGCGGACCTACATCACCGGGCACTCGATGGGTGGCCACATCACCGCAGCTGCCATCGAGGACGAAACCTACAAGGCCGGCAACAACAAGGTGCGTTACCACGGGGCGGTGCCCATGTGCGGCGTGGTGGGCGATACCGAGCTTTTCAACGAATTTGCCGCCATGCAGGTGACCGCGCAAGCGCTGGCCGGCTACGCCGCCCATCCGACCGACAAATGGGCCGACATCCAGGCCAACGTGACGAACGCACTGTTCACCACCTTCCCCTCGGTGCCGACCGCCACCGGACTGAAATACCTGTCGGTGCTGCAAAACCTGACCGGCGGCCCGCGCCCGATGTTCGACCTGGGCATCGCCTTCGGCGGCAGCTTCCCGTCCGCCTGGGGCACGTTCGGCAGCGATGGCACGGTCACCGGGATTCTGATCCGCAACGTGCTGGACACGACCGCCTTCACCTACGTGATCAACGGCGACACCGCAGGCTCGGCTGCGCTCAATGCCTCGGCGCAAAAGCTGACGCCGGCCCCGGACGCCAACCGCTGGCGCACCGACGGCCTGCGCTGGATTCCGCAGGTGCATGGGGAATTCCGGATTCCGGTGGTCTCGATCCACACGCTGGGCGACCTGTTCGTGCCTTTCAGCATGGAGCAGGTGTACCAGAAGCGCGTGGCGGCCAAGGGCAACAGCGGCTGGCTGGTGCAGCGCGCGATTCGTGGCGCGAGCCATTGCGACTTCACCACCGCCGAGCAGGTGGACGCTTTTGACGCCATGATCAAGTGGGAACGCGACGGCATCAAGCCCGCGGGCGACGATGTCGTGACCCCGGCCACGGTGGCCGCCCCGACCTACGGCTGCAAGTTCACCAAGAACACCCTGGGCCCCGACGAAAGCGGGACGACCAAGGCACTGCGCCCAGCCATCCTGGCCAATTCGGTGCCGTGCCCGGCGTCCTGAGCCCGCTTTCACCCCAACGCACCAAAGGGGCCTTCGGGCCCTTTTTTTAGGCCCGCGCACCTGCGGCCCGCTTGAGCGAAAATCCCCGCCACCCCCACCGACCCGCTCACCGCACCCTGCCATGAACATTGACAAAGACACCGTCGTCACCCTGCGCTACAAGGTTTCCGACCTTCAGGGCAAGCTGATCGAGGAAGCCAAGGAGCCCACGGCCTACCTGCACGGCGGCTACGGCAACACGCTGGCCGGCATCGAGGCCGCGTTGCAAGGCCAGGAAGCCGGCTACCAGACCACGGTGCAGCTGCAGCCGGCGGATGCCTTCGGCGAACGCGACGAGGGTTTGTTGCAGACCATTTCGCGCAAGGATTTTCCGCCAGGCGTGAAGGTCGGCGGCCAGCTGATGGGCCGCGACGCCGACGGCCACGAACAGGCTTTCACGGTCATGAAGATCAAGGGCGACACCGTGTTCCTGGACGGCAACCACCCTTTGGCCGGCAAGGCGCTGCGCTTCAGCCTGAAGGTGCTCGAGGTCCGCGCGGCCACTCCGGAAGAAGTCACGCACAAGCACGCCCACGGCGCGCACGG
>Ga0208938_1000945_pt1 | contig 18431 bp, 17 predicted proteins | sample AD_UKC125_MetaG_FD_184434 | JGI IMG/M metagenome (GOLD analysis project Ga0208938, IMG submission 184434) | Active sludge microbial communities of municipal wastewater-treating anaerobic digesters from USA - AD_UKC125_MetaG (SPAdes) (version 2) | ecosystem: Engineered > Bioreactor > Anaerobic >...
ACCTATTTGTGAAAGTGCAGCAGCCCATCGTGGTTTCCATATTTGCAGGGAACTCTCCTCTTTCAGGCAGAATCGGCTTAGAAGTGCCAGCAGGGAACTATGGCATTTGCACTTCCTCTGGCACAGTAGGCCCTTCCATCAGCTTCGGCAAAGCAGACGCGGTAACAGTGGTTGCTCGCTCAGGAGCATTGGCAGATGCTTTTGCCACATATTATGGCAACCAAATAAAGCAACCCAGCGACGTTCGAAGTATTCTGAATTCTCCCCTACATCCTGAGGTTGACACGCTCCTCGTCATCATAGGAAATACCATGGGCACAGTGGGAAAACACCAGCTAAGAATTCTAGAAGGAGGTGGTAATGATGAAAGTTACTGACAAAATCGAGCAGGGACGGATCATTTCCATAGAAGTCCTACCACCGGATCGAGGACACAGTGCAGAAGACATCTTTAAAGCCGTTGACGAGCTTATAACTGATTACCCCATAAGCTTCATAAACGTGACCAGACATGCAGCTGAGACCACTTATGTGGAGCTTGAAGACGGTATCATCGTGAAGGTGCCGAAGGTGAAGAGGCCTGGTACAGTAGGTTTAACAGCTGCATTGATGAAACGTTACTCAGTGGACGTAGTGCCACACGTTCTTTGCCGCGGCATGAATAAGTTTGAGCTTGAAGACTTACTCATTGACTTGTATTTGATTGGTGTGCAGAATGTGTTTGCCATTAGAGGTGAATACGAAAACGCTGAAGGAGAAAGCAAGCAAGAGAACAACAAAGACTACCACACATATGCAGTGGATTTAGTGCAGCAAATTGCGCATATGAACAAAGGACACTACCTGTATCAGAAAGAAAGCACCATGTCCACTGATTTCTGTATTGGAGTAGCTGGTTACCCAGAAAAGCATTTTGAAGCTCCCAATTTGGAGGAAGACATGAAGCACCTAAAAGAAAAAGTGGAAGCAGGGGCAAACTACATCATTACCCAAATGGTCTTCGACTTCGACGTGTACAAAGACTTTGTAGAAAGAGCCAGAAGCATCGGTATAAATGTACCCATTATTCCAGGCATAAAACCCGTGGTCAGCCTCAAATCCATTTACAGCATACCGAGAAAATTCTTCGTCAACATTCCCCACGCTTTTCTGGAAAAAATGCAAGAAGCCAAGAGCAGCAAAGAGGAGTTTGAAGTGGGCACAGCGTTCATGGCATCACTTGTTGAAAAGCTACTTTCGTGGGGGGCTCCCGGCTTACACCTATTTACCATGGGTAAAAGTAAGTCAGCCAAAGCGCTTCTCCAAGCCGTATGGCGCTAAAGAATAGAAAGGAGGATACAAAAAACCACATGAAGAAACGAAAAGTGGCCATTTTAGGGGCAACGGGCTTAGTGGGACAACGCTTTATTCAGCTTTTGAAAAATCATCCCTATTTCCAGATAAGTACACTTGCAGCTTCTCAAAATTCCGCTGGGAAAACGTATAAAGAGGCTGTTACGTGGAGGTTAAATACTGCCATGCCGGATTCCATTTCAGACATGCTAATTGAAGAGTGCAGGCCCACTTTCCATTGCGATTATGTTTTCTCCGCTCTACCGTCAAGTGTGGCGGGCCCCATAGAAGATATGTTTGTGAACGCAGGCTATACCGTGTTTTCCAATGCAGCCTGTCACCGCATGGATGCAAACGTGCCATTGGTAGTACCCGAGGTAAACTGGCAGCACCTTTCACTGACTCGTTATCAAACCACACCCGGCGTCATCATTACGAATCCAAATTGCTCCACCGTGGGCCTTGTCATGGCACTAAAACCTGTTGCTGATCTATTCGGCTTGGAAGAAGTTAACGTGGTAACCATGCAAGCATTGTCCGGTGCAGGTTATCCCGGCGTATCATCTTTGGATATTGTGGACAACGTAATCCCCCACATAAACGGTGAAGAACAGAAGCTAACCAGTGAACCGCTAAAAATACTGGGCAATTACAATGAACATGAAGGGGCCATCGACTTTGCGCCTTTCAAGGTTTACGCTCAGTGCAACCGCGTGCCCGTGGTAGATGGCCACCTGCTGTCAGTGTCTGTAAAAACAAAAGAAAAGGTCAGTATTACAGCCCTCATTGACGCCATCAATAACTTCCAGCCCCTAAAGGGCTTTAACCTGCCATCAGCACCGGAAAAGCCGTTAATTTACTTACCTCAAAGCGATGCTCCCCAACCTCGACTGCATCGTAATCTGGGTGGCGGCATGACGGTGAGCATGGGGCAGCTTGTGCAGTACTCTGATCGCTCCCTAAGATTCCTTGCCTTGGTTCACAACACCATACGGGGTGCTGCTGGCTGTGCCATACTAAATGCCGAAATGTATGAAGCCATGAACGGTTAAGCATTATCTCTTGAAATAACTGCATCACAAAGGCATTTCCCGCACATGCCACACATTGTGGCACGTTCTACTAGAATCTGTATACGCGTATGTGTTGAGAAACTGAAAACGCATGTGCTACCTGAAAAGTCCAATTACAGCTGAAAGGTATAATTTAAGCTCATGTTCTAAATGCCAAACGTTCGGCAGTCAAAAAGCAGAGTTCCTGACGTTTTTGGGGCTCAAGACTTTATCTTCTTTTCTCACGAGCTAAAGGAGTTCAACAATTCTTGCTGCCACCACACACAAGCAAAGCGTCTTTTCCAGCTTTATATCTTTTTCCCCTTCTGAGTTGTTTTATAGGTTAGATGCGGCTAAAGTGGTGTTATGGTGGACGAAATAAAGCTCATAGATAGGATTAAGCACGGTGACAGACGCGCGCTGGACACCCTCATAAAAGCTTATTACCAGAGCATTTTCGCTTACTTCTACTACCACACGCAAAACCGCGAAATATCAATGGACTTAACACAGGAGGTTTTTGTGAAGATGGTGGCTTCCATAGAAACTTATGAGAATCGTGGTAAGTTCCGTTCGTGGCTCTTTACCATTGCCGCGAACCATCTAAGGAATCACTGGAAATATGAAAGCAGGCATGAGGAATACGAGTTCGAAGAAGAGAGCGAAAATGACATTACTTCAAGCTTGGAAAACGTAACAGACAGCGCAGAGCTGTTAAATGCGCTGTCTAGGATTCCTACCGATCAAAGAGATTGCATCGTACTTAAGTACTACTACGGTTTTACTAGTAGGGAAATTGCAGAGATGCTCAAAGTTAAAGAGCCCACAGTTAAAGCGCGAATACGGTACGGACTTAACAAGCTTTCCATACTGCTAAAGGGGGAAGAGACAGATGGAGAAGAGCAGTAACGAAGATAAGCATATCGAGCAGCTCTTTAAAAGTGTGAACATACCGCAAATTCCAGAGCAGCAGATCGAATCTGTGGTACAAATGGCTGCTGATTATCTACCTGTGGAAAGAAAACGGATTAACCTATGGGATATCGCTATTTTGCAGCTTACCACAACATCCATTGTCTTCTGGGCTGCGTGCGCTGCGTTTATGGCAATAACCGTACTCTCTATAAGTAGCGCTAAATCCTCGCTTTCTGCAGTAGGTATTTTTGTTGCTGGGGCACCCGTTCCCTTACTTTTAAGCTTACTAGAAGTTATGACCACTAGAACACCGGCCGTAGTAGAGCTGGAAAAAGCTTGCAAATACAATGCAAATCAACTTTACGTAGTAAAGATCATGATCGGTACAGTGTTGAATGTAGCATTATTAGCCTTAGTCACCACTTTTACATCGCAAAACTTGATCACTCCTTTAAGAATGTTCCTCACGGGCTCCACTATGATGTTCTTCATCGGTTTTTTGGCTCTTTTGGTCGCAACAAAATTCGGTCAGTCGTTACCAGTAATGGGCATACTTGCAGGGTGGATTATCGCATCTGCCATGCTCTTCGAAAATAGGCACGAACTGGCTATGATGCTACTCAATATAAGACTTTTCCCGTTGCTCATCATACTTGGGGTAAGTACTATGCTGTTTATTTTTTCGCTACATGCCTTTAGCCACCAATTGACAACATTGGATTTAGGAGGTACATGTTAATGCGACTTAGAACACAAAACCTAACAAAAAACTTTGGAAATAGATGTGCCGTAGACCATGTGAGCTTAAACTTTGAACGCGGTGTATACGGTTTGCTGGGCCCTAATGGAGCCGGGAAGACCACGCTTATGCGCATGATGGTGGGCGTTTTGCCACCTTCTTCAGGTAAAGTCACCCTAGATGGCGTAACCATAGGTGAACTAGGAGCCAAATACCGAGACATTCTCGGTTACATGCCCCAGGAGGTCGGTTACTACAGAGATTTCACGGCAAAGCGCTTTTTGCAGTACCTTGGGGCACTCAAAGGGCTGGACCCAAAGTACGCAATCCGCAGAATAGATGAACTTCTCGATTTAGTGGGTTTAGCAGATGTGAAAAATAAGAAGCTCGGTCAGTTTTCCGGAGGCATGATAAGGCGTATCGGCATTGCTCAGGCGCTGCTTAACGATCCCCAGATCCTTATTCTGGACGAACCCACAGCAGGGTTAGATCCTAACGAGCGCATACGTTTTAGAAATATCCTTTCCGAGCTTTCCGAAGACCGCATCATCATTCTTTCCACACATATCGTCTCTGATGTGCAGTCCATAGCAGGCCAAGTCATTCTGCTAAAGGAAGGCAAAGTCGTAAACTGTGATACCACCGAAAACCTCCGTCACATGGTTGAAGGAAAGGTATGGCTTGCTACTGTTACACATCGAGAGCTTAATGAACTTAAAAGGCAGTTTCCCATTGGCAACGTACTTCAAAGAGATGACCATTTTGAAATTCGTATCGTAAGCGATTCAAAACCACTTCAAGATGCAACGCCGGCAGAACCTTCTTTAGAAGATGTCTTCGTTTATGTTTTCGGAGGCCAGGACGAATGAACCTTATCGGTGCAGAGTTCAAGAAAATTGTTTCAAAGAAGTACGTATGGATATTAGCTTTGCTGCTTGCACTTTTCTACGCGTACCTTATTCTTAACCTTGCCGACAATTTCTCTGTAGTGTACAGCAAAAGAGCGTTGCAGCCGGTGTTTCAGGAAATAATGGATGCAGCTTATGACCCGCAAGTACAAGAGTATGTTATAAAAAATGAATTTAACGTTACTTTTGACGAGCTACAGCCGCTTATTTCGCCCAGAATAGCACAAACTATTGAACAATACCAAGGGAAAATCTACAAAGGTTATGATGTGGAAAAACAGTTGAAGGATGAAGCAGCACTGCGCATTGAAAGCTTAGTTGAGCGAAACGTTACCTTGAATAAAATGATACAAGAACTAAAGAACGAACCAGATACACCGCTCAACAGGTATTTGCTTCAGCAGTACACAAACATGCCTAAGATGGAGCCGAATCTTACACGCTGGGATGACTGGATAGATATAAACAACTCTATGCTTCCATTACTGATAGCCTTTGTGGTGATACTTGGCGTAGCTGGTGTTTACACGGGCGAATACACCAGTAAAATGCATGGCATATTACTTACGACCAAAAATGGCAGAAGCGAATTATTTTGGAGCAAGCTACTGGCAAGTTGCTTATTTGCCGCAATAGTTGTAATCATATTCCAAGCTCTGGCAGCGCTTCTTTATATGCATGTTTACGGCCTTCCCTTCAAAAACACCCCCATAAACAGCCTTACATCCTTTTACAAGATGCCTAATACCATGTGGGCTTTGCAGTTCTATCTTTGTCAGCTTGCAGGATCCTTACTGGGAGCCATCGTCTTAACGGCGGTAACATTGTGCATATCTTCCCTATGCAGAAGTAATTTAGTTAGTTTCTTCATCTCAGGCATCTATTTTGCCATTGGTGCCCTTTATTCACTAAATGTTGAAGGTCAATATATTAGTTCCATGAGGACAATACTTGCTGACGTTAGCACATTCTCTCTTATGTCACTTACAGACGTTTTGGGAAATGCAAAAGTGTTTATCATAGGGAACAGTGCCATCCCCACTATAGGACTTACCTTGATTACTCAAGCAGTTATATTCGCTGTAGCTATTTTGCTCACTTATGTTTTCTACAATAGGAAGGAGATAATTGCATGAGCGCTAAAGGCGGAACCTACCAACACCTTATGATGGCTGAACTAAAAATACTACTAAACAACCATTGGACATTGATTGTGCTTGCTGTTTACGTGCTTTTTACCTGCGGCGTTTATTTTTCGGAAAGCTTTAGACAAACGTGGCTACAAGTACTTGATGGAAACCTGTTTACTACCATGATAAATCTTTACTTGCCTACATTTCTCTTTATAGCTGTTCTTCTCAATGCAGCGCCGATTTTTGCTGGTGACAAGAAGAACGGTATGGAAGAACTCGCAGATACCTGCTTTTATGGCAAAACGTTTAGGAAAAAAGCAAAAATCGAAGCCACCACATTTTACACAATTCTCATTACAGCAGCGGGTTTTCTAGTAACTGCCGCTATATCTTTGGCAAGTAGAACACCTCTCGACCTAGGCAGCAAAGCTTTTGAAACAGCAAACTTAGATATAAGAATGAGTAATGGGATGTTTTACCTATTTTGCTTTGCCATGATTATACTTGGCTTAATTGCCGTTGCATCCGCAGTAGTGCTTATTTCTTCAAGAAGCGATGATGTGATTGTGCCTTTATCAACAGGCATACTAATTTATGGAGTAGAACTGGCGCTCTATCTAAAACCGCTAGTAAGAATACTGTGGGATGTAAACCTCTGGAAGCTCTTAAGGCCTTACACAATGTTAAGTGTTTCCTTGTATTTTGATTCCACCATTAAAGCTTTAACTGCCAATGTTATCGCTTTCATTTTGGTAAGCGTAGCACTATTCTTGCTTACGTTTGCCGCTGCTTCCGAGGCAATAGCAAAACGCGCTTTGTCTTCCCAAAGTACTTAGTAGATGTACAGAAAAAAACTCTAAGGGGGCTTGCCTATCTTTGCAGGCCCCCCTTTGTTTGTATGAGTGTATTAATATTTTTACTGCTAGAATTAAAGTAGGCAAACTTTCACTGGGAGGTATACAATGCTCGAAAACATTCTCACTGAAAAAGCGATTCGTCTTAAAGCTCAGGTTACGGATTGGGAAGAAGCAGTGCGCATGGGCGGAGAGCTCTTGGTAAATGCAGGCTTTGCCAAGCCAAGTTATATAGAGGCTATGGTAGAAACAGTAAAAGAACTTGGGCCTTACAGCGTCATAGCACCTGGTATTGCCATGCCACATGCAAGGCCTGAGGCCGGAGTTATCACGCCTGGCTTGAGTTTGGTAACCTTGGTAAACCCAGTCGAGTTCGGTAACAAAGAGAACGATCCGGTGGACATTGTGGTTTCATTCTGTGCCACCGATAACACCTCTCACATACAGATGCTTGCGGAGCTTGCTCAGCTACTTGGCAGCGACGAAGCTGTAACTATCATAAGAAATGCAAAGGAGGTGAGCGAAGTAACCCAATTATTGATTAACTTCCAGTTGTCATCCTAAAAAGGGAGGTGTGAGAAGTTATGGCGGCGTTCATCAACTTCTTGGTGAACAACATTTTTAATCAAGTGGCCATTTTAATCGGCATCGTGGCCATGATCGGTCTTATCCTTCAAAGGAAACCTGTAGAAGAGGTCATCTCGGGCACTATTAAAGCCGTAGTTGGCATTCTAATCATGCTGGCTGGAACCGACCTCTTCACAGCTGGCTTGTCTTCTTTCCAAACCATCGTTTCTTCTGCTTTTGGCATATCAGCGCCTGTTGCGCAGAATACTTTGGATAACTTTACCGCTAACTTTGGCAGCATTGCGGTGTCCATAATGGCTTTGGGCTTTCTCATTCACCTAATCCTGGTGAGGCTGTTCAATACGGGGTTTGTGTATTTGACCGGTCACTTGATGTGGTGGATTTCCTTGGTTATCACAGCAAGCTTCTTGGAAGTGTTCCCTGGCATGAGTCAGGGCTGGCTAATTGTCATAGGAGCCATTTTGATTGCTCTTTACTGGACTTTGCAGCCTCGCATAATCCATAAATACATGAAGAAAGTTACAAAGAGCGATGACGTTGGATATGGCCACACCTCTTCCAGCGTGGCGTACTTTGCAGGAGCGCTTGGTGGGTACATAGGCAAACCCGAAGACAGTACAGAAAATATAAAAATACCTCAGCGACTGTCATTCATGAACGACATCACAGTGGGAACGGCTTTCATCATCGGTATTATCCTTCTTATCGCCGTGTTCTTTGCAGACAGAGCGGTCGTAGTTGAGTTAGCAGGCAACCTGAATTTCGTAGTTTGGGCAATATTGCAAGGGCTCCGCTTCGCAGCGGGAATAACCATTCTACTTTACGGTGTAAGGCTCTTCTTGGGTGAAATCGTACCGGCATTCAGGGGAATTTCTCAAAAGCTCATTCCGGGTGCGCGCCCCGCTTTAGACGTTCCTGTGGTTTTCCCTTACGCACCTACTGCAGTGCTCATTGGGTTCATAAGTTCCACAGTGGTCTTCCTCATACTCATGGTTATCTTTGGTGTAACGGGCTATGCCACCATTGTGCCCTCCATGATCATGCTGTTCTTCCCAGGTGCAGGTGCTGCCATATTCGGTAACGCCACAGGAGGTTGGAAAGGAGCTGTGCTTGGTGGTGCTCTTAACGGCTTGTTCCTGGCTTTTGGCCAAGCCATTACCTGGCCCATGCTCAGTAACACGGCTCCTGAACTTGCAGTACTGGCAGATCCTGACTGGTATATAATCACGTGGATCATTGTTGGCATCAGTAGTCTTATAAAGTCGCTGATGTGAAAAAGTAGTGGAGGTGCATTGGATGACAGATAAGCTAAAAGTGGTGGCAGCATGCGGCGTTGGCATGGGAAGCAGCCTAATTCTAAAAATGAACGTTGAAGATGTGCTCAAAGAACTCAACGTGCCGGCCACAGTTGAACATTCCGATATTGGAAGCTTGGTTGGGTCAAACTATGATGTAGTGGTAGTGCAAACCTTTTACGCAGACCAAGTCAAAAAGTACGGAAAAGTTGTAGTAGGAGTTGACGATTTCTTTAACAAGGAGAAACTAAAGGAAAAGCTCCAAGAAGCACTAAAAACCTTAGGTGTACTCAAAGAGTAATCTGATAAGGCAGAAAAACAGGAGAAGGCAAGGTCAGGACTACTTGAGAACCAATCCTAACCTTGCCTTTTTAAATTGGTACAATAACAACATATAACTGGCTCCTTGTACCAAGAAGGGAAAAACCGTCCACAGGAAACACAAAGAAAGTGCGTAAGTGACGGTCTATAATCGCGTTGAGGCATCCCTCTTTGGTCGTCCACAGAAAGATTGTGCTTCCAGCTACCAGAACCCCTCTAAAACGCGCACGTCGACTGGTTCGACAACCAAATATAAGGGAAGACTATTCCTAACAAAGAGACACTACCAAAGTCATATTTACCCAAAGAAGGACATGTGCCCTATAACAGTTACAAGTAAACTAAAGTAATGTTAGAAACCCTTTTTCCCAAATTATGTCGTAATATTTATTCATAAACAATGAAAAGAGATGTTGAGAAACGGGGAAAAGGGAAACAGAGAAACTCCCGTTTGAGGCAAGAATAATCTGGAGAGGGGCTATTATTTCTACATGAATGCTTTACAGTTGTTTACTGTTCTGATCAACTTCTTTGCTTTTGTAGTGTATGTTTACCTGATTTGGTTTGTACTGAATCTGAACCGCAAGGAGCTTCTCAACAGACTATGTGCCTTGGCCATAATGCCGTTTGCAATTTGGAGTTTCGCATTTACGTTTCTCCACAGCGCTTCCACGGTTAACGCAGCAACATTTTGGATGAACGTAGCTTCCATCGGTTGGTGTAGCTTTCCTGTAGGAGTTCTCTGGTTCTACTTAGGTTTTTCGCATCATGAGAAATTGCTGAAAAAGAAGAGTTTTATTGCAGTTTGCTTGTTCCTAGCCGCGTTCTTTATTTACGAGCAATGGAATGGTAACCTCATTGTTGATCTAGTAAGACAACCGTATGGGTGGTCCAGTGTTTGGAAAATTTCTCCAATGTCTTTTGCTTTTTCCATGTATTACCTTCTCTTTGTCGTTGGTTGTATGTATTCGGCTTTGGATTTTGAACACAGAACTAATAGTGTACGAGAGAAAAAACAGGCAAGAATATTCTACGTTAATGCACTTGTCTCACTTATTTTGGGTACGACAACAGACGTAATGCTACCCATGTTAGGGATTGGAACCGTACCACCCCTAGCAGATGTTTTTATTCTTAGCTGGGCAGGTGGATTAGTTTATGCAGTAAAAAGGTATGGCTTTATGGCATTGACACCAGCCACTGCTGCCGAGGACATATTATCCACAGTGGCTGACTCGTTAATGCTAGTTGGTGTTGACGGTAAAATCGTCCTTGCCAACAAGAGAGTTTATGAGTTACTTGGTTACACCGAACAAGAACTGAAGGGAAAGGATATTGGAAGCATCGCGGATGGGATAGACATGGCTGCACTTCTTGAATCAGGGACCATTCGCAGTCAGGAATTAACTTTAGTAAAGAAAAATGGCGAGCAAGTTCCCGTGCTTTTTTCGGCGTCTGCAGTGAAAGATCAGGAAGGAGAGATAGTGGGAATTGTGGTGACAGCCCTGGACATAACTGAGTATAAAAAAGTGGAGCAAGAGTTAAGAGCCTCTGAACAAAAGTACAGAACTCTTATTGACCATGCGCTGGTAGGTATCGGCATACACCAAGACAATAGAATCGTTTTTGCCAACAGGAGAATGGCTACAATGCTTGGCTATAGCCCCGAAGAATTCATAGGTTTACCCATAGCTGATTTGATTCACCCGGCTGAACGTAGCGCGATTCTATCACGGGCCCATAAAAGGCAATCGGGATCCTTAGAACCAGAAACCTATGAAATCAGACTGCTAAGGAAAGACGGCAGTTTCTTTTATGCACTCATTAGTAACGGTTTGATTGATTACAACGGTAGAGTTGCCACTCTTATCACAATTTCTGACATAACGGATACAAAAGCACGCAGGGAATTAGAAGAAGCCAACAAGGAGTTAGAAGCTTTTAGTTATTCTGTCTCACATGATCTTCGCGCTCCTCTAAGGAGCATAGATGGTTTTAGTCAAGTGTTACTAGAGGATTATGCGGACAAGCTAGACGATCAAGGTAAGGATTATCTTAGACGTATACGTGCCGCAAGCCTGCGTATGTCGCAACTCATCAATGACCTGTTGACCTTATCTCGGGTGACGAGAGCTGAGATCCATTTCGAGGAGGTTGACTTAACAACCATAGTGGAGAACATTGCAGCAGAGCTTAAAGAAAGGCAACCCGACAGAAATGTGAAATTCATAATTGCACAGAACGTCAAAGCGTATGGAGATTCTCATCTTCTTAGGATAGTTTTGGAGAATCTTCTCGACAATGCATGGAAATTTACTTCAAAGCACAAAGACGCCGTCATAGAGTTCGGCGCAAAGGAATGTGAAGGTAAGAGAGTTTATTTTGTTAGAGATGACGGGGCAGGGTTCGATATGGCTTATGTGAACAAGTTGTTCGTTCCTTTTCAGCGTCTGCACGAGCAGGATGAATTCGAAGGCACTGGTATCGGACTTGCAACAGTGCAAAGAATTGTCCATCGTCATGGAGGTAAGGTTTGGGCTGAAGGGGAGGTTGAGAAAGGTGCAACTTTCTACTTTACTCTTCAGCTATGAAGGAGAGGGATATGGATAGAAGATTTGTCTTGCTTGTAGAGGACAGTGCTGATGATGTGGAACTAACTCTGAGAGCGCTCTCAAGGAGTGACATCCTAGTAGAAGTAGTAGTAGTTCATGATGGTGTTGAAGCATTAGATTTCATATTCGGGACTGGTCCATATGCGGGACGCAATCTCAATGTCATGCCCACAGTGGTATTTCTTGATCTAAAACTACCCAGAGTAAATGGTTTTGAAGTACTCCAACGTATAAGAGCTGATGAACGCACAAAGCTACTTCCTGTGGTGATTTTGACTTCCTCTAATGAGGAAAGAGATTTGATCCGGAGTTATGAACTGGGAGCAAATAGTTACGTGTGTAAGCCCGTCAATTACATACAATTCTCTGAAGCCATACGCCAGTTAGGATTATATTGGTTATTCTTGAACGAGTTCCCTATGAGGGAGAATAAATAGATGCCTATACCAATTCGTGTGTTATTCGTGGAAGATTGGGAAGACGATGTACTACTAATAGTACGTGAGCTGAAACGTGCTGGGTGCAATATTACTTTCAGAAGGGTTGATACGCCCGAAGAAATGAGAAATGCATTGTCTGAAGAGCAATGGGACGTTATTCTCTCTGACTATGCCATGCCACGTTTCGGTGCTGCTGAAGCGTTGAGCATATTCAAGGAAACAGGACTAGACATACCCTTTATTATCGTGTCAGGCGCGATTGGCGAACAGACCGCAGTAGAACTCATGAGAGCGGGTGCACATGATTTTGTTATGAAAGATAATTTGGCAAAATTGGCTCCGGTCATTCAAAGAGAGCTCAGGGATGCCGAAACGCGCAACGAACGGAGGCAAGTTCAGGAAAAACTAAGAGAATCTGAAGAAAGGTACCGTCTTCTCTTTCAAAGTTCTCCAGACGTAATCGCCCAAGTTGATCTGGACGGAAGGTTCATAACTGCTAACATGGCTATGATCAAAAGCTTAGGCTTCTCTTCGGAAGAAGAAGTTATCGGTAAGACCTTTCATGATCTAATGCCTAAACATGTTGCCAATTACCGCCTAAAGATGGTTAGAAAAGCCTGCAACGAGTGGCAAACGCAAGTTTTTGAAGACCAACGTGCAGGAAGATGGTTCCACAACATCTTCGTTCCGATCAAAATTCCAGAGAAGGGAGAAATTACGGTCCAGATCATTGCAAGGGACATCACGGAAAACAAGAAAGCGCAAGAGCAGCTTGAGAAGTCCTTCGTGGATTTAGCAGAAACTGTTTCGCGTGCAATGGTCTCCAGAGACCCCTACACCGCAACTCATCAACGAAACGTGGCAGAACTCGCTCTCCTTGTTGGACGTAAATTGGGATTAGATAAAGACAGGCTACGAGGATTTTACATAGGTGGGCTGTTGCATGACATTGGTAAGATATCCATACCTGAGAGCCTACTCAACAAGCCTGGACCACTCACAGAAGAAGAGTGGAACCTTGTTCGTACTCATGCAAAGAGAGGTTACGAGATACTAAAAGATGCTAATTTCCCTTGGCCTGTAGCTGAAATGGCACTTCACCACCACGAACGGCTGGATGGTTCTGGCTATCCAGATGGCCTAAGCGGTGACGAATTGAGTCTTGAAGTTCGCATTTTGAGTGTCTGTGACGTTGTCGAAGCGATGAGTGCTTATCGCCCCTACAGACCTGCGAGAAGCACACGAGAAATCATAAAAGAATTACAGAACGGCAGAGGTAAAGAATATGATGCGTCAGTGGTTGATATCTTATTGCGAATCATTAGGAAGGGTGAACTCAATCTTAGCAGCCTATAACGCAGGCAAACATTTTGGGACTTAACAAACCTTTCTAACATTTCTGAATTGATCGATTTGCTACGCGAATGAATGTGTTCCTGCTTAAATGTTATTTAACCTCCTTTGGGATCTTTTGCCCTATAGTAAGCTCTAATAAACCTTTAGGAGGTGACCTTTAATGCGGTTTACGGTACTGGCAGTCAGAGAACGTTGCTCGACTGCAAGAAGCACTTTCACCCCACAGAATCCCATTGTTTCATCTGAGGCCACTCTAAAGTGGCGCAGAACGACTCACCTCCTTTGGCGCTGGCGCAGCGCATAATACCCTTTTTCCGTTAGAAAAGCAAAGCATTCTCTGTTTCCCAAAGACGTTTGAACCGTATTTAGATGCGTCTACAGTCTCCAGATTACGTAAATCTTTCTGTACGTGTTACACCAATAAACCACGCATGCGACTTAATCTTTCAGTCTTTGTAAACATCTTTACAAGAACGTTTGTTTCCACTGACTCAGTTCAGACTTTATGCATGACAAATGCTAGCGGTGGAGCACTTAATGGCCAATCAGGCTTCATTTTTCCAATAAGAGGGAGGTCTTTTATACATGATTACCAATGAAAAGGCAAAGTTTGGCGAGTTTGGAGGACAGTACGTGCCCGAGGCGGTTATGCAGGCACTCATTGAACTGGAAGAAGAATTCAATAAGGCCAGAAATGATCAGCAGTTCATGGAAGAATACCGTTATTACCTACATGACTACGATGGACGACCTACCCCACTTTACTGCGCTGAAAACCTAACAAGACAGCTGGGCGGAGCAAAGATCTATTTAAAGCGAGAAGACCTAAACCACACGGGCGCTCACAAAATCAACAACACACTGGGGCAAGTCCTACTGGCAAAACGTATGGGAAAGAAGCGCATCATTGCTGAGACAGGTGCTGGACAACACGGTGTTGCCACAGCCACCGTGGCAGCACTGTTCGGTATGGAGTGTGAAATCTTTATGGGAGCTGAAGACGTAGAAAGGCAGCGTCTAAACGTCTTTCGCATGGAACTTTTAGGCGCTAAGGTGAGAAGTGTGACGTCAGGGAGCTCCACCCTCAAAGATGCTGTGAACGAGGCAATAAAAGACTGGGTCGAGCACATTGATAACACATTTTACCTCATCGGATCAGCGGTGGGACCACATCCGTACCCGCTCATGGTTAGGGAGTTCCAAAAAATCATCGGAGAGGAAGCTCGGGAACAAATACTTCAAAAAGAAGGGCGCCTCCCAGATTATGTTCTTGCTTGCGTAGGTGGAGGCAGCAATGCCATTGGCATATTCTATCCATTTGTGCAAGATACTCAAGTTCAGCTCATCGGTGTGGAGGCAGCAGGCAAGGGCTTGGACACAAATTTGCACGCTGCCACATTTAACAGAGGTACTGTGGGTATCATTCACGGCATGAAGACATACCTTTTGCAGAGCCCAGATGGTGAAATCACAGAACCTTACTCCGTGGCTGCCGGTCTTGATTACCCGGGCGTGGGGCCTGAACACAGCTACCTAAAAGACATAGGTAGAGCCAAGTATGAAAGTGCCACGGACGAAGAAGCATTGGCAGCCTTTGAACTTCTGTCACGTGTAGAAGGCATCATTCCTGCCTTAGAAAGCTCGCATGCCTTGGCATACGCTATAAAACTGGCGCCAAAGCTGAGCAAAGATCAGATCATCATTGTGAACCTATCAGGCAGAGGAGACAAAGACGTGCAGCAAGTGGCAAAAATGAAAGGCATTGAAGAAATTTAGGTGGAAAACGAAGGAGGGCCATGTAATGGAAAACAAAAACACCAGAATACAAAAGGCTTTCGAGGAAATAAACCGGGAAAGAAGAAAAGTGCTCATCGCCTATATCACGGCAGGATATCCTAGTTTACAAAGCTTGGGCCCCATCGTTAAAGCTTTAGAGGATGGTGGGGCAAACATGGTGCAAATAGGTATTCCTTTCTTAGATCCCGTGGGTGATGCTCCAGTAGTTCAAATACTCTCAAAAAAAGCCATAGAAAACGGTTTTACTATGGAGAAGTTTTTTCGAGCTCTCAGCAAGCTCAGAGAAGAAACTACTCTACCACTCATACTCAGAGCCTACTACACTACCATATTTGGCTATGGAGAAGACAGGTTTGTGCAGGCATGCAAAGAAGCAAGCGTAGATGCGGTTGTGGTCCCCGACCTGCCACTTGAAGAAAGTGGTATCTTGAAATCAAAACTGGATGCCATAGGCGTACCGCTGGTGCCCATAGTGGTTCCTGCACCCCAAGAGAGAATAAAGGCTATTGTGGCCAGCGGCGGTGGATTCGTCTACTTAATGATGGGGCCAGCAGAAAATGAAACGGCATTCGTTAATCAGCTTAATGACTTTGCAAAGCAAGTAAAACAAATCACAAACTTACCTCTTTGCCTGGGCATTGAACTGAGAGACCCCATACTTGCTAAGAAGCTTACCAAAGACGCAGACAACATCGACAGCATCTTAGTTGGTGATGTGCTCATGGAAACTGTGCGACACGCATGTGAAACTAATGAGTTTTGTCATTTAACGGATGAACTTGCACGAATTGTTGAGGATTTCAGCACCTCCCTCGTACTAAGAAGATAAGACAAAATCAGAGGGCAGTGGCATCAGGCAGCTGGCTTGGTATAAACTTACATAAAAGGCGGTAAAGTATGAAGCTGCTAAGCCTTTTAAAGGAGGCATGAACTGAATGGAGATAGAGTTTTTCCATGATGTACTTTGTGCCTGGTGCTATGCCCTCTCTCCACGTTTAAGGCGCTTAACAGAGGAATTTCCTGACATTAAAGTGATACATCGTGGCTTTCCCTTAGCCCCAGAGCCAAACGATATTGTCCAAATGTTTGGCAGCAAAGAAAAAGGCAAAAGAGACATACTTCAGCATTGGAAAGCTGCCAATATGAATGATGATGAACACCGCATAAACGCAGAACTCATGGAGCAAAGGGACTTTGATTACCCCTACTCCACTCCAGCTCTATTGGCGTGCAAAGCAGCTGAGCTTCAAGGTGGTCAAGCAATGCACTGGAACTACTTCGACAAAGTTCAAGAAGCACATCTCACACTGTGCAGAAACATTGCTGATTTTGATGTTCTTACCGACATTGCCAGAGAACTCAGCTTGGATGTGGAAAAGTTTAGTGCTGACTTAAGAGGCGAACAGGTTAAATACTTGCTGCGTCTTGACATAGACCGAGCCTTGGAGCTTGGTGTGGAAGCAACCCCCACCTTAGTAGCAAATGATGGCATGCTCACAGGTGCAGTACCTTACGACAGCTTGAAGCGCTGGTACTTGAAAGTTCACCAGTAAAACTGAGAAATGGAGCCGACGCAAACGCAAGCATATTGTTCGCGCCGGCTAAAAAAGTGTTTCCGAACATGAATCGTTGCAACAACCAAGATCGTATGCTATTGCAGAAACCAAGCACTTGGGTTGTCAATAAGTAAACGATCAACGTCTTGCGACGTCAAACCTTGCTCATAGAGCATTGGAATGAACTTTTCAAACAAGTACACGTGGCCGTAACCACCGTAGGACTTTAAATGTGATTTTCTCGTAATATCCAGTGATAGAAGTATGCTATTTCCAAAACCCAATTTAACTAGGGCGGCAATATTCTTTGCTCTGATTTCATCTGGTTGGTAACTTATCTTACCAACCGTGTCGAAACCCATATAGCAACCATAATCAGCCACGCGCTTGTAGTATTCCATATCTGGATTCAAATCCAGGTGTCCTATAACCACCTTTGCCGGATTGACACCATTATTTATTAGAAACTCAATTTGTTCAATACCAAGCTTTCCTAATGTCGTATGGGTGTAAATAGGTACTCCAGTTCGGAGATGAGCAAGAGCTGCTGCTTCGAACACTTTCTTTTCAGAATCTGTCATTTGGTCGCTGGTCCCTATTTCGCCTATAAGAGCGGCTTTTATCTCAGTACCGTCTATACCTTTGGTTATTTCCAGCTCCATAATGGAACAAAGCTGTTCTACTGAGAGCTGTTCTACTTCTGAAGGCAGATAAGGAGATTTGTAATAACCAGTTGAGGCTATAACATTCATACCAGATTGTATTGACAGTTTTCGCATTCTTTCAATGTTTCTACCCATACCTATGTTAGTAACATCTATGATGGTATCAACACCCGCAGCTTTAAGATCTTTCAGATCCTCTAACATGGCTAAGTCATCATTCAGATTTGAATCATCACTCTTATTAAACGAAAGATTTATCGTTAAGTGCTCGTGTGCCAGAGTCTTGCCAAGAGCGGTAATGTTACCTAAGACTGATTCCATTAGTGCTCACCTTATATTGTGGGTGGAATATAGAGACCAATGACAGCTAATATATTTACAAGAATTCCTACTATGATAGCTCCTACTGGACCCACTGCCATGTGCACTATGGGCCGCCCAGCAGCTTCATTAAGCAAGTAAATACCTATTACCAAGAGCATGCCCAAACCTGGTAGCATCGCATTACCTGCATTAATCCCGCCAACAAGCAACGCTATTTCCAATAGTTGGCTCATCGACGACCTTATGTTGTCTGCAGACTTTCTTATACCAGGAAATTTATCTAAGAAGCCAGCAATGGCACCCAGAAGGTAAACCTCCGCAAAGATAATCACGAAGCCTAACACAGCAGCAATAATTGGGTTGTTCACAAACAAAGCAGCAGCAAAAATGAACGTCATACCCACTGGACCATATACTCCTGTTGCAATGGCAGTAGTTCCAACCAGAGGAACAAAACCGATAGCTCTTGCTAAAGCAGCTAAAGCGGCATCAGTGTAGTTTCCAGCTTTAACCAGGTTTAAAGAGATTGGATCCCCGGCTAGCA
>Ga0208938_1000946_pt1 | contig 18391 bp, 14 predicted proteins | sample AD_UKC125_MetaG_FD_184434 | JGI IMG/M metagenome (GOLD analysis project Ga0208938, IMG submission 184434) | Active sludge microbial communities of municipal wastewater-treating anaerobic digesters from USA - AD_UKC125_MetaG (SPAdes) (version 2) | ecosystem: Engineered > Bioreactor > Anaerobic >...
CCGCGGGCGTATGGACACGCCCGCGGCTGGCCCATCGCCCCAGGGTTCGTTGGCCTCCCCTGCTGACGGACTCGAAATGCTGTCGGCACGCGAGCGCGAGATCCTGACGCGGATCGCGCGCGGCGCCAGCAACAAGGTCATCGCCAGGGAACTCGACATCGCCGAGACCACGGTCAAGATCCATGTCCAGCACATCCTGCGCAAGCTCAACCTGAGCTCAAGGGTCCAGGCCGCCGTATACGCGGCGGGCCGCGGACTCGGTTGATGCATATCAAACACGCGTGATAAACCAGCGCGGGTAGTTCTTCAGGACGATGGGGGTTTCGGCCCCCATCGTCCTTCTGGCCTTGCGTCGGCGTTCCATTGGCGGATGTTCAGCCGGGGGTGTCCGCGCGACAGTCGGTCCATGCAATCTCTGGAGAACAAAGCATGGGTTCCGAACTGAAAGACGCAAGAAAGGCCTGGTCGGTGCTGATCGTGAGCACACTGGCATTTACCGTGTGCTTCATGGTCTGGATGATGTTCGGGGTCATCGGGATCCCGATCAAAAAGACGCTGAACCTCAACTCCACCCAGTTCGGGCTGTTGACCGCCGTGCCGGTGCTGACCGGCTCCCTGATCCGGGTGCCGCTGGGCATCTGGACCGACAAATATGGCGGCCGCATCGTGATGGCCATCCTCATGGCCATCACGGTGCCGGCGATCTGGCTCATGAGCTACGCCACGGCCTACTGGCACTTCCTCACCATCGGCCTGTTCGTCGGCCTGGCGGGTGGCTCCTTCTCAGTCGGCACGCCCTATGTGGCGCGCTGGTTCCCGCCACGCCGCCAGGGCATGGCGATGGGCGTCTACGGCGCTGGCAACTCGGGTGCGGCGGTCAACAAGTTCATCGCGCCGGTGCTGCTGGTGGGCTTTGGCTGGACCATGGTGCCGCAGGTGTACGCCGCCATCATGCTGGGCACCTTGATCCTGTTCTGGATGTTCAGCCACAGCGATCCCTCGCACCTGGTGCCCAGCAACGTGAAGTTCATGGACCAGCTCAAGGCGCTGAAGGACCCGAAGGTCATCAAGTATTGCCAGTACTACAGCATCGTGTTCGGCGGCTACGTGGCCATGTCGCTGTGGATGGTGCAGTACTACGTGGGCGAGTTCGGGCTGGACATCCGCGTGGCGGCGCTGCTGGCCGCCTGCTTTTCGCTGCCCGGCGGCGTGCTGCGGGCTGTGGGCGGGGTGCTGTCCGACAAGTATGGTGCCCACAGCGTGACCTGGTGGGTGCTGTGGGTGAGCTGGATCTGTCTGTTCCTGCTGAGCTACCCGCAGACCGATTTCACCATCCAGACCGTGAACGGCCCGACCACTTTTCACCTGGGCCTGAACGTCTACCTGTTCACTGCGCTGATGTTTGCCCTGGGCATTGCCTGGGCATTCGGCAAAGCCAGTGTCTTCAAGTACATCAGCGACGACTACCCGAAAAACATCGGAACCATCAGCGGCATCGTGGGCCTGGCCGGCGGCATGGGGGGCTTCGTCCTGCCCATCATGTTCGGCGCCCTGATGGACCTCACCGGCATCCGCTCCAGCGCCTTCATGCTGATGTACGGCGTGGTCTGGGTGTCACTGATCTGGATGTACTGGACCGAAGTGCGTGGCACCTCGGTCATGGGGGGCCGTGCGCAGGCGAGCCACGCCTGACACCGCGAATCGGATCAAGAAAAAAAGGACACACGCCATGACAACACAGACCTACGCCCGCGCCGACATCACTGACTGGCGCCCCGAGGACGACAACTTCTGGAACGCCAGCGGCAAGTCGGTGGCCTACCGCAACCTGTGGATCTCGATCCCCAACCTGCTCGTCGGCTTTGCCGTCTGGGGCATGTGGGGAATGATCACGGTGCAGATGCTGAACCTGGGCTTTCCGTTCAAGCCCGCCGACATGTTCACCCTGACCGCCATTGCCGGCCTGATGGGCGCGACCATGCGGATCCCCGCGTCGTTCTTCATCCGTCTGTCCGGCGGGCGCAACACCATCTTTCTGACGTCCACGCTGCTGATCATTCCGGCGGTGTGGACCGGCATCGCGCTGCAGGACAAGAACACGCCGCTGTGGGTGTTCCAGGCCTGCGCGTTCCTGTCGGGCATCGGTGGCGGCAACTTCGCCTGTTCGATGTCGAACATCTCCAGCTTCTTTCCCAAGCGGCTGCAGGGCACCGGACTGGGTCTCAACGCGGGCCTGGGCAACTTCGGCGTCACCACCATGCAGGTGCTGATCCCGCTGGTGATGACGGTCGGCGTGTTCGGCGCCGCGGGTGGCGGCTCGATGGTGCTGCTCAAGGACAGCGGCTGGATTCTCGGCAAGATCGTGGCCGGCACGCCCACCTACATCCAGAACGCGGGCTTCATCTGGGCGGCCATCCTGGTGCCCCTGGTTCTGGCCGCCTGGTTCGGCATGAACAACCTCATGACCCTGTCGCCCAACTACGGCGGCACACTGGCGGCTTTCGCCAAGATCCTTTACCTGTGGGGCATCACCTGCCTGGTCGGTGCCCTGGGGCTGTACCTGTACCTCCCGGCACCCACCGGTCTGGGCTTGCTCAACATGTGGGTGGCGCTGCCGCTCATCATCGTTGCCACGCTGGTGGTGATGAAGCTGGCCGCCTTCGGCGATATGAAGGGCAATATCGCCAAGCAGTTCGAGATCTTCAGCAACAAGCACACCTGGTCGCTGACGCTGCTCTACATCGTGACCTTCGGTTCGTTCATCGGCTTTTCGATGGCGCTGCCGCTGTCGATCACGGTCATCTTCGGCGTGAGCCACGTGCCGGATGCAGCGGGCGTGATGCAGCACACCCTGAAGAACCCCAACGCGCCGTCGGCACTGACCTATGCCTGGATCGGCCCCTTCGTCGGTGCGCTGATTCGCCCGGTGGGTGGCTGGATCTCCGACAAGGTGGGGGGCTCCATCGTGACCCAGGTGATCTCCGCCGTGATGGTGGTGGCCTCCGGTGCGGTCGGCTACGTGATGATGCAGGCCTATGGCTCGGCCACGCCGGAGCAATATTTCTCGACCTTCATGTGGCTGTTCGTGCTGTTGTTCGCCGCCAGCGGCATCGGCAACGGCTCCACTTTTCGCACCATCGGCGTGATTTTTGATCGCCAGCAAACCGGCCCCGTGCTGGGCTGGACCTCGGCCGTGGCCGCCTATGGCGCCTTTATTGCCCCGGTGGTGATCGGTGCGCAGATCAAGGCGGGGACACCCCAAACCGCCATGTACGGCTTCGCCATCTTCTACGCCCTGTGCCTGGTGCTGAACTGGTGGTTCTACCTGCGCGCCGGTTCCGAAATCAAGAACCCCTGATGCGCGCCGCTCGCACCCTGCCTGCACTGCCCCTCATGCCATTTTCCGGAGATTCATATGAGTCACTTCCTTGACCGACTGAACTATTTTTCCAATCCCAAGGAGCCTTTCGCGGGTGACCATGGCGTCACCACCGGCGAAGACCGGACCTGGGAGGATGCCTACCGCAACCGCTGGGCGCACGACAAGATCGTGCGTTCCACCCACGGCGTGAACTGCACCGGCTCCTGCTCGTGGAAGATCTACGTCAAGGGCGGCATCGTCACCTGGGAAACCCAGCAGACCGACTACCCGCGCACCCGCTGGGACATGCCCAACCACGAGCCGCGCGGCTGCGCCCGCGGCGCCAGTTACAGCTGGTACCTGTACAGCGCCAACCGGGTCAAGTATCCGCTGGTGCGGGGGCGCTTGCTCAAGCTGTGGCGGGCGGCGCGCGCTGCCATGGGCCCGGTGGAGGCCTGGGCTTCGATTGCCCAGTCCGACGCGAAGCGCAAGGAATACCAGACCGTGCGCGGCCTGGGGGGGTTTGTGCGCGCGAACTGGGACGAAGTCAATGAAATGATTGCTGCGGCCAACGTCTTTACGATCAAGAAATACGGTCCGGATCGCGTCGTCGGCTTCTCCCCGATTCCGGCCATGTCCATGATTTCCTATGCCGCCGGCAGCCGCTACCTGAGCCTGATCGGTGGCGTGTGCATGAGCTTCTACGACTGGTACTGCGACCTGCCACCCGCCAGCCCGCAGATCTGGGGCGAGCAGACCGATGTGCCGGAGTCGGCCGACTGGTACAACTCGACCTACATCATTGCCTGGGGCTCCAACGTGCCCCAGACGCGCACGCCGGATGCGCATTTCTTCACCGAAGTCCGCTACAAGGGTGCCAAGACGGTGGCGGTCACGCCGGACTATTCCGAGGTGGCCAAGCTGTCCGACATCTGGATGAAGCCCAAGCAGGGCACCGACGCGGCGGTGGCGATGGCCATGGGCCACGTGATCCTGAAGGAGTTCTACTTCCCGGATGGCGGCAAGCCGCGCAGCTCGTACTTCGACAACTACGTGCGCCGCTATACCGACATGCCGATGCTGGTGATGCTGAAGGAGCAGCAGTTGCCCTCTGGCGAAACGGTAATGGTGCCGGACCGCTACGTTCGCGCCTCGGACTTCAATGGCAAGCTGGGTGCTGCCAACAATCCGGAATGGAAAACGGTGGCCCTGGATGAAAGCGGCAAGGTGGTCCTGCCCAACGGCGCGATTGGCTTCCGCTGGGGTCCGGACGGGCGGGCGGATGAAGGCCAGTGGAACCTGGAAGCCAAGGAAGCTCGCCACGGCAACGAGGTCAAGCTCAAGCTCTCTGTGATGGAGGGGCAGGACCCGAGCGCGGAAACGGCCAAGGTCGGCTTCCCCTATTTCGGCGGCATCGTCAGCGAACACTTTCCGAACAATGCCACGGGCGACGCCAGCAACAACGTGCTGGTGCGCACGGTGCCGGTGCAGCGCATTTCGCTGGGCAAGGAGGGCGAGAAGCGCGAAGCGCTGGTGGCCACCGTGTTCGATCTGCAGGTGGCCAATTACGGCGTGGCGCGCGGCCTGCCGGGCGAGATGGCCGCCAAGGATTTCAACGACGACACCCCCTACACCCCCGCATGGCAGGAGCGCATCACCGGAACGCCGCGCGAGCAGCTGATCACCGTGGCGCGCCAGTTTGCTGACAACGCCGACAAGACCCACGGCAAGTCCATGGTGATCATTGGCGCAGCGATGAACCACTGGTATCACGCCGACATGAACTACCGCGGCGTCATCAACATGCTGATGATGTGCGGATGCATTGGCCAGAGTGGTGGCGGCTGGGCGCACTACGTGGGCCAGGAAAAGCTGCGGCCCCAGACCGGATGGACCGCACTGGCGTTCGCGCTGGACTGGATCCGCCCGCCCCGGCAGCAGAACAGCACCAGCTTCTTCTATGCGCACACCGACCAGTGGCGCTACGAAAAACTCGGCATGGAAGAGGTGCTCTCGCCGCTGGCCGACAAGGCGGCCTATGGCGGCAGCATGATCGACTACAACGTGCGCGCCGAGCGCATGGGCTGGCTGCCCTCGGCGCCCCAGCTCAAGACCAATCCGCTGCAGGTGGTGCGTGATGCCGATGCGGCCGGCATGGACCCGAAGGCCTATACCGTCAAGAGCCTGAAGGACGGATCGCTCAAGATGAGCTGCGAGGACCCGGACCACCCGGACAACTGGCCGCGCAACCTGTTTGTCTGGCGCTCCAACATCCTGGGCTCCAGCGGCAAGGGCCACGAATACTTCCTCAAGCATCTGCTGGGAACCAGCAACGGAGTGCAGGGCAAGGACATGGGCAAGGACGAAGCCAAGCCGACCGAGGTCGTCTGGCACGAAAAGGCGCCCGAGGGCAAGCTGGACCTGCTGGTCACGCTGGACTTCCGCATGAGCACGACCTGCCTGTACTCGGACATCGTGCTGCCCACCGCCACCTGGTACGAGAAGAACGACCTCAACACCAGCGACATGCATCCCTTCATCCATCCGCTGTCGACGGCCGTCGATCCAGCCTGGCAGTCGCGCAGCGACTGGGACATCTACAAGGGCTTCGCGAAAAAGTTCAGCGAGGTCTGCGTCGGCCACCTGGGCGTTGAGCGCGAGATGGTGCTGTCGCCGCTGATGCACGATTCACCGGCCGAACTGGCGCAGCCCTTTGGCGTTCAGGACTGGAAGCGCGGCGAGATCGATCTGATCCCCGGCAAGACGGCGCCGAACATGGCCGTCGTCGAGCGCGACTACCCCAATGTCTACAAGCGCTTCACCGCCCTTGGCCCGCTGATGGGCAAGGTCGGCAATGGCGGCAAGGGCATCGCCTGGGACACCAAGATCGAGGTCAAACAGCTCGGCGAGCTCAACGGTCTCGTGACGGACGAGGGCGCCACCATCGGCATGCCGAAGATCGATACCGACATCGACGCCTGCGAAGTGGTGCTGCAGCTTGCGCCCGAAACCAACGGCCACGTGGCCGTGAAGGCCTGGCGCGCGCTGGGCAAACAGACCGGCATCGACCATACCCATCTGGCCTTGTACCGCGAGGACGAGAAGATCCGCTTCCGCGACATTCAGGCGCAGCCGCGCAAGATCATCAGCTCGCCCACATGGAGCGGCATCGAGTCCGAGACGGTGTCCTACAACGCCGGCTACACCAATGTGCATGAGCTGATTCCATGGCGTACCCTGACCGGGCGCCAGCAGTTCTACATGGACCACCCATGGATGACGGCGTTTGGTGAGGGTTTCAGCAGCTACCGTCCGCCAGTGGACCTGAAGACCACCGCCGGCATTCAGGGCATCAAGCCCAATGGCCACAAGGAAATTGCGCTGAACTTCATCACGCCGCACCAGAAGTGGGGCATTCACTCCACCTACAGCGACAACCTGATGATGCTGACCCTGAACCGGGGCGGCAGCGTGGTCTGGCTCAGCGAGACCGACGCCAAAGCCGCCGGCATTGTGGACAACGACTGGATCGAAGTCTTCAACATCAACGGCGCGATTGCGGCCCGAGCCGTGGTGAGTCAGCGTGTCAACCCGGGCATGACGCTGATGTACCACTCGCAGGAAAAGATCATCAACACCCCGGGCTCTGAAATCACGGGCATGCGCGGTGGCATCCACAACTCGGTTACACGCATCGTGCTCAAGCCCACGCACATGATCGGCGGCTACGCGCAGTTCAGCTACGGCTTCAACTACTACGGAACCATCGGCACCAACCGCGATGAATTCGTGGTGGTCCGCAAGATGGCCAAGGTCGACTGGATGGATGACGAAGGCTCATCCGCAACATCCGCAGTCACCCACGCCTAAGGAGAAGAACATGAAAATTCGCGCACAAATCGGCATGGTCCTGAACCTGGACAAATGCATCGGCTGCCACACCTGCTCGGTGACCTGCAAGAACGTCTGGACCAGCCGTCCCGGCATGGAGTACGCCTGGTTCAACAACGTCGAGACCAAGCCCGGCATCGGCTATCCCAAGGAGTGGGAGAACCAGGACAAGTGGAACGGCGGCTGGGTCCGCAAGGCCAGCGGCAAGATCGAGCCGCGCCAGGGGGCGAAGTGGAAGCTGCTCATGCGCATCTTCGCCAACCCGAACATGCCGCAGATCGACGACTACTACGAGCCGTTCACCTTCGACTACGACCACCTGCAGTCGGCGCCCGAGATGAAGGCGGCGCCCACCGCGCGCCCACGCAGCCTGATCACCGGCCAGCGCATGGAGAAGATCGAGTGGGGCCCCAACTGGGAGGAAATCCTGGGCGGCGAGTTCTCCAAGCGCAGCAAGGACAAGAACTTCGACGATGTCCAGAAGGACATCTACGGGCAGTTCGAGAACACCTTCATGATGTACCTGCCGCGGCTGTGCGAGCACTGCCTGAACCCGGCCTGCGTGGCGTCGTGTCCTTCGGGCTCGATCTACAAGCGCGAGGAGGATGGCATCGTGCTGATCGACCAGGACAAATGCCGGGGCTGGCGCATGTGCGTGTCGGGTTGCCCGTACAAGAAGATCTATTACAACTGGAAGTCGGGCAAGGCCGAGAAGTGCATCTTCTGCTACCCGCGGATCGAAGCCGGCCAGCCGACCGTGTGCAGCGAGACCTGCGTGGGCCGGATCCGCTACCTCGGCGTGCTGTTGTACGACGCCGATCGCATCCAGGAAGCCGCCAGCGTCGAGCGTGACCGCGACCTCTATCAGGCACAGCTGGACATCTTTCTGGATCCGAACGACCCCAAGGTCATCGAGCAGGCCCGCATTGACGGCATCCCCGACAAGTGGATGGAGGCCGCGCGCAAGAGCCCGGTCTACAAGATGGCCGTGGACTGGAAGGTGGCGCTGCCGTTGCACCCCGAGTACCGCACGCTGCCCATGGTCTGGTACGTGCCGCCGCTGTCACCGATCAGCGCCGCCGCCAACGCCGGCCAGATGGGCATCAACGGCGAGATTCCCGACGTCAAGTCGCTGCGCATCCCCGTGAAATACCTGGCCAACCTGCTGACAGCCGGCGATACCCAGCCGGTGGAGCGCGCGCTGGAACGCATGCTGGCGATGCGCGCTTACCAGCGCGAAAAGCATGTGGATGGCCGCATCAACACCGCGGCGCTGGACCAGGTCCAGATGAAGCAGGCGGATGTGGAGGAGATGTACCACGTGATGGCGATTGCCAACTACGAGGACCGCTTCGTGATCCCCAGCACGCACCGCGAGTACGCCGAGAACACCTTCGACCTGCGCGGGGGCTGCGGCTTTTCGTTCGGCAACGGGTGCTCGGATGGCGCCAGCGAGGCGAGCCTGTTCGGAGGGGCGAAAAGGCGCACCATCCCGATCAAGGCGGAGGTCTGAGCCATGGCACTCCCCAATGCATCCCTGAGCCTGCGGGTCCTGGCCCGGCTGCTGTCCTACCCGGACGCCGAGTTGCGCGCGCATGTGCCGGACCTTCGCCAGGCACTGCATGACGAGGGCGCGGTCCTGCCGAAACGGATCGCCGAACTTGAGAGCTTGATGACGGTGCTGGAGCGCGGCAACGTGATCGAGAACGAGGCGGAGTATGTGCAGATCTTTGATCGAGGCCGCGCCACGTCGCTGCACCTGTTCGAGCATGTCCATGGCGATTCGCGCGACCGAGGGCCGGCCATGATCGACCTGGCGCAGACCTACGAGAAGGCGGGCCTCTTCCTGGCCCCCGGCGAGATGCCCGACTACCTGCCGGTGGTGCTGGAATTTGTTTCGACACAGCCGCCGAAGCAGGCACGCGCCTTCCTTGGCGAAATGGCGCACATCTTCAGTGTCATCTTCAGTGCGCTGCAGCAACGCCAAAGTCCCTATGCGAGCGTGCTCGGTGCGCTGCTGGAACTCAGCGGCGAGCGCGCGCAGGCGGTCCGGACGGTTCCGGACGAGGAACTGGACATCGCCTGGGAGGAGCCGGTGGCCTTTGACGGCTGTTCGTCCAAAGGGCAGACCAAACCGGGGCAGGCCCAACCCATTCATTTCGTGAAAACAGAAAAGGCGCTTGCCGGGGGCAAGTACGCGGTACAGCAAGGAGTATCACCATGAACGCACTCGACAATTTCCTTTTCGGCTACTACCCCTATATCTGCCTCACGGTCTTTCTGCTGGGCAGCCTGATCCGTTTTGATCGCGATCAGTACACCTGGAAGAGCGACTCCTCGCAGTTGCTGCGGGCCGGGCAGCTGCGCTGGGGCAGCAACCTGTTTCACATTGGCGTTCTGTTCCTGTTCTTTGGTCACTTTGTCGGCATGTTGACGCCCCACTTCGTGTACGAGCACTTCGTCAGCGCTGGAACCAAGCAGCTCGGGGCGATGGTGGCGGGTGGGGTGGCCGGCGTGCTGGGCTTCATCGGCGTCAGCCTGCTGCTGCACCGGCGATTGAGCGATCCCCGTATCCGGATCAACTCGCGCACCAGCGATATCGTGCTGCTCGTCCTGCTGTGGCTGCAATTAGCGCTCGGGCTGGCCACCTTGCCGCTGTCTGCCCAGCACCTCGACGGCAGCATGATGATGAAGCTGGCCGAATGGTCGCAGCGGATCGTGACCTTCCGTGCCGGTGCGCCTGAGCTGCTGGCGGAAGCCGGCTGGATCTTCAAGGCGCACATGTTCCTGGGCATGAGCATTTTCCTGATCTTCCCGTTCACCCGGCTGGTGCATGTGTGGAGCGGCTTTGGCACGGCGGCTTATCTGGTGCGCCCGCACCAGGTGGTGCGCGCACGGCGCCTGAATGTCCCGGCAGGACACAACCAACCCCGCTCCGGCGCGGGCGTCTGAGGAGTCAACATGGCCGATACGATGATCACACCGACCGGATTCGCCTGCGTCAACGGCGTGGCCCTGCAAGGAGCCGATGGCCCTTTGAATGCCGAGGAACTCCGCCAGCGCGCCTGCTCGGAGCTGTTGCGACAGGCGGCCATCGCCGAAAGCCTGCTGGATGGCACCGATGCGCCACCGGATGACGGCGTCCTGAGCGAAGCGGCCAGCGAGGCGATCGAGGCGCTGCTGGAAAAGTGCGTGGTGGTGCCGGAACCTTCGGAAGAAGCCTGCCGGCGGCACCATGCTGCTCATCGGTCCTTCTACAGCTCCGGCGAGCGGGTACGGGCACGCCACATCCTGTTCGCGGTCACGCAGGGCGTGGATGTGAGCGCCCTGCGCCAGCGCGCCGAGGCCACCTTGCTGGACGTGCGCTGTCATGACCCCAAGGCCGCCGAAGACGCATTTGCCAAAGCGGCGGCCAGCCTGTCCAACTGCCCGAGCGGATCAGCCGGCGGAGACCTGGGCTGGCTGACGTCCGGCGCGTGCGCACCGGAGTTCGCCCGCGAGTTGTTCGGCCATGCGGAGGTGGGCGTGCTGCCGCGCCTGGTGCACAGCCGCTTTGGCCTGCACGTGGTCGAAGTCCTGGAGCGCGATCCCGGTGTGGAGCAGCCTTTTGAGGCGGTGCAAGGCGCCGTGGCCATGGCGCTGCGCCAGACGGCCTACGTGACCGCGTTGCGCCAGTATCTGCGCGTGCTGGCGGGACAGGCCCACATCGAAGGGGTCGATATCGAGGCCGCCGAGACGCCCCTGGTCCAGTGAGTGCTCAGGCGCACGGGCGGCGGGCTTTTCAGTTGAATTCCGGTTGTTGTGACAGGCAGGACGTGGGGAAGGTCGAATGAAGCGTCAGTCGACGGTGGTCACGGGGTGTGGTAGCGGCGCTTGCCAGTGCGCGGCGGCAACCGTTTCACTCCCCGCAGTTACCGTCAATGATGTGCTTCTGCCCGATGCGGATCTTTACGCCGATCCGGTTAGTCTGTCCACTCGGGTGGTGGGCGAGATTCTGCGTCAGCGGGCGGTGGCCGCCGGCCTGTTGCCCGACGCACCGGGAACGGTTGCGCCACCGGTTGACGACGCCGCGCGGCGCGTGATGCTTGCGATGCTGGACCCGCCAGCGCCGCTCCCGCCTGCGTCCGAGGAAGAATGCCAGACCTATTACGCGGCCAACAGCCACGCCTACCTGCAAGGTCAGGCTTTGCATGTGCGGCACATCCTGTTTGCGGTGGCGCCCGAGGTCAATGTTCACGCCTTGCTGGTCCAGGCGGAGCGTGCACTGGTCGAGTTGTCGCGCCCCGGTGTCGCGCCCCAGCGGTTTGTCGAGCTGGCGGCCGAGCTGTCGGCCTGTCCTACGCGGGCGATCGGCGGGGATATGGGATGGATCGGTCCGCATGACTGCGAGCCGGAACTGGCCAATGAACTGTTCGACCAGCGCCACTCGCGGTGGGGCATGGGCGTGCATCCCAGGTTGATCCATACCGGACACGGCTTTCACATCATCGAGGTGTTGGGTCGGCGCAAGGGCCGACCGATCCCCTACCTCCAGGCTCGCGCGTCCATCGCGGGCGATCTGGCGGTGCAGCGGCAAGCCATGGCGCGGGAGAACTCGCTGCGTTCGCTGATCGGGGAGGCGCGGGTGCAGGGGATCGACGTGAATACGCTGCTGCTGGAGGAGTCTTTGCGGTTCTGGTGCCATGACTGACAAGGCCAGCGAAAAGGACGATCTGCTGCTGCGTCTGCGATCGTTCCATTCTGACTATTTCCCGCTGCACCAGCAGCGGTTCCAGGATCTGGTGGCCCAGGGGCAGCATCCCAAGACCTTGTTCATCGGCTGCTCCGACTCCCGTCTGGTTCCCTACCTGCTCACCGGCACTGGCCCGGGGGAGTTGTTCATCGTGCGCAACGTGGGCGCCTTCGTGCCCCCGTACGATGGCTCGCATGGCCTGCACGGCACCATGGCGGCGGTCGAGTTTGCAGTGCTGAACCTGAAGGTTGAGCGCATCATTGTCTGTGGGCATACCCATTGCGGCGCCATCCGCGCGGCGTACGAAGGCGTGCCCGACGAAGCCCGCAACCTGAAGGCCTGGCTGAAGCTGGCCGACGAGGCCATTCTGCCGGTGCAGTCCAGTCCCGAGGCCCACTACCGCAGCGAGCAGCGCGCGGTGGTGTTGCAACTCGAAAGGCTGATGGAGTACCCGATGGTGCGGCGCCAGGTCGAAAGCGGGCATCTGACCTTGCACGGCTGGCATTACGTGATCGAGGACGGGGAGATCCATGTGTTCGATGCGCAGCGCGGTGATTTCGTGCCGGCCTCGCAGGCGTCCAACAGTGGAACCGGTCCCTACCAAGCCTATGTCGAGCATGATGGGCAGATCCTGGATCTGTGAACCGGGGCGCCGGCGGCCGCGGTCTTGCAAGACTGGCAGCCTCCGAGCCGACAAATTTGTCGCAGGTCAAAGAATGGAGAAGATCGCGTCGCAAATGTCCGGGGGCTTCATCAAAGGACTATGCTGTCGGTTTTCGGGCCGACCACCTGGCGCAAGCGCCCCGGGTACCGAATCACTGGATTTCGACGGTGCCCGCTGGCAGGGTGGCCAGCGCCGGGCACCTGCATTTTTGGAGCACTTCTCATGAAACGCGACAGCTTTGGCCGTCCCCAGGACGCCACCGCGACCCAGCCCATCAGCCACGACGTGCTGAAGGAAAAGTACCTCAAGGCCGGTGAAAGCGGCTTTGAGGACGTTTACCGGCGCGTTGCCCGTGCGCTGGCCTCGGTGGAGGCTGAAGCCGATCGGGCGAAATACGAGGCCCTGTTCCTGGACAACCTGCATGCCGGCGCCATCGGCGCCGGTCGCATCATGAGCGCGGCAGGCACCGACATCCAGGCCACCTTGATCAACTGCTTCGTGCAGCCTGTGGGCGACTGCATCCAGGGCGTGGACGACGGGGGCTATCCGGGCATCTATGAAGCCCTGCGCGAGGCGGCTGAAACCATGCGCCGCGGCGGCGGCGTGGGCTATGACTTCTCGCGCATTCGCCCGCGTGGCGCCGAGGTCAAGGCCACCGCGTCCGTGGCGTCCGGGCCGTGCAGCTACATCAACGTGTTCGACCAATCCTGCTCCACGGTGGAGAGCGCCGGGGCACGGCGCGGCGCGCAGATGGGCGTGCTGCGCATCGACCACCCGGACGTGATGGATTTCATCACCGCCAAGCGCACGCCGGGGCGCTGGAACAACTTCAACGTGTCGGTGGGGGTGCCCGATACGTTCATGCAGGCGCTTGGGGACGACCAGCCCTGGGAACTGGTGCACCGTGCGCGCCCCAGCGCCAGCCTGATCGCGCAGGGCGCCTTCCAGCGTGCGGACGGCCTTTGGGTCTACCAGACGGTGGCCGCGCGGGAATTGTGGGATACGGTGATGAAGTCGGCCTACGACTTTGCCGAGCCAGGCATCCTGTTTCTGGACCACATCAACCTGGACAACAATCTTCGGTATTGCGAGGCGATTGCCGCGACCAATCCCTGCGGTGAGCAGCCGTTGCCCCCGTACGGCTGCTGCGACCTGGGTCCGATCATCCTGACGCGCTTCGTGCGCCACCCGTTCGGGTTCGATGGCGTGCCCGCGTTCGATTTTGAGTCCTTCGAGCGTTCCGTCGCGCTGCAGGTGCGGGCGCTTGACAACGTGCTTGATGTCACGTTCTGGCCGCTTCAGCAGCAGCGCGAAGAGTCCGCGGCGAAGCGGCGCATCGGTGTCGGCTTCACCGGCATGGGCAACGCGCTGGCCATGCTGTGCCTGCGCTACGACGCGCCCGACGGCCGGGAGATGGCCGCGCGCATCGCGGCACGCATGCGGGATGCGGCGTACGCCGCCTCGGTGGCGCTGGCGCGCGAGAAGGGTACGTTTCCGAAGTTCGAGGTCGAGGGCTATCTGGGGGCGGGCACGTTTGCCAGCCGTCTGCCGGCGGAGTTGCAGCAGGCGATCCGTGCCCATGGCATTCGCAACAGCCACCTGCTGTCGATCGCCCCGACCGGGACCGTGAGCCTGGCCTTTGCCGACAACGCCTCCAATGGCATCGAGCCTGCGTTCTCCTGGATGTACCGGCGCAAGAAGCGCGAATCCGACGGCAGCACGACGGAATACGCGGTGGAAGACCACGCCTGGCGCCTGTACCGTGAATTCGGCGGCGATGTGGACAAACTGCCCGACTATTTCATCTCCGCGCTGGACATGCCCGCGGCCAGCCACATCGCCATGATGGAAGCGGTGCAGCCCTTCATCGACACCGCGATCTCCAAGACCGTCAACGTGCCGGCGGAGTGCCCGTACGACGATTTCAAGGGTTTGTATCTGCAAGCCTGGCGGGCCCGCCTCAAGGGGCTGGCGACCTACCGGCCGAACAGCATTCTGGGCGCGGTGCTGGAGACCGGCAGCGCCAAGGCCGATGCAGCCGCGGCACCGGTGATCGTGGCGGACCCGATGCGCACCGTGATCGAGAGCCGGCCCAAGGGCGCCCTGTCGGCCGTGGCCGAAAAGGTGGAGTACTGGACCCAGGAAGGTCACAAGACGCTGTATCTGATCGTGTCCTTCCTGCCGGTTCCGGCGGCGCAGGGTTCGGGCACGGTGGAGCGTGCCATCGAGTTCTTCATGCCGGTCGGCCAGAGTGGAGAGTCGCAGCAATGGATCACGTCCAGCATGCGCATGCTGTCGCTGGCGGCCCGCGGCGGCTTCCTGGAGCGTGCGCTCAGCGACATGCGCAAGGTGGCGTGGGACCGCGGTCCGGTGCGGCTGGGCACCTATGAGAAGGCCGATGGCACCCGTGTGCCGCTGTGGCACGACTCCGAAGTTGCCGCCATTGCCTACGCGGTGCAGAACATCATCGCCCGCCGGGCCAGTCAGCCGGCGCACGGGGCACCGGTCTCCATTTCGCAAGCGCATGCGGGCCCGGGCCTGACGCCGCCCGTCATGGCGGGCAAGAAGTGCAGTGAATGCGGCGCCCATGCCGTGATCCGCAAGGACGGCTGCGATTACTGCACGCAGTGCGGGCACCTCGGGACCTGTGGGTGAGCACGCGGGCGCCGATCCCGATCCGTCCTGCCACGCGGGCAGTGCCCGGAAAAGCCGCACCGGCTCCTGATCCGGCCTGGCGCTGGCGACACCTGTTGTTGGCGCCGCACCGGCTGGGGTTTTTCCTGGCCATGGGTGTCCTGGTGTTCACGGGCGGCTGGTGGGCGCTGGTGCAGGTGGACCGGGCCAGCGCGCTGCTGAACCTCTCCTATGCGGTATCGCCCTCGCTGGTGCATGCGACGGTCATGACCTTCGGATTCATTCCCCTGTTTTTCACGGGCTTTCTGTTCACGGCCGGCCCCAAATGGCTGGGCGTGCGCGCCCTGGAGGCGCCGCAGTTGCGCGCGCCGCTGGTGCTGCTGGCGACAAGCTGGGGCTTGTGGGTGACGGGGAGCCATGTGCATGCCCGACTGGCGGCCATCGGGCTGACCGGTGCGGTGGTGGGCCTGGGCTGGATCGTCGGCTTGTTCTGGCGCCTGATCGCGGCCAGCACCGCCGAAGACCGCCTGCATGCCAAGGTCATCGGCGTGGGCGGCATCGTCGGCTGGCTGAGCCTTGCCGGGGCCTGCATCGCGGTGTGGCTGGACGCGGCCGAGATGGGCCGGGCGTTTGTGCTGACGGGCTTGTGGGGCTTCGTGGTTGTGACCTATGTGACGGTGGCACACCGCATGATTCCGTTCTTCACCTCGAGCGCGGTGCCCATGGTTGAGGTGTGGCGGCCGTTCTGGGCCCTGTGGGTGATGCTGGCGGCGGCGGCGCTGGAAGTGGTGTCCGTGTGGGTTGAGCTTTCGGGTGTCCCGGCCGGCGATGCGGGTCGGGCCTGGGTGCTGGTGCGCGGGTTGCTGGAACTGACAGCCGGAGGCATCGTGCTGTGGCTGGCCGTGGCCTGGGGCCTGGTTCAGAGTCTGCGGATCCGCCTGCTGGGCATGCTGCATATCGGCTTCGTCTGGCTCGGGCTTTCGTTGGTGCTGGGAGGGACCTCGCAACTGCTGGGGCTGGCGTCGGGCGCACCGGTGCTGGGCCTGGGGGCCTTGCACGCGCTGTCCATGGGGTGTCTCGGCTCGCTCATGCTGGCCATGGTCACCCGGGTGTCGTGCGGGCACAGTGGTCGTGCCCTGGTGGCCGACAACACCGTCTGGGGGCTGTTCTGGGCCCTGCAACTGGCGACGGTGCTGCGCATAACGGGCGCCGTGCCGGGCGCGCCGGGCGGGTTGATTCTGGTGGCGGCTTTGGTATGGGCGATGGTGATGGCGGTGTGGGGAGTGCGCTATGGTTCCTGGTTCGGACGCCTGCGTGTCGATGGCAAGCCCGGCTGAAGTCCGGATGGCGGGGGCCACGCCCGGGGATGCCGCCGATTTGCTCGCCGCGGTCATTCATTCACGCCAGACCGTGCTGCCCAAGCGGCTGGGCCATCCCGCGCCCGATGCCGCGCAGCTCGCGCTGATCCTCGGCTCGGCCGCTGCGGCCCCAGATCACGGGCAGCTCACACCCTGGCGCTTCGTGATCGTGCCCGAGGACGCACGTAGCCGGCTGGCTGGGGCTTTCGCGGCTTCGCTGGTCGAGCGGGACTCCCAGGCGACGCCCGAACAGGTGGAGCAGGCGCGGGAAAAGGCCTATCGCGCGCCGCTGCTGATGCTGGCCATCGGTCAGCTGGAAAGCGGCGACCCGGACATCGACGCCAGCGAGCGGCTGATTTCAGCAGGCTGCGCCATCCAGAACATCCTGCTCACGGCCCATGCGATCGGCTTTGGCGCGGCGCTGACCAGCGGGAAAGCCTTGAAGTCACAGGCCTTGCGAACGCTGTTTGATCTCGCCCCGGGCGAAGATGCCTTGTGCTTCATCAACATAGGCACCCCGCACAAGCGCAAACCCGCGCGGCAGCGGCCCGCCGTCGACAGCTATGTGAGCGTGCTGGCGAACGGGTGATGCCGGTTTGCCGCAGCGGCGTTCGGGGCCCTCCATTTTCTTGATTACCATGGGCGGATGCACACCACCGCCCTCGTCCTCTTCTCCGGCGGCCAGGATTCCACCACCTGCCTGGCACAGGCGCTGTCGAAGTACCAGCGCGTCGAAACCATTGCCTTTGACTACCGGCAGCGCCACAGCGTCGAGTTGCAGGCTCGCCTGAAGGTGCTATCGGAGATTCGCACCCAGTTCCCGCCATGGGCCGATCGCCTCGGAGAGGACCACCTGCTTGATCTGGCCGTTCTGGGCCAGGTCAGCGAAACTTCGCTCACACGCGACACCGCCTTCAAGATGGAAGCCTCCGGCCTGCCCAATACCTTCGTACCAGGGCGCAACCTGCTGTTTCTCACGCTGGCGGCCGCACTGGCCTACCGTCGGGACCTGCAGGTCATCGTTACCGGCGTGTGCGAGACCGACTTCTCGGGTTACCCGGACTGTCGCGACGACACCATGAAGGCCATGCAGCTGGCCTTGTCGTTGGGCATGGACCGGCGCTTTTTGATCGACACCCCGCTGATGTGGATCGACAAGGCCGCGACCTGGCAGATGGCGCACGACATCGGTGAACGCTCCGGTTTTGCGCAAGGAGGCGACGCGCTGGTGGACCTGATCATCGAGCACACCCACACCTGTTACCTGGGCGACCGGGTGCACCGCCATGCTTGGGGCTGGGGCTGCGGCGGCTGCCCAGCGTGCGAATTGCGGGCCCAGGGTTACCGGCGATGGATCGAGCACCGTATGGGCATGGCAGGCGTGCCTCGATGATATGAAATCGATAGCTGACAACCACCGTTTGATGCTGGGAAACTTTTGATTTGGTTGTTGAAAGGCAAAGACCAGCACTGAGGGATGGTGCCCCACAAGACGAGCGGGGGCGTTTCACGATCCATGCGCAATGGGCGCTCCCGGCTTAACGCGGTATCACAAAGGTGGACTTTTCTTCGATCGCAACTTCGCGATCGGTGTCCGCGCGCTGGACTTTGAACGTGATCGGTATGGCCCGGCCGCGGTACGCCTGTGCAGCCTGTGCCCCCAACGCCAAACGAACCGTCAGCGAGCCGATTCCTGTGGCGGGTACGTCAAGTGCCGCAGGGGTCACCAGCGTCATTCCGGGCAGGCCCTG
>Ga0208938_1000947_pt1 | contig 18389 bp, 12 predicted proteins | sample AD_UKC125_MetaG_FD_184434 | JGI IMG/M metagenome (GOLD analysis project Ga0208938, IMG submission 184434) | Active sludge microbial communities of municipal wastewater-treating anaerobic digesters from USA - AD_UKC125_MetaG (SPAdes) (version 2) | ecosystem: Engineered > Bioreactor > Anaerobic >...
CGCTGGATGACCCGGTGCCCCCACCCGGGGTCGGCGGGAACGCGCCGTCCGGGGGGTCGCGGGGGGTGCCGTCGGGCACCGTCGCGCCTGAGGCACCCGGGCGGCTTGGTATGCCGTTGTCCGGGCAGGAGGCGTTCGCCTACCTGCGCGACCTCGGGGTGTGGCGCGACAAACGCAAGGCCGAACTCGACGCCCTCGACTCGGCGGCGTTGGCGTCCAGCGAGGCGGATGCGTTCAGTCGTGACCTGACGATGTCGATGGCCTTGTGGAAAGCGATCGCCGACCGCTACGACCTGCTGTCGGTGACCTTCGACTCGGGCCGGGTCGGACCGACCGAAGCCGCCCGGCTCTCGACCCTTGTCTGGGGCCGCCTCGACGTTGCGCCCGACTCCCCGGCTGCCCGCGTGGCACCCTCGACCTCGGGAGCGCTGGCCTTGTCGCTACCCGAAGCCTGCCGCCTCTCAGACGCGCTCACTTCGTCGTTGCGCGCGCGGCTGTCGTTGGAGCCGTCCGGGGCCGAGGTCGGCACGCGGCTCAAGGACGTGCGGGCCACGGTCGAGCGGATCCGCGACCAGGTCGCCCTGGTGCCGGCCGGAACCGATCGCGAAGCGGGCCGGCGACTGCTCACCCGACTGGAGCAGCGCCTGCTCGATGTCACGGACCGCGCCAAGCGCGGGGCGGAGGTCGGCGGGCTGCTCGCCCCTCTCGAGCACGACGCGGCCGGCACCGAACGTGACCTCATCGTCGGGGCGGGCGAGCGGCTGACCGACGCGCGCGACGCCGAGCGGGCCGAACGCCAACGTGAGGAGCTGCTGGCCCGCGGCGCGGCCGTCGGTGACCTCGTGACCCGGGTCGTCGCATTGGTGACGCCGGCACCACGGTTCGGTGTGCCCGATGTGCGGGCGCTCGGCGACGTGCCCACCGACCCGGCTGCAGTGGATGCCTACCTGGTCAAGCTGGACGCCGTCTCCCGCGCGCTGACCCGGGTGCAGACGGCATACGGCGACGCCTTGGCGGCCCGCGAGGAGATCATCGGCCTGGCCGGCGCCCTCGCCGCTCAGGCCCGCGCAGCCGGGCGGACCGACCCCGACCTCGATCATCTGCGGGGCCGCCTGGATGCCGTCCTCGCCGCGACGCCCACCGATGTGCCGCGCGCGAAGGCGCTGCTCACGGCATACCAAGCTCTCGACCGTGCCCTCCCCACCTCAGGAAGCCGCCGATGACCACACCTGCGACCTGTCAGGAACCCGGCTGCACCGGGACGATCCTGGACGGCTACTGCGACGTGTGCGGGACTCCCGCAGCCGCCCCCCAAGCCGCATCGACCGCGCCAGCAGGAGGGGCTGCGGCGCCCGCGCCAGCCTCGCCGCCCCCTCCCGCTGCCACGCCCGCGCCGGCTACCGGTGCCAGCCCCGCCCCAGCCGCCGCCGGTCACACCGATCCGGCGGCCCTGCCCGACGGCTCACCCTGCGCTCAGCCGGGGTGCTCGGGCACCATCCTCGACGGCTACTGCGATGTCTGCGGCAGCTCCGCCGACGCACCTCCCCCCGGCACCGAATCGCCGGTGAGCAGCCCGATCGCCTCCAGCCGCACCGCAGCGAGCAACCGCCTGTCGGCCACCGTCATCGGCTCGGCCCGAGCGCGGCAGTCCGGCTCGAAGATCACCCGCCGGCTCTCCTCGTCCTCGCAACGGATGCGCGCGGCTCGCCTGGGCGCCGGGATCACGACCGTGCCGCCGCTGCCGGCGATCGACGCCTCCGCAGCCCTGATGACCGACCCAGTTGTGCCCGAGGACAAACGGTTCTGCTCGGCCTGTGGCACCAAGGTCGGGCGCAGCACCGGCGACAAGCCCGGCCGCACGACAGGCTTCTGCCCCAAGTGCCGCCAGGCGTTCTCCTTCGACCCCAAGCTCAAGCCGGGTGACCTGGTCGCCGGACAGTATGAAGTGGCCGGGTGCCTCGCGCACGGCGGCCTCGGGTGGATCTACCTGGCCAAGGACCGCAATGTCTCCGGCCGTTGGGTCGTGCTCAAGGGCCTGCTCAACTCCGGCGACCCCGACGCGCTCGCGGCGGCCATCGCCGAGCAGCGCTTCCTGGCCCAGGTCGAGCACCCGCAGATCGTCGAGATCTACAACTTCGTCACCTTCGAGGGTGCCGGCTACATCGTCATGGAGTATGTGGGCGGTACCTCGCTCAAGGCCCTGCTCAAGCAGCGGATGCGCAAGAGCGGGCGCTACGACCCGCTGCCGGTCGACCAGGCGTTGGCCTACATCATCGAGATCCTGCCGGCCTTCCAGTACCTGCACGACCTCGGGCTGATCTACTGCGACTTCAAACCCGACAACCTCATCCAGATCGGCGATGACATCAAGCTCATCGACCTCGGCGGGGTGCGCCGGGCCGATGACGACGACTCGGCGATCTTCGGCACGGTCGGTTACCAGGCGCCCGAGGTGGCGGTCGAGGGCGTCTCAGTGGCCTCGGACATCTACACCATCGGGCGCACCCTGGTCGTCTTGACGACCGAGTTCAAGGGCTATCAGACGACCTATGTCGACTCGCTGCCGCCGGTCGATCAGACGCCGGTGTTCCAGCACTACGACGCGTTCTATCGGCTGCTGCTCAAGGCCACCGCGACCTCACCGGATGACCGCTTCGCTTCGGCCGACGAACTGCGCGTCCAGCTCATCGGCGTGCTCCGCGAGGTCGCTGCTCAGGACTCCGGGGCCACCCGCGCGTCCACCTCGGCAGTGTCGGTGCTCTTCGAGGAGCCCGCCATCGCCAGCGACCAGCTCGACTGGTGGTCACTGCCCGCACTGCGGCCCGACCCACACGACCGGCAGGCCGCGCTCATCCGCGAGGTCCGCGCGATGCGGCCGCACGAGCGCGCCGACGCGCTGCGCGCGGCAGACCCGCCGACTCCGGACGTGCGCCTCGAACTCGCTCGCGTCGGTCTCGACCGCGGCGACATCGGTGTGGTCGACATGGCGACCGGCGAGATGCTCCGCGACGACCCCTGGGAGTGGCGCGCGGTGTGGATGCAAGGCCTGCGGGCCCTGCAGCAGCGCGACGCAGCAAGCGCGCAGAGCGCCTTCAATGCGGTCTACGGCCAAGTCCCAGGCGAACTCGCCCCCAAGCTCGCGCTCGCCTACGCGTGCGAGGTCAGCGGCGAGCCCGATGTCGCCGAGAGCCTGTATGCCGTGTGTGCCCGTACCGACGCGGCATACACGCCGGTCGGTGCGTTCGGGATGGCACGAATCCGACTGAACCGCAACGACGTTCGCGCAGCAGTAGAGGCTCTCGACCTCGTTCCGGTCACGTCGCGGGCCTACCCGCTGGCGCGCGAGAAGCGGGCTCGGCTGTTGGCCACCCACGGCAGTGGCATCGACGACCTCTCCGAGGCACTGCGCAGTCTCGACGGGGTCACCGTGGAGCCCATCGCGAAGGCCGAGCTGGAGGTCGACGTCCTCACCAATGCGTTGGCCTGGATCCGCTCGCCGCAGGGTGCCAAGCCCGCGGTGAGCCAGTTGCCCGGCGGCGTGGTCGCCACCGAGCCGGGCATCCGCCAGGGGTTGGAGGCGGCCTATCGTCGCTTGGCCAGCCTCACCCCCGACCAGCAGGCGCGGGTCGCGCTGGTCGACAAGGCCAACGAGGTGCGCCCGTGGACGACGTGGTGAGCGCCCCGGCCGCCCGGCTGCTCTGTCCGGCCTGTGGCGCCGAACGCGCCGAGGACGCGGCCTTCTGCGAGGCGTGCGGGCTCGACTTCGGGACGACAGCTTCCGCGGCTGCACCCTCTGCGACGGCGGCGCCTGCTGCCGGCGGTCCTGTTTCTCCGCCGGTCGCGCTGGGCGAGACCCAATCTCGGCACGCACCAGTGCGATTGGAGACCGCTGCCGCTGGGGAAGAGTCTCCACTGGACGTGGGCTGGACCGGTCCGGTCGCCGGTGGTGCCGTCGCCGTGTCTGTCGCAGCCCCCGAGGGGGTGCGGTGCGCGCAATGCGGCGAGGGGTCCTACCTCGACGGCTACTGCGACCAGTGCGGCGGCAAGGAACCCAATCCTCGTGACCACTTCTCCGAGACCCCCGCTGCGTGGGTGGCCGGGGTGTGCGACATCGGCAAACGGCATACCCGCAACGAGGACGGGATGGCGCTGCTGGCGCAGGAGCCGACCCTCTCTCACGCGGTGATCGTCGTGTGCGACGGGGTGTCCAACACGACCGACTCCCACATCGCCAGCCTGGCCGCAGCCCGCGCCGCCCGGGAGGTTCTCGCCGCCCCCATCCCGCAGGCCATGGGGCTGCGCGAAGCGATGCTCGCGGCCGTGAGTCGCCGCTTCGGCGATGCCGTGACCGCGGCTCGCCGGGCGGTGGTCGAGACCACCCCCGCCACGGGTCCAGGCGCGACCGAGACCCCACCGTCGTGCACCTTCGTCGCGGCGCTCATCCACGACGGGTTGGCTGTCGTCGGCAATGTCGGTGACAGCCGCGCCTATTGGTTGCCCGATGCCCCCGGCTCCGAGCCGCGACAGCTGTCGACCGATGACTCGTTCGCCGCCGAGCAGATCCGCGACGGCATCCCGCGTAAGCAGGCCGAGACCGGGCCGCAGGCGCACGCGATCACCCGGTGGCTCGGCGTCGACTCACCGCCTGACCTCACCCCCCACATCGACCAGGCCCAGCTCGTCGAACCCGGGTGGCTGCTGGTGTGCAGCGATGGGCTGTGGAACTACTGCTCCGACGCCCACGACCTGCGCGACCTCGTGGGGCGCACGGTTGCTGCGCTCAGCCCCGCCGGCTCGCCGAGTCAGGCGTCGCCGGTCGCGGTCGCGCAAGCCTTGGTCGACTTCGCCAACGGCTGTGGTGGGATGGACAACATCACCGCCGCCCTGGCCCGCGTGCCTGGCCCGGACGGCATACCGACTGCTGTTGTCCCTGTTCCCGCACCCGCACCCGCACCCGCACCCGCACCCGCACCCGCACCCGAAGAGGATGGCGCCGATGGCAACCTTCCGCACTGAGGTCTTCCAGAACGAGTTCCTGCCCGATGGCGGCACCGATGTGCATGCCATCGTGCGCGTCACCTGTGAGGGAGCCGGGCAGGCCGGAGCCGACGCGGGCACCGAGGCGGCCGAGATCGTCATCGTCGACACCTCCGGGTCGATGGGGCCGACCGGCATCGCGCAAGGCCGGTATGCCGCGTCGGTCGCCTTGCAGGAGATCACCGACGGCACGTGGTTCGCGGTCATCGCGGGCAACCACGTGGGCACGCTGGTCTACCCACCGGGACGCTCGACGCAGCAGATGGTGCGGATGGACGGGCGCACCCGGGCGGAGGCCATCGCCGCTGTGCAGCGGTTCCAGGCCGACGGCGGCACGGCGATGGGCACCTGGCTGACCAAGGCCAAGGAGGTCTTCCTGTCGGTGCCGCAGGTGACCCAGCGGCACGCGATCCTGCTCACCGACGGCGCCAACGAACACGAGACGCCCGAGCAGTTGACCTGGGCGATCCAGTCGGCGACCGGGTTCTTCCAGTGCGACTGTCGCGGGCTCGGTGACCGCTGGCAGGTCGACGAGGTGCGCCGCATCGCGTCGGCCCTGCTCGGCACGGTCGACCTCATTCCGTCGCCGGACCGGATGGCGCAGGAGTTCGCCGCGCTGGTCCGGGCATCGATGGCGCGCGGCGTGGCCGCCGTCGACCTGCGGGTGTGGGCGCCGCAGGGAGCCCAGGTCTTGTTCGTCAAGCAGGTCGCCCCCGACCTGGAGGACATCACCGCCAAACGGTCTCTGGTCAATGCGCTGACGGCGTCCTTCCCCACCGGAGCGTGGGCCGACGAGAGCCGTGACTACCACGTGGCCGTGCGACTGCCGGCCAAGAGTGTCGGGCAGGAGCAACTGGCCTCCCGAGTGCAGGTCATGGTGCGCGACGCTGTGCAGGCCCAGGCCTTGGTCAAGGCCACCTGGTCGGGCGACGAATCGCTGACCACTCGGATCGACGATCAGGTGGCCCGCTACACCGGCCAGGCCGAGCTCGCCGCGGCCATCCAGGACGGACTGGCCGCCAAGGCTGCCGGCGACGAAGACGGCGCCACCCGCAAGCTGGGCCGGGCCGTGCAGATCGCGACCCAGACCGGCGACGAGGAGATGACCTCCCGATTGAAGAAGGTCGTCGAGATCGACAACGCCGAAACGGGCACGGTCCGGTTGAAGAAGGCGGTCGAGCGGCTCGACGAAATGGCGCTCGACACCGCCTCGACCAAGACCCGGAGGGTGAAGAAGTGAGCAAGGTCTGCCCCAACGGCCACACGTCCGAGGCCACCGACTACTGCGACACGTGCGGCGCTGACCTCGCTGGCGCGCCCGATGCCGGCAACGGCGGCCCGACCTCGGCGAGCACCCCGACCCCGGCCGCCACCTCTGCGGGTGCCGCTGGTGGGGCACAGCCGCCGACGCACCCCGCGCATCAGGTGTGTCCCAACTGCGCCGTCGAGAGCGCTCCGGACTCGCTCTTCTGTGAGGCCTGCGGTTATGACTTCACCACCGGGGCCATGCCCCGGGGAGTGGCGCCCCGTTCGGTCACCCCTGAATCCGGGGAGAGCCGGTCAGCGGCTGCGACTGGCGCGACCGGGGGCGGCTCCGGCAGCGAACCCAGCGGCGACCCGGGCGGAGCACCTGGCGGCGACCCGAAGAGCGCACCCGGCGGAGCCGAGGTGGGCGCCGCACCCCTGCCGGTGCCGACGCCGACCGAGGGCACCGGCATACCTCCTGCTGTGGCTCCCGAGTGGGTCGCCGAGGTGTGGGTCGACCCCGAGTGGTATGCCGGGCAGGAGGCCGACGAGCCGATGCCCTCCCCCGGGTTGCCGGTCGTCGTGCCGCTCACTGTGCGCAGCGCGCTCATCGGGCGGGTTTCGGCGAGCAAGAACATCGTCCCGGACATCGACTGCACCACCGACAGCGGTGTGAGCCGGCGGCATGCCCAGTTGACGACCGACGGCACCCGGTGGTTCGTCGAGGACCTGGGGTCCTCCAATGGCACCTTCGTGGGCCAGATCGCTGCCCCGTTGCCTGAGGACCCGATCGAGGTGGGTCCCAAGCGCGAGCTCGACGATGGCGACCGGATCTACGTGGGCGCCTGGACGCGGATCGTCGTGCGCCGGGCCACGGCCGACGAGCAGGCCGCCGCGGCCGGCTAGCAGCCCATCACGGCGCCGAGCACCGACCGAACGCGTCGAGTCGAGGGGTCGATTCGGACGCGGGTTCACGTCGCAGCAGGAGTTGTCCGGTCGAACGACGCCATCGCGGCTTCATCTTTCGGCGTCATCCACTCGACGAGAGAGCCGATTCGTTGTTGGATGACGTGCTGCCAACGCAACGGCACGAAATTGCCGATGGCCGGCCGATGCGCCTTGTCCAGCCACTCCGTGTCAACCGGATTCGGGGCGAGTTCGGCTCGAAGCTCGTCCAGCGCCGCCGAAGGCGAGGTGTATCGCGCGAGGCAGTACTCAAATTGCGCCTGCATGTACAGCGGACGAGCGCCGCCGATAATTGCCTTCCAGCCCGCACCCTGCGGGTCGAGGTGGTCGAGCTGCCCAACCGACTGGCCGGTGACCGTGGCCGCAATGAGGTCCTTACGAATACATTTTGAACATACATGGCAGGGGCTCGCACCGCTGCCACGCACGCATGATCGCGCGAGTCCACTGAGTTCCGACTCTGTGGAGATCCGGAGTGTGGTGATCTCCGTGAGCCCAGCGGTCGGTCGCATGATCGGCATCCCGACCATCTCCGGCAAAGGATCGATGCCCAAACCGATGGGTGGAGACCCGGTCCATTTGCGCCCCATGTCCATGTACCAGGTCTCGAGAGTTCCCCCCAATGCGATGGCTCCCGCATCCAGTTCCTCCGACATCAGGAGGGCACCGACTGCGAAGCCGAACCAATGCGGCAAGGATGGGTACGGGTCGACCAAATGCTCGAAGTCAGCTCGGATGATTCTGACGTCACGTCGATGCGCTCCCGCGGCGGCCGCCATTCTCGCGAGAGCGAGCGACTGATATGCCGGATCGCCAGGAAACTTCGGATGGTCGGCCCGCAGATGGTAGAGGTGGGGTGCCTCTGGGAGCAGCACCGACGCAGCCGAGGAGTCGAAGCCGGCGCTGTAAGACAGGACCGGCGAGGCTCCCGGGGCGCGCGGCATGAGGTTGTCGTCAACGGGAGACAGTTCGATTCCGAATGTCCGGAACACGAGTGCGGCAAATGCCGGCGAGACACCTCGTCGGACCACGAGGCGTTTCCCGATCCACGGTCGGACGATCACCAGGGCGGCAAGCGCCTCCGCGTCCGGATGGGGTTCGACCACAGCATGCGGGAGCTCGACGGTCGCTTCAGCAGCTTTCAGCCCGACTGGACGCCCCCCCTGCCCCGGACCACGCTCAGGGTCTTGCGAATCGCGAATCAGGTTCAATTGCCAAGAGCGACCCCGCGGATTCCATAGCGCTTGCACGCCGCCCATGCTAACGGCCATGCGGCCGGCCACCTGTTTGCCCCAGGGATTCACTCAGACAGAGGGCCTCCCCGCCGACGCTCAGATGGCGTCGTGGGACTGCAGGTGTTGCAGGGCGAACCAGCCGGCCGGGATCGGCAGCCAGTAGGTGACGATGCGATAGAGCAGCACCGCCGAGAAGGCGGTCGACGCGTCGACGCCCGCCGCGATGGTGAGGCCGGCCGACATCGCGGCCTCGATGCCTCCTAGGCCACCGGGAGTCGGCACTGCCGACCCGATAATGGCGCCCGCGAAATAGACGACGGCCACGGCAGCCACAGCCGGCTGGGCGCCGAATGCCCGGCACGAGAAATAGAGCGCCGCAACGAAACTCAGGTCGAGCACCAGCGCTCCACCGAGCAACTCGGCGAGCTTGGCCGGCCGCTGGAGCACCCCGAGAATCTGCGGCACGACGGCACGCAGCTGCGGCAAGACCCGCTCGCGGAAGACCTTCCGCACCCGCGGGATGGCGAAGAGGCCTGCGATGACGGCCAGCACGACGGGGATCGCGGCGACGACCTTCGCCGGCGGCTGGAAGGACGCCTGCGGCCCCGTCCCCGCGACGACACTCGCGAGCGCCAGCAGGCTTGCGTACGAGGTGAATTGGAAGACCTGCGCCAAACCGACACTGGCCCCGGCCGCCGTCGGAGTGATGCCCGACCGCTGCAGGTAACGGGTGTTGAGCGCGATATTGCCGATCGTCGCCGGTGCGATGAGGCTGCTGAAGGCGACGGCCAGCTGGGTGAGATAGGTCCGCACGAAGCGCAGTCGCACCGGCACGGAGCCATGCAGCACCAACGACGCCCCCGCGAAGGTCAGCACAGCGCTGGCCAGCGCGGCCAGCCCCCAGCCCCATTCCGCCCGTGACAGCACCGCGCCGAAGTCCACCTGCACGAGTTGGGGCAGGACGATGTATGCCGCGACCGCGCCACCCACGAGGGTGAGCAGGCCCTTGGGCGAGACCCGGCGCAGCTGAATGCTGGCCGGTTCTTCCTGGGCGGGCGCGAGAGTGAGCACCTGCTCGCGCAACTCGTCGAGCAGCTTCTTGCGGCTGGCCAGGTCCAGCCGCAGGCCACGGCCCAACGCCAACGGCTGCAGCAGCGGCAGGGTGCGGGAGACAAACTTCGCACCACCCTCCTGCACCGCGATCTGGACGGCTCGCTCGGCTCCCATGCCCAGAGAGAGCATCACCATAACCCGGGCTGCGTCGGTGCGTTGCGACAGGTCGTCGCTGCCGACGTCGCCGTCCCCGGTGGCCACCAAGCCCGCCTTGCCATCGGGCAGGATCGCCACCGCATCCCGGCTGAAGCCCCGGAACGCGATCCGGTGCTGCTGCAGGGTGAGCAGCATCTGCACCACCGCCCGGGCCTGATCGTCGGTGAGTCCGTCGCCGATCTCACGCAGAGTGCGCCCCTCGACCCGCGTCGTCGCGATCGCCGCCGACACCCCGCCGACGTCGCAAATCGCCACCGGCACCGGGGCGGTCACGCCCGCCCACTGCAGGGAGAAGGCCTGCAACGCTCGGTGCTCCACCGCGCCGCGGAGGGTGAAAGACGGAGCCCGGGTCGTGGCCCCGCGCAGCCGCAGCCGGCTCAACAGCCGCCGCCCCGACGCCAACCCGAAGGTGTCACGGTCGAAGACATGCACATCGAGAGATCCCCGCGGCCCCCGGGCGTGATAAAGCCGGGCCCCTTCGTCATAGTCGTCAACGAGGACGAGGGTGTGCAGCGGGGTCCCGGCCAGCATCAGCTCACGGGCCACGTCGGTGCCGGGAGCCCGAGTCGCGCTCGTGCCGAAGGCAAACCGCACGGCGTGCCCGACGATCGCGCCGAGCAGGAACGAGCACAGCAGCGCCAACGCGGTGTTGGATCCGGCCAGGAAAGTGGTGACGCTCATCGAGCCCAGGACCAACGACGCAAACGGCACCAGCCAGCGCCGCCCGGAGATGTTCGCGACGACGACCAGGGCAGTCAGGGCGACGACGACCAGGTCGAGCGCGTTGGTGCGCCCCGTGCTGCGACTCGGTCGGGTGAGCACCGCGAGCACGGTGGTCAACTGGCCATCGCTGATCGCGGTCTTGATCGCCAGCCCGATCCCCGCCGCGATCGCCGCTCCGACCAGCGACAGCACGAACTGCCAGGCCCGCTGTCGCACCACCAGATCGATGCCCACGGCGATCGGCAGCAGCAAGACACCGGTGCCGGAAACCCACGCCATGAGCGCGAGGATCAGCCGGGGCACCCCGCTCGTCGCGCCGGCAAGGTCCTGCTCGAGGGCACCGGCGGTGCCGACGGCGAGATTGCCGAGGCTGATCGCGAGGACGGCCAGGGCGGCATACATCACCAGCCAATAGAGGTCGGCGCCACGCCGGACGCGATCGGCGATGCGAGGCTCCACAACCTCCACGCTCACCGGAGTCCTGGGCACCGGACCATCCTGCCTCACGAAGCGGCCCAAACACCGCACTACAGGCGGGCGGCACGGCATACTTGGGCGACTTCACTGCCCGAATGCGAAGGTGACCGCCCGTGCCGCCGGCCTCAGGGAGCCGTTTCGCTGCGGCTCTGGTGCATGCCTACACCGCTATCGGCGCGGTGCTCGCCTTCCTCATGGTCGTCGCGATCCAGGCGCGAGAGATCACCATGGCGCTCTGGCTGTTCCTCGCGGCGATGCTCGTCGACGGGACGGATGGCTTCTTGGCCCGCCATTTCCGGGTCAAGGAGATGTGGCCGAGCTTCGACGGAGCGTTGTTGGACAACATCGTCGATTACCTCACCTACTGCTTCGCGCCAGTGACCCTGTTGTGGCTCGGTGGCTACCTGCCGACCGGGCCGCTCGGCTGGGTCGTCGCATGCGCGCCGCTGCTGGCCTCGTGCTTCCAGTTCTGTCGCATGGACGCCAAGACCGACGACCACCTCTTCCTCGGCTTCCCGTCCTATTGGAACGTCATCGCGTTCTATGTCGTCGTTCTCGGGCTCGGGACAGTCGCCACGAGCGCGCTCGTCCTGGCTTGCACCGCACTGGTTTTCGTGCCGATCGGCTACGTCTACCCCTCCCGCACCCAGACCTGGTGGGTCGCCAACATGGTCGGCGCCGGATTGTGGCTGCTCGCGTATGCCGTGATCGTCGCCTCCCTGCCCACGCCGCCGGCCTGGGTGGTCGCGGCGTCGCTGGGCTACATCGCGTTCTATGTCGGCGAGTCGTTGTGGCTCACCGCGCAGCGCCGTCGCCATCGGGCCGACTCGGCTGTCGAGCCGACCCCGGCGCGAGTAGCGGACGCGGCACCTGTGGCCGAGGTCGCGCCCGCGCCGGCTCAGCTGCCTGTGTAGTAGGTGTCGGCGACGGTGAGTGCGTCGTCGAGGATCGCCAGGCCCTCGTGGACCTCCTCGACGCTCGTCGTGCACGGCGGGACGACATGGGTGCGGTTGAAGTGGGTGAACGGCCACAAGCCCTGCGCCTTGCAGGCTGCGGCGAAGTCGAGCATCGGCTTGGCCGCCGCTCCACTGGCGTTGTAGGGCACCAGCGGTGCCCTGGTGTCGCGATCGGTCACCAGCTCGAGCGCCCAGAAGACCCCAAGGCCGCGCACCTCACCGACCGAAGGGTGCTTGTCGGCGATCTTGGCCAGCTCGGGGCCGATGACCTCCTCCCCGAGCATCCGGGCATGCCCGAGCACGTCCTCGTCTTCGAAGATCTGGATCGACGCGACGGCCGCCGCGCAAGCCAGCGGGTGGCCGGAGTAGGTCAGCCCGCCGGGGTAGACCCGGTCGCGGAAGGTGTCGGCGATGGCGTCCGAGATGACCACGCCACCCAGCGGCACATAGCCGGAGTTGACCCCCTTGGCGAAGGTGATGAGGTCGGGCGTGACATTCCAGTGCTGCAGGGCATACCACTGCCCGATGCGGCCGAACCCGGCCATGACCTCGTCGGCGATCATGACGATCCCGAACTCGTCGCACAGCGCGCGCACGCCGGCGAGGTAACCCGCCGGCGGCACGAGGACGCCATTGGTGCCGACGATCGTCTCGAGGATGATCGCGGCGATCGAGCTGGGGCCTTCGACGGTGATGAGATCGCGCAGGTGCGCCAGAGCCCGCTGGGTCTCCTGCGCCTCGGTCTCGGCATGGAAGGCCGAGCGGTAGAGGTAGGGCCCCCAGAAGTGCACAACGCCCGGTATGCCGGGTTCGCTGGCGACCCGGCGCGGGTCGCCGGTCATCGTCAGGGCTCCCGCGGTTGCTCCGTGGTAGGAGCGGTAGGCCGCGAAGATCTTGTGGCGGCCGGTGTGCAGCCGGGCCATCCGGATGGCGTTCTCGGTCGCCTCGGCCCCACCGTTGGTGAAGAACACCATGTTCAGGCCTGCCGGGGCCCGCTCGGCGATGAGGCGAGCGGCCTCGGAGCGGACGTCGACGGCATACCCGGGGGCGATGGTCGTCATCCGGCCAGCTTGCTCGGCGATGGCGGCGATCATCCGCGGGTGGTTGTAGCCGATGTTGACGTTGACCAGGCCCGAGGTGAAGTCGAGGTAGCCCTTGCCCTGGTAGTCCCAGAACCGGCTGCCCTCGGCGCGCGCGATCGGCAGCGGGTTGATCGCCCCTTGCGCCGACCACGAGTGGAAGACATGGGCGCGATCGCTGGCGCGCACGGTGGCCTCGTCGGTGGGCACCGCGAAGGTGGTCGGCTGGGTGGGGTGGCTCGCCTCGGTCATGGCCTCGACTCTAGATGCGGCCCGCAAGGTTAGGCCAGCAGCAGCGTGACCCCGGCATCACGTGCGGCCCGAGCGAGCTTCTGGTCCAGGGTCGCGAGCGGCGTGCCGGTGGTCGCCGCCAAGAGCAGGTATGCCGCGTCATAGGCAGTGAGGTCGTGGCGAGTCGCCGACGCGACGAGATCGGCGATCTCCGCGGCCGGAGCGATATCGATGGGCAGCGAGGCGAGCAGTTGACTGGCAGCCGACGCCCGCGCAGCGTCGATGCGACCGAGGCGCTGCCCCTGAGCCAGGACGTTGGCCACTTCGTACTGCCACAAGGCAGGCACCAGAGCCCGCTGTGCCACGAGCCGATCGAGCACGGCGTCAGCAGCCGCGTCGGCTTCCGGCAAGGCCCAAGAAAGCGCCACCGACGCCTCAAGGACGAAAGTCACCGCCGGCCCTCATCGATGAGCTCGCGGATGGTCGTCCCATCGAGCCGGACATGCTCACGGAGGGCACGGAGGTCCACGATGACCTCCTCAGCAGGTCGGACGACGTCGACGGGCACGAGTCGCGCCACCGGTCGACCATGCCGGGTGATGGTGACGGTCTCACCCCGCGTGACCTTGGCCAGCAGTGCGGGCAGGTGAGCTTCGGCCTCGTCGACACCCACCGTCGTCCCTGTCATGTGTTCCAGAGTGCCCTCCGACCGGTCCATTCGGCGACGGGTTAACGTCCGGCACGTGGCGCAGTCAGGCGCGCCAGGCGATCGGCAGGCGTTTGACCCCACGCTGGAAGTTGGACTGCAGCCACACCGGGCCACCGGCACTCTCGATCCATTGGGTGCGACCCAGCAACTCGGTGACCATCCGAGTCATCATCGAGCGCGCGAGGAACGCCCCGAGACACACATGTGGCCCGGCCCCGAAGGCCAGGTGGCGACGGGCATTGTCGCGCCCGATGTCGAAGCGGTCGGGATCGGTGAAGACGGCCGGGTCGCGGTTGGCCGCAGCGAACGACACCACAACCTTGTCGCCTCGGTGCAGGGTCCGCCCGGCGAGTTCGACCCCGCGTGTGGCCGTCCGCCGGAAGGTCATCACCGGGGTCCACCAGCGCAGCATCTCCTCGACGGCGTTGGGGATGAGCGTGGGGTCGGCACGCAGCGCCCGCTGCGCGGCCGGGTCACCGAGCAACCCGACCAAGCCACCCGGCATACCGTTGCGGGTCGTCTCGTTGCCGGCGACCGCGAAGAGCCAGAAGAGGTTCTCGAACTCCTCGACCGAGACCGAGCCGCCCCCCTCGCCGTCGTCGCGCTGGGCCATGAGGATCGACATGACGTCCTCGCCGGGCTGCTCGCGGCGCAACGTGCCGAGCGCGTGGGCGTAGGCGTAGAGGTCGGGCATCCCGGCGCGGGAGCGCGGGTCGGGCATCAGGCCGTCCGGTCCCGGCTCGGGGCGCAACGCGTATGCCGTGCGGCCGAGTTCGGATGCCCCGGCCGGGTCGAAGTGGGCGCTGACCCGATAGTCGGGGTCCTGCCAGCCGATGACCCGGTTGGCCCAGTCGAACATCAGCCAGCGGTCCTCGGGCGGCACCCCCATGACGTCGGCGAGGGTGAGCAGTGGCAGGTCGGCCGAGACGTCCTTGGCGAAGTCGCACTCGCCGCTCACGCTGCCGTCGGCACTCGCACCGGCGGCCAGCATCCGGTCGACGATTCCGGTCACGTGGCCGGCAACCTGCGCCTCCAGCGCCCCGATCGCCTTGGGGGTGAACGACTTTGCCAACAGCCGACGCAGCCGGGAGTGCTCCGGTGGGTCCATGTTGAGCATCATCCGGCGCACATAACGCAGGTCCTCGACCGTGCGGGGGTCGCGCATTTGGGTGCCGCCGAAGGACGACGAGAAGGTGCCCGGGTCTTTGAGCACCCGATCGACGTCGGCATGGCGCAGCACCAGCCAGTAGCCGGTGCCCTCGGGCCAGCCGGGCAACTCCGGTTCGGCGACCGGAACGACACCGTGCCGGTCGCGCAGTGCCGCCAGGGCGGCATACGGGACCTCGCGGGTATAGGTGACCGGGTCGTGGATCAGGCGCGTCGCCGCGCGGTCGTCTTCGGACAGCAGCGCGTATGCCGCGTCGACCCGACCGCGCGCGGCGGCGCGGTCGGGCAGATCGGCGAGGTCCTGCGACACCTCAGTCGGCGAGGAAGCGTTCGATCACCGTGGCCAGCTGCACCGGCGTCTCGAACATGGGGTAGTGCCCGGCGTTGGGCATGACCTCGATGCGGCAGTTGGGGAAGTGCAGCTCCCAGGTCTGGCGGACGGCGGCCTCGCCGAGCGCGGGGTCGTGCTCACCGGGGATGACGAGCATCTCGTGCTCGTCGCCGGCGATCTCGGCGAGGAAGTCGGGGGTCGCCCAGGCCACCAGCGCGCCGCGGAATCCCTCGACGGTCGAGTGCGACAACGAGTGCTCCACCACGGAGTTGACCCAGGTGGCGGTGTTGCGGTTGCCGGTGGTGAAGTCGATGATGCCGAACCGCAGATCGCGGTTGTCCGGCGCACCGTAGAAGAGGTCATGGCCGGCCTGGTCGAAGGGGGTCGGGCTGGCACCGACGGGCGTGATGCCCACGATCTTGCGCACCCGACCGGGAGCCTTGGCCAACACGCGCAGCACCTCGGCGCCACCCATGGAGTGGCCGATCAACGAAAAGGTCTGCACCCCTTCGGAATCCGCGAGGGCCATGACGTCGCCGGCGACCTCGTCGAGGCTGTAGTCGCCCCGCTCGTCCATCCGGGCGCCATACCCGCGGTTGTCGAAGAAGTGATAGGTGAACTGCTCACCGTCGAGGTAGGTCGGGAACAGCCCCCACCCGTCGGCGGAGCCGAACCAGCCGTGCAGGACGTAGACGTGGTGCGGGCCGTGGCCCACCGTGATCTGCGGGATGCTCATGCCTCCCGAGCCTAGCCACGACCAGGCCCGCGCGGGAGGGTAGCGCGGACCCGGGCACCCGGGAACGGACCACGTGGCCCTGCTCGCCCGCTGTTGGGAGCTGCGCCAGACCTCACCGTCTACGACGCGGCCTATGTCGCACTCGCCGAGCTGCTCGGCGTCACCCTTCTCACCGGAGACCGACGGCTGGCTCGCGCCCCAGGCGTGCGCTGCCGGGTGGAGGTCGTCGACCTCTGACCGAGCCGATCAGCTGGGGTGGAAGCCACGCAGGCGTAGCGAGTTGGTGACTACGAAGACCGACGAGAACGCCATCGCGGCACCGGCAATCATCGGGGTGAGCAGCCCAAACGCCGCCAACGGAATCGCGGCGACGTTGTAGGCGAACGCCCAGAACAGGTTGCCCTTGATCGTGCGCAACGTGGCCCGGCTCAGGCGCACCGCGTCGACCGCTGCCACGAGGTCACCGCGCACGACAGTGAGGTCGGACGCCTCGATCGCCACATCGCTGCCCGACCCCATGGCGATGCCCAGGTCGGCCTGCGCGAGCGCCGCCGCGTCGTTGACCCCGTCGCCGACCATCGCGACGACCCGGCCCTGCTGCTGCAGCCGGACGACCTCGGCGACCTTCTCGGCGGGAAGCACCTCCGCCAGCACGTCCTCGGCGGCGATGCCGGTCGAGGACGCCGCAGCCCGCGCCGCCGCCGCGTTGTCGCCGGTGAGCAGCATCGGCCGCAGCCCGAGCTCCCGGAACGCCGTGACGGCCGCCGCCGAGGTCGGCTTGAGCGTGTCGGCGACCGTGATGAGCCCCTTGATCTGCTCGCCCCAGGCCACCCAGACGCAGGTCTGGCCAGCGGTCATCGCCCGCTCGGCGGCCTGACTCAGGGTGGCATCGGGGGCGGCATACCCCTGCTCCGCGCTGGCGAGCCACGCGAGAGTGCCGACGGACACGAGAGACCCGGCGATCGTCGCACTCACCCCGCGCCCGGGGGTGTCGCGGAAGTCGGTGGCAGTGACGGTATGCCGGGCGTCCCGCTGGGCCGACCGCTCCAGGGTCGCGGCGGTGACGACGGCCTTGGCGATCGGATGGGTCGACCCGGCCTCGACCGCAGCAGCCCGCATGAGCACCTGGCCCTCGAAGGCGCCGGGCACGGCATACACGTCGGTGACGGCCATCTGCCCGGAGGTGACCGTGCCCGTTTTGTCGAGCACGACGGTGTCGACCCGGCGGGTGGATTCGAGGACTTCGGGGCCCTTGATGAGGATGCCGAGCTGGGCGCCTCGACCGGTGCCGACCAAAAGTGCTGTCGGAGTGGCCAATCCGAGCGCGCAGGGGCAGGCGATGACCAGAACGGCGACGGCCGCAGTGAAGGCCTGCTCAGCGGCGTGGCCGGTGAGCAGCCATCCGCCGAGGGTGACCAGTGCCAGGACGATGACGACTGGGACGAAGACGCCCGACACGCGGTCGGCCAGCCGCTGCACCTGGGCCTTGCCCGATTGCGCCGACTCGACCAGGCGGGCCATCTGAGCAAGTTGGGTGTCGCCGCCGACCCGGGTCGCCCGCACGACCAGGCGGCCGGCGGTGTTGACCGTCGCCCCGACGACCGCATCGCCGACACCGACCTCGACAGGCACCGCCTCGCCGGTCAACAGTGAGGCGTCGACTGCCGAATTGCCTTGCACGACAACACCATCGGTCGCCACCTTCTCCCCCGCGCGGACGACAAACTCGTCTCCAACGAGCAGCTCGCTAGCCGGGATGCGGATCTCGGTGCCCGATCGCACCACCGCGACGTCCTTGGCGCCGAGGTCGAACAGGGCCCGCAGCGCCGCCCCGGAGCGACGCTTGGCCCGCGCCTCGGCATACCGGCCGGTGAGCAGGAAGGTCGTGATCGCCGCAGCGGTCTCGAAGTAGTAGTGCCCGTGGTCGCCGTGCTGCCCGAGCATCCACACCGACCACAGATAGGACGCGAGGATGCCGCCGGACACGAGCGTGTCCATGGTCGTCGCGCCGTGCCGCGCGTTGACCGCAGCCGCGCGGTGGAAGGGCCACGCGCACCAGGCGACGACCGGCGTGGTCAACGCGAGCACCACCCACGGCCACCCGGCGAACTGCAGCGGCGGCACCATCGAGATGGCGACGACCGGCACGGTGAGCACGATGGCCACCAAAAGGCGACGCCAGATGTATGCCGTGTGCTCGGCTTCCGGGTCGGCTGCGGTCGGATCCG
>Ga0208938_1000949_pt1 | contig 18351 bp, 18 predicted proteins | sample AD_UKC125_MetaG_FD_184434 | JGI IMG/M metagenome (GOLD analysis project Ga0208938, IMG submission 184434) | Active sludge microbial communities of municipal wastewater-treating anaerobic digesters from USA - AD_UKC125_MetaG (SPAdes) (version 2) | ecosystem: Engineered > Bioreactor > Anaerobic >...
CTCAAAGGATGCAAGATTATAGGTTGTATTGCTTCTTTTAGATTAGCTCCTTCTATCATTGAGCGAGCCTCGGAGATGGGTATTTTAGCCATCTCTTTAGGAGGAGATTATTTGGAATTCTGCAACCAAGAAGTAGTAGAGAGTATAAGAGAGACTATAGGGGGGTAAACCCCCTTATGAACTCCTTTCTTTTTTCTGTAACCGCAATGACCCTCCTTATCCGTCACTCCTGAATGGTTCTATCACCTTTTATTCATCATTTCTAAACGCCTCCACCATCACCTTATCTGTCATTCCTGAATGGTTCTATCAGGAATCTAAATAATGGAAGGGGAAATCCTCTATGTATTTTTCCCTCTTCCTCGGTAAAAACGTGGATTCCCACCTCCTCGTCACCCCGGCAATCTTTAAGCCGGGGTCCAGAAGTATCTAAAAAATAAAGAAAAAGCAAAAACTTGGATTCCCGATTAAAGATTTCGGGAATGACGGGAAGGGGAGGTCGTCACCCCTGAATGGTTCTATCATCTCAAGTCCATCATCCCGGCAACTTTCGAGCCGTTTTTAGCCTGTCCCTGAATGTCTCTATTGCCCCTTGTTCGTCACCCCGGCAATCTTTAAGCCGGGGTCCAGAAGTATCTAAAAAACAAAGAAAAAGCAAAAACCTGGATTCCCGACTAAAGATTTCGGGAATGACGAGAAGGGAGGTCGTCACTCCTGAATGGTTCTATCAGGGGTCCACAGTATTAAAAATCAAAGGAAAAAGCAAAAACGTGGATTCCCGATTAAGAATTTCAGGCATGACGAAAGAGGCAATAAGGGAGCAAACCCCTCGCAACCCCCAAAAAGACTAAAAACCCAAAAACTACTGGTGGGAAAAGCATCCCTCAGCGTAGGGGGTAACTTCCAAGAAAATCACCCGTCCCCTTTTAACATGCTCTTTTTTATATTCATGTTATAATTATTTTGGCAGATAACTTAGAAGAGGGTGAGTATCTATGCCTATTTTAATAGCCTTTATAGAAGCTACTATGCACGAGGCAAAATATAAAATTTTTGAAGATGGCACATTTTTTGGAGAGATACCTTCTTGTCCCGGGGTATGGGCAAACGAAAAAACCCAGGATGAGTGTAGCGATGTGTTAAGGGAAGTTCTTGAAGAGTGGATAATCTTAAAACTTCGCAACGGAGACCAACTCCCCTCAATTGGGGGTATTGACCTCAATATAGCGGCATATGAAGCATGAAACTCTATAAATAGCGCTCATAGATGCTGCTCATCTCGGCTAAAACTTTTTCCAGGGAATAGTCCTGAATTTTATTCCGCCCTGCCGCCCCCATATCAGCCCGCAGCTCCCGGTCTGAAATAAGTTTTTCCAGGGCTTGAACCAGCTCCGGAACATCTCCCAGCTCCACCAAAAACCCGGTGCGCCCATTTTCTACTAAGTCACGATTCCCCCGGACATTGCTGGCCACCACTGGAAGCCCCATAGCCATAGCTTCCATAATGCACTTCGGCAAGCCTTCGCGCCGAGAAACCAGAGCGGCAATATCTGTTTCTTTGAGAATCTGGGGCACATCCCGGCGATAGCCCAGGAAATGCACCCGGGGTATTTGCTCTTTCTCAACTCTTTTTTGCAAGATTTCCATTCTTTCGCCTTTTCCTACCAATAGCAGGTGTGCACTATTGCACCTTTTGTTAAGCTCTTGCCAGGCATCAAGAAGAAAATCGTGGTTCTTGTTCTCATTTAACTCTGCCACACAAGTGACCACCACATCATCGGGGCCAATTCTCAACTCCTCCCGGATACTCCTCTCACCTCCCGGGGGGTCAGAATATGGTGATAGGTCCACCCCCACCCCATGCACATAAAATAAGTTCTTCCCGGATTTAAAGCCTAATCGCTGGGCGTTTTCAAAATCCTCACTGTTCATAACGATGAGGCCGTCTGTCCAGCGGGAGGCGATGCGCTCTGCAGTATAATAGATGAGCCAATTGCGCCTCGGTGCACCCTGGTAAAAATGGAAGCCGTGGGCAGTATAAAGGATGGCACCCTGGTTGGTAGCTTTAGCCAGATATCGCCCCAAAAAGGCAGCCACCGGTGTGTGAACATGGATCAAATCAAAATGGTGTTCCCTCAACAAATCTTTAAGCTTACGGTAGGCCTGGATGTTAGTCGGGCTATAAGGAGAACGGGCAAAAGGGATTTCCCAGCAGGTGACACCTATCCTTTCTACATCTTCCCTTCGCCCCTCGCTAGAAGAGGCCGCAGCGTGAACCTCGTAGTCTCTCTCCTGCAGCATCTTCATAAAAGGAATATGAAAAGCAGCTAAATGAGTATAAACCGAAGCGATAAAAAGCACTTTACCGCTGCCCCGGTGAGGAGGGTCATCTTCCCTCGCCTTGTTTTGCAAACTACGAGTCACCTTTCCCAAATCCCTTCCGCTGCAGAAGCTAAATTCTCAAAATAAAAATAGCCTGTTATCTTCTCTTCACCACAGCAAACTCTTATCTCACAACTAAGCCTTTTTACCCTCGCCTATATCATGTTGGAGAGACACTGAACATACATACAACATAGCCAGTCCCACCCAAAAGTACCAGTTTCGGATATTGTATATAGCAAAACCATAGGCTATTGGCGGTAATAACATCAGTTTAAACCACACCACCTTCATGTCACGTATAACGACATACAGAAAGCCAAAGAAAAGCAAAGATCCAACGAGCCCATAGTTAAATAAGACACCTGCCCAGCTGGAGTGGATCTCACCAAGAAATCGTGTTTTTTCCGCAAATCTCTCCGTAGCTCCTTCACCTGAGCCAAACAAAAGATATTGTGGAAATTTCCATAGACGGTCATACCCCCGGCCTTCCCAGGTGTCATCAAGATCTCTTTCATAAAAGCGGTTTATTAGATTAGCTATCTGGCTCGTTACGTGAGTAATAACGCTCTCTTCTTTAGACAAGGCACCACCAGACAAAATAATAAAGCTAAAAAGTAATGTTACCACGAGTATAGCATCAACTATTACTCGCTTTATTCTAAGCCGAACGCTCCCTTTGATAGCTCGCCGGAGACAATCTATCCCCAGCAGAATATATACGCCAACCAAGACAAGAAACCCAATTGTAGCTGAGCGCGAAGCTGTAAAGACAATTGCAACTGAGGCAATAGCTGCTGCAAATAACCCTGGCAGCCAACTCCTATATACAACCTTTCCCGTTGCTGATGTTATAATAGCAGCCCATAACACCCAATTACCCATCTGATTGGGGTCGTTAAAGAACCCCATAAATCTGCTACGCCCAAAGTACCGACCAATACCAAACACACTAAGCAAGGTAAACAATACCAGTTGCGCGATATGAATCCAAAACACTGCACCAATAAAAGGTTTACCCAGATTAGTGGAAATGTTCACCAGATAAACAAAAATTATAAAGTCAAATATATAATATACTGGCGAAAGCAAAGTATGCATATCCCCGTATAAGGCAAATACAACGAGACCTACCAAAGTTGCATAATAAGCAAAACCCGCTCCCAATATCCAGCCCCGCTTCCAGCGCAAATAAGGATGTACAAGGAGACTAAAACCAACAACAGCTGCAGCAAGAACATGACTTATCTGTGGCAAGCCACTCTTACCCAAATATAAGGGGCTAAGAGTAATTGCGACCAACATCAACAAACCAGCGAGCCGTCTTACTTGCAGCGCTGTTCACCTCCTATCACAATTTGGACAAATGAAATAAAGTTATTATTGCCTAAGCTCTGGAAAAGATTTAAGTGCTGCTGATTCCTTGCAACAATTAGATTCATAGACAATATCAACTTCGTAACTTATTATCTGCAATTACCCGGGCGAGGAAATCTGCTAAACGGGCGGTTTGCTGCTGACGTGTCAAATCTGTGAAACGCGAGCTATCAACAGAGAAATCTTTTCCCTCCCGTTTCATGGCATACCATCTCTTTAGAGCTTCTGCAATCTTTGCCGGATCTACAGCCACCACTCCAGCTGAACGTTCCATAATGAGTTCTGCTGCAACATTGTCTTGAGAGCCAATCGCTAATATAGGCCGCCCTGCTCCTAAGTACTCAAATAATTTGCCCGTGTACACACCTTTTTCTCGGAGATCGTTCCACAAAAGCAGCAATAAGACATCGGCTTCTTTTTGCCGAGTTAGCGCATCTTCATAAGGGATATTAGGGTAGACACTCACTAACCTTTCAACGCCATACCGTTTTACCAACAAACGTACTGATTCAATATTGCGCCCGTAAAATTCAACCCTTATATTATCTGCCTCATTTCCCATAAGGGTAAGAGCAATAAATAAGGGAGAAGGATCCCTCTTACCTTCGTATATTGAGCCCGTGTAAATGATAAGTAAATTGTCATCACTACTACAAACCATTGGTTTAATCTCCTTATAATCTAAGGGGTCAAATCCATTGAGAATTACTTCAATTGGATTTGTATACTTTCTTCGAAGAGTTTCAGCTAAAGGTTCCGATACCGTTACTATGCCATTTGCCGATCCCAGGACTTTTCGCTCGAGATTTTGTTCAAGATGTTTTCTAAAACCAGAATACTGATAATAATGATTGTCTGTCCACAAATCTCGCAGCTCTGCAACCCAGGGCAAATGGTACTCATGTGCGATTTGTCGCGCTATCAGTAGAGAAGTATACGGCATAGCACTTGCAAAAATCACATCTGGTTTCCACTTTTTCAATAAACGTCTTGCCTCTCTCAAGCCGTATGGATACCATCCTATCTGCCCGTCGGGAAAATTAAGCACTGTTTTGTAAAGTTTCCCCAAATCACACATCATATTTCTCATATGCCCTTTGGGTGTGAAGCCTTCCGCAGCCACTTGACTTCGCCCACCAAGAACTAACTCCGGGAGAGCATTGATGTTGATCCAATTTGTATATACAACGTTTTCGCGGGGAATTTCTAATTTTAATGTAGGCTGTAAGGGTTGATTCCTAGCAGACACAACTTTTATCTCATGTCCCATTTCGTGTAACCATTTGGCTGTTTTTCCTACCCTGACGGCACCAATTGTATTATATGGAGGAAAAAAATATGATATTATTAAGATACGCATGTATGCTTTCTCCTATATAATAAAAATGCCTGTACAATTTTTTCGGCGGCTTTCCCGTCGCCGTAAGGATAACCATCCAGGCCCGCTGAAGCCTGAAGATTCTCACGAATCCCCGCTGAGACTCGCTCTTTTGATGTAGGAGGAATTATGCGATTCCACCCCAGATCTACTAACTCCACCCATTCTGTCTCTTCTCGCAAGGTGAGGCAAGGCACACGGTAAAAAAATGCTTCCTTCTGCACCCCACCAGAATCTGTGACAATGGCTCGGGCGTTTTTCTCCAGCATCACCATATCCAGATAACCTACCGGCTCAATCAAGCAAATACTCCCGATCACCTTATCGTAAAGACCTACTTCCACCAATGCCGCACGAGTCCGGGGGTGAAGCGGTAAAACCACTTTTATTTCCCGAGCAACTTCAGCAAAACCCTCGAATATGGCACGGAGGCGGCGGGGATCATCAGTATTTTCTGCCCGGTGAATGGTAGCAAGGATATACTCTTTGGGTTTTAGCTCCAGCCGATTTAAAATTTGGCTTTGTTGCTCAGCTTTTTTACCATAGTAAAGCGCTGCGTCATACATTACATCCCCTACCAGCTGGATTTGTTCTTCAGAAATCCCCTCTCGCCGCAGATTCTCCACCGCCGTTTGGGTGGGCGCAAACAAAATGTCTGAGGCATGGTCAGTAAGCACCCGGTTAATCTCTTCTGGCATACGGCGGTTAAAGGAACGCAATCCTGCCTCAATATGTGCAACGGGGATATGAAGTTTCACAGCCGCCAAGGCTCCCGCTAAAGTGGAGTTTGTATCACCATAGACCAGTACCCAGTCGGGTTTTTCCTTGAATAACACTTCTTCAATGGCTTCTAACATTCTGCCCGTTTGAGCACCATGGGTGGCAGAACCAATACCTAAGTTATAATCTGGCCGGGGGATTTCGAGTTCCTCAAAGAAAACCTCAGACATATTAGCATCATAATGTTGCCCGGTATGCACTAAAATTTCCCTAACCTCTTGAGTTTTCCGCAGCACTCGGGACACCGCCGCAGCTTTGATAAACTGCGGCCGGGCGCCGACTACTGATATTATTTTCACATTCTCATCCTTTATCTTCACAAGTTAGGCTCCTCAAACCTATCTATTTTACAACAATTGGCCAGCACATTAAAAACACCATATCAGGCACAGGGCTGCAGGAACATTGACGCACACATCCAGCTGGCCGCCATCTGCCACCATCAGCTGAAAAACAAACACATTGCTTTGCACAATAATTACCCAAATTATTCCGACATATAGTACAATAGCGTATTCCTCTAACCTGAAGAAAGGAATTACCAGGGTTACGCTTGAAACGACCATCACTTCGAACCCAGAAAGGCTGAAGATCGGTGTTACAATTTTCCCTTGCGAACCTCTCATAAGCATAACTATTAGTCTCCGCGCCATGATGTGGAGCAGTGATAATCATGCCATCATCCCACTTGATATCCTGACAGAAGTCAAGGTCAGAGTCTGCTGTGAATAGCACCGAATTTCCTTCATTTCCGGGTGGAGAATAAAAAACAAGACTTTCCTTGTTTGCTATGGTAAGAGCAAGAAATTCAAGAGCTGTCCAGCTTTGTCTTTGCACCGCCTGGATCTCCCGAGCATTCACGGGAATCAAGAAATCAGGCACACCTCCACTAGCTGGTTTAGAGCTCCGCTCAAACCAGCGAATCTTCGCTCCAGCATGATATGCTAACCTGACAATTTTTAAAATCTGATCCGCTGCTACGATAGCCTGAGCAAGCATTTTATCTTTCGCCGGTCTTACTCCCAGCACCTTCTCAAAGATAAAGGGGCACAGATATAGCGATTTTTTGCCATGCCATAGTGAGCCGGGAAACCAGCCATCACATAAATAATAATCCTCTGACACTTCAATGGCACCAGCCAATGTCTCCATATCATACTTATCAGCTCTCTCACGATGAGTCGTTTCAAGCTCTTCCCTTAAATCTTTAGTCAGTCGGTTTCCCAGGTCCTCCAACGATAGGGTAAAGGACTCAGGTTGAGTCCTTCGAAGATTACAAATATTATCAATAAGTTCTTCAGTAAACCGAGATGGTTCTCGTAAAAGATCCACAAGTCGTCCTCCCCACAACGCAGGAAGCCACACCTCGCAACATTTAAGCCCGGACTGCAGATAACCGATAAGACCTCTGGCGTGGTCGGCATCATTATGTGTACATACTAAGATATTTACACTGCTTAATCCAGTATTTTCTTTATACAACGCTGGAAAAGTATTTACGGCTTTCCCTCCATCGACCAGTGCAGTCATACCTTTTTTGGAAAGGAAAAAAGAATCTCCCTGCCCCACCGGAAGAGCCATAAATCTTGAACCCTCAAGCATAACGTTCTTCCTCCTCATTTATGCTTACACAATATCGATGCTATTACATAGTGAAAAAAAACATTCAATACAACCAGCTTTAATATATAGCTACTATCTAAAATACTTAGTGCACAAAAACTCCTTTCATTAGCCTAAAACTATCTTTATCCACAAATCCTTCAAAATTCTCTTTTCTATCTGTTATGAAATTATCAAAAGGATTGCTTTATAGCCCAATTCCACAAGTTCCCAACAAATATTTGACTAAATAAATACAGTACCAAAATATTAATTTAAAGCTTCTTATAATCGTTATGAATCGCTTTAATTAATACATCTGCGAAATCTTTGTAAGTCTTAACCTTGCCAAGCTCTAAAATATTTTCCTTTTCGATCAAGTCAAATAAACTATTTGCAAGATGGTCATAATCTTTATAGATTATGCCATAGTTAGTAGCTTTTATAAGTTTTTCTAGTTCATGACTTGCTCCTATTTGTGAGATAGGAACAACATTTGCCATTTGATATTCATAGACTCTATTTGGTATGTTTATTTGTTGAAATTTCTCTAAGGGTTTATCAAATTCAGGTATTTTCGGATGTAAAAAACCAGCATCGTATCTCTTCAAGATTTTGTAATCTTCGGAACCAACAATAAGATTTAGAGGGCTTTCAATGTGAAAAAGGTCACTACTACTCTTTATTTCTTCATAGAGATTTCTCCCATATCGATCTGGTTCAATGTGTATAGCGTGTAGATGGACAGCTATCCCCCGGTTTATAAGCTCTTTTATAATTGGTATGAAATAATATCTATAACCTGAGCGGGTTTCTCTTGTATCCGATAACGCTCTACCTGTGAGAATACAAACATGAGGTATGTGATCTATTTTAGATAATTTCTCAACCTTAATACTTTTTACCCAATTTGCCAATCCCGAATATCTCCAATCGAGATCTGCGAATAATGTTTTACCTCCAAGATCAATCCTATAAAGATCCCTAAAGAAATCAAGATATGAACAGTTGGGAAATATGAGACGAGTAGATTCTTTTAAAGTAATATATTCCTCCCAACGTTTTATGAATCTTGTTTCTTTATAGCTTCTTATTATTGGTAGTTCATTTGAAAAAAACTTTTTTAGTCCGACGAATAAATCGTTTGAACCGTCAAAATCATTATCTCCTACCCATACAGCATTAATATTCTTACAACTGTCTTTAATTTCATTAATTAGAGATATTAAGCTTAAGCTTATTAAAAAACTACTATGCAGTTCTTTCCCTACTTTTTTCGAAAATTTCTGATATATATTAGTTTTAAAATAAAATACACTAGCTTTTCTAAGTAAATACTCACACTGAAAATATCTAGCAGTATAATATAAATCATTTAGATATTTTTTCTGATTTTCATCACAAATAAGAATTAGCTGATCAACATCATCTCGATCAAGCAAATCGAGAAACCTAGATGAAGACAGACCAATACCACCCAATCTAAGTATTCTTAACATGATCTTATCCTTTCTTCAAACACTTCCAGCGCTCTTTTTACTATATCATCCATATCATAGTATCTATAATCAGCGAGCCTTCCAACCAGGATAAGGTTTTCAAATTTATCCGCTATCTCTCGGTATCTATTATAAAGTTCTTTGCTTTCTTCCTTAAACACTGGATAGTAAGGGATATCTTTACCTGTTTGATAAGATTTTGGATATTCTTTGAGGATAACTGTCTTTTTACTCTCAACTGGGTAGATATGTTTAAACTCTGTTATTCTCGTAAAATCGTAATCATTGGGATAGTTAACCACCGCAGCTTCTTGAAAGTAATTCTTCTCTAAAGTTTCAAACTCCAAATCAAGTGAACGGTAAGGAAGTGTGCCAAACTTATATTCAAAAAACTCATCAATCATACCTGTAAATATTACCTTTCCTTCAAACTCTTGACCCAAAAAGTAAACTTTTTTATTTTCTAAATCTATTTCTACGACCTCTTTAAAATCTGTATTTAACATAATTTTTATATTAGGATGATTTAACATTCTCTCAAAGATTTTAGTATATCCCTCAACCGGTACCATCTGATATTTATCTGTAAAATATCTATCATCCCTGCTTATATAGATAGGCACCCTTCCCGTAACCCCCGGCTCAATATCTTCTGGCTTTAAGCCCCACTGCTTGGCTGTATAGTTTAGGAATACTTTTTCGTAAATATAATTTGCCAGCAATTTTAAATCTTCATCCTCTTCTTTTTTAAGCTCAAGTATAGGGACTTTGGAATTATAAGCATATCTACTTAGCAACTTTTCTTCTATTCTCCGGGCAAGAATTTCAGGGAATACCATATAAAGAGTGTTAAGGTTAAATGGAATAGGAACTTTTTTACCATCGATAAAAGCTAAAACCCGGTGATGATAAATATGCCAGTCTGTAAAATTTGAAAGATAATCAAAAACTTCTTTATAGTCAGTATGGAAAAGGTGAGGACCATATTTATGAATTATAATTCCGTTTTTATCTTTGTAATCATAGCAATTCCCACCGATGTGGTTTCTTTTTTCTATGATTAAAACTTTTTTATTTAAAACATTTGCTATCCTCTCAGCAATAACACTACCTGCGAATCCAGAGCCAATGATTAAGTAATCAAACATGTTTTCTCTCCACTATTTTTATACCTTTACTTTGTAAATATATGAACATTGAAATAGTTACAAAAATCTCGGTAATCAGCACTGAAAATGATATACCAATATGCTGGTATAACGGAACTAAAATAAAAGCTAGCGAGATATTGATTATACCTGCAGTTATTAAAATGTTAAAAAAGGCTTTTTTATAATCAAAAGTTAGCATTGTTTGAATTCCAAAAATATTGCTCAATCCTACTATAAACGGCAGAAATGACAAAATCCTCAAAATAATGATTGATTCAAAATACTGGTTCCCTAAAAGGAGCCTCACTATTACATCTGCAAACAGAAAAACAACTAAAGACAAAACAAAACTTGCTCCACCGATTAAAATAGTAATCTTCCGGATAAATTTAATGGCTCTCTCTTTAGATTCGCTCGCAAGTTTGCTTATATGCGGATAAATTGTTTGAGAAACAGGACCTAATAATCCTTGAATAGCTTTCATTATTTTTTCAGCCCCTGAATAATAACCAACGATTGTATTGTTTGTAAACAAACCCAAAATAAATGTATTTGATGCGGTATACAAGCTTATAGCCATAGTAGAGATAAATATATACCACCCTTCCCTCAGCTGGTGCTTTATGTCTGCCATAGATGGCAATTTAAAATTAACATTAAAATTCCTAAAAACTATCCACAATGATAAAATGCCGGCGACAAAAGAGCCCATAAAATTTAGGAGTGGAACATAAATGTAGTCAGAAGCTTGATGAATAAAGACAAATATTGCTACAGTAAAAATAAGTCTGGCAGTTATATTTAAATAGGTTATATACTTCATTCTCTCCATTCCTTGGAAAAACCATACAGGAAATAAAACCTGCCCCACAACCATCCCAAAGGTTAGAAAATAAATAAGCCAATCCTGCCTAAACTTTTCAAAGGAAAAAGTAAGAGTAGCCATAATTATAAATGATAAAACAAGCAGGCCAAATTTTATAATCATCACCGAGCTGAATATTTCAGATACTTTTTCCTTATCATCTCTATATATAGAAACCTCTCTGGTAGCTGAAAGATTAAATCCATAGTCAGTAAGAATATTAAAATATTGTATGAATGCCTGCGCAAAAGAGATGAGTCCATATCTTTCCGGTCCCAAAACCCGAACCAGATAGGGCAAGGTAATCAAAGGTAATATATAATTTGCACCCTGTAAAACTGATAGGGATACAAAATTTGACAGCAACCGTTTTTTGTCTTCAGTATTAGTTAGACTTTTAATTTTATTTATAATACCTGCGTTTTCCATCTGGTTACTTTATAACCTACCAAGTTTTACAAATTCTGGCACCTTCATTTCATCAAGTTACCTATCTCCCCCACCACCTTCTCCTGTATCTCCTCTCCTATCCCCGGCCAGATGGGGAGGCTTAAGACTTCAGTGGCCACTTGCTCAGCTATGGGTAGCGTGGGAGACTTTTCTTTATAAACGGGTAATTGGTGCACCGGCACGGGATAATAAATCATCGTGCCTATACCTCGCTCGGTAAGACATTCTTTTAGCTCATCTCGCCGCCCACCCAAGACCCGGATGGTATATTGGTGGTAGACATGCTTTCCTCTATGGTCTTCAAAAGGCGTAACAATGCCAGGTATATCTTTTAAGAGCTCACGATAGCGCTGAGCTGCTTCTCTTCTTCCCTCAATAGCTTCATTTATATGGGTGAGTTTTACTCTTAAAATTGCGGCCTGGATTTCATCCAGACGGGAGTTATAGCCCACAGTCTCATTATAATATTTCTTTTTAGCTCCGTGGACGCGGAGCATTCTCGCAATTTCTGCCATATTATCATCGTCGGTGGTTATCAATCCTCCATCACCAAAGGCACCCAGTGTTTTGGAAGGAAAAAAGGAATAGCAACCCACATCACCAATAGTTCCTAATTTGCACCCTTGGTATTCTCCACCAAAGGCTTGAGCGGTGTCCTCAATCACTTTGAGGTTATATTTTTGAGCCAGATTCATGATAGAGTCCATATCTGCTGCCTGGCCATAGAGGTGCACAGGTAATATGGCTTTGGTGCGCTCGGTGATAGCCTGCTCGATGAGCTCAGGGTTGATATTAAAGGTGCGCTCATCAATATCTACAAAGACAGGTATTGCCCCCACGAGGCTTATAGCCTCAGCAGTAGCAAAAAAAGTAAAGGGGGTGGTGATAACCTCATCTTTCTCTTTTATCCCTGCTGCTCGAAGACCGATAACCAGAGCATCAGTTCCGGAATTCACGCCCAGGGCATATTTTACGCCCAGGTAGTGGGCAACTTCTTCCTCAAAGGCTTTTACATTTGGACCCATAATGAATTGAGCAGACTTTAACACTCCCTCTATGGCTTTCATATATTCGCCCCAGTGCTTTTCTATTTCTGGTGTGAGGTCAAGGGGGGGAATTTTGAGATTGCTCATTCTCTCACCTCATTTAATCCTGATTATTTGAGTTTCATTTTGTTTTTGATATTCGCTGCCACACCCGGGGCAGAGAGCTCTATCCCCCTCAAAATGAAGAGAGAGACCACACTCACACGCCCATCCTATAACTTTTGCTGGCACACCAGCCACGAGAGTATAGGGAGGCACATCTTTGGTAACCACTGCTCCGGCAGCAACAAAAGCCCACTCGCCTATTGTGACGCCGCAAACGATGGTGGCATTTGCTCCAATGGAGGCATTTTTTTTGACCAGGGTTTTCTGGTAATCGGCGCTCGTGTTCCGGGGGTAAGCACAGCGGGGAGTTTTAACATTGGTAAAGACCATACTCGGCCCGCAGAAGACATAGTCTTCTAAGGTGACGCCTTCATAAACCGAGACATTGTTTTGTATTTTTACGTTATTACCTATTTTCACATTTCTGGCAACGTAGACATTTTGCCCCAGCGAACAGTTAGACCCGATTTCAGCTCCGCTACTGATATGGGAGAAATGCCATATTTTAGTGCCTTCTCCAATTTTCGCCCCTTCGTCTACATAAGATGATTCATGCACAAAGTAGTTTTCACTCATATTTTAGCCTCCAATAAATGGTTAGCTCTTTCTAAAACCTGAACCACCGCAACAGCGCTTTCCCCATCTGAATAAGGTTTTACTCGATTTTTACAACATTCTATAAAATGGGAAAGTTCAATTTTTAATGGCTCGGCATCACCCCGGAAAACAACTTCTTCTCCTTTATCCACATTTTCCAGTTTAGAATTTATACTTTTTTTATGCCAGGTGACGGTTTGCGCTATTTCATTATAAACTAACATGCCCTCCTCACCTATCACCGTGAGGCGACGGCGCTTTTCTGGCCAGAGCCAGGAAGTGTGAAGGTGAGCAAAAACTCCCCCGGGAAAGGAAAGATGCAGGTATATATCATCTTCAATGCCCGGCTGAAGCGCCCGCTGTCCGGTAACTTTTACCTCCCGGGGTTTTTCGCCGACAATATCCAGAAAGAGAGCTACATCGTGCACCCCCAGACTCCAGAGGGCATTTTCCACCGCTCTTGCCCGTCCCAGGTTCAGGCGCTCCTCGTGGAGAGAGTAAAGCTTGCCTAAATTACCTTGAGCGATGAAGCCTTTAATCCACCTTATAGCCGGCTGGTAAAGTAAAAGATGCCCCACCATCAGTAAACAAGAGTTCTCTCGAGCGAGGTTTGAGAGCTCCTCTGCCTCATGCGCTTTCAAAGCCAAAGGTTTTTCAACAAATACATCTTTTTTAGCCATCAAGGCAGTTTTTGCCAGGGCATAATGGGTGGGTGCGGGCGTGGCTATGGCTACAGCAGACACTGGCATATCCCAAACATCATCGGTGCTATTTAGCAACTTGACATCGGGATAATCTTTCCCAACCTCGTGCAGGCGTTTTTCATCTTCATCTACAACGGCAGCCAGCACTCCTAAATGGTAGAAATTCTTAACCAGATTTCTACCCCAGTTCCCAGCTCCAATGAGAGCAACCTTTATCTCTGATTCTGGCAATGCTTGACACCCCTCTTACATTTTATAATAAGTGTAACCCGGGATAAGAAGCCGGGTCCACTCTGAGAATTTTAGTAACTATATTTTTCGTATCCAGAACAATGGAAGCAGCTGCAACTACCATCTTATAATCGACACCTCTCGTGTGGGCGGTGGTGATAACGACAGCATCAACACCTTTGACCAGTTCTTTATCCAAAGGGTGGGAGTGGTAAATTTGACCCTTGCGCCTTACAAACTGGCAATAGGGGTCGTGGTAAATAACCTCTGCATCTTTAGCTTCCAGCTGGCTCCACACCTTTAAGGCTGGTGATTCCCGCACATCGTCAACATCGCCTTTGTAGGCAATGCCTAATAATAAAATTTTACTATTTTTCAGAGGTTTTTCCTGCTCATTTAATAAATCCTGCAGGCGAGAGGTCACATATTCGGGCATAAAATCGTTGATTTCACCAGCGAGCTCTATCAGACGAGTGTGATAGTCAACTGATCTAGCTTTGTAGGTGAGATAATATGGGTCTATGGGGATGCAGTGGCCACCTACCCCCGGACCAGGATAAAAGGGCATAAAACCAAAAGGCTTGGTCGCTGCTGCATCTATCACTTCCCAGATGTTTATGCCCAGCTTCCGGCACACTATGGCCATCTCGTTCGCAAGAGCACAGTTTACGATGCGAAAAGTGTTTTCTAGAATTTTGGCCATCTCTGCCTCTTTAGGAGAAGAAACGGTAAAAACTGGTGCCTCTAACACCGCCTCATATAGAGCTTTAGCATGCTCAAGACACAGAGGGGTGCACCCGCCTACGACTTTGGGCGTATTTTTGGTCTTGTAGCGCAAGTTGCCCGGGTCTACCCGCTCGGGGGAGTAAGCTAAATAAAAATCTTTCCCCACCTCTAAGCCACTTGTAGAAAGAATGGGAAGCAAGACTTCCTCAGTTGTGCCGGGATAGGTAGTGGATTCAAGGACGACGAGCATATCTTTATGTAAGTAAGAGGCAATAGTTTTAGCGGTATTTACAACGTAACTTAAGTCTGGCTGCTTGAACTCATCCAGAGGTGTGGGGACGCATATAGTTACGACATCGCATTCCCTGATACGGGAAAAATCGCCCGTGGCTGAAAGATGACCATTTTGCGATAAAGTAGAGAGCTCCTCCGGGACTACATCACCAATATAGTTCTCTCCCCGGTTTATCTTATCCACTTTTTCTGGCTGGATATCAAAACCCAACACGCAAAATCCGGCTTTCGCTTTCTCTACCGCTAAGGGTAGCCCTACATAGCCAAGACCGATAACCCCCACCTTGGCAACCTTTGATTTTATTTTCTCCAGCAAAGTTGACATCAACGCTTCCCTTCCTGTCACTATTAGAATATATCATTTTTACTCTATATTATAAACTATTCTTCATCTTCGCTCGTTTTATCTTTGCAAGTAACAACATATCCCTACAATAAGTTTATACTAACCCATAGGGGAGTATCTCCTATGATCCCTCATGTTGCCACTTATTCGTCACCCCTGAATGGTTCTATCAGGGGTCCAGAAGTATTTCAAAAACCAAAGAAAAAAGCAAAAACCTCTGGATTCCCGCCTAAATTTCGGGAATGACGGAACAGACAATGAGGGGAAAAAGACCCCCTCATAACCCCCAGAAAAGACGAAAACACAAAAAGACAAAGGAAAAAGATAAAAAATAACCCGGAGGAAAAAGCCTCCGTGTCGTCACCCCTGAATGTATTTATTGCCTCTTATTCGTCACCCCGGCAATCTTTAAGCCGGGGTCCACAGTCCACAGTATTTGAAAACCAAAGAAAAAGCAAAAACTTGGATGCCTGATAAAAGATTTCAGGCATGACGGACGGGGAGTCATTCCTGAATGTCTCTATCACCTTTGTCCATCACCCCTGAATGGTTCTATCAGGGGTCCAAACAATGGGAGGGGACATCCCTCTATGCATCTTTTCCCTCGCCCTCGACGGGAGAGGGTTAGAGTGATGGTGGTTTCTCAAGTCCGTCACCCTTGAATGTATTTATTATCCCTTATTCGTCACCCCGGCAATTTTTAAGCCGGGGTCCATAAGTATTTAAAAACGTGGATTCCCGATAAAAAACTTCGGGAATGACGGAGGGGAGTAACAGTAAGATACTTTCACTCTCACTCTCACTCATTACGCATTACTCATCACTCATCACTATCCTACCAATCTTTCCAAGAACTGAGCAAAAGCTTGAAGTTCTTTATTTATCCGAGGAAAAACAAAATCTAAGCCTTGTACCAATCTTCCTAAACGCTCTGAATCAAATTCGAAAGCATAAATGTTCCGAACCACATGGCGGAAGCGAAGGTATTCATCCAATAACTCCCGAGTTTCCTCTGAGATAACTGCTGGACGAATCTGTGGACGTTCTTCAGCCATTTGCCTTAAGAGTTCCTGATGCCAATCACGGCTCTCTGGCACCGCCTCATCAAGGGTGGCTGCAATGTGGTGGAAGACTCGTTCTAAACCAGTGTAGAAATCATGCAAGTTCAAGGCTACCGCATCAAGATACAGATCTTCGTCATCAGGATATTTGTGGGCAAGCGCAAGAGCACGTTTGGCGCGAGTAATAACCTTCTCCAGGGTCCCAAGTTCTTGGCGGATGCGCGCTGCCAACACAAGATATCGCTCACTCACAGCTCAACTCCTTCTTTTTTTATCACTGCCAAAAGCGAAGGAGAACAGGTCTCTACGTCAACTAAATTGATTATAATCTCAGAATCCAGATCTTGAACCGCGCCCATCGCCCGAAAAGTATCTTCAGGGCGAAGCCCCCAGGCTGCAAGATCTACATCAGACCACTGAGTAAAACACCCTTTATGCACCAGAGACCCGAAGACCACTACCCGGCTAACACCGAAGCGCTCTCGCAATAGCTCTGCAGCATGGCGAGCAAGCGCCCAGGCGCGCCTTTCACGCTCCGCCGCTCCTCCCTTTTTTCTTTTCTCACGAAGCTTGGCTGCATGTTGGTAAGCTTGTAATTCTTCATCCGTCAGCTCTATCGCTGTTTTTGTCATAGAAACAGTCCTCTCCAGGGAGTCTCTGTACTCTCCGGTCATCAAATTATATTGCCTTATTTATTTTTACCACAACAGCACTTCTATCAACATTTGAGGAGTTTTCGAGTTCACTCATCACCCTTCACCCGTCACTCATCACTGATTTACCTTTGCAAGTAATTAGCCTGCAGGGCAAAACAAAAAAATCAAAGACAGAATAAAAAAAACCAAGTGTTAAGTAAAGAAGTGTGACAATGAGTTTTACGTTTAATTATAGTTAGCCAACCCCTATCAAGACTTGTTTATAAAGTTCAGGCTTAAGCCGAAACCCTGCCTTTTCCCGTAAAGCATCTAAATTCTCTTGGACACTCTTAATAAGTCCCTCTCGTTTTGCCCATATGAGTAGACCTACCGTTCCCAGAACTCGGAAACCCAATCTCTCAGCAACTTCTCTTGCCTCTTTCTCATCAAGCAGAACTAAATCCGTCTTTTTCTCCAGTGCCAGGGCTATGACTTCAGCCTCTCCATAATCTATTTGTGTGAGAAGTATTCTTACTATATCTAGATTTTTAACCTTCTCCACTTTAATCCAGTTAGCAGTCGCTACCTCTTGGACACCTGACCGGCCCTTCCCCTCTTCCACTACTTCTTTCCAAACCGCGGTGGGGATTACTAGTTTCGTACCCTTACATCGTTTTCTCAACAGATCCAGCTGACCAATTGCACTCAAAGCGATCAATATCGAAGAATTGCAGATCACAGTCAATCCAACTCTTCCAAGGTATTAAGGTCTTTGTTAAATTCTTCAAGATCGTAGTGACGAGGGATCTCTTCTTCTCCCAAAAGATGGGAAAACTCCCACTTGGTCATCCCGGCAAGTTCGCGGGCTTTTCCAAAGCTGAGTAGACCCTTCTCATAGAGTCGCAGAGCTAACTCCTTCTTCAATCTCGCCGCTACTTCATCTCTCGGAAGCTTCAGTGACTGAACTAATTCCTCGGGTATCTCCAACTCAAGCTTCGACATAACATCACCTCCAACTAAAATAATACCATAATATGTGATAAATGCCGTAAGATGTGAGACGTAATACGTTATTACTTTTTACCATTCTTCACTCTCACTCTCACTCATCACTCATCACTC
>Ga0208938_1000951_pt1 | contig 18316 bp, 19 predicted proteins | sample AD_UKC125_MetaG_FD_184434 | JGI IMG/M metagenome (GOLD analysis project Ga0208938, IMG submission 184434) | Active sludge microbial communities of municipal wastewater-treating anaerobic digesters from USA - AD_UKC125_MetaG (SPAdes) (version 2) | ecosystem: Engineered > Bioreactor > Anaerobic >...
TCTTTATCAATATCATTAGCCCAAACGGTTTTGAAACCTGCTAATTCTAATCCCATGTCTAGACCGCCAGCACCAGCAAATAGTGACGCAACAGTGTATTTTCTGATGTTTCTTATTTTATTTAAGTTAATTATTTTCATTTGAGAACACTCCTTACCCTTTACCACTGTTTAAAGGTATCCACCACTTCTTCAAATACTAACAGCTGACGTGGATCGATTTGTAGCACTTTACATACTTGGTTTAAGCGTGGCAGTGTAAAAGGCACTTTGCCACTTTCTAGGTATGTATAGCCATTGGCTTTGTAGCCTAACAGTTTAGACATCTGCTGTATGGTAAATCCTTTGTAGGCTCTTGCAGCACGTAGTTTTGCAAGATCTACTTTTACTTCAATCACCCGAGTCTGCACCTCTTTTTCTTTTAGCACCTACTTGCTTATAGCGTTTTTTCGTAATGCAACGTTTGATCAGGCGTAATTTCAGAAATATTTCTTGTTTCAGTGCGTATCATCCAGTAATCCCACAGTGGCATTATGTAGCCCTTTGCAGTGCCAATAAGCCTTCTTTCTCTTTCACCAGTCATTCTGGATCTAAACTTTAATACTGCTTTTACCTCTTCTTCAGAAGATCTCATAGTTCCCTGCCCTATCAGTGCAGTTCTAATGCTTTCTTCAGGTATAAAATCGCCATGTGCCGTGCACTCAAACTGACCATCACCTACTTCTTCTACTTCAAGGTAATCGCACATGAAAGCCCCGATACCAGCGATAAATACTACGTTCCACCCATCTCTAATTTCTTCCTTAGTAAACTTTACGATTTTCTTGATAGCCATACTGTCTTACCTCCTTTGTCTACATTATACCACATTAGTGTATAAAATATACAAATAGTGTAACACATACATATCAACACTTAAAAAATATAAGCATCAACTCACGAAGAGTCAATGCTTATTCTTTCTTTGTTAGCGATGTTTGCAGTGATTTTATGTTCTCTTTGAAGTTTTCTTTAGCTTTGTTCCAAAGCCAAGAGTAGAACAACGTGGTGCGTTGCCAAAAGTCGTTAGCATTGTATTGATTGCAAGAAACTTTGTTTTGCTGCTTATTGCCAGTGTTGTTGTCAATCCAATACTCCAGCATACGCTGTAAATACCACTTTTGTGGTTGACACTGTAAGCCTACAGCACTTTCTTCAGGAAACAGTATCCTTAAAGGACAGTAACCTGCGCCACAAGTAGGTAACACTGCACATGCTTTGCACTGCTCTGGAAATGCATCCACTCCGTAGTTTAACCATTCTGTGTAACGTTTATAGTCTGTTACGCCTTCAAATACGTTACCTATTGCAAGTTTTGTATTCCCTGTTTCTTCCCAGCATTTATACAAGTTGCCTTCAGGATCGATACCCCACCCATTTTCCATGGTTGCAGTGCATCCGAAGAAAGGACGTGGCAAGGGATTGCTTATGTAAAGGTATTCCATGAACGCATCTGCGTATTCTTTGTCGCTGAAGTAGTCTTCGCTGGTTTCTCCATTATCTGCTCTTACTAAAGACAGATACGGTTGCACGTTTGGTGGACACTCACGCTTTATTTCTTCTACAAGTTTTGCCACATCGTGGATGTTGCTCTTATCTGCGTTGATTCTCACAGTGATCTGCTGGAAGAAGTGTGCGTTGTTCTTTATATTCTGCATGATAACGTCGTAAGTGCCTTGTCCACCTTCCAATACACGCCGTTTATCATGCACTTCCTTAGGTCCGTCCAATGTTATTTGCACTGTGGTTACGCCTGCGATTTCACTGAGCATGCGTGCGTTTTCTTCCGTCAGCAAATACCCATTGGTAATAATGGAGTTGTTGTGCAATGTGAAGCCTTCACGCTTAAAAGCGTAACTCAAGTTTTTGATAACATCTGTAGCAAGCAGGGGTTCACCGCCGTACCATGTTATAGACATGCCACTGTTGGGTCGTACCATGCGTTTTGCAAACTTTACCACTGCTTCTTGCACCTTAGGGCTCATCGTGCTGTTCCGCTTGTAGTTCTTCTCATAACAGTAGTAGCAGTTAAAGTTGCAGTCCATCGTAACAGCTATGGTAAGACTAAGCCAATCACTGCTTTTATTTGTTTCTATCAAGTCATTGTAAGCTTTCAGCTCATCATAGTCATCTGGAACAATGAACTGTGTATTGATTAAAAACGTCCTTGAGCCTTCATTTATCTTATCTACGTCACCACTTAGTAAATGCTCGTAAGTATCCTGATCCATGTTAATCAGATTGCCGTTAAAACTGTTAAAGCTCCAATACTTTCCGTTGTATGTAAATAGGTGAGCAAACTTATTAAGCCTCATCAGTTTGACACACCCTTCTTAAGTAACAGGAACTGCTGTAGTGTCTTTTGTGCTCTCTATCGTTTTTATGAAGTTCCAACCTCTATAACCTGCTCTCTGTAAGAAAGTAATAAACAGTGGATTGAAGTTTTCTGGGTGTTCTTCTATTTCACTGTCCAGCTCTTTTAGCCTGTTGAATATACCTGTAAAGATAATGCGTGTAGACTTGCAAACATCTTCAGCAGCCCTGTCAATGTTTCCATTGCCCCAAGCTTTCCCTGCACATCCGCTCTTACATTCATCAAAGAATGGGCATTCTTTATCGGTGCAGTCCTTAAATCGGTTCAGTTGTGCCAAAGAGTAGCGTTTGAAGTTTTCGTTGCGGTAAACTTCATCAGCGCTGCTGTAATCGTGCACATTGCCGAAGAACAACGTTTCGTCCCAGTCTCTACCACAAGGCATCAGTGTTCCATCAGGGTGTATGCCAAACCAACGTCCTGCACACCCAGTATTTTCACAAAATGTCATCCCGTATCCTATCGTTCTGCCAATCCAATTTTCTAAAAGAATAGATGGTTTAGGGTTATCCCTGTCACGTATCCAGTAGTCAAAGAATTTAAGAATACCATTACCCATCTTTTCTCCTTCAACGTTAGCTGAAGCTTCGTTGCCATGTGCAGTAAACTCAAAGTTCATCTGCACGTCAACCCCAAGACGCTTGAAGTATTCGTATTCCTCTACAATGTGATCCACTCTTTCAGGTGTAATGACTTGTATTACTCCAAAACCTATACCGCTTTTTTCCAACAACCTCCATACAAACAGCAATTTGCCTAAGTCTTTTCTTGTATACTCATTGAGTATTCCATCAAAACTTAATCCAGGACGCATATTAAACTCCTTAAAAAATCTTATAACATCTTCATTTATCAGCGTTCCATTGGTTTGTATTTCTATACGCACTTCAGGGTCATACTGTCTTACAATGTTTGACGCTTGACGTAGCCAATCAGCACCCATTAATAGCGGCTCTCCACCGTGCCATATCCATTCACGGACACGTCCATTGAACAGCTTTATTGTTTGTTCAACAGTATCTAAAGACATGTCTTCTGACCACGTTCTGTTTATTTTGTCATAGCAGTAAGGACAGTTTAAGTTGCACTTGTGAGTAGGTTTAACAATAAGCGTCAAATCCCTGCGCATGTTGTTATTAATCATGCTTTCATCTCCTTTGCTTCAATATATTCTCTTATAAATTTATTCTGCCTAAATCCTTCACGTTCAAGGATAGAAAGCAGTATCAGGTTTTTGCAGTTATCCAAATCTAAGTCCTGCAAACCTCTAAACAAGCCAGTGATGAAAGCCGCTCTTTCATAACAGTCAGCTTCATTAGGCATGGATAAGTTGCCACCTTCTAATGCATTCAGCGGGCAACCACCATTACACAGTTCTACAAAAGGACAATTTAATTTCTGACAGTTTTCTACACGTTCTGCCTTTGTTCTTCTTACTTCACTAAACCAATCGCTGTTTAGTATTTCTTCTACAGAAGAAAAATCATCTACTGTGCCTACAAAGTGGTCAAACCACCTATCACAGATAGTAACGTCACCATCTGGTGTAACAGAGATAAAATCGTCATAACACCTGCCACTAAAGATGCACAAAAACCGTCCATGTCCAAGCATGTAAGGTATAAACTCTTCAAAGTTTCTTACATGCACAGGATCGGGGTCGTCGGCGTATTTCATAAAGGTTTGGTATACCTGTTCTTCATATACTTTAGCCATATCGCCTGGTATAAAATCTGATCTGGGTGATGGGAATACGGTATTAAACTGCCAATATTTTATGCCAACGTTTTTCATGTCATCATACAAATCAGTTAACGCATTTACATTGTGTTCTCCTATAACTGTTATACTGCCGAAAGTGATATTGTTATCATTAAGGGCTTTAATAGACTTTTCTACATCTTTCGCTCTGCCACGGTATTCGTCTTGAAATCTGCCATCGTAAGAAATGGAAATAGTTATACCACTCTGTTTAAGGTAATCTATCCATTCTTGACGCCATAGCAAAACACCGTTGCTCTGCATGTTTCTTTCTGTTATGTTGTACCGCTTAAGTATTTCATCAGCTTGCTTATAGTAATCCACACCTAAAACTGTTGCCTCCGAGCCATGCCATATCCACATAACGTGTTTAACGTCTTGTAATAGTTTGGCGGTTTTTTCTACAAGTTCTAAGGAAGCATCATGGTTCTTAGAGAAGTCCCTTGCAAAGCAGTATTTGCAGTTAAGGTTACACCTATCAGTAACACGGAATAGCACTTGTATGCTATCTACCATAAGCTAATCCTGCCTCTTGCTTTTGCTTTTTTGAGTAACAATCTTTTCTGCTAAATCAATTAACCTGTCAAGTTTACTACTTACATCTTGAAGCAGTTTTAACTCTTCGTTTTCTGGCATGCTCATCGGCGGACGTGCTTGTTCATTTTGTGGTGCTTCAAATACCTTTGATCTTTCTGGTGGCTGTTGCTCTATTGGTTGCATTACTGATGGCATCGGTTGATCTTGAGGTCGCAGTTGTGGTTTCTGTTCGATTTCTTCTATTGGTTTATAAGAAATCACTTCAGGCTCTGCTTTAACTACTGGCTGTTCTTGCACTTGAGGCTTTGCACTTTCCTGTTTAACAGATTGTGGAGTAGGCTCGCATTGTCCACCACAGGGAGCCCCTGTAGATTCTGGTGTTTCCTCTACAAGCAGTCCTTTAGCTATTTGCTCTAAGGTATCTTTTATCAAGTGTTCTTTGTTGTATGCTAACCTTTTCTTTAGTTCTTCTTCAGATAAGCTGGGCTCATCTACAAACCAAGCATCAATGTGTCTGCTTTGTTTTTCAAGTCTGTTGTTGTATTTCTTAAACAGCTTCCACTCTTCTAAGTTAAAATCTTCTGGTAAAAACTTGTTATTAATCACTTGCCTTTACCTCCTTCACTTCTTTAATTTTATTTGCATGTTTGTCAAAAGACTTGCACCCGCACCCAAAACCATACCTAAAATAAACTGGGCATGTTTCACAGGCTTCACTTGTTATCGGTTGCAGTATTCTCATTTCCTGTTCTCTAAAGTATTCAGCTACTTTACCTGCATTCTCAAACTTTCTTATGTTAGTGCGCATGTGTGACATATCAAAACAACGCACTACTGTTCCATCTGGCATCACATCAAGCACAGGTTCGCATACAGGGTGGCTAAACATGTCGGGTGCTACAGTTGACATAAGCAGTAGTTCTTCTTTAGAAAAGAGGCATAGAGGTATAAATGAGCAGTCAGGAGATAAAGTAATACCTTCTTTGTTTGCACGGTTTGCTATGTCTAATATAAGCGGCTTATACTCATTGTAGTATTCCAGCGGTTCTTTTTCTCTGTCTTTATCCAGTATAGGAGCTACTACAGAAATACGCAGTGCTCTTCTGACGTTAAACATCTTAATCGTATCAAATGCGTAGGAAACATCTTGATCTGGTCTGTAGATGTTTACACCTATAGTTACTTCCATAGGTGAGCGTGTAATCTTAGATAAGTTTTTGCTTGTCTTTTCTACCATCGCAGGTCCGACAACTTGTGGTTCATTAAGATTAATAAGGCAAGCCACGTGTTTAACGTGGCTTGCCAGTATAAGTGCTGAAGCTACTTCATCGCTGAACGAACCGTTTGTAAAGAGCATTATGTTAGTAAAGTAATCATCGTTTACAACCCTGTTAAGAAGCTTGGTAAACTCGGGGTGAAGTGTAGGTTCACCACCGATAAACCTTACTTCATGCTGGTTGCTTACCTTATGGAAGTTCAGTATTTCATTAAACTGCTCTTCCGTTATCCATACCTTTTCCTCACTTCGTATTTCACTTGCGAAGCAGTATGGACAGTTAAAGTTGCACACATTCGTTAGCGCTGTATTCACTATGTCAGCCTCCTTATGCTTTTATTATATTGTATTGTATCATATGTTTTACTAAACTGTATCATGGTTGCGCTGACTAATTGTTTGGTGTTGAGTCAACATGATCTGTGTAAGCACTATACCCAGTATTGGTGAAGTCACTATACTTTGTGTAGCCTGTATTAGTAAAATCACTATATTTTGTATATCCCGTATTAGTAAAGTCTGAATAAGCTTTATACCCTGTATTAGTAAAGTCTGAATAAGCTTTATAGCCAGTGTTGGTAAAGTCTGAGTAGGCTTTGTAACCAGTGTTAGTAAAATCACTATATTTAGTATACCCAGTATTAGCATGGTCGTTGTAAGCAGGATAACCCGTATTATTGTGGTCACTATACTTTGTATAACCTACATTGGAATGATTACTATAAGCAGTATATCCTGAGTTCGTGTGGTTACTGTAAGCAGTATAACCGCTGTTAGTCCAGTCACTATACTTAGTATAGCCAGTATTAGAGTGGTTACGATAGTTTGAAGGAGGTATCCATAAACCATCCGTATGATTGGTATATGTAGCATTTACAAAGTCAATGTACTTTGGATAACCTATTATAGGATCACCATTATATCCTGTATTGCTGTAAACAGTATATGAAACATCGTTGTGGTTAGAATACCTACTGTAGTTGGAATGGTTGCTATAAGCAGTGTAGCCACCGTTTGTATGGTTGCTATATCTAGAATAACCGCTGTCTGTATGGTTGCTGTATCTGGTGTATCCAGTATTGGTGTGATTGCTGTAAGCTTGGTACCCCGTATCGGTGAAATCACTATATTTAGTATACCCAGTATTAGCATGGTCGTTGTAAGCAGGATAACCCGTATTATTGTGGTCACTATACTTTGTATAACCAGTGTTAGTAAAGTCGCTATATTTTGTATAACCAGTATTTGTAAAATCACTATACTTTGTATAACCAGTGTTAGTGTGATCTGAATAAGCTGTGTAGCCTGTGTTAGTAAAGTCTGAATAGGCTTTATACCCAGTGTTAGCAAAATCACTGTATTTTGTATAGCCAGTGTTAGTGTGATTAACATAACCTGCATTAGCATTGCAGAAACCATTACAAGTTACAGAAGTGCAGTTAACAGCTGTGCAAGTTACATTTGAACAACTACCTTCAAAAGAAGGACACGTAACAGCACTGCAAGTAACGCTTGGGCAGTTAGCACCACAGAAACCAGCACAGTTAATAGGACATGCACCCGTATAAGTCAAACAGAACACACTGGAACAATCTACACTTGGGCATATGCCAGCACCAGTATAACTTGCACATCCAGATACTACAGTGCAGGTAACAGTGTTACAACTTGGCAATGGAACAGGTTCGAAGACTACGCCACTGCCTACGTATCCGCCAGCAGCAGCTGCTGCACCTGCTAAAAGTATGGGAACAATAAGTCCCGCATAACCACTACTACCTAAAGGATTGTTTGGTGTTTGGCTTCCTTCTCCAGTTTTGTTCTCACCAATGCTACGTACATATTCATCCCAAGTGGTATAACGTGATGTTGCAGGTGTGCGTGGTTCTTCTGCACCTTTAACCAGCGTGTTAGAAGAAAGTGTTGCAGAAAATACCCATTTATTGGTTGCAGCGTTCCATTCGTATACGTCTCGTGAGCCTGAACCGTCAACCCAAACGTTTAAGTAGGTCTTACCGTCGCTTCCTATGAACATCTTATAACTTAAGTTGTCATCTCCTAATACGGTATTAAACTGCTGTATAGTCGTAGGTGTCAATTGGTTAACGTTGATCTCAGGAAAAGAAGGAGCACTGACTACAGCAAAAACATTTGAAGTAAAAGTAAATAGAACAAATGCTGTTAGTAAGATAAGCAGTAGCGTTTTCTTACTTTTACACTCCATCGCAATTCCTCCTTTCTCTATAATTTTGTGCCACAGAAAATGCCTGCCTCATGTTTCTACTCACTCTTCTCTGTCCCATAGTTAAACCTATTATAATACCACAAAATAACTTGTCGCAGGTGACTACCTTACTGGCTCTACTGTTTGCAGTGTAGGATTCCATAACCAACCTTTCTCAGGGTTTGCAGTATCTGTCCAAAACGGATTTACAGGCACAGAGTTGAAATAATTCGTGTTTTTTAAGAACGCTTCAAACTCTGCCTGTGTTGCTGGATAACGACCCATAGTAAGCTTGTATTTTTCCAAACCAGTCATTATGGTTGTTTGTGCTACTTCCAAGGCTTTTAATTTGTTGGAGTTGTTCAGCGATACAGCTCCTATGCCTACGACAGTCGTAATTATCGCTATAAGCACAACTACGATAACAATCTCTGTAAGAGAAAAACCTTTTCTGTTAGTTACTGCCATGCTACTCACCACCTGGAAGTAAAAATATGCCCAAATCATCTATCAGCACATAACCTGTAGCAGTAATACTACTATCTCCCGATACAGTTATTGTCATGCTTAACGTTCCCGTTGTGCTACCTACTGCAGAGCTGGTAAATGTCATTTCTTGCCATGCATAGTAGGAAAGCGTTGGATTCCAAGAGTAAGAAAACACCGTCGCCGTAGGCGTTGTGTAACTTACATTAAACGTAACGTGTGTTTTTATGGGATCGGCAGATACGTTCTTAAAATGCATTACAGCATGGTATCTGTCGAGTGGTAAGTTGCTGATGGATACCGCTTGTTCTATGGCAACTGCACTTCCTTTAGTAGCTATAACCATTAAACTTTTATTACCATGGTATGCGTCAGGCGATAAACCAACTAAGTTACTACCAGTAACAGTGTTTTCCCAACCTATACCACTTTTTTCAAAACTGCCATCGTAAAGAAGGTTTTGATCTCTAACCAAGTTTATGTCACTGCTTTCTGCGGTGCTGGGTGCAACTACAGTTTTAGTTATGTTTTTTATGTATGGGAAGTCGTCATTGACAACGTATTTCGTGCTTGCAATAACGCTATCGTCTTTCATAGCATACACGTTGTAAGTGCCTGCGATATTTTCTATATACCACCGTCCTTGCAGTGGGTCGCTACTGTTCAAAGGATTGCCTGGTAGTGGCACACCGTAAGCAGACTGAAACGAAGATGGAGTGTAGTAACCTGTAGTTATGGTGTAACCATTAGAAACTAACTGTGCAATAATCGACCCTATGGTTTTTTGGCTGTCCGCTATTTCCACTCTTGTTGCTTGCTCGTTTAGGGCGTTAAAATTCAAACCAACCATGGTAAGCAATATAGAAGATATGGCTATTACAACGACCATTTCAAGTAAACTGAAGCCTTTACGCATACTATCCATCACCACCCCATGAGCGTCCTTGTAGGTCAAAATTGATATTCTCTCTGGTAACTGCGGTTAAGTCTACTGTAACTGTAAACTGGTTTGGATCCCCAACTATACCATTAGGTTTAACAGTGCCTGCAAAGGTGCTTGTTCGTGTCCATACCCATTTAGTAGATGTCTGCGTTGTAGTGGTTGTATCTACAAGGTTTTCTGGAATAGTAGGAAAGTAGTCTTGATTGTTCAGCAGTTGTTCAAACTCTGTTTGGCTTTGTGGCACTTTAGCGTTGATGTCGTAATAGCGTCGCACCTGTTCGGCAATTATCTGTGCGTTTTGCATGGTAGTTTTTGCCCGTATGCTGACATTTAACGATGTGCTGTAGTTAAACGCAGCCAAGGTAAGCGTGCTTACAATCATAACAACTACTATCACTTCAAGCAAACTAAAGCCTTTTCTGTTTTTCATGGATTGTAAGCCCACCTGTATATGATCCATCGGTTATCGGGTGTTCTGAATACGTTCACCGTTAATTGTATGTAACCTTTCTTTGAAGTAATCTGCTTATCCACTGTAGACGTGCCTACGTTCTGAGTTGATACGGTTACTGTAGCACTGTTGCCCAATATTATATCGTGCGGGATACTGGTGTAGTTAGGATCGTCAACAACGTTTGCCAACTCTCTGTATACGCCAGACTTTACATCCAGTCTGTCCTGCTCCGTTGCTTGAAATAAGCGTGATTGGAACGTAACCGCTGTGATGTTCTGCATGGTTATCTGCACAATTACCATGATAAACAAAGCCAAGAGCACCGCATTAGCGGTGATGTAACCCTTTTTGTTTTTAGTGCCTTGCCGTTGCAGGTGCATAGTTTTCATCTCCTGGGAAGAAAAACGTTATGCCTGCAGTGGTAAATTCACTGTAGTCACCCAAGGTAAACGATCCTTCTTCATCGGTAACATATTGATTAAAGTGCCCGTTGCTGTCGTAGGCGTATACCGTCTTGCCACTCAAAGGTTCGTTGGTGAGTTTATCTGTAAGCGTTATTTCCCAGTTGAATGGGAACAGTTCAAACGGGACAGGTTGTAACCCATTATACAGCGTGCCGTCAGAATGGTTACCTGTTAAGTCCATTGCAGTTGCACTGCCTACATACATATCAAAATTCCAATATGCTACAAGCCCAGGCTCTTGCCCCTTAAGTGTTTTGTTCATGTTGGTTTTTATCTCTTCTTGCGTGCGTGCTATGTTCCATATTCTTACTTCATCCATGTAACCGTTATATCTAAGATTGCCATCTCGATAACCCATTCCTAAGTAAACATTGTCGTTGTCATAGTGGACGTCTCTTGCTGCTGTGATAATTCCTGCAGGTTGTCCATTAACATAAAATGTTCCGTTTAGCCCGTTTTTTACAAATGCTACGTGATACGTTGTGTTAGGTTGCAGAACAACACTGCTGCAAGAATTTGTTGGGAATCCATAAGCTGTAGAGTAATCCCAAAAACATAGATTTGCACCACCTTGTCCTCCCGCTGGGTTAAGTAATAACACAGCTCCGTTTGTAACATCCGTCGGTGTTCTGCTGATAGAAAAAAGCGTTTCTTTACTTGTAACGTTTCCTATATTGATATACATTTCTATGGTGAACTGTGACCCAAAAGACACATTGTTTACTGTAGAAACATGCATGTAGTCATCTGCCCCGTCAAAGTAAAGCGCATAGTTTGTGGTGGAAGCCGTAGGATTAGGGTTTATCGTTATCTGTGCGCTTTTCTTTGCAGGTATGCCAAGGTAACTGCTAAATGACGGCATAACATTGTTTATTTGAGAAGCATTAGCATTAGAGTTTACCACATTACTGTTAGTCATATATGTTACAGGAACATTGTTGTCTACGGTTTTCGAGGTATCCAAAGGTATACTAAACGTATAAGATACACCATCAGTAAACGCTGTTACATATGGTGCTTCAAAGTAAGGAGAAACTTTTCTAACAGCAGTAATAGGAAAATAGTCGTTATTAAGCACCGTTACATAGCGCACTTTAAAGTATTCCCAACCTTTATTGTTAAAGTCTGGTATAACAGGCACATTAACGTGGTTGGAGGCTAACAGCAAACCTGCTGGAGAGTAGAAATCTACCATAATGTTTGTTGCACTGCTCAGTAGTGTTGCGTTACCAGATTTTAACGTTGTGCCGTTAACAGTAAGGTCAGTCCAGTAATCACCGCTACCGCTGGAACGTTTAAATGTTATACTCTGCACCACCGCACTAGTTGCTGTAGCAGGAACAATGTCACCGTACTGCATGCGCTGTGCACTTTCAAAGGTTCGCTGTATGTAGTTAACAGTGCTACGTGTTTTAGCCATGTCTACAGCAGTATTTGAAACGAAGTGTGAAAAGCTGAAAGACACATATGAAGTGCTGAGAACCAGTAGCAAGATGATGGAAAACATGGCAAAGGAAACAACTGTTTCCAGCATTGTGAAGCCTTTCCTTTGCTTAATAACTGTTTCCATCAGTGAATACCTCCAAATACATAATGCTTTTTAGTATCGGAGCACCTGCATAGGTGGGGCGTCTCCACACACGCAGTGTTACTGCTTTAACTCCACTTGCTGTGGTATTAGAAAGGTAAAACTGGTAGCGATATTCTGGGTACCCTATTTTGTAAAATGTTCCATCCACTACGGACGCAGTCCACGGAGTTGTGTTAATATCACCTGCACTTCCTGGTTTGTATTGAAATCCATAGTATTTATCTGTTTGGTAATACGTAGGATTGAGCCTTATTGCTTGCTCTATTTCTGACATCTTAGAAGAAGCCAATGAACTGATTAGCATTTGGTCAGCTGTGTAGTCTACAATCGGGCGTTCCGAAGCGATAACTGTTAATAGTATAGCTACTGGAACAGCAAGAATAGCAATGGCTATAACCACTTCTACTATAGAACTACCTCTTCTCATACCTGCACCGCCCATCTCATGTTAAAGTGCACGCATCAGCTGTTGGAATATGTTGAAATACCCGTAGTAGAAAGCAAACAAAATAGGAGCTACGATGATAGCAGAAAGCATGGTCATGCCGATAAACAACGCACGTTGCATCTTCTCCATTTCGTTGTCGACAGAATCCACAATAGTTCTTGCTAAATTATCAGCCATGCTTCGTATTTTTCCACTGCGCTCTCCTATTTTCACCACAGCTTTGAGCTGTGGCGATACGTTGACGTTAGCAAACGCTTCGCTTAAGGATTTTACTTCTTCAACGTCTCTGTATACGCTTTCCATTGCTTTTTTGTATTGTTTGCTTTCCACACTTTTGCGCATGAAATCCACGATGGTAATCAGCGGTAATCCTGCACTAAATCCTATGGACAGCACTTCACTTGAAGCATACGTATCCAACATTGCCATAAGTTTTCTGTATTCGGGACCCACTACAGGTAGCATTAAAACAATCTGTTCTCTGTACCTGAAAAACAAAGCCACAGCCAAGACTGCCACAGTGATAAGCACAGGCATGTAATTGGAAAGGTTAATCAATAAATTGATGGGTCCTGAAAGCTGTTCTACGCCCATACCTGAAGCCATCTGCTTGAAGTTAGGGAAAATAGCACCTATCAAGTAAAGAGATATGCCTATGGAAAGCACAATGGTAATAGATGGCTCTATAAGTTGACTATTTAACCCTTCTTTTATCTTGCTAACTGTTCTGTAAAACTCTTCTATGGAGTTTAATGACTGCGCAAGATTACCGCTTTGCTCACCTGCACGTATCACTCCGAGGAACACATCTGGTAGTTGGTCTTTATACTCCTCAAAAGCAGCAGAAAGAGAGCTGCCAGCGATAACATTTTGCCTTACATCGTAAAGTAAGGAAGCAGCATTGGCTGAACTGGAAGAAGATATTGCTGTGGCAAGCGAATCGAGAATGTCCAAACCACTGCGTTGCATTACTGCAAGGTTATGTGCTATATCCGATAAATCCTTCGGTGAAATGCGTTTGCGCTTTGCCTTGTAAGGGAACAGTGCATCAGCACCTTCCACATGAGGTCTAAAACTTGATATGTCAATAAGTTTTACGTCGCCTGCTTTAGCTAGAATATACTGTGCCAACTGCTAAGCCTCCTTACTTATTTTTTTATGGTGCAGTAATTGTAGATGTTTGTGTTCCTATCATATAAGTAATAGTAAACCTTCCGTTATTTATGGTTATGTTATTGATAGGATCTTGGAATGTTGTAGTTGTATATTTGATAACACAATCTGTGGAAGCAGTTGCTTGATCTACCGCTTTTAACGTTCCAGAGGGTCCGCAAACTGCAACTGACATACCTCCTTTAAAAGGATTGGTTATAGGCTTATCTAAGAAATAGGCTCCAGCAGTACCAAGCCATGTGTTCACATCCGTAGGAGCAGAAGGGGGAGCAGGAAAAGCACCTCCGCCTCTGGTTGTGGAGAAGAGAATTAAAGAGTCTTTTAAGCTATCCATAGACGCTTTCCATGTATTTACCTGTGCTGGAAAAGTAAACTGCCCTGCGTTAAGCATGACAGCAGTAGCGATAATGCCCAAAATTGCTACCACCACAACAAGCTCTAACAAACTGAACCCTTTACGGTTTTTCTTGTTTCTTTTTGCTGTTTTAATCATTGTGTTTTGTTCACCTCCTGTTTGAATTTGTAGAAACCCCGCTTTTAGTGTGAAGGTTCCCATATGTTTAGTAGTTGGCTCAAAACAAAAACTAACGTTGCATTGAAACATGTTTACGGCTGTTGTGAAAAAGATGGCTCTTTTTCACTTGTTTGTAGTGCTGAAGTAGAATCGGAACGCCAAACATATTGTCCACGGGAATCCTTTACATAAAGTATCCATGCATGTCCAGCACTGTCTGACAAGTAGTAGTAAGTATCATTTGGATCGTAAGGACTAACTAAGTTGTCCAACGTGTCTGGTTTTACATACTGTATGCCACCTGGGAAACCAGTAATTGTTGTACTGCCTTTTTTATTCAGTGTTCCTGTTCCTGTTAATTCTTTGTAAAAGACTTCGTCCTCTTTGTTAACTGCTACTTTTGTTGGAGCTTGAGGGAAATGACCCCAGTCGCCTCTGTATAGTTCAAGTGCTGTGGCGAAACTGGAAAAGTCTTCAGACACACGTGCCGTTTTAGAACGATCTGTAATGTCGGTAAAGTTGGGGATAATAACTGCGGCTAAAATTACGATAATTGCTACCACAAACATAAGCTCAATCAAACTAAAACCTTTACGCATTTTCTTTCCTTCTTTCACCGTCTTCGTTCCTCCATTCTTTTTTTTGTTGTGATTTACTCTTCCCGCCACAAACACCTCAACTGGTATTTTGTTGCTATATGAAGTATTATAGCACGTTATAGTTAACAGTGATGTCCTATATTCTATGCAAGACATCTTCTATAGATATTTCTCCACGTTGCACTTTGAGTATAGCATGGTCGATAAGCGTCAAGTGGTTATCTAAGGAGTTTAGGTATTCACGTATTACTTTGGGCTCACCCTGTTTTATCGCTTCAGATAAATCGGCATCGTTGTATACTACTTCGGCTATAACAGTACGCCCGTTAGGTGTCATATCATAACCTTTGTATGTGGTTTCGTTTGTTACAGTAGCATCGGGTAGCTTTAATGGATCTTCCAACCAAAACCTTATCTTTTCTGGTGGAAACTGGCTTTCTGCACCACGTATGCCTATGTCAAAGTTATACAACTTTTTCAATAGGTCAGGGTTTTGCCTTACAAGTTCATCGTAAGAAGTAAGACGTGCTATGCGTATCTTTGTAACCAACCTTTGAGATACCATGCCTATTAAGTGATACGCAATGGTATGCGAGTTGACTACGTCGCTTTCTTCGCCTGCAAGTTGTCTAAAACGCTCCACCACTGTTTCTACGTTCTGCGTGTGCATGGTTGTAAGTACTGTATGCCCTGTAATAGCAGCTTGCATCGCTGCCTCTGCAGCAAAGCGGTCTCTTATCTCGCCTATCAGGATGATGTCTGGGTCCATTCGCATCATGTTCTGCAAAGCTGTTTCCCACGTTATGCCTCTCTGTGGTTGAACACTTATCTGAACCATGTTTTCTTTGATTATCTCGGGCGGATCTTCTATAGAAACAACCTTTTTACCTTCTGTGTTAAACCAGTCAAGTAAAGCATACAGTGTTGTGGTTTTACCACTACCTGTAGGTCCCGTAACAATGATTATGCCTTCTCTGTCAGCCATCCTCTTAAACAGCTCTAACTGCTCTGGCTCAAACCCCACACTATCCATCTTACGTTCTACATCTTGGTAGAGTATTCTTAAAACAGCTGTAGGGTTCTCGTTGTAGCCACCACTGAATGTGCCTATAACATTCAAACGTATGGGATATATCTTGCCCATGTAAAAATGTTGCATGGATCCATTTTGTGGTTTTACCAGATCGATGGTATCCAGCTTTGCATCGTTGATAAAGGAACGTATAAGAGAAATAATACGTTCTCTTCGTTCCTCATAGTGCGGACGTAAGATACCGTTTACACGATACAGCACAATCCCTCTCGCACCGTGTATTTCTACGTGTATATCTGAAGCATGCATGTCAATGGCTTCGTTTATCAGTGCTTCTTTTAGTTTAACTATTTCAGGCTTCTGATAATCTGGTAGCGCTTCTACCTCTAATGTAGCTGTAACAGGCACTGTTTCACTTAAAAAGTGAATGATAAATGAGTTAAGAGTTGTATCAGGCACTCTTATGTATTTAATAGGTATATGTAAATGGTCTTGGTGGAAGTTTCTTATCTCCTGCAGTTTATCAGGCATAGAATAAAGTAAATACATAACGTTAGCAGTTTCGTTGTAGTAAACAGGGAAAAAGCGTAGTGAACGCATCTTTTCTCTTGCTTCATTTACAGTCTCTTCTCCTATCAGCTTGAGATAATCTTGAAACGATGTGTAAGCTATAGGATCACTGTAAGTTAAGCTTGCAATCTCTTGTTCGTTTAAGTTGTTATTTGTCTCCATCAAAGTGAACGTTCACTCTTTTCTAAAGCATACTTGTATTCTGGCTTGGTAGCCAATGCTTTCAAGTAATACTTACCGTGGCATACATTGCAGGCTAAACAGTAAGCACAGCGGTTGATATTCAGTTCAGGAGCTGCCACAATATCGCCTACATCTAACACCCAATACTGACCTTTAGCTAAGAATATATGCTTCTTTTCTTCTGTCGTGTAGTAGCCTAAAGGCGTTTTCCTGCCTTCAACCATCAATGCCCAAGGCTTAGTCCACATTTCTTCATCAGTTGGCAGATAATCTGGATCTTTGTGAACAATGATGCGTGCTTTGATAAATTTCAGTATGTCTTCGTTTTTATACAGTGTAATAGGCACTGTAGCCGCAGGCACTTGTGGATAGGTAGGGTCTTTCATAGCCCTACCTTTAGACCAGCCTAAAGCGTAAACTGCTATATTAGCTTCATCTACGACAATGCTTTGAGCATCTTTTATGATTTCTGGTGTAGCAAACCCGTTACTTACAGCTTGCTGGTAAATGCTGTCTTTAAGCTCATTCCAGTGTGCTTCAAGTATGTATTTGTAAATGTTTACCTGCTGCACCCACTCGTCTTTTGCACCATCAGAAATTATAAACTTATAGCTGGTAGCATTGGTTGTTTTATAGTCTACAAGCGTTCCATGCAGTTTACCTTCACTATCTAAGTAAAGATTAAACAAAGCATCTAAGCGTCCCAGTATTTGCATGCCATCTACAGGAGCTTCTAAAGAAAGCTCAGTAATACATTTGGTTTTATCTGTAGCATCTTCAAGCACTTTATGTGCTACGATGCCGTTAAAAGCAGCTATAGCAGACCCTATGTCTACCTCCAGTTCGTCCCAGTGAGCTTCTGTTTCACGCTTAATACAAGGCGGAGCAATAAGCGATGTAACGTGTATCTCTTCTGGCTTCCCTGGCGGTCTTAGTGTTTCTTCAACTGCTTTAACCAGCGCTTGATGCATCAGTTCAGTTGAACCCGCTGATGCTGTTCCAAGATCTTCTAAGCGTATTCTCATAATACACCTCCTCTTATTATTTTATTTCTAAATATGGTTCAGTAGGTTCTTCATTCACATCTTCCATAGGTATACCATAGTATACAGACGGTTCACGATAAAATCGGTGTTCAGTAGTAAAGAAAATAAGCACTTTTCTTGTTTCAATGTCAAGATAGTTAACATAAAGCATTTCAGCAGTGCCAAGTAACTGCTGCGGAGCAACTTCTATTGCTTCGCCGCTTTGTAGTAAACTGGCTTCTGTAGCAGTAAAGTTGCTGTAGTCTACCGTTACTCCACGTAACCTGACTTCATAAGGCTGTTCTCCCATTTCTTTAGCACTTGCAGTATCTTGTTCAATGATAACTGTATTACCACTGATTTTCATTTTACCTGATATAGGCACATACACGTTAAACGGCACTAACTGTGGATTAAATGGATCAAAGCCTGTATTTACATTCAGCGTCATTACAGAGCCAAGATAAGTTGTCATGCTATAATGCCAGTTGTTTAAATTCTCCATAAATATCCCTGTTTCTTTTGTGTAGTAATAGTTCGTATCAGTTGAAGTGATAGTAAAACTCTTTGGATATTCCTTAGGATTCATTGCGTAAAGATCTTTACTCCTACTTTTATATTTTTTA
>Ga0208938_1000955_pt1 | contig 18214 bp, 18 predicted proteins | sample AD_UKC125_MetaG_FD_184434 | JGI IMG/M metagenome (GOLD analysis project Ga0208938, IMG submission 184434) | Active sludge microbial communities of municipal wastewater-treating anaerobic digesters from USA - AD_UKC125_MetaG (SPAdes) (version 2) | ecosystem: Engineered > Bioreactor > Anaerobic >...
CCCGCCACGCCGAAATGGGCACTTGGTGCGACCCCACCCGGCGTGTCACAGCAACAACCGCCCAAAAGCTGCCCGCCACGCCGAAATGGGCACCTGGTGCGACCCCACCCGGCGTGTCACAGCAACAACCGCCCAACAGCTGCCCGCCAGCAGCCCCCACTCACGTGGAACAGTTGGACAAGCAGGTACTACTCCCGGAAATGGTCGTACCCGGGCGCGCCGATGTGGCGGTAGCCGGGGACCTCCACGCCGGAGCCTGCCAGCACCTCACCGACGATCTCGAACCCATCGGGCAGCGACGCGTCGCTGGAGAATGTCGCGGCCAGGGCGTGATCGTCGCCGCCCGCGAGCACCCAGCCCAGCGGGTCGGCGTTAAATGCCGAGGCGGTGGCGCGCACCTGATCATCGATGGGCAGCAATTGCGGATCCAGCACGATCTGTACCCCTGAAGCGTCCGCAATGTGCCCCAGGTCGGCGAGTAGGCCGTCGCTGACGTCGATCATCGCCGTTGCCCCTGCGGCCGCAGCGGCCGGACCGGCGGCATACGGCGGATGCGGGCGCCGATGGGCATCGACCACGACTCGCGGCGACTTGAAACCACGACCCAGCACCGCCAGCCCAGCCGCCGCCCAGCCCAATCGGCCGCAGATCGCCACTACATCACCGGGCTGGGCACCGCTGCGGGGCACTAGGCGCGACCCCGCCGGGACACCCATGGCCGTGATCGAGATCGTGACGTTCTCGGCGCGCGTCACGTCACCGCCCACAACGACCGCGCCGACCTCAGCCGCCTCAGCCACCAGACCGTCGACCACACCGAGCACCCACTCCACGGAGGTGTGCGGGGGCAGTGCGATGGCAGCAGTCAGGGCGACCGGGCGGGCACCCATGGCGCTCAGATCAGCGATGTTCTGAGCTGCCGCCTTGCGGCCGATGTCTCCGGCCGAGGACCACTCCAAGCGGAAGTGCCGGTCCTGCACGAGCATGTCTGTGCTCACGACCAGTCGTTCAGCACCCAACCGCACGACGGCTGCGTCATCACCGGATGCGACCTCCACCGCGGCCGAGGTCCGCAACCGGGGCTGCAGAGCCGCGATCAGCCCGAACTCCCCGATATCCGCCACGGTCTGACCGCTCATCGGCATTCCACCCTTCCGTCTCGTTGTGGGCCAACGTCAAGGTAGTCTCCTAGCACCTAATGCGCGGGAGGAAACGTGGTCCAGGCCTACATCCTGATCCAGACCGAAGTTGCGTCGTCATCCAGGGTCGCCGAAGCGGTCCGTGAGATCGCCGGCGTCACGCGGGCTGATGACGTGACCGGACCCTACGACGTGATCGTGCACGCCGAGGCCGAGAACGTCGACGAACTCGGGAAGATGGTGGTGGCCAAGATCCAGGCAGTCCCCGGCATCACCCGCACGCTGACGTGCCCCGTCGTGCGTTTGTAGCCGCCGCGCTGCTGCTCGCCGGATGCTCGTCGGCGCAGGTGCCGGCCGCTGATCCGCCGGCTTCTGATCAGGGCGCCTGCCGTACTCTCATCCAAGCGCTACCGCTCACCATCGACGGCGCGCAGAACACGGGCCGATCGGAGTTCGCAGCTGCCTGGGGAGACCCTCAGATCGTCCTGCGCTGCGGCGTCGCCACGCCTGCCGCGTACCAGCCGGACTCGGAGATGATCGTCGTGAACGAGGTGGCCTGGCTACCCGTCGAGCAGGACAAGGGCTACATCTTCACGGCCGTGGGCCGGACGCCACAGGTGGAGGTCTTCGTGCCTGACACCCACTCCCCCGAGGTCAACCCCCTGGTGGACCTCGCTGGACCCATGATGGCCAACACCCGCGTGTCCGGACCAGCGGGGGCCGCTTAGAGGCGGGCGCGGAACTGCCGCACCTGGCCGGCGCTCCAGTCGGTGTGATCGTTGCGCCAGCCCTTGACCAGTTCCTGGAAGTAGGGCGAGTTGTTGACCTGGCGGTGACCGATGACGTTCTTGGTGGTGATACCCGTTTGCGCCTGCAGCCACGTGACCAGAGCCGCCCCCGCGGCCACCTGCCGCGGCCGGTTCAAGATGTTGCTCGCCGAGGACATCTCCACGAACTCGATCCCGATAGAGCGATGGTTGATCCCGATCGCATGGCGGCACATGGTGCTCAGCGGCGCCAACTGAATGATCTTGCCCTTCTGGCCGACCAGGAAGTGGGTGCAGCCCCCGGGTGACTCCGCCCGACTGCCGGAGGGACCCGGCGAGGGAGTGTTGCTCGCGAAGAGGTTCCACGGCGACTGCCAGGTCGAACTGACCGTGTAGTGCAGCACGATCACCTTCGGATCGGGCAACTTCCATGACCTGACGCCATAGTGGCGATAGGCGTAGGCCGCCATCTGCTTCTTGCGCACCGGGCCGTACGGGATGAATTTCTCCACCACCGGTGGCTTCGTGGCCTCCGGCGCCGGGTCGGCCAGGATCAGGAAGGGGATCATCGCAGGCCCACGCCTTCGTGGACTGCGGTGTCGATGAGACTGGTCACCACCTCACTGTACGTGCGCCCGGAGGCATCCCAGACCAGTGGGAACATGGACGCCGACGTGAATCCGGGCATCGTATTGATCTCGTTCAGGATGACGCGTTCACCGCTGATAAAGAAATCGACGCGCGCCAGACCCTCGCACATAGCCACTCGGAACGCGCTGCGGGCCACGCTGTGAATCATCTCCAGAACGCCCTCGGGCAAATCGGGGTCGATCACAAGGTCGACGCTGTCATCGAGGTATTTGGCTTCGAAGTCGTAGAACTCGTGGCGCTCTCGCACGATGATCTCGCCTGGGACGCTGACCGCGATGTCGGGTGTGGCGAGTACCCCGACCTCGATCTCGCGGGCGTTTGTCACCGCCGCCTCGACGATCAGCCGCGGGTCGTGCCGGGCCGCCTCATCGATCGCGAGATCGAGGTCGGCCAGGTCGTGGACCTTACTGATGCCCTGTGAGGACCCCGCCCGACTGGGTTTGACGAACACCGGAAAGCCCAACTCGGCCACGCGGGCCCGCACGCGGCCCGGGTCGCGGTGCCATTCCCTGGCCGTGAGGCCGGTGAAGCGTCCTACGTCGATCCCCGCCGCGGCCATGTGCGCCTTGAATGCGACCTTGTCCATCGACAACGCCGATGCGAGCACGCCGGACCCGACGTACGGCAACCCCGCAACCTCGAAGAGCCCCTGAACAGTGCCGTCCTCGCCGAACGGACCATGCAGAATCGGGAAGACCACATCGACCGGCAGCAGTCGATCGCCGACGTGAAACCCGGGATGGCGCACACCGAGGTGCAGGCTCACCTCCGGTCCGCCGAGCACCTCCGGGAGTTCGGCGCCAAGGCGCAGCCGGTTGACATCCTGATCGTCGAGATGCCAGGCACCCTGCCGGTCGATCCCGATGCGCACCACCTCGAAGCGGGTGGGGTCCAGCGCCCTGAGTACGCTGCCCGCAGAGACACAACTGATGCTGTGCTCCGAACTGGTACCCCCATAGACGACGGCCACTCGGATCCGCGATTCAGACACGATCACGACAGTAGTGCAGGAGTTGTTATGGACCGTGCGACCATCACTGTTGCCGCCGGGAGGCCGGCCGCCCGTCCCGAGGCGCCGCTCAACGAGCCGGTCGAATTCGCCTCCGCGCTGACGGCCGGCGGACGCGTCGAGTACACGCGCCACGACGCCCGCAACAGCCGGGCTTTCGAGCAGGTGCTGGGGGCCCTGGAAGGCGGCGACGCTGTCCTGTTCTCATCCGGCATGGCCGCCATCACGGCCGTACTCGAAGTCCTGCGGCCGGCCAGCGTGACCCGGCCGACGGTGCTGTACTCAGGCACGCGCGCGGTGCTCGACCAGCGGCAGTTGCCGCAGGGCCCGGACCTGATCTGGGTGGAGTCCCCCAGCAACCCGGACCTGCGGGTCACCGATATTGCGGCGGTCAGCACCGGCAGTGGGATGACTGTCGTGGACAACACGTTCGCTACTCCCCTCGGCCAGCGGCCGCTGCAACTGGGGGCCGACGTCGTTGTGCACTCAGTGAGCAAATACCTCAGCGGCCACTCCGACCTGATCCTGGGTGCTGTGGTCTGCGCTGATCCTGAATTGGCCGAGCAGTTCCGGACCTATCGGGAACTGGGGGGAGCCATCCCGGGGCCGATGGAGGCCTGGCTGGCCCTACGGGGTGTCCGAACCCTCGATGTTCGGCTGCGCCGAGCAGTGGCCAGCGCCGAGGTCCTGGCACCCCAGCTGGCACAGCGCGACGACGTGCAGGTGATCTGGCCCGGACTGCCCGATCATCCCGACCACGCCCTTGCCCTTGCGCAGATGGACTTGATCACGCCCATCCTCGGTCTGATCCCGACAGGTGGCGAGCCCAGGGCGCAGCGCATCTGTGAATCGACGCGTCTGTGGCGCCATGCCACCAGCCTTGGTGGGGTGGAGTCGACGCTGGAGCGCAGACGGCGCCACCCGGCCGAGTCCGAGCAGGTTGACCCCGCCCTGATCCGACTCTCCGTGGGGATCGAGGCCCTCGACGATCTGTGGGACGACCTGCAGGCCGCCCTCGACGCACCGTGATCGGGTCGGCTACGACAGTCCCTCGTGTCCCTGTTCGGCCTTCGGGTCGCGCGACATGAAGTTGTAGAGCATCTCGCGCGGCGCCATCCCCTTGTGCACCACCGCGACGACCTGCTCGGTGATGGGCATGTCCACCCCGTTGCGGGTCGCCAGGTCCAGGATGGACTGGCAGCTCTTGACACCTTCACAGGTCTGCTTGGTCTTCGCGATCGTCTCGTCGACGGTCAGGCCGCGGCCGAGGTTCTCACCGAAGGTGCGGTTTCGAGATAGCGGCGACGTGCAGGTGGCGATCAGGTCCCCGATCCCCGCCAGGCCCAGGAAGGTCAGCGGGTTGGCGCCGCAGGCAGCCCCGAGCCGGGACATCTCCGCCAGGCCGCGGGTGATCAACGACGCCTGAGCATTCTCCCCGAAGCCCAGCCCGTAGGCCATCCCATTGGCCAGCGCGATCACGTTCTTGACCGCCCCACCGAGCTCGGTGCCGACCACGTCCGTGGTGTAGTACGGGCGGAAGTAGGCGGTTGTGGTGGCCTCCGCGAGTGCTTGGGCCCGACCTTCGTCCCCGCACGCGACGGTGGTCGCGGCTGGCTGGCGCTGGACGACCTCGCGCGCCAGGTTCGGACCCGACACGACAGCGACCTGGGACTCCGGCAGTCCGGTCACCTCGGCGATGACCTGCGACATACGCATCACCGTCCCCAGCTCGATGCCCTTCATCAAGCTCACGAGGGTGGCATCCGGGGGCAGCATCTCCCGCCAGGCCGACAGGTTGTCGCGCAACGTCTGCGAGGGGATGGCAAGCACCACAATCTCAGCGCCGCGCAGGACCTGCTGCACATCGCCGCTGGCCCACATCGAGGGCGGCAGCTCCAGCCCGGGGTGGTAGGCGTTGTTGTGGTGCTTGTGGTTGATGTCCTCGACGACCTCCGGCTCGCGCGCCCACATGGCCACTTCCCCACCGGCGTCGGCCAGCACCATGCCAAATCCGGTCCCCCAGGATCCACTGCCCATCACGGCAATACGTCGCATCACATCTCCTCTTGTCGGGTCTTCTCGGCTTCCCGCCAGGCGCGGTAGTCCAGTCGCTCGGGTGGGGCCTGCTCTCCCCGGATCTGTTCCAACAGGGCGGTCAACTCGTCCATGATGCGCTGCGTGGCCGTCTGAAGCACCTCAGATGACAGCGGCAGGCCGCGCAGATCCGCCAGCGGCACCGGTGGACCGACCCGCATACTCATCGTCTTGGGAGGAATCATCTTGAACTCCCGGGCGTAAGGAGCCATCACATCCTGCGGGCCCCACTGCGCGATGGGAATGACCGGCACCCCTGCGAGCAGGGCGATCCGGGCGGCCCCGGTGCGCCCCGTCATGGGCCACAGACCCTCGTCGCGGGTGATGGTCCCCTCCGGGTACACCACGACCGCCTCGCCGTCCTTCACCGCGGCGACGGCGGCGGCCACGCTGTCACCGGCGATGTCGGTCTCTCGGTACACCGGTATCTGGCCCATGTTGGAGACGATCAGCCCAAGGCCCGGCGTGTGGAACAGCGCCTCCTTGGCCAGGAACCTGGGCGCACGGCCGTTGTCCCACATGACGTGGGCCAACGCGATGGGATCAAACCAGGACAGGTGGTTGCTGACCACGACCATGCCATCGCTGGGCGGGTAGTGCTCCCGCAGGTAGTGCTGACCGTGCCAGTCCCGCCTCGTCAGGAAGGTCATGGGCGGCTTGAGCACGAAAGCCGCGAAACGGTAGGCCGGGCCCAGCGACCAGGTTCCATGGCGTTTGGGCATGAGGCAAATCATCGCCTGCTGGCCTGCTCGGTGTCGACCCATGCCAGGATGCGTGTCGTGGTCCGCTTCATCCTCCCGGTCAAAGAGCTGACCCGCAGCAAGCGTCGACTGCTGGTCGAGGACCGCGTAGGTCTGGTCGTCGCAATGATCCAGGACACCGTCGCCGCGATCCGGGCTGCAGACGCTGGCCCGGTGACGGTGGTCAGCCCCGATCCGAAGGTGCGCGACCTCGCAGAGGCGATGGGCGTGGACTTCCTGGGCCATGGCGGACAGCTCAACGAGGCCATCCGGGACGCACAGCGGGCCGGGATGACCGCGGCCGTGCTGCCGGACCTGCCCGCATTGACCGCAGCCGCGCTGCTGGAGGTGCTGGCCCTGGCTCCCGGATTCGTGCCGGACGCGGCGGGCACCGGAACGACGATGGCCATCGACACGGACCTGCAGCCGGTGTTCGGGCCCGGCTCCGCCGCGGCCTTCACCGCCGGGGGGCTGCCTGCCCTGCCTGCGGGGCCGGGAGTGCGCTGCGATGTGGACACGGCCCAGGATCTGGCCCGCGCGGTGGGACTGGGGGTCGGTCCCCACACGAGCGCCCACCTGGCACGCCGAGGGCCGGCCCGCGCCACGCGGACCGGCCCTCGGATGCGCTGATCAGGAAGTGCTGGCCTTCTTGGCCGCCGGCTTCTTCGCAGGCGTCTTCTTCGCAGGGGTCTTCTTGGCCGTGGACTTCGCCGGTGCCTTCTTGGCGGGTGCCTTCTTGGCAGGAGCCGAGGTGGTCTTCGCCGTCGTCTTCTTGGCCGCCGCAGAGGTCGACTTCTTGGCGGCTGTGGATGCCTTCTTCGCCGCGGTGGTCGTGGTCTTCTTCGCCGCAGTGGCCGTGGACTTGGCTGCCTGCGTGGTCTTCCGGGCCGCCTCTGTGGTCTTCGCCGGTGCGCTCTTGGCGCCCTCGCGGGCCTTCTTCAGCGCGTCGACAGGGTTCTCGACGAACGACTTGAAATCGGTCCCGGGACGGAACTTGGGGACCAGCTTGGCCTTCACATCAACCAAGGATCCGTCGAGCGGGTTGCGCGCCTGCCGCGCCTTACGCTGGATCGACTCGAAGATGCCGAAACCGCTGATGGCCACCCGCTCGCCCTTGGCGACCTCGGACTTGACGGTGTCGAATACCGCCTCGACGGCCTCTGCAGCGGCCTTGCGGTTGGTCTCCAGTCGCTCTGCGACCAGATCGACGAACTCGTTCTTGTTCACGCTGTCTTCCTCCATGTGGACGTTGTCGTGTGCCTAGCACAGTAGAGCGATTACAGTCCACGCCTGAACTCGCCACGCCGCAAGGATCATTCTCGGAAGGCGGCAGTCGCTGCCAAGCGTCTTTCGGGTGTGTCGCGGGCAGCGGATCTGTTGTTACGCGTGGGGCCCGTGGGTTCCAGGGGTCAGGGCAGCTGACCTAAACGGTGGTGGGCTTGAACGCCGGTCGGTGCTGCTCGAACTCGCCGATGAGCGCATCTGACTGCATGGTGATGCCGATGTCATCCAGGCCTTCGAGCAGGCGCCAGCGAACGTAGTCGTCGATGACGAAGTCGGCCTCGATGTCACCCACCCGGATCTTCTTCTCCTGCAGATCCACGGTCACCTCGGTGCCCGGTTCGGCATCCAGGTACTCCCAGATCTTCTCCACCACCGCATGGTCCACCTCGGCAGTGACCAGTCCGCCCTTTCCAGCGTTGCCGCGGAAGATGTCGGCGAATCGCGCCGACACCACCACCTTGAACCCGTAGTCGTTGAGCGCCCAGACCGCATGCTCGCGCGAGGAGCCGGTACCGAAGTCGGGACCGGCGACCAGCACCGTGGCCGAGGCGTAGGCCGGGTCGTTCAGCACGAACTCCGGGTCGTCGCGCCACGCGGAGAACAAGGCGTCCTCGTAACCGGTACGGGTGATCCGCTTGAGGTACTCGGCAGGGATGATCTGGTCGGTGTCGACGTTGGAGTGCCGCAGCGGGGCAGCCACGCCTGTGTGCGTCGTGAACTTCTCCATGATCAGACCTCCACCAGTTCGTTCAGATCGGACGGCGCCGCCAGATGGCCGGCCACCGCAGTCGCCGCGGCGACCTCCGGGGACACCAGATGAGTGCGCCCGCCGGGACCTTGCCGGCCCTCGAAGTTGCGGTTCGAGGTCGACGCACTGCGTTCCTGCGGGCGCAACTTGTCGGGGTTCATCGCCAGACACATGGAGCACCCGGCGTTGCGCCACTGCGCGCCCGCCGCAGTGAACACGGCATCGAGGCCCTCGGCCTGCGCCTGCAGACGCACCCGCACCGATCCCGGCACGACCAGCATCGTCACGCTGTCCGCAACGCTGCGACCGCGCAACACGTCGGCCGCCGCCCGCAGATCCTCGATCCGGCCATTCGTGCACGACCCCAGGAACACGGTGTCGATGGCGATGTCCTTCAAGGGGGTTCCCGGCGTGAGGCCCATGTACTCCAGGGCCTTGCGCGCCGCTGCCTGATCAGTCGGGGCCTCGAAGTCCTCGGGCGCCGGCACTGCCGCACCGAGCGGCAGACCCTGCCCGGGGTTGGTCCCCCAGGTGACGAACGGCGTCAGTGACGCGGCGTCGATGGTGACCTCGGTGTCGAAGGTCGCGTCCGGATCGGTGACCAACGTGCGCCAGTAGGCAACCGCCGCCTCGAAGTCGGCAGGGGCATGCTGTTTGCCCCGCAGGTACTCGAATGTGGTCTCGTCGGGGGCGATCATGCCAGCCCGGGCCCCCGCTTCGATGCTCATGTTGCAGATGGTCATGCGCTGCTCCATCGACAACTTCTCGATGGCGGGACCCCGGTATTCCAGCACGTGGCCCTGTCCGCCACCGGTGCCGATCTTGGCGATGATGGCCAGGATCAGATCCTTGGCGGTCACCCCGGCGGGCAACTCCCCCGCCACGTTGACCGCCATGGTCTTGAAGGGTTTGAGCGGCAGTGTCTGGGTGGCCAGCACGTGCTCCACCTCACTGGTGCCGATGCCGAACGCGAGCGCTCCGAAAGCACCGTGAGTCGAGGTGTGGCTGTCCCCACAGACAACGGTCATCCCGGGCTGGGTCAGGCCCAGCTGCGGACCGACCACATGCACGATGCCTTGCTCGGCGTCGCCCAGCGGCCGGATCGGCACACCGAACTCAGCGCAGTTGATCCGCAGTGCCTCCACCTGCGCTCGGGAGATGGGATCCGCGATGGGCTTGTCAATGTCAATGGTGGGGACGTTGTGGTCCTCTGTCGCCAGTGTCAGGTCGGGCCGGCGGACGCCACGACCGGTGGCGCGCAAGCCATCGAACGCCTGTGGACTCGTCACCTCATGGATGAGGTGCAGATCGATGTACAGCAGGTCCGGCTCACCGGGGGCACGGCGGACGACATGGTCCTCCCACACCTTCTCGGCCATGGTCTTCGACATCTGGGACCTCCACTTCCGAATCTCACTATGTGAGACTGTAGTATCACTGTGTGGACAACACTAACACGGTGGGGACGCTGGCCAAAGCCGGGGCCATCCTGGAGGCGGTCGAACTCGGCCCGCAGGATCTGACCGAGCTGGTGGCCCTCACCGGACTGCCCCGCGCCACCTGTCATCGCCTGGCGGCGGCCCTGGTGGACCTGCGGTTGCTGACGCGCAATGACGGCCGGTACGCCATCGGCCCGCGCATCGTGGAGTTGGCTGCGGCCGCCACCACCGCCGACCGCCTGCGCGCCGTCGCTCTACCTACCTTGCGACGACTGCGCGATGAGACCCGGGAAAGCGCCCAGGTGTATCGCCGGCAAGGCGAACGGCGACTGTGCGTGGCCAGCGTCGAGCCGCCCACGGGTCTGCGGGACACCGTGCCGGAGGGAGCGCTGCTCACGATGTCCGCCGGGTCGGCCGCCCAGGTGTTGACGGCCTGGGCTCCGGCGCGTTCTGCCTTTGCCCCGGCATTGCTCGACGACGTGCGTCAGCGGGGGTGGGCGCAGAGTGTCGGGGAACGCGAGGCCGGTGTGGCCAGCGTCTCTGCGCCGGTGTGGAGCGGCGAGCGGGTGGTGGCCGCGGTGAGCATCTCCGGACCCATTGATCGGCTGTCCCGGCAGCCCGGCATGGTGTTCGGGGAGCAGGTGGTGGCGGCGGCGGGCAGGGTCAGCGAGGACCTGCGCGGTTAGGGATCGTTGGTTCGCGCGCTTGTGCGACCGAGCGCAACAGGGACATCGGGCTCGCGCGGCTCGCCGAGTGTGAGGTTGTTGCGGGGGTCGCTTGCCGCCCGATACCGGCAGACAGAAGGGTCCCTGTCCTGCGATCGGCAGGACAGGGACCCTTCTCTTGTAGCCCCGACGGGATTCGAACCCGCGCTACCGCCTTGAGAGGGCGGCGTGCTAGGCCACTACACAACGGGGCCGCATGAGTCGCTATGGCGTCTCGCTGGGGTACCAGGACTCGAACCTAGACTAACTGGACCAGAACCAGTCGGGCTGCCAATTACCCCATACCCCAAGGCATTCATGTTTGTTGTACTGCTGCTGCGAAGGCAACCCCTCAAGCATACCCAACGTTCTCAAACCCTGTGAACGGTGGTCTGCGCTCGCTGGCAAGAGGATCACCACTATGGGAATAATGATGTACGGGAGCAAGGGGTGCGTACGTGCAGACGACTCTGGTGACGTGGGGGCCGTCAGAAGGTTGGTCCATGGACCTTTCCGCCCTTGTGACGCATCCCGGCAGATCGGTGGCCCTGGCCTTCGCCGACCCCCTGGTCGACGTCGTCACGGCCCTCGACGAACTGGAACGGGCACTGCCTGACGCGGCGGTCGTCGCCTGCTCGACGGCAGGTCAGATCCTCGGGTCCCGCATCGATGCGGCCCCGCTGGTCCTGTCCCTGTCCACCTTCGACGATGCAGAGATCGTGTGTGCGTTCGCCGTCGAGGACGGCGACGGCAGCAAAGCCATGGGCGCGCACCTCGGACGCCAGCTGATCGAGTTGGCCGGCGGCCGGCGGATCGCGGGGGTCATGGTGTTCGGCGGAGGCCTGGAGACCAATGGCAGCGCCCTCGTGGACGGCTTGGCCGCCGCGTTGCCGCCGGGCACGGCATTGTCCGGCGGCCTCGCCGCGGACGGTCCCCGATTCGGCCGTACCTGGGTCCGCTGCAACGGCCGGCAGGGCCATGATTGTGTGGCCGCGTTCGCCGTCGTGGGCCAGACTGTGCGCTTCCAGCACGGATCGCAGAGCGGCTGGGACGGCTTCGGTCCCGTGCGGACGATCACGCGCAGCACCGGCCACGTCCTTTTCGAACTCGACGGCCAGCCCGCCCTGAGTCTTTACAAGCAGTACTTGGGCGACCGCGCCGAGGATCTGCCGGGATCGGCGCTGCTGTTCCCATTGACCGTTCAGGCACCGGATGGCTCGTCGGCCGTGGTGCGCACCATCCTGTCGGTGGACGAGTCGACGCAATCGATGACCTTTGCCGGGGACGTCCCGCAAGGCTGGACCGCGCGGCTGATGTGGACCACCGTCGAGAGTCTTGTGGAGGGTGCCAGCGAGGCTGCGACGGAGGCATCGCAGAGCGAGATCGGGTTGGCAGTGGCCGTCTCCTGCGTCGGCCGGCGCCTCGTGCTCGGTCACCGCACAGACGAGGAACTCGAGTGTGTGGTCGACGTGATCGGGCAGCAGACACCGCTGATCGGCTTCTACAGTTATGGCGAGATCACCCCGGTCGGAGGCCGGTGTCAATTACACAACCAGACCATGACCATCACGACCATTACCGAGCCGGCGGGCGTGCCGCAATGACCGCCCACGATCTTCACCGCACCCTGCAGCGTCAACTCACCCGCTGCGCGATCCCTCTCGAGGAGGTCTCCGACCCCCGCTACCTCGACCTGCTGGGCCGGGTGTCGCACTTCTACGAGGACGCTGAGAAGCAACGGTATCTCCATGACCGGGCGTTCCTGTTGGCCTCGACGGAGATGCAGACGCTGTACGAACGTCTGGAGCAGGCGAGCCAGTCTGCGGCGGCCGTTCAGCGCGACCGGCTGCAGGCCGTCTTCGACACCGCAGCGACTGGACTGATCGTCCTGGAACCCGACGGCACGATCTTCGACATCAACGATGTGGCGCAGTCGGTGCTGGGCACCCTCGACCCCAGCGCACTGCACCAGCCACTGGATGCGGTGCTGAAGCCGGCATCTTCTTCGGACCACACCCTCAGCGAACTCGATCACGCCATCCGACACGGCAAGAACTGGCGTTCCCCCGACACTGCTGTGCGCGGACACCACGGTGACACGTTCAGCGCGGCCCTGCTCTACCGAGCGATGGCCACCGGTGGCGGTGTCCTGGCCATCGAGGACATCACCGAACGTAAGCAAGCGCAGGCTGAGTTGCTCTGGCGGGCGAACCACGACCAACTGACGGGTCTGCTCAACCGCGCCGCCCTGATGGAACAGATCCAGCGAGCGCTGCAGCGCGCACGGCGATACGAGCACCGGATCGCTGTGATGTTCCTTGACCTCGACCGCTTCAAGCGGGTCAACGACACCCTTGGCCACGCCGCCGGTGACGCACTGCTGGTCGAATGTGCGGCCCGGATCAGTACTGTGATGCGCGAGGTGGACACGGTCGCCAGGCTCGGTGGGGACGAGTTCGTCGTGGTCTGCGAGAACCTGATCCAGACCGACGACGCCCACGTCATCGCTGACCGGCTCGTGGACATCATCGCCAAGCCGTTCGACATCGGTGACGACGTGGCTTTTGTGGATGCCAGTGTCGGCATCGCCACCACCGACGGGCACAACATCGATCCGGACCGGCTCCTGCGCGACGCCGATGTGGCGCTGTACGAGGCCAAGGAGCACCCGGGCTCGGCGATCGTGGTCTACAAGGAGGCCATGATCACCCGCATTCAGCACGGTCTGGACCTGGAACGCCGGATGCGCCGCGGGCTGGACAACGACGAGTTCACGGTGGCCTATCAGCCGATCTTCCGGCTGCCGGGCAAGGCCTTCGTCGGCTACGAGGCGCTGGCCCGCTGGACGTCATCGGGTCAGCTGGTCCCGCCGGACGAGTTCATCCCGGTGGCCGAGGAGGCCGGCCTGCTCGATGAGATCGGGCGCCGCGTGATCATGGCTGCGATGCACTTCGCCCATGACTGCCCGCCCGGCACGCTGATGTTCGTCAACGTCGCGCCCAGCCAGGTCGCCTCCCCCGACTTCGTGCAGTGGTTCGACTCGGCGCTGCAGTTGACGGGGGCGGATCCGCACGACCTGTTCCTGGAGATCACGGAGATGTCAGCGATCACCGACTACGCCATCCATCCGATCCTGGGGCGGCTGCGGGGCCGCGGCGCCCGGGTGGCCCTGGATGACTTCGGTGTCGGCCACTCCTCCCTGGCCTCGCTGCACAGTCTGCCGGTCGATCTGATCAAGGTCGACCGGGCGTTCCTCGCGAATGCCAGCCATGACCCGCGGGCGGCCGCGATCGCCAAGATGGTCTGCGACCTCGGCCACCAGTTGGGCATCGAGGTGCTCGCCGAGGGTGTCGAACAGCCCGAACATCTGGCCATCCTCGATGACATCGGCTGCACGCTGGGGCAGGGCTTCCACTTGGGTCGCCCGGCGGACCGGGAAACCGCAGCCAGCTATCTCCCCTGACCCGGTCAGCCCTCCAGCACTGCCCGAAGCCGTGCCAACGACTGTTCGCGGCCGAGGAGTTCCATCGACTCGAACAGCGGTGGCGACACGCGGCGGCCCGTGACTGCCACGCGAACGGGCCCGAACGCGAGCTTCGGTTTGATGCCCAGACCGGCCACCAGGGCCTCTCGCAGCACCTCCTGAATCGGGCCGGCGGCGAAGTCGTCCAGCGGTTCCAGCGCCTCCCAAGCCGCTCGCACGACCTCCCGGCCCTGCTCCGTCAGCACCTTCTGGGCATCGTCGGGATTCACTTCGAAACCGGCTCCGGCGAAGAGGAAGCCCAGCATCCCGGGCGCCTGTGCGAGTGTCTCCAGTCGCTCCTGGACCAGCGGCGTGGCCGCCACCAGGAGGTCGCGCTGGTCCTGGCTGATCTGCAGTCCGAGGACACCGTCGCGCTGCAGGAAGGGCACCATGCGATCAGCCAGGTCGCTGGCATCCAGCGCTCGGATCCAGTCCCCGTTGATGGCTGTGCACTTCTTGAGATCGAAGCGTGCCGGGTTCGGGTTGACCCGCGAGATGTCGAACGCCGCGGCCATCTCCTGCAAGCTGAAGAACTCCCGATCCTCCCCGATCGACCAGCCGAGCAGCGCCAGGTAGTTGACCAGCGCCTCCGGCAGATAACCCTCGTCGACGTACATCTGGAAGTTGGACTGCGGGTCACGTTTGCTCAGCTTCTTGTTGCCCTCCCCCATCACGTACGGCAGGTGTCCGAACCGCGGAACCGGCGCACCGAGGGCTTCGTACATGGCCAATTGCCGGGGGGTGCTGGACAACAGATCCTCACCGCGCAGCACGTGGGTGATCTGCATGGCGATGTCGTCCACGGGGTTCACCAGGGTATACAGCGGTTCCCCGTTGGCGCGCACGATCACGAAGTCGGGCACGTGGGCACCCTTGATCTCCAGCGGCCCGCGGACCAGATCGTCCCACCTCCAGTCCTTGTCAGGCATCAACACGCGGATGACCGGCTGCCGGCCCTGCGCTTCGAACTGCGCCACCTGCTCCGCGCTCAGGTGGCGGCAGGTGCCCTCATAACCAGGTGCGCGGTTCTCGGCGCGGGCGACCTCGCGTCGCTGCTCCAACTCCTCCGGTGTGCAGTAGCACCGGTACGCCTTGCCCTGTTCGAGTAGATCGGCGGCGACCTGCGCGTACAGCTCCATCCGCTGGGACTGCCGGTAGGGCTCGTGCGGCCCCCCGACCTCAGGACCCTCGTCCCAGTCGAGATGTAACCAACGCAAGGCGTCGACCAGCGCCTGGTAACTCTGCTCGGAGTCGCGGGCGGAGTCGGTGTCCTCGATGCGGAACACGAAGGTGCCACCAGTGTGCCGGGCGTAGGCCCAGTTGAACAGGGCCGTGCGGATCATCCCGACATGCGGGTTGCCGGTGGGCGAAGGACAGAACCGGACGCGAACGTCACTCATGCGAAGACTCCTGTGTCGCTGACGATGTTGTCGAGGGTGCCGATCCCCTCGATGGTGACGGTCACCAGATCCCCGTTCCGCAGTGGTCCGACACCTGCGGGCGTTCCAGTCAGGATGACGTCACCGGGGACCAGCGTCATCACCGAACTGATCCACGAGACGAGCTCCGCGACGCTGCGAACCATGTCGGCCGTCGAGGCGTCCTGGCGCATCTGCTCGTTGACCTCACACTCGATGCCGACATCGTCAGGGTCGATGTCGGTCTCGATCCATGGTCCGAGCGGGCAGAATGTGTCGAACCCTTTGGCGCGCCCCCACTGACCGTCTCGGGCCTGCAAGTCGCGCGCAGTCACGTCGTTGGCGCAGGTGTAGCCGAGGATGACTTCCGCCACTCGATCCTCGGGGACGTCCTTGCACAGTCGTCCGATGACGACCGCCAGTTCAGCTTCATGGTCGACCCGATCCGATTGTGCGGGCAGCCGGATCACACCTTCTGGACCGATCACCGCCGTCGAGGGCTTGAGGAAGATCATGGGTTCGGCGGGCACCTGCCCGCCCAGCTCTGCGGCGTGGTCCCCATAGTTCTTCGCCACTGCGATGATCTTGGTCGGCAGGACCGGTGCCAACAGGGTGACGTCGTCGAGGTCATGCACCTCACCGGTCACCTGCATCTCCGCCCCGGCGGGGAATGGGGCCCCCGTCAACTGGTGCACGTCTTGGCCGTCCACGATGCCGTAGGAGACCTCATTGTCGAAGCGGTACCGCGCGATCCTCACGAAGTACGAGTGTAGGCGGTCGCCGCCGGACATCCGGTCGGCCGCCTACCGCTCAGCAGGCGGCCAGGACCTCGCGCACTTGCAGCCAGCTGTCCGACCCTGTCGGGTCGCGCAGTGGGCACGCGGAAAGTCGCGCAACGTATCACTGGCGGCGATCGGGTCGTGAAAGTGGGCGTCCGCGCCAAGTACGGGAGATCGCTAAGGGAGCATGCTGCTCCGGCGGCTCAGCGGTCTGCAACTCATCCGCTGACACGACCGCAGCCTACTCCTTGATCATTCGGGTTGATCAGCCACGTGGCCCCGCCGACAACAACCCGTATGCGACCGCATCCTCGAGGGCCATCCACGAGGCGGCGATGACGTTCTCATGCACTCCGACGGTGTCCCAGCGCTGGGTGCCGTCGCTGGACCCGACCAGGGTCCGGGTGACGGCGGCGGTGCCCTTGACACCCTCCAGGATGCGCACCTTGTAGTCCACGAGTTGGACCTCGGCCAGTTCCGGATGCACCTCCTGCAAAGCAGACCGCAGGGCGTTGTCCAAGGCGTTCACAGGCCCGTTGCCCTCGCCCACCGCCACGACCCGGCGTTCGCCGATCACCACCTTGACGGTGGCCTCGCTGACCACCTCGCCGTCAATACGTTGCTCGACGATCGTGCGCCAGCTCTCGACGCTGAAGGGACGCAAACGCCCGTGTTCCCGCTCGTCCACGATCAGCAGCTCGAAGGAGGCGTCGGCGGCTTCGAACGTCCAGCCCTTGGCCTCCATCTCCTTGACCCGATCGGTGACGCGCGACAGCAGCGCCGGGTCACGGGAAAGGTCGTAGCCGAGCTCCTTGCCCTTCAGTTCCACCGACGCCCGGCCGGCCATCTCGGTTACCAGGACCCGCATGTCGTTGCCGACCGCACCGGCGTCCTCGTGGTTGTACAACTCGTAGTTGACCTTCAGCGCACTGGCGTGCAGACCGGCCTTGTGCGCGAAAGAGCTCACGCCCACGTACGGCTGATGGGTGTCCGGGGCGATGTTGGCGATCTCGGCGATGGCGTGGCTGATCCGCATCGACTCCCGCAGATGGCCGGCGGGCAGCACCTGCATGCCCAGTTTGAGTTCGAGATTGGCCGACACGACAAACAGGTCCGCGTTGCCTGTGCGCTCGCCGTAGCCATTGGCGGTGCACTGGGCGTGGGTGACACCGGCCTGCACAGCCGTGACCGTATTGGCCACTGCACACCCGGTGTCGTCCTGACAGTGGATGCCCAACCGGCCCTCGACGCGCGCGCGCACGTCGGAGACGATCTCGTGGATCCCGACCGGCAGCATCCCGCCGTTGGTGTCGCACATGACCGCGGCGTCGGCGCCAGCCTGCAGGGCTGTGCGGACCACGCTGACCGCGTAGTCGTTGTCATGTTTGTACCCGTCGAAGAAGTGCTCGCAGTCCACGAAGACCTGCCGGCCCTGGGCGCGCAGGTACTCCACCGTTTCGCGCACCATGGCGAGGTTCTCCTCGGGGGTGGTGCGCAACGCCTCGTGGACGTGACGGATGTCGGACTTGGCCACCAGTGTGACGACCGGTGCCTGGCTGGCCAGCAGTGCGGCCACCTGCGGATCCTGCGCGACGGGCACGCCGGCCTTGCGGGTCGCGCCGAAGGCGACCAGGGTGGCATTGCGCAGTTTGAGTTCAGTGGCGGCCCGGGCGAAGAACTCGGTGTCCTTGGGCATGGCGCCGGGCCAGCCCCCCTCGATGAAACCCACGCCGTACTCATCGAGCAGGCGGCAAATGGCGAGCTTGTCCTCCACCGAGAATGAGATGCCCTCGCGCTGGGCGCCATCGCGCAGCGTGGTGTCGAACAACTGGAACTGCTCGTCCATATTCATCCTTCCAACGAAAAACCCCCGGGCCCGAAGGCACGAGGGTTAGCGCATCGACCAAGCGGTTCAGCCG
>Ga0208938_1000957_pt1 | contig 18209 bp, 14 predicted proteins | sample AD_UKC125_MetaG_FD_184434 | JGI IMG/M metagenome (GOLD analysis project Ga0208938, IMG submission 184434) | Active sludge microbial communities of municipal wastewater-treating anaerobic digesters from USA - AD_UKC125_MetaG (SPAdes) (version 2) | ecosystem: Engineered > Bioreactor > Anaerobic >...
GCAGAGCTCGTGGTGCGGGCTGCTCAGTCCGCTGCAGCGCGCCGGAGAAGACCTGCCCGCGTGAGTGAGGCAGGTCTTCTCACCCTCGCTGGCGTCCTACCACGGCGCCCTATGTCCCGGATCTGGCCAGTCGCATCCAGGAGCCAGTCACATCGGCGCCTATGGGCTCGTGGCCAGATCCAGCCGGATGCCGTCCGGGGTTGTCACACACGTGACGAAGCGCGTGTTCGGACCCTGACCCCAGGCGCCGGAATCCCCCGAGAAGCCGAGGTCGAGTTCGGCTTGATAGCCACCCGGTTTGTCTGACTGCGGGGTGAATGACGTGATCGTCGCCGAGCGCAGCGCGATCTGCTGTGGCGTGCTCCCCGCGAGCATGGCCGGCGTCAGGAAACGGACGGATGCAGGTGGGAGGCCCTCGCGCTGCCACGCCGTGAGGAATGCCTGGAGGGTGGCGCGGCACTGCCCCGCCGTGACCCCCGTGGACGCGGGCACGACTGTTGACGAGGGCACGGCCGTCGGCGAGGGAACGGGCAATTGCCCGGGGCCCGCCGTGCAGGCTCCCAGCACGCCGAGGCCGAGCGTCGAACCCAGCAGCCACCGGGCGACCTGACGATGCCCAAGTCCCTGGGACGGCAAGGTGTGCCTCGTGGGTGGGTATCTCGTGATCGTCCTGAGCACTCGTCGTGGCACTGGAGACCAGCTCCCATCTGCAATTGTCGCGATGGCACGTGCGTGTCTCGACGATAGCCCTCAATCGGGCCGACTCAGGTGCAGACCCGGACTTCAGGGCGACCGGACGGCATACCCTGCGGGAATGGACTCTCCCGAAACCGCCCGGTATGCCGGCCCGCTGGCCGGGGTGCGCATCGTCGAACTCGCCGGGATCGGCCCCGGGCCCTTCGCCGGCATGGTGCTGGCCGACCTCGGTGCCGACGTCATCGGGGTCGACCGGCCCGGCGGGGCGGGTCCCTTCGACCTCGCGGTGCTGCGGCGGGGACGGCGCTCGATCTGCGTCGACCTCAAATCACCGGAGGGGCGGGAGGTCGTCCTCGACCTCGTCGCGAGCGCCGATGCGCTCATCGAGCCCTACCGCCCGGGCGTCATGGAGCGCCTCGGGCTCGGCCCCGACGTGTGCCACGAGCGCAACCCGCGGCTGGTCTACGCGCGGATGACCGGGTGGGGGCAGGACGGCCCGCAAGCCCGGTATGCCGGTCACGACCTCACCTACACGGCCACCTCGGGCCTGTTGTCGGGTGTCGTGCGGGACCGTGGCGACGGCACGCCGCCCCGGCCGGTGCTGCCCGGCCCCTATCTCGGTGATGTCGCGGGCGGCGCCCTGCTCATGGTCGCCGGCCTGCTCGCGGCGCTGCTGGAGGCCGGACGGACCGGCACCGGCCAGGTCATCGACGCCGCGATCTGTGACGGCGCGTCGTATCTGACGACCTTCACCCACGCACTCATCGCCGGCGGGATGTGGACTGGCGCGCCGGGGCACAACGTCCTGGACACCGGCGCCCCCTTCTACGAGGTCTACGAGTGCGCCGACGGCCGGCACTTGGCGATCGCCGCCCTGGAGCCGGCGTTCTACGACGAGTTGCTGACCCGACTCGAGGGCGAGCTGCGGGACGTGCCGGGCAGCGGTTTCCCGCTCGCTGCCGACGACCCACGGCATACCGCCCATCGCCTCGACCAACGCCGGTGGCCGGAGGCAAAGGCCTTGTGGGAGAAGCTCTTCCGCACGCGCACCCGCGACGAGTGGGCCGCCTTGTTGGAGCAGTCCGACGCCTGCGTCGCGCCCGTCCTCGACCTGGCCGAGGCGGCGAGCCACCCCCATCTCGGTGCGCGGACGGCATACCGAGACGTCGGCGGCACCTGGCTGCCGCGACCCGCGCCGCGGTTCGGCAGCGACCCCGCTCCGGCGCGCCCTCCGGTCGCTCCGGGCACCGACACCGAGGCGGTGCTGGCCGGCCTGGGCCGCACCGCTGAGCAGATCGCCGCGTTGCGCGCGGGTCACGTCGTGAGCTAGCCCTTCCACTGGCCGAGATTCGGCCTACCATGGTCGAGGCGCCGCGGCCTTCCGCGGTGCCATTCCGGGCGGGAGCAAGGACACCGAGGAAACGATGAACAAGCCTGTGCGCCAATTGGATCGGGTGGTCATCCGCTTCGCCGGCGACTCCGGCGACGGCATGCAGCTGACCGGTGACCGGTTCACCTCCGACTCGGCCGTCGCGGGCCACGACCTCGCGACCCTGCCCAACTTCCCCGCCGAGATCCGGGCCCCTGCCGGGACACTCCCGGGGGTATCCAGTTTCCAGTTGCACTTCGCCGACCACGACGTGCTCACCCCCGGCGACGCCCCCGACGTGCTCGTCGCGATGAATCCCGCCGCGCTCAAGGCCAATCTGCGCGACATTCCGCGCGGCGCGACGATCATCGTCGACACCGACGAGTTCTCCCGCCGCAATCTCGGCAAGGTCGGGTATGCCGTGTCACCCCTGGACGACGGATCGCTCGAGTCCTATCACGTGCACCCGCTGGCGCTCACCTCGCTGACCGTCGACTCGCTGGCCTCGTTCGAGTTGTCCCGCAAGGACAAAGAGCGCGCCAAGAACATGTTCGCCCTCGGCCTGTTGTCCTGGCTCTACACCCGGCCGCTGGAGTCGACCGAGGAGTTCCTGCGGCGCAAGTTCGCCACGAAGCCCGACATCCTCGCCGCCAATGTCGCTGCGCTGCACGCCGGTGCGCACTACGGCGAGACCACCGAGGACTTCGCGCACACCTATGCGATCGCCCCCGCGGCGATGCGAGAGGGCACCTATCGCAATATCACCGGCAACACGGCGTTGGCCTATGGCCTGGTCGTCGCGGCTCGCCGAGCGGGCCTGCCGCTCGTGCTGGGCAGCTACCCCATCACGCCGGCGACCGACATCCTGCACACTCTCTCCGGGCTCAAGCGGTTCGGCGTGACGACGATCCAGGCCGAGGACGAGATCGCCGGAGTCGGGATGGCGCTGGGTGCGTCGTTCGGTGGGGCACTCGGGGTGACCTCCACCTCCGGCCCGGGTCTGGCCCTCAAGGCCGAGACCATCGGCTTGGCGGTGTCGCTCGAGTTGCCGCTCGTCGTCGTCGACGTCCAGCGCGGCGGGCCCTCGACCGGCCTCCCGACCAAGACCGAGCAGGCCGACCTGCTCCAAGCGATGTTCGGCCGCAACGGCGAATCCCCCGTCGCCGTCATCGCGCCGCAGTCGCCGGTCGACTGCTTCGACGCCGCCATCGAGGCGACCCGGATCGCCACGGCATACCGGACTCCCGTCGTGCTGCTGTCCGACGGCTACCTCGCCAACGGTTCCGAACCGTGGCGACTGCCCGAAATCGCCGACCTGCCCGACCTCACGGTGACCTTCCAGACCGAGCCCAACGCGGTCGACGACAAGGGCGCACCGGCCTTCCACCCCTATACGCGTGACCCGCAGACGCTGGCGCGGCCGTGGGCGGTGCCGGGCACGGCGGGACTGGAGCACCGCATCGGGGGCATCGAGAAGGCCGACGTCACCGGCGTCATCTCCTACGACCCCGACAACCACGAGCGGATGACCCACCTGCGCCGCGACAAGGTCGCCGGCATCGCCGCCTCGATCCCGGCGCTCGAGGTCGACGACCCCGACGGCAAGGCCCGGGTCCTCGTGCTCGGCTGGGGATCGACCTATGGCCCGATCCATGCGGCGGCCCGATCGGTCCGGCGCCAGGGTGGGTCGGTCGCCCGAGCGCACCTGCGCCACCTCAACCCCTTCCCGAGCAACCTCGGCGAGGTGCTGCGGGGTTACGAGCGGGTCATCGTGCCCGAGATGAACCTCGGCCAGCTCGCCCTGCTGCTGCGCGCCCAGTTCCTCGTCGACGTGCAGTCGCACACAGCGGTGCGTGGCCTGCCCTTCACCGCCGGCGAACTCGCCGACGTCCTCACCGCAGCGATTCATGCGCTGCCCGAGCCCGCCGTGGAGCGTGCCCAATGAAGCTCGACAACCCCGGCCTGGGGCACTCCGGGTTCGGTCACCCCGGACACACCATCGGTATGCCGTCCACCGGCACCTCCCGGGTCCCACTGCTGGCTCCCGATGCGCCGGCGCAGACCCGCAAGGACTTCACCTCCGACCAAGAGGTGCGCTGGTGCCCCGGCTGTGGCGACTACGCCATCCTCGCGACGATGCAGGGCTTCCTGCCCGAACTCGGGCTGCGGCGGGAAAACATCGTCTTCGTCTCCGGGATCGGCTGCTCCTCGCGATTCCCCTACTACCTCGACACCTACGGCATGCACTCGATCCATGGCCGGGCGCCATCGATCGCGACCGGGCTGGCCACGAGTCGGCCAGATCTGTCGGTGTGGGTCATCACCGGTGACGGCGACGCGCTGTCGATCGGCGGCAATCACCTCATCCACGCGTTGCGCCGCAATGTCAACATCACGATCCTGTTGTTCAACAACGAGATCTACGGGTTGACCAAGGGCCAATACTCCCCCACCTCGCAGCAGGGCAAGGTGACCAAGTCCTCGCCGTTGGGCTCGGTCGACACCCCGTTCAACCCGGTGTCGTTGGCGCTGGGTGCGGAGGCGACCTTCGTGGCGCGCACCATGGACTCCGACCGCGCCCACCTGTCCAGCGTGCTGCGGGCAGCTGCCGAGCACCGTGGCGCGGCCCTGGTGGAGATCTACCAGAACTGCCCGATCTTCAACGACGGTGCCTTCGACGTGCTCAAGGACCGTGCTGAGTCCGAGCGCCGGATCTTCCACCTGCGTGCGGGTGAGCCGATCGCCGCCGGCGGCCAGGTCGTCATCCGCGACACGGACAACGAGCTGCGCATCGTTGCCGAGGGCGAGGCCGACCCGCAGCGGATCGTCGTCCACGACCCCAGCGCCGCCGACCCGTCGACGGCCTTCGCGCTGTCGCGGCTGTCCGAGTCGACCCTGTCGCACGTGCCGATGGGGGTGTTCCGATCGGTGAGCCGCCCGGCATACGACGATCTGGTCCGAGCGCAGGTGGAGATGGCCGTGGCGCAAGCCGGTGGGCCGGCGACCGACGCCGACCTGGCGGCGCTACTCGGCGGTCACGACACCTGGACCGTCGGAGCGTGACCTCGGCCTCGCCTGCCGATCCCCCGAATCCGAGCGCCCCCCACCTGTCCCCACATCCGGAAGCGGGCCGCGGCGCGCTGTACGGTCTCACGGCATACCTGCTCTGGGGGTTCTTCCCGCTCTACTTCCACGCGCTCGGGCCCTCGGGGCCGCTGGAAGTGCTCGCGCACCGGATCGTGTGGAGCCTGCTGTTCTGCATTGTCGTGTTGATCATCGGGCGGCGCTGGGCCTGGCTGCGGCCGTTGCTGGCCCGGCGCAAGCTGCTCGTCGGGCTCACCGTCGCCGCGCTGGTGCTCGCCATCAACTGGGGTGTCTACGTCGGTGCGGTGTTGGCCGGGCACACCAGCGAGGCCGCGCTGGGCTACTTCCTCAACCCGTTGCTCACCGTCGCACTCGGGGTGGTCATCCTCGGGGAGCCACTGCGACGGCTGCAGTGGGTGGCGGTCGGGATCGGGGCTGTCGCTGCGGGCTACCTGACCGTCGTCGGCGGCACCCTGCCCTGGATCGCGCTCACGCTCGCGTCGTCCTTCGCGCTCTATGGCCTGATCAAGAAGCGCGTGGGGGCGACGTTGCCCGCGCTGCACGGCCTGACCGTCGAGACGGCCGCACTTTTCCCGGTGGCTCTGGTCCTGCTGTGGATGGTGTCCCAGGGCGCTGACCTGGCCAGCACGGGCGGACAGCAACAGGCCGGGTCCACATTCCTGGGCTTCGGCGGGTGGCACACGACGCTGCTGCTGCTCACCGGGCCGGTCACCGCGATCCCCCTGCTGCTGTTTGCCTCGGCCGCGCGCCGGGTGCCGCTGGTGACGATCGGGCTCTTGCAGTTCATCACCCCGGTCATGCAGCTGCTGTGCAGCCTCATCCTCGGCGAGAGGATCAGTGCCGCCCGCTGGGTCGGCTTCGCCATCGTGTGGCTGGCGCTCGCGGTGCTCAGCGTCGACTCGTGGCGCGCCCGGACACCATCGGCACGCCGACCGTGACGGCGCCCGGGACAGCGACCGAGACGCCGCCCGCGACAGCGACCGAAACAGGCACAGCTGCCGCCGCCCTCGTGTGGCGACGCGGTCGGGCCGTTCAGCCGACGCGTTCGACGACCTGGTCGACCAGAGCCACCAGTGCAGCGCGGGCGTCGGTGTCGGGCAGCCCGGCCAGCGCCGCGCTCGCTTGGGCTCCGACGGCCCGGGTATGGGCGCGAGCCTGATCCAGGGCAGGGTCGGCACGCAGCAGGTCTAGCGCCTCGGCAACTCCCGCCTCGTCGTCGCTCAGATCGCTGGCGAGCAACTCGCGCAACCGGGCGCCCGCTGGGTCGGTGGAGGCCGCGGCATACAGCATCGCGAGGGTCGCGACCCCTTCGCGCAGGTCGGTGCCGGGCGTCTTCCCGCTCTGGATGCCGTCCGATGCGATGTCGATGATGTCGTCGGCCAGCTGGAAGGCCATCCCCAGCAGCTCGCCGTAGTGCCGCAGCACTTCGACCTGCCCCGCCGTGCCACCGGAGAACATCGCGCCATAGCGGGCCGCTGTCGCGACGAGGACGCCGGTCTTATCGGCCAGCACGTCGAGGTAATAGGCGACCGGGTCGGTGCCGGCCGGGCAGGGCCGGGTGTCTCGGATCTGACCGGCGCACAGCCGCACGAAGGTGCGCGCCTGGATGAGCACGGCCTCCGGTCCCAGCCCAGCGACCAACTCGGACGCCTTCCCGAAGAGCAGATCGCCGACGAGGATCGCCGTGGAGTTGTCGTATGCCGCGTTGACGCTCGGCACCGCCCGCCGCACGAGCGCCTCGTCCATGACGTCGTCGTGGTAGAGCGACGCGAGATGGGTGAGCTCGACGCCGACCGCGGCGGCGATGACGTCGTCGGTCACCTCTCCGCAGGCCAGCGCGGACAGGATCGTCAACGTCGGTCGGAACCGCTTGCCGCCGGCCGCGAGCAAGTGGCCGGATGCCTCGGCAATGAAGGGATCGGTGTGATCGACGGTCTCGATCAGCAGCCGATCGACCCGCGCCATGGCCGCCGCCAGCGCCTCGGCCAGCGCCGGGGTGACTCCCGGCAGGGCGAGGACGGGCGGAGCAGTCATGGCGAGGTGATCGTCTTCGGGTCCGTGGGATCGCTCAGCGCACGAACTGCGATGCCTGAGCGGCCAGGTTGAGGACGAACGCCGGAGCCACGCCGAGCACCAGAGTGAGCACCGAACCAACGGCGATCGTCGCGATGGTGCCACCGGAGGCGTCGACCACGGCCACGTCGTCGTGGGTCGGCTCGGTGAAGTACATGAGCACGATGATGCGGGCGTAGACGAACACGGTGATCGCGCTGCACAGCAAGGCCAGGACGACCAGCGCCGTGGACCCCGAGGTGTGCAGTGCCAGCATCGGAGCAAAGACGGCGAACTTTGCCGTGAAGCCCGAGGTCAGCGGGATGCCGGCGAAGGCCAGCAGCAGGAAGGCGTAGACGCCGGCGGTCCAGGGGTGGCGCTTGCCCAGCCCGGCCCACTGCGACAGGTGGGTCGCCTCGGAGCCGTTCTCGCGGACCAGGGCGATGATGCCGAAGGCGGCCAACGAGGTCAGGCCGTAGGCCAGCACGTAGAACAAGGTGCCCGACACGCCGTCGCGGCTCACCGCGGTGACGCCCAGGAGCACGAAGCCCGCGTGGGCGATCGAGGAGTAGGCCAGCAGCCGCTTCATGTCGGTCTGGGTGACCGACAGCACCGCACCGACGACCATGGTGAGGGCTGCGACGACCATGAGCACCGGACGCCAGTCCCACACCGCCTGGTCGACACCGACGTAGAAGAAGCGCAGGATCGCGCCGAATGCCGCCGCCTTGGTGCCGGCGGCCATGAATCCGGTGACCGGGGTCGGCGCACCCTGGTAGACGTCGGGGGTCCACATGTGGAACGGCACCGCGCCGACCTTGAAGAGCAGGCCCACGGCGATGAGCAGGATGCCCGGCACGAGCAGCCCGCCCAGCCCCGCGACCGGCGACGCGATGGCTGCCGCGATGGCTGGGAGGTAGACCGAACCGGCATACCCGTAGAGCAGGGCCGCGCCGAACAGGAAGAACGCCGACGAGAAGGCACCCAGAAGGAAGTACTTGAGCGAGGCCTCTTGCGAGAGCAACCGGCGCCGCCGCGACAGTCCACACATGATGTAGAGCGGCAGCGAGAGCACTTCGAGCGCGACGAACATGGTGAGAAGGTCACCCGCCGACGGGAAGAGCATCATGCCCGCGACCGAGAACAGCAGCAGGGGGAAGACCTCGGCCGTCATGGCGCCGGCACGCAGCGCCTCGGCCTCGCGGGCCGAACCCGGCACGGCTGCGCCCATCGGCGTGAAGGTGTCGGACCCGACGCCACCCAGCCGCTCGGCATACGTGAACACGGCCAGCAGCGCGAACACCAGGATGATCGACTGGATGAACAGCGACGGTCCGTCGATAACTACCGCACCGCGCAGTATGCCGTCCGCGCCGGCCGTGCCCGCGGTCACCCCGCGGTGGTTCACCGCACCAACGGCTACCGCCACGAGGGCCGCGACCAGGACGACGACGGTGAGGGCCACCTGGGCCCGGAAGCGGGAGGCCCGCGGGACGAACGCCTCGACAAGCACTCCGAGGAGCGCGCCCCCGAAGACGATGAACAACGGCAACAGCGCCACGTAGTCGAGCGTCGCGGTGGTGAACGCCGCCGGCGCAGTGAGCAGGGCGGTCACTTCGAGCTCCCTTCAGCGGTGCCGGCAGCAGGTGCCGGATCCGAGGTATTCACCGAGGTGAGGATCGTCTTGACCGTCGGGTTGATGACGTCGAGGACCGGCTTGGGGTAGAAGCCCAGGACGAGGAACAACGCGATGAGCGGGATCGCGACCCACTTCTCCCGAAGGCTCAGGTCGGGGGTGCCGACCGCACTCTCGGGCTTGGGGCCGGTCATCATCCGCTGGTACATCAGCAGGATGTAGAGCGCGGCGAGGATGATGCCAGTGGTCGCGATGACCGTGAGCACCTGGTAACGCTGGAAGGTGCCCGCCAGGACGAGGAACTCGGAGATGAACGACCCGAGGCCCGGCAGAGCCAACGAGGAGAGGCCGGCGACAAGCCAGATGCCGGCCAGACCCGGAACGATGCGCTGCCAGCCACCGAAGTCGGGGATGCGCTTGCTGCCGCGGCGGCTGATGAGCATGCCGGCAAAGAGGAACAGGCCCGCGGTGGAGAAACCGTGGTTGAGCATGTAGAGGCTCGAACCGCCCCAGCTCGTCGTCGTCACGGCGAAGATGCCCAGGACGATGAAGCCGAAGTGGCTGATCGACGTGAAGGCGATCAGGCGCATGATGTCGGTCTGACCGATCGCCAGCAGCGCGCCGTAGATGATCGACACGACGGCCAGGACGATGACCACCGGCGTGGCCCACTGGCTGGCGCCGGGGAACAGCTCCAGGCAGAAGCGGATCATCCCGTAGGTGCCGACCTTGTCGAGCACACCGACGAGCAGGGTCGCCGTCGCCGGGCGCGACTCGGTCGCCGCGTCGGGCAGCCAGGTGTGCACCGGCACCATCGGGGCCTTGACCGCAAAAGCGAGGAAGAAGCCCAGGAAGATCAGCCGCTCGGTGCTTTCCGGCATGGCCAGCCCGGTGAGCTTGCTGACCAGGAAGCCATCGGACCCGCCTGGTCCCTGGGTGTAGAGCGCGATGACGGCCGCGAGCATGATGAGGCCACCGGCGAGCGAGAAGAGCAGGAACTTCATCGCGGCGTACTGACGGCGGGCGCCGCCGAACTGGCCGATGAGGAAGTAGACCGGGATGAGCATCGCTTCGAAGAAGACGTAGAACAGGAAGACGTCGGTCGCAGCGAAGACCCCGACCATGAAGGTCTCCAGGCTCAGCATGAGCGCGAAGTAGTGCGGCTCGCGCCCGACCTGGTCGGCCGGCAGGTCGCGCCAGGCGGCCAACAGGCAGATCGGCACGAGGATGACCGACATGAGGATGAGCACGAGCGCGATGCCATCGACTCCGAGGGCGTAGCTCACCCCGAACTGCGGAATCCACTGGTGCTGTTCGACCAGCTGGAAGCGCTCGGTCGAGGAGGGCCGGTATTGCAGCGCCGCCAGGACGGTGAGCAGCAAGGTCATGAGCGAGAAGCCGAGCGCGATCTGCTTGGCCCGGCCGGCGACCGCTGCCGGCAGCAACCAGAGCACGAGGGCTCCCACCGCCGGCAGGGCGCCGATGACGGTCAGCCAGGGGAACTGGTTCATCACTGCATCACCCACACGGCACCGAGGATCACGACGACACCGAGCAGCATCGTCAGGGCATATGAACGGGCCAAGCCGTTCTGGATCTTGCGGACCCGGGCCGAGGTGCCGCCGATCAGGGCTGCCAGCCCTCCGACGGCGCCGTCGACGCCCTTCTGGTCGGCAAAGACCAGCGAACGGGTCAGGTGCAGACCGGGCCGCATGAGCAGCCCCTCGTTGACCTGGTCTTGGTAAAGGTCCTGACGGGCGGCCCGAGTGAGCAGGCTGCCGACCGGTGCCGTCTTCGGCACCTGGTCACGCCAATACCTCAACCACGCCAGGCCGGCACCGAGGATGACCAGCGCCAGGGTCCCCCACGTGATTACCGGGATCGGCAACACGGGGTGATGCTCGGCACCGTGGCCGCCACCGACGACCGGCTCCAGCCAGGTCGCGAAGCGGTCGCCCAGGGCGAGGAAGAGCCCGAGGAAGGCCGACCCGAAAGCGAGGATGACCATCGGCACGGTCATTACCGACGGCGACTCGTGCGGGTGGGCGTCCTTGGGCCAGCGCTTCTCGCCGTGGAAGGTCATGAAGAACAGCCGCGACATGTAGAAGGCGGTGATCGCTGCACCGAGCATCGTCACCAGGCCGAAGACCCAGGGCCGCCAGCCTTCGCCGATGAACGCGGCCTCGATGATCTTGTCCTTGCTCCAGAAGCCGGAGAACGGTGGCACACCGAGGATCGCCAGCCAGCCCAGCCCGAAGGTCGCCCAGGTGATCTTCATGGCGCCGGACAGATTGCCGAAACCGCGCATGTCGACCTTGTCGTTCATGCCGTGCATGACCGAGCCGGCCCCGAGGAACATCCCGGCCTTGAAGAAGCCGTGGGTGAGCAGGTGGAAGATCGCGAAGACGTAGCCGACCGGGCCCAGTCCGGCCGCGAGCATCATGTAGCCGATCTGGCTCATCGTCGAGGCGGCCAGCGCCTTCTTGATGTCGTCCTTGGCGCAGCCGACGATCGCTCCGAACAGCAGGGTGATCGCACCGACGATGACGACCGCGAGTTGGGCGGTGGGGGCGGCGTCGAAGATCGCGTGGCTGCGGACGACGAGGTAGACACCGGCGGTGACCATGGTCGCCGCGTGGATGAGTGCCGACACCGGGGTGGGGCCGGCCATCGCGTCGCCGAGCCAGCTCTGCAGCGGGAACTGCGCGGACTTGCCACAGGCGGCCAGCAGCAGGAACATCCCGATCGCCGTGAGAGCGCCCTGGTTGGCACCGCCGACGGCAGCGTTGACCGATACGAAGTCGGTCTTGCCGAACTGCCAGAACATCAGCATGATCGCGATGCTCATCCCGAGGTCGCCCACCCGGTTGGCGACGAACGCCTTGTTGGCCGCGCTGGCATACGGGGGGTTCCAGTTCCAGAACCCGATGAGCAGATAGGACGCCAGGCCGACGCCCTCCCAGCCGACATAGACCAGCAGGTAGGAGTTGGCGGTGACGAGCAGGAGCATCGCCGCGACGAAGAGGTTGAGGTAGGCGAAGAACCGGCGCTTGTCCGGGTCGTGCGCCATGTAGCCCAGCGAATAGACGTGGATGAGCGAGCCCACGAAGGTCACCAGGAGCACGAAGGACACCGACAGCGGGTCCAGCAGCATGCCGGCGTCGACCTGGAACTGCCCGGCCGGAATCCACGAGAACAGGTGCAGCGAACGCGAACGCTCCTCACCGGCATACCCGAGCAGGTTGAGCAGGACTCCGAAACCGACGAGGAACGCCGACCAGGACATCACGGTGGCGAACAGCGGTCCCCACGAGTTGGTGCGTCGGCCGCCGAGCAGGAGGACGGCTGCGCCGAAGAGGGGCAAGGCGACAAGCAACCACGCGTATGCCGTGATGCCGGTCGCGGTCTGGGCGGTGGCCCCGACCTCTTCGAGCGGAATGACGAAGGAAGTCACGTGCGTCGCTCCCTTACAGCTTCAGCAGGTTGGCGTCGTCGACCGAAGCCGAGCGGCGGGCACGGAAGATCGCCATGATGATGGCCAGGCCGACGACGACTTCAGCCGCGGCGACGACCATGATGAACAGGGCGATGACCTGACCGTCGAGGTCTCCGCGCAGCCGCGCGAAGGTGACGAAGGCCAGGTTGGCGGAATTGAGCATGAGCTCGATGCCCATGAACACGATGATCGCGTTGCGGCGCAGGAGCACCGTGGCCGACCCGATGGCGAACAGCAGCACCGAGAGGTAGATGTAGCTCATCAGGCTCACTTGATCATCCCCTCCTCGATCTCTCGCGCCGCCTCTTCGGCCGGCTCGTTCTGGGGCACCGACACCTGGTCACGCGCGACGAGCACGCGGGAGACCGAGAGCTCGCTGGCCGTGCCGTCGGGCAGCAGCGCCGGGGTGTCGACCGCGTTGTGGCGGGCGTAGACACCGGGAGCCGGCAGACCCGCGACGTAGAGGTTGTCCTTGACGCGCTTGGCGGCCAGTTGGGCCTGGGTGGCCCGCGGGCTGAGCCGTTCGCGGTGCGCCAGGACCATGGCACCGAGCGCCGCCGTGATGAGCAGCGCTGAGGTCACCTCGAAGACCCAGACGTACTTCCCGAAGATGAGGTGCGCGACCGCGGTGACATTGCCCGGGTTGGCGTTGGCCTCGTCGAGCCCGACCGGCTGCGGCAGGGTGAGCGAGCCGACGGCGAGGATCATGATGAGGGCCAGGCCGAGCGCCACGATGAGCGACGCGATCCGGTGCCCACGGATCGTCTCGACGACCGAGTCGGCCGAATCGACGCCGATGAGCATGAGGACGAACAGGAAGAGCATCATCACGGCGCCGGTGTAGACGAACACCTGGACCACGCCGAGGAAGTCGGCCTGCTGGGCCAGATACATGACACCGAGGTTGACCATGACCATGGCCATGCACAGCGCCGCGTGGACGGCCTTGCGCATGAAAAGCAGCCCCAGGGCCCCGAGCACGCTCAGTGGACCGAGGATCCAGAACAGGAGGGCTTCTCCGCCTCCGGTCATTCGGGGTTCCCTCCTTCAGCGGCCGCATCAGCTGCCGCATCGGCTGCCTGATCGGCCGCCTCGCGCTCGGCAACCCACTCGCGCTGGGCGGTCGTCGCGGCGTCGACCTTGCCCTGGTAGTAGTCGCGCTCTTCCAAGCCCTCGACCATGGGGTGCGGCGGGGCCAGCATCCCTTCCTGCAGCGGGGCCAGCAGCTGGTCCTTGGTGAAGATGAGCGCGGCTCGGTTGTTGTCGGCCAACTCGTAGAAGTTGGTCATCGTCAACGCTCGGGTCGGGCAGGCCTCGATGCACAACCCGCAGAAGATGCAGCGCAGGTAGTTGATCTGGTAGACCCGGCCGTAGCGCTCGCCCGGGGAGAACCGGCCGGTGCCGCCGTCTTCCAGCGGCGTGTCGTCGTTGTCGGCGCCCTCGACGAGGATGGCGTCCGCGGGGCAGGCCCACGCGCACAACTCGCACCCGACGCACTTCTCCAGACCGTCAGGGTGCCGGTTGAGCTGGTGGCGCCCGTGGTAGCGCTCAGCGGTGGGGCGCTTCTCTTCGGGGTATTCCTCGGTGTAGACCTTGCGGAAGATCGTCTCGAAGGTCACCCCGAAGCCGGCGATCGAGGCGGGGAAATTCTCGCCGACCGGGCCCGCCACCGGTGTCGGCGTGGCAGCCGCCCGCTCCTTCGACAGGCCCTTGCCCGCATCGGAGTGAGGGACTGGAGTGGTGTCAGCCACGGACATCCTCCTTGGCAGCGACCGTCGATGCTCCGACGGCGGGTCGGTGACGCTCGGGTTCGAGCAGCGTCTGGCCGGGCAGCGGGGGCACTGGGTAGCCACCGGCGAACGGGTCGATCTCGGTGGGGCGCGGCGGCGCAGCGGTCGCCTTCTTGGCCTCGTGTCGCTCCATCGCCTGCACGACGCCTGCCACGAGCAGCGCCAGAACCAATCCGACGGCTATCGCGGCATACGTGATGTTGCGTCCGAAGAGCGGGACACCCGCGGTGCCGAGCCACCCGTTCTGCGCACCACGCAGGAAGGCAAGCACGACGACCCACACGATGGTGGCCGGGATGAGCACCTTCCAGCCGAAGCGCATGAACTGGTCGTAGCGGACCCGAGGCAGCGATCCACGCAGCCAGACGAAGAAGAACATGAAGGTCCACATCTTCAAGGTGAACCACAGCAGGCCCCACCAGCCGCCGTTGAGGGCGCCGTCGGCGATCAGTCCCAGCGGCGGCGGGCACTGCCATCCGCCGAGGAACATCGTCGTGGCCAGCGCCGAGACGGTGAACATGTTGACGTATTCGCCGAGGAAGAACATCGCAAAGCGCATCGAGCCGTATTCGGTGTGGAAGCCACCGACGATCTCGCCTTCACCCTCGGCCAGGTCGAAGGGCAACCGGTTGGTCTCGCCGACCATCGTCACGACGTAGACGAGGAAGGACGGGAAGGCCACCAGGACGAACCACCAGTTGGTGTCGGCACCGCTCTGCGCGGCGACGATTTGGCTGGTGGACATCGAGCCGCTGAACAGGAAGACCGCGACGAGCGACAGGCCCATGGCGATCTCGTAGGAGATCATCTGGGCGGTCGAGCGCAGGCCACCGAGCAGCGGGTAGGTGGAGCCGGAGGACCAGCCGGCGAGCACGATGCCGTAGATGCCGACCGAGGCGACCGCGAGCACGAGCAGCACAGCGACCGGTGGGTCGGCCAGCTGCAGCGGCGTGGTGTGGCCGAACATCGTCACCGTGCCGCCCATCGGGATGATCCCGAAGGAGATGAAGGCCATGGTGGCGGTGATGATCGGCGCCAGCGTGAAGATGAACTTGTCGGCGGCTGCCGGCGCCACGTCGGCCTTGAACATCGACTTCATGCCGTCGGCCAGGGTCTGCAACAGACCGAAGGGGCCGTTGCGGTTGGGGCCGGGGCGCTGCTGCATCCGGCCGATGATGCGCCGCTCGAACCAGATGACCAGCAGCGTGGACAGCAGCAGGTAGACGAAGATGAACAGCGCCTTGACCAGCGACAGCCACAGCGGGGTGTCGCTGAAGTCGGCGTGCGGAGTGTCCAGCACGGGGATCACAGGGACGCACCACCCTTCGTGACGGTGACCCGGGTGCCGTTGTCGGCCCCCAGGGTCGAGCGAACCGCGCAACCCGCGCTGTTCGTGGGCAGCCAGACGACGGCATCGACCATGTCGTCGGTGACGTCGGCCGCCACCGTGATCGACCCGGCAGGGCCGGTCACGGTGACCAGGTCACCGGAGGCCACCTCGAGCGATGTGGCCAGCGCCGGGCCGAGCTTGGCGACCGCGGCCTTGGCAGTGCCGGCGAGGAACGGCTCACCGTCCTGCAGGCGGCCCGCGTCGAGCAGCAGTGGCCAGGTGGCGAGGATGACCTCGCCCTCGCCGTCGGGCTCGGGCGCAGCCGGGGCCGCCTTGGCTTCCATCGCCGCACCGGTCCACGGCCCGAGGGCCTCGAACTGAGCCCCGATCTGCTCCAGGGTGCGGGTGTCGAGGAAGACACCCATTTCGCTGGCGAGCATGTCGAGCACCCGGTGGTCGCTCATCGCGTTGCTGGCCAGGGCCTCGCGCAGCTCGCGCAGGCGGCCCTCCCAGGTGACGAGGGTGCCTGCCTTCTGCGGGTGAGAGGCGACCGGAAGGACCACATCGGCGTATGCCGTGACCGCCGACTCCCGCACCTCCAGGCTGACGACGAACGGCTTGCCGAAGACCTTCTCGGGGTCGGCGATGCCGAGGTCCACCGGGTCGACACCACCGACGACAAGGGCGTCGATGGCGCCGCCGCGGGCGGCGGCGATGATGGCGGTCGTATCGCGGCCCGGCTTGGCCGGCAGGGCGTCGACCTCCCAGACCGCGGCGACCTCGGCCCGGGCATCGAAGTATGCCGCGGGGCGGCCACCGGGCAGCAGCGCACCGAGCGCGCCGGCCTCGAGCGCGCCCCGCTCACCGGCCCGGCGCGGGATCCACGCCAGCTTGGCACCGGTCTGCTTCGCCAACTCGACGGCGGCCTCGAAGGCCCGCGGCGAGGTGGCCAGGCGCTCGCCCAGGAGGATAACTCCCCCACCGGCGGCCAGGCCTTCGGCGCAGCGCGTTCCAGGAGCCGTCGTGTCCAGACCGGTGAGAGCGACCGACTCGGCACCAGGGACGGTGGGGATGAGTGCTCCGCCGAGCTTGGTCAGCCCGCGAGAGGCGAAGGGGGCCACGGCATACACGGCGGTCTTGTTCTTGCGCCACGCGCGCCGCAGCCGCAGGAAGACGATCGGCGACTCCTCCTCGGGCTCGAAGCCCACGAGGAGCACCGTGCCGGCCGTGTCGAGGTCGGCATAGGAGACGCCGCGCACCGGACCGGAGCCTGCGTCGGCACCGACGCCGGTGGACACGACCTGGGTGGCCAGGAAGTGCGTCTCGGCTGCGGAGTGCGGCCGGGCGCGGAAGTCGACGTCATTGGTGCCTAGGACGACGCGGGCGAACTTGCCGTAGGCGTAGGCGTCCTCGGCGGTGACCCGTCCGCCCGGCAAAACGGCGGCAGCCTTGGCCTTGGCCAGGCCGGCGGCGGCGGCCTCGAGAGCCTCCGGCCAGCCGGCCGCGCGCATCGTGCCGTCGGCCTGGCGGATCAGGGGCAGCTCGAGCCGGTCGGGCAGGGTGGCGTACTGGAAGGCCCAGCGGCCCTTGTCGCAGTTCCATTCGCCGTTGACCGCGGGGTCGTTGATCGCCATCCGCCGCAGCACGACGCCGCGACGGTGGTCGATGCGCAGCGCACACCCGGAGGCGCAGTGCTCACAGGTGCTCGGCGTCGACACCAGGTCGAAGGGGCGGGATCGGAACCGGTATGCCGCGCCGGTCAGCGCACCGACGGGGCAGATCTGGACGGTGTTGCCCGAGAAGTAGGACTGGAAGGGCTGCTCCTCGTAGATGCCTATCTGCTGCATCGCGCCACGCTCGACGAGTGCGATGAACTTGTCGCCGGCGATCTGGTCGGAGAACCGGGTGCAGCGCTGGCAGAGGATGCAGCGCTCCCGGTCGAGCAGGACCTGGGTCGAGATGTTGACCGGCTTGGGGAAGGTCCGCTTGACATCGGTGAAGCGCGAGGTGGTCCGCCCGTTGGACATCGCTTGGTTCTGCAGCGGGCACTCGCCGCCCTTGTCACAGACCGGGCAGTCCAACGGGTGGTTGATCAGGAGGAACTCCATGACCCCGTGCTGGGCCTTGTCGGCGACCGGCGAGGTGAGCTGGGTGTTGACGACCATGCCTTCGCCGACCGTCATGGTGCAGGCGGCCTGCGGCTTGGGCATGGGGCGCACCACGCCCTCGCGGTCGGGCATGCCGACATCGACGAGGCACTGGCGGCAGGCGCCCACCGGGTCGAGGGCCGGGTGGTCGCAGAACCGCGGGATCTCGATGCCCAGTTGCTCGGCGGCGCGAATGATGAGGGTGCCCTTGGGCACCGACACGCTCTTGCCGTCGATGAAGAGGGTGACCTGGTCGGTCATGCTGTCGCGGCCTCCTTCGCGTCGAAGAGCACCGACGCTGCGGGCGGGAAGAGGGTCGCGGCGGGGGTGTGCATCCCAGCCTCGAACTCCTCGCGGAAGTACTTGATAGCCGAGGCGATCGGGCTGGTCGCGGCATCGCCGAGGGCGCAGAACGAGCGGCCCAGGATGTTGCTGCAGATGTCGTCGAGCTTCTCGATGTCGCCGGGCAGGCCCTGGCCGTGCTCGAGCCGCTCCATGATCTGCTTGAGCCAGTAGGTGCCCTCCCGACACGGGGTGCACTTGCCGCAGGACTCGTGGGCGTAGAAGTCGGTCCAGCGGGCGACTGCC
>Ga0208938_1000961_pt1 | contig 18153 bp, 16 predicted proteins | sample AD_UKC125_MetaG_FD_184434 | JGI IMG/M metagenome (GOLD analysis project Ga0208938, IMG submission 184434) | Active sludge microbial communities of municipal wastewater-treating anaerobic digesters from USA - AD_UKC125_MetaG (SPAdes) (version 2) | ecosystem: Engineered > Bioreactor > Anaerobic >...
GGATAATATCACTGGTCATAATCGACGCGGTGCTCCTTAATCTGTCTGTTTTCATCGCACTGCTCATGAAGTATGATGCTGCTGTACCGCAGCAATACATCGAAAACCTGCAAGGCTATGCTATCATTGCAACGATAGTGCAGTTGGCGGTATTCTGGATTTTTGGACTGTACAGGAGCCTGTGGGAATATGCCAGCATAGAGGAACTGGTCCAGATCATGTTTGCGACGGCGACAGCAACGGCCATCGGGGCAGCCATCGGTTACTTCTTGGGCAGGCCGTTCCCGGTCTCTGTCTATATGATCGGCTGGGTATTGCTGTGCATGGCGGTCGGCGGCACCAGGATCAGCTACAGGCTGGTACGCAGGATCAGGACCGACAGGCTGAGACGACGCTGCAAGCCCAGCAGGGCGATGATCGTCGGCGCCGGGAGCGCCGGCTCGCTGCTCATCAGGGAGTTCAAGAACCACACCGACATGAACATAGTTCCGGTGGTGATGGTGGACGACGACAAGACCAAGCACGGGACGAAGATAAACGGCGTACCGGTGGCATCGGGCAGGGAAAAGATAAAGGAACTGGCGCAGCAGTATAAAATAGATGAGATCATAGTTGCTATACCGTCGGCTTCCAGGAAGGAAATAGCCGAACTGCTCAAGATCAGCAAGGAAACGAGATGCAGGCTCAAAACACTGCCGAACATCATGGATGTGATGGACGGCGAAGTCAGCGTAAAGCAGCTCCGCGACGTCAGGATCGAGGACCTGCTCGGGCGTGAGGAAGTCAAGCTTGATCTCGAGGAGATCTCGGGCTACCTGACGAACGAAGTGGTGATGGTCACCGGCGGCGGCGGTTCCATAGGTTCCGAACTGTGCCGCCAGATCGCGAAGTTCAACCCGAAAAAACTCATCATTTTCGATATATATGAAAACAACGCCTACGAACTCCAGAACGAGCTGATGTTCCTGTACAAGGACAAGCTGGACCTGGAAGTCGTCATAGGCTCCTGCCGCGACAGGGAAAGGCTCAGGGAAGTATTCGAGCGCTACAAGCCGGGCGTGGTGTTCCATGCGGCAGCGCACAAGCATGTACCTCTGATGGAGGGAAACCCGTCCGAAGCAATAAAGAACAATGTATTCGGCACCCTCAACACATGCCGCCGTGCCGTTGATTTCGGCGCGAAGAAGTTCATACTCATATCCACCGACAAAGCGGTAAACCCGACCAACATAATGGGTGCTTCGAAGCGCCTTGCAGAGATAATCGTACAATCAATGAACAGGATGGGCGACACCAAGTTCGCAGCTGTCCGCTTCGGTAACGTGCTTGGAAGCAACGGCAGCGTCATACCGTTGTTCAGGAAGCAGATACTGATGGGCGGTCCTGTAACCGTCACTCACCCTGAGGTCACCAGGTATTTCATGACCATACCTGAAGCTGCCCGGCTTGTCATCCAGGCAGGAGCAATGGCAAAGGGCGGCGAGGTGTTCGTGCTCGACATGGGCGACCCGGTCAGGATCGACGACCTTGCGCGTGACATGATAAGGCTCTCCGGCCTTGAGCCCGATATGGACATAAGGATCGAATACACCGGCCTCAGGCCCGGCGAAAAGCTCTACGAGGAGTTGCTGATGGCCGAGGAAGGCCTTGTAAAGACCGCCCATGAAAAGATATTCATTGGCAAGCAGCAGGACATGAGCTTCCAGGAAGTCATAGGTTGCATAAAAGCGCTCGAGAGTTCCATGGAGAGCGATGAGATGCTCAGGGAGACCATGGCAAGGCTGGTGCTGACATACAGGTACGAAAAACAGTACCATAAGCCTGTGCTGGACGACCTGCTGAAGGATGTGAAAGAAGAAAAGTCGAGGACAGTAAAGCATGGACATGCAAAGGCAGGAAGCAAAAGAGCGGAAAACGCGAAAGCCGACGGCGCCGTGAGGCCGACGGGCGTCCAGGTGACGGCGCATGGCTGATGCGTTAATATGATGCCGTCTAACCAATCCATGAAAAAGGACGATGATGACAACCGATGAAAAGCAAAATATGGCTTTCTTCGCCGCACATGAGCGAGGAAGGCTATGAAATGCAGTATATTAAAAAGGGTTTCGAATCCAACTGGATAGCTCCTCTTGGTGAAAATGTCGATAATTTTGAAAAAGAACTGGCGGAATGGGTGGGTGCCGGATATGCCGCGGCTCTGTCCTCAGGGACTGCTGCCATCCACATGGCACTGAAAGCTGCGGGGGTAGACGAAGGCGACATCGTGTTCTGTTCAACGTTGACATTTGCGGCCACTGCCAACGCCATCATCTACCAGAACGCCATACCTGTTTTCATAGACAGCGACGAAAAGACCTGGAACATGGATCCGGACCTGCTGGAGGAGGCATTCAGGAAATATCCGCAGGCAAAAGCCGTGATAGTCGTACATATATATGGGCTTGCGGCCGACCTGGACAGGATAGTGGACATATGCGGGAGGCATGGTGCCGTTCTGATAGAAGACGCGGCAGAATCGCTGGGCACGAAGTACAAGGGAAGGTACACGGGAACGATAGGCGATTACGGCGCGTTTTCATTCAACGGGAATAAGATCATCACCACGTCGGGCGGCGGCATGCTGGTCTCCGGCAACAGGGAAAGGATTGAGAAGGTACGCTTCTGGGCGACCCAGGCAAGGGACAGGGCAAGGCATTACCAGCACAGCGAGCTTGGCTACAACTACAGGATGAGCAACATAGTCGCAGGCATAGGCAGGGGCCAGCTCAAGGTGCTGGACCGGAGGATAGAGAAAAAGAGGTACATATTCGATTATTACAGGCGGGAACTGGGGCAGCTCGACGGCATCAGTTTCATGCCGATAAACGAATGGAACGAGCCGAACTGCTGGCTCACATGCATCACCCTGAGCGGCAGGGTCAGGCCAATAGATATAATCGAAGCGCTTGAAGCGGACAACATAGAATCAAGGCCCATCTGGAAGCCGATGCACCTGCAGCCCTATTACCAGGACCGCGATTTCATCGGAAGCGGCGTGTCGGATGCCATTTTCGAAAACGGTGTCTGCCTGCCGTCCGATACAAAGATGACAGATGAGGATTTGGATAGAGTGTGCGGCATAATCAAGGGACTGTGGAAATAATGTTTTAGACAGTGGTAATGAATTCAGTTGTTTTGATCAGGGGGAAATGCGATAGAAATGCAGACAGGAATGCAGGAACAAGTTCAGACAGAACTGCAGGAAGAAGCTCGGACGGAAATGGAAGCAGAAGCCCATGTGGAATTGCTGCAAGAACCACAGGTAAAGGCCCACGTGGGGTTACTGGAAGAATCGCTTGCAGAAGCCCAGGCTGAATTAGCAGAAGGATTCGGACAGAATTCGGAACCGACCGTGCAGGCGGCACAAAAAGGCTGTTTTTATAAGAGATTTGTAAAGCGGCCATTGGATTTCATCCTTGCACTTATGGCACTCATCATATTGAGCCCGTTCATGCTGATCATCGCGTTGCTGGTCAGGATCAAGCTGGGCAGCCCGGTTATTTTCAAGCAGCAGAGGCCTGGCCTGGATGAGAAGATATTCACCATGTACAAGTTCAGAACGATGACCAATGAATGTAATGAGAATGGGGAACTTCTGCCTGACAGTGTGAGGCTTACAAAGTTTGGCAGTTTTTTGAGATCGACATCGCTTGATGAACTGCCTGAGTTATGGAACATATTAAAGGGCGATATGAGCATAGTCGGGCCGAGACCCTTGTTAGTTCAGTACCTGCCATTATACAATGAAGAACAGAAGCACAGGCATGATGTAAGACCAGGTCTTACCGGATGGGCACAGGTAAATGGACGTAATGCAATTAGCTGGGAAGAGAAGTTTAAATTGGATATTGAATATGCCAATAAGATCAGCTTTTTATTTGATTTAAAGATAATATGGATGACAATTATTAACGTTTTGAAGAAAGAAGGCATTAGTTACGCAGGCTGCGATACTATGCCGTTTTTTAGAGGGCAATAATTAAGTATATTATCTAGGGGAAGGCAATATGTCGAAACTTTTAATACTCGGTGCAGGAGGTCATGGGAAAGTTGTTGCAGAAGTAGCGATGCTTATGGGAGCATGGGAAAATATTGCTTTTCTGGACGATAACGATGATATTAAAAATGTTTGTGGAGTACAGGTTATTGGAAAAACAAATGATGTCGGAAAGTATAAGAATGAGTACAATCATGCTTTTGTTGCTATAGGAAATAATGACCTAAGAATAAAGCTGATAACCAAAGTTATAAAAGAAGGTTTTACCGTTCCAACGCTGATCCATCCATTTACATCAATAAGCAAAAATATATTTATTGGCTTAGGAACGGTGGTAATGGCCGGAGCTGTGATAAATCCATGTGTTACAATCGGAAAAGGATGCATAATTAATACAGCAAGTAGTATTGATCACGACTGTATAATTGAAGATGGTGTGCATATTTCACCGGGAGCGCATCTAGGCGGGACAGTCAGGGTAGGAAGTAAATCATGGATATGTATTGGTGCAAATGTCGCAAACAATGTAGTAATCGGAAATAATACCGTTATTGCTGCTGGAGCAGCTGTTGTAAATGATATCGAAAGTGATGTGTTGGCAGGCGGTGTACCGGCAAGAGTAATTAAGAAAAGAATCCAGATTTAAGTCTGAATAATATATCGCAAAATTATATAATTTTATATGAATTAATTGATATCAAATGATTTGTGCTAATGAAAAGATGCATTATTGTTTATGAGATAATTTACAATAAGCAACAGGAGAATACGATAGAAATGAAGATTCTTGTATTAGCTAACTATGGAATGGGTTTATATAAATTTAGAAAAGAGCTTTTAGAGAATTTAATACGAGAAAACAATGAAGTGTATATTTCCTTACCATATGATGAATATATCCCCAAACTTGAGAAGACTGGCTGTAAATTTATAGAAACACATTTGGATAGACATGGCACAAACCCAATAAAAGAATTAAACCTCTTGCTTTTTTATTTAAAAACACTAAGATATGTTAAGCCAGATGTCGTTCTTACATACACAATTAAACCTAACATTTATGGGGGTATTGCTTGTAGAATAGCGAAAGTTCCATACTTGGCGAATATAACTGGTCTTGGAATAGGAATTGAAAATAGAGGCATTATTCAAAAAATTGCGCTAAGGCTGTATAAATCTGCGTTGAAAAAAACATCATGCGCTTTTTTCCAAAATAAATCTAATAGATTGCTTTTTATAAATAAAAATATAATAGGAAGTAAGTCAAGGTTAATTCCTGGTTCTGGTGTTAACCTGGAAGAACATAGTTTTGAAGAATATCCCGAAGATGATAAAAATATAAGATTTCTTTTTATTGGGCGAATTATGAAAGATAAAGGAATTGATGAACTGCTTGAAGCAGCAAAAGTAATTAAAGTCAGTTATCCTGACGTACAATTTGACGTGGTTGGTCGGCTCGATGGTTACGATATTGTACGTTTAAATGATTATGTGAAAAAAGGTATAATAAATTATTATGGACAGCAAGATGATGTCCATTCTTTTATAAAAAGATCTCATGCTATTGTGTTGCCTTCATACCATGAAGGATTATCGAATGTGCTGCTAGAATCTGCGGCTTCTGGAAGACCAGTTATAGCGTCAAGGGTGCCGGGATGTGTTGAAACTTTTGATGAGGGATTGAGTGGACTAGGGTTTGATGTTAAAAGTGTTACAAGTTTAGTTGAAGTATTGATAAAGTTTATAAATTTGCCTTATGAAAAAAAGAAGTCTATGGGAATAGCAGGCAGAATCAAGATGGAGCGTGAATTTGACAGAAATATTGTAATTAATGCGTATAAAGAAGAAATAAGTAAAATTGCTGGAGTTGAGAGGGATTAGTATGAACTTATATGAGAAAATTGTACAAAAGCAAGACAAATTGGCAGTAATAGGATTAGGTTATGTGGGTCTGCCAATAGCTGTTGCATTTGCCAGGAAGGTCGATGTTATAGGTTTTGATGTTAATCAAGCGAAGATCGAGCGTTATAAAGAAGGTATTGATCCGACGAAAGAAGTCGGAAATGAAGCAATTGCCAATACAACTGTTGATTTTACTTCTTGCGAAACAAGGCTCAGAGAAGCAAGGTTTCATATAGTGGCTGTACCTACTCCTGTTAATAATGACCATACTCCAGATTTGACTCCAGTGGAATCCGCAAGTGAAATACTTGGCAGGAATTTAACCAAAGGTTCTATAGTTGTGTACGAATCAACGGTATATCCGGGCGTTACTGAGGATATATGTGTACCTATATTAGAGAAAAACTCAGGATTAAAATGTGGAAAAGATTTTAAAGTAGGTTATTCTCCTGAACGTATAAATCCTGGCGATAAAGTACATAGATTGGAAACAATAGTTAAAATCGTTTCAGGTATGGATGAAGAAGCTCTTGATACCATTGCTAAGGTATACGAGTTAGTAGTTAAGGCGGGCGTATATAGGGCAGAAAGTATAAAAGTAGCAGAAGCAGCCAAGGTTATTGAAAACTCACAAAGAGACATTAATATAGCATTTATGAATGAACTGTCAATTATTTTCAATAAAATGGGGATTGACACACAAGCTGTTCTTAAGGCTGCAGGAACAAAGTGGAACTTCCTGAACTTTTATCCGGGATTAGTCGGAGGTCATTGTATTGGCGTAGATCCTTACTATCTGACATATAAGGCAGAACAAATAGGATATCACTCACAGATTATTTTGTCTGGAAGAAAGATAAATGATGATATGGGCAAGTATGTGGCTGAAAACACTGTAAAGAAAATGATAAAGGCTAATAAACAGATTAATGGTTCAAGAGTGGCAATATTTGGTGTTACTTTTAAAGAAAACTGCCCGGATGTAAGAAACACAAAAGTTATTGATATTATTAAAGAATTGGAAGAGTATGGAATAGAAGTGAAAGTGGTAGATCCTGTTGCAGACAAAGACGATTTGTGGAGAGAGTACAAAATCGTTCCATGTAAAACAGATGAACTGGCAGATCTAGATGCTATTATTGTTGCAGTTCCACATGAAGAATTTAAGTGCTTTAAACTAGAAGATTTAAAGAAAATGTACAGAAAGACCATCAACGTGGATCTTATGGATGAAGTTGCTGCTACAACTGACATTGCTGAACGGAATATTGACAGTCGTTATGTATTAATAGATGTAAAAGGTATATTCAATAGAGAAGAAGCAGAAAAATTAGGCTATTTGTACTGGAGGCTATAAATATGGGATATAAAAATATACGTTTCCCAGAAGGATCTAAGTTTTTAGTTACAGGAGCAGCAGGCTTTATCGGTTCAAATTTGGTTGAGACATTATTGAACTTAGGATACCGCGTAAGAGGTCTTGATAACTTTATAACTGGAAAACGAGAGAATATAGAGTTATTTAGAGATAATTCACGTTTCGAATTCATTGAAGGTGATATAAGGGATTTTGATACATGCATAGCAGCTTGTGAAGGAATAGACTATGTGCTGCATCAGGCAGCTTTAGGAAGTGTACCAAGAAGTATTGAAATGCCGTTGTTATATGAGAAGATAAATATTAATGGAACACTTAATATGATGGAAGCAGCGCGGCAAAAACATGTTAAGAAATTTGTTTACGCTTCCAGTTCATCGGTTTATGGTGATGAACCTAATTTGCCCAAGAAGGAAGGTATAGAAGGTAATCTGTTGTCACCTTATGCACTAACCAAAAGAACAAATGAAGAATACGGAAAGCTCTATACCAAGCTATATGGACTGGATACTTACGGGTTGAGATATTTTAATGTATTCGGGAAAAGGCAGGATCCTAATGGCCCTTATGCAGCTGTCATTCCGAAATTTATCAAACAACTCCTTCATGGAGAGATTCCAACCATAAATGGTGATGGGAAGCAAAGCCGTGATTTCACCTACATAGAGAACGTTATAGAGGCAAACCTTAAAGCTTGTCTTGCGCCACATGAAGCTGCCGGTGAGGTCTATAATATTGCGTATGGTGGCCGTGAATACTTGATAGATATTTATTACACTCTGACAAAGGCATTAAATAAAAATGTTGAGCCTAATTTTGGCCCGGAACGTAAGGGAGATATAAAGCATTCGAATGCGGATATATCCAAAGCTAAACAGTTACTTGGTTATGAACCTGAATACAATTTTGAGCGTGGTTTGAATGAGACTATTGGGTGGTATAGGGAGAATCTGAAATAATGTACCCAATTCGTGTGTTACATATACTGAATGCAATGAACCGAGGAGGAGCTGAGTCGATGGTAATGAACCTTTACAGGGCTGTCGACAGAAGTATAATCCAGTTTGATTTTATCGTGCATTCCGAGAAAAAAGGTGAGTTTAATGATGAAATAGAGCAATTGGGCGGCAAAATATATGTTTGCCCGAAATTCAAAGGTCACAATATATTTCAATATAAATTATGGTGGGAGACGTTTTTTAGGGAGCATAAAGAATATAGAATTCTTCATTCACACATTCGAAGTTGTGCATCATTATATATACCAGTTGCAAAAAAACATGGATTGAAAACGATTATACATAGCCACAGTACGTCGAACGGGAAAGGCTTTAAATCTTTGGCAAAAAAAATACTCCAATATCCATTACGTTATCAGGCTGATTATTTGGTTGCCTGCTCAAAAGAAGCTGGAGAATGGCTTTTCGGGAAAGCTTACCTTCGTAGAGGCAAATATATGATAATTCCTAATGCTGTTGATGTAAAGAAATTCTCATTAAACGAAAATGTACGGAATGATTACAGAAAGCAGCTCGGTGTGGAAGGTAAGATAGTGTTTGGCAATGTGGGACGTTTTCATGAGTCAAAGAATCATATGTTTCTGCTTGATGTTTTTAGTGAGATCCATCGCAGAAACGGCAATACTGTTCTAATGCTTGTTGGAGATGGATATCTTCGTTCAGTAATTGAAAACAGGATACACCAACTGGGACTTGATAATTCGGTAATTCTTACTGGTACGAGAAGCGATGTTCCTAACTTAATGCAAGCGATGGATGTATTTTTGTTACCGTCCTTATGGGAGGGTCTACCAGTTACTTTAGTTGAAGCACAAGCTGCAGGCTTACCATGCTTGGTATCTGATACAATAACTAAAGATGCAGATATTTCTGATTTAATACACAGGTTACCATTAGGTGATGTGTCAAAATGGGCTGATTTGGCGTTATCACCACTTGTACGGCATGATGTATCAAAAGAGATAAAGGCTTCAGGTTTCGATATTAAGGATTCAGCAAAATTTCTCACTACGTTCTACCAAAAAATATATGAGGGTAATGAAAATGGAGAAGTATATCATAAGGTTAGATGATGCCTGTGAAAAATGTGATATCGAAAAATGGGATCGAATAGAACAGATTTTGGATAAATATAGAGTAAAACCGTTGGTTGGAGTCATCCCACATTGTGAAGATCCTATGATGGACCAATATGAAATAGATGCTGAGTTCTGGGAACGGGTTGATTCATGGATCTCTAAGGGTTGGATAATTGCAATGCACGGCTATAATCATGTATATGGTACAGAGTGTGGAGGGATAAATCCTGTTAATAAAAGATCCGAGTTTGCCGGTGAGTCTCTTGAAGTCCAGAAAAGTAAAATATCAAAGGGAGTAGCAATTATGCGTGAGCATGGCATAGATCCGAAAGTGTTCTTTGCTCCAGCTCACACTTTTGATAATAATACACTTATAGCATTGAAAGAGTGCAGTAATATTCGTATAATATCAGATACTATAGCCAATGACATATATACAAAGTATGGTTTTACATTTGTGCCACAACAAGCTGGACGAGTAAGAAAACTGCCATTTAAAACAGTGACATTTTGCTATCATCCTAATGTGATGAATGATGACGAATTTGTCAGGCTAGAGAAATTTTTAAAAAGATATAAGAATTATGTACCATTTCCTTTAGAGGAGACAACTAGAAAGCTTAGCATTGTAGATTTGCTTTTAAATCGATTATACTTTATAAGGAGAAAAATATGAAGTTATTTTTTTACATAAATTCTATTCATGAAGGCGGTGCAGAACGAGCAATTTCCGTACTTTCGCAACAGATGGCAAAACGCGGCTGCGATGTTACAATGATTACTTCATTCAAAGACACTTGGGAGTATACTTTAGATGAGAAGGTTAGAAGAATTTCTTTGGAAAGCGAGAAACTTAAGACTAATAAATTGAAAAGGAATCTCAGCCGTATTAGAAAACTTCGATCTATTTGCAAAAGAGAAAAACCAGATGTTTTGATTTCATTTATGTTTGAGCCTAATATCAGAGCTTTAATTGCAACAATGGGGTTAAAAACAAAAACAATTATTTCTGTGAGAAGTGACCCCGAAAAAGAATATGGCAGAGGAGTAGCTCGGTTTCTTGCAAAGACTTTATATCGCCTGGCTGACGGATATGTTTTCCAGACAGAACAAGCAAAAAAATGGTTTGCTCCAAAGATTCAGAAGAAATCAGTTGTAATTTTAAATCCAGTATCTGATAGCTTTTATTATGTAAATGGTGCTCCATGTGTAAAAAAAAGTGTTGTTTCTGTCGGAAGGCTTGAAGAAGTCAAGAACTTCAACCTATTAATTAAAGCATTTGCTTTAATTGCTGATGAATATCCAGAATATCAATTAGAAATATATGGCGATGGCACATTGCGTAATATGCTTAAGGAACTGATTAATGAGTTAGACTTAAGTAACAGGATTATTCTAAAAGGACAGTGTAGTGATATATCAAGCCAAATTAAGGATGCCAGTCTTTTTGTGTTAAGTTCAAATGTCGAAGGGTTACCTAATGCTCTTATGGAAGCTATGGCATTGGGTCTGCCTGTTATATCTACGGATTTTGCAGGCGGCGGAGCAAGGACATTGATTGAAGATGGTGTTAATGGTATTATTGTTCCCATTGGTAATGAAAAGGCTCTTGCAGAAGCAATGAGAAAAATCCTATCAGACCGTGAATATGCTTTAAATCTTGGAAGTAAAGCAAAAGTAAAGAGTAGCGAGTTCAAACCTGATAATATTGCAGACAAATGGTATACTTATATTAAATATGTAGCTGCACGGATTGATGAAAATATGCAAAAGCAATTCAGAGTATGAATAGATGATTAAATTCTTTTGGAATTATACTAAAGAAAGAAATAAGTGAAGATAATGAAAAAAGGACTACAGTATGAATATATGCTTTTTTAACTCAAGTATGCGTTCAGGTGGAGCTGAACGTATAATATCTCTTTTGTCTGAGCTATATGCAAAAAATGGTGATCATGTTATAATTGTCACGTATGATGACCAGGATTCATTTTATCCATTAAGATCCGGCATTAATCATATACGATTAGGTTTGCTGAGAAATAGTAGTACAAAACTACAGGCTGTACATTATAGTTGGAAGCGTATTTTTAGACTAAGACAAGTCCTGAAAATGAAAAGAATAGATGTACTCTTAACTTTTAACTCAAATACAGAATTTATTGGCTATGTGGCTAAAATCGGATTGAATTGCAAACTAATAGGCGCTGAACGTGCAAACCCTTTTCTTTCATCTAATACATTCTGGAATCGATACAAGAAAAGAATAGCTAATTTGTGTGATGGTTTTATTTTTCAAACAAAAGGAGCGTCAGAGTATTTTTCAAAATCATTGCAAATGAAGGGATATATTATCCCTAATGGAATCAATCCGAATGATTTTAAAAAGTATGAACGTGAATGGAAAACTCGTACTAATCTTTGTGCAGTTGGACGACTAATTGAAAGCAAATGTTTTGATGATTTATTACGTGCAGTAGCTATTGTACATAGATCCCATCCAAATATCAAACTTGACGTATATGGAGATGGACCAAAGCGAACTGAGTTGAAATTATTAGCATCTGAGTTGGGATTGGACGATTGTGTCATTTTTCATGGCCAATGCGGTACTGTTTTGGAAGAATATGCTAGCCATAAAATATTTATTATGACAAGTCAGCAAGAAGGATTTCCAAATGTACTGCTTGAAGCTATGGCTAGTGGGTGCGCATGTATTTCTACTAACTGTGACTTTGGACCATCCGAACTGATAAATGATGGTGTTAACGGCTTTTTAGTGCCTGTACATGATTATAAATTAATAGCAGAAAAAGTATGTACACTTATTGAGGATGATGAGTTAGCAGAAAGTTTTTCTGTGGAAGCAAAAAAGGTACGTGTAACACATGACATAAACTCTATAGGAATGGTATTGTATAGATATTTACAGGATGTAGTTAATAAATAAGCAATTTGGAGGAGATTCATATAATTCTATATAGCATACTAATACCCGTATATAATGTTGAAAGTTATCTAAAAGAGTGTTTGGATTCTGTTCTGAACCAGACGTATAAAAACTTCGAAGTTATTTTGATAGATGATGGTTCTACCGATTCTAGTGGAAAAATTTGCGATGAATATAAGTTACTTGATAACAGAATTAAAGTGTTTCATCAGACAAACAAAGGCCCATTAGCAACAAGATGTGAAGCATTGCGCAGGGCATCTGGTGATTATTGTTTGTTTTTAGACTCAGATGATTTCTGGGATAAAGATTTGCTTGAAACAATTAATGAGGCAACAATGACAAGCCAATGTGATATGGTTATTTATAGATATAAAAGAGTATCTGAATCAGGAATTTTTATTTCAAATAGTGTTTCTCTTTTTAAAGATAAATCAGTTATTAATAAAGATGTACTATATAAGTATATAATAAACAGTTCGAATCTCAATAGCCTATCGACTAAAGCTGTGAAGCGAACTATAATTGATATAGATAACGATTATTCGAATTATAGTAGTATAAAGCATTCTGAGGATTTATTACAGTCTTTAGTTTTGTTTTACAGGGCTGAAACTATTGTATATGTAGATAAACCTTTGTATAATTACCGTATACGTAAAGGTAGCATTACTCAGCAAGTTAGTAAAAATTTTATAAGCGATACTTCTATCGTAAGGGGAGTATTACTTGAATACTTAAAGAAATTAGGTTATGACAATGAAGGTACCTTAGGGGAGTTTTATAGACATTATATCAATAATATACTGAATTACTTTTATATAATAATTTATGCCGATATGCCATTAAAAGATAAACATATTGCTATATTAAGTGCAAGAAATCAGATGCTTTATATGGACTCTTTGAAATATATTGATGCGAAGAGGTTATCTTGTCCGAAAAGAATACTATACTATTTAGTTTATAATGATAACAGAAGATTGCTTCTGCATTATATACGATTCGTTTATTACGTGCATAGGATAAAGATTGGTCAAAATAATGCGCACTAAAAAAGCACTAGAGAATATAATTTGTGAGTTTCTGCTTGAATTAGTTACAGTTGTGTGTGGACTAATTGTTCCCAGACTGATAATAGGAACATTTGGGTCCGGTATCAATGGGCTGTCTTCTTCAATATCACAGTTTTTATCCTATATAGTATTGTTGGAATCAGGCGTTGGAGGTGTAATGAGAGCTGCGCTGTATAAACCTTTAGCAGAAAATGATATAAACAGTATCAGTGGTATCATTAAAGCTTCGGAACGCTTTTTTAAAAAAATCGCTTTCATATTCCTGGCATACTTACTAGTGCTTTCTGTTATTTATCCTTTTATTGTTCAAAAAGATTTTGATTACTTGTTCACCTTTTCTCTTGTTTTAATTATTGGGATAAGTACATTTTTCCAGTACTATTTTGGTATATCGTATCAAATACTTTTACAAGCGGATCAAAGACAATACATTTCTTCACTGATGAGAATTGGTACTATGGTTGTAAATTCAGTTATGATTATTTTACTGATTAAAATAGGTGCAAGTATACACATTGTTAAACTTGGAAGTTCAATAGTTTTTCTTGCCAGACCTATTATGCTGAATTTATATGTTAAGAAAAAGTATTCAATAATAAAAAGTTGCGAACCTGATAATAATGCAATAAAGCAAAAATGGGATGGACTTGGACACCATATAGCGTATTTCGTACATAACAACACTGATATCGTTCTGTTAACGATTTTTACTAACGTTAAAGAGGTATCAGTTTATTCTGTTTACTATATGATAATATCAAATATTTCGAAAATAGTAACTATCTTTTCGACTGGGTTGGAAGCTGCATTCGGTAATATGATTGCAAAAGGTGAAAAAGAAACTCTTAGCAGGAATTTTAATTTGTTCGAATTTATTGTTTTTTCATTGACAACTATTCTATTTACTAGTACATCTTTACTGATAATGCCCTTTATTTCCATATATACAAGAGGCGTTACAGACGTTAATTATAACAGACCTCTTTTTGCATATATTCTTACTGCTGCGATAGCCGCATACTGCATTCGAATACCATATCATGCTGTTGTACTGGCAGCTGGACATTTTAAGCAAACAAAGAAAGGAGCTTATCTTGAAGCAGCTATTAATGTAATAGTATCTATTGTGTTGGTGAATATCATAGGAATTGAAGGAGTAGCTATTGGTACATTAGTTGCTATGTTATACAGAACTATTCAGTATGCGTTTTACCTTTCAAAAAATGTGATTCAAAGAAGTTCATTCTGTTTTATAAAGAAACTCACTATTTATATGGTATCTGTATTAGTTATTATCCTTTTTGTAAATATAATACAAGAACCTGTATTTAGAACTTATTATGATTGGTTGAATTATGCAATAATAGTTACTGTTATTGCGTTACTTATAACTTTAGCAGCAGGGCTAATATTCTTCCGCATGGAAATACATGATTTGATATCCATAGCAAAAGGGACTCTAAGTAAGAAACGTGAGGTTAAAAAACGTGAGAATTAATGCGTATTACCGCATAAATAGGAGGTAAATTCATGTTAACTATAAAAAAAATGCGTAGTAAAATATATAGAAATAGTGATTTTTTACAGTATTTGTGGTTGCGTCATGAATGGAAAGTTATACGTAAGAATGCCGAGAGAATGAATGATCGCGAATTTGCTTACATCAGGTACAAGCAACGTACAGGTAAGGAACTCAATTTGGACGATCCTAGGACATTTGATGAAAAGCTCTGGTATCTAAAATTGTATAACCGAGACCCTTTGCTGACAATATGCTCTGACAAATATCGTGTTAGAGAATATGTGGAACGATGCGGACTTGGTCACATTCTTAACAAACTGTATGGTGTGTACGATGATGCGCGAGATATCGACTTTGACTCATTGCCCTCACCATGCTTTCTTAAATGTAACCATACTTCTGGCTATAATATTATTTTTGACCGCACAAAACCTTTTAACAGATGCAATTTTATTCGCACGTTTAATTTCATATTAAAACAGAACTATTACTGGTGCAGTCGTGAATGGAATTATAAAAATATTGAACCTAAAATTATAGCAGAGAGACTACTTTGTGATAAAGAAGGTAATTTACCACTTGATTATAGATTCCTGTGCTTTAGTGGTGAACCGAAATTAATGCTATTCGATGTTGGAGTATGTACAAATGAAGGGTTTCATGCTAATGATTGTAGACGTAATGTTTATGATGAAAATATGAACCTCCTGGATTTGTCGATTACCAGAAAGAGACATAATGAAACTTTGCCATTGACTCGTGATCAATTTGAAGAAATGAAAAAATATGCAGCAATTTTGTCTAAGCCGTTTGCGCATTGTCGTGTTGACTTTTACTGTATTAACGATAAAGTATACTTTGGTGAGATTACTTTTTATCACATGGGAGGAACTAATAATATTCAACCACCAGAGTGGGAATTAAGGATGGGCAGTTGGATTGATGTTACTAAAATAAAAATTGAAAATTAATAATGATTATAATGTAGAGGGATTATGCAAAAAATAAAAAAAGAAAATATACCTATTCAGCAAAATATGAAACGAATTACACTTATTCTTATAGGATTGTTTTCTGTTCTGCTTCTGCTTCGAGATTTAGGCGGAACTGGTGTACCAAGAATAATGTTTATTGCCATTTCTATAGCAGTATGTATTATTGGCAAAAAATCGGACATTTTTTGTCTGATGGCATTTCTGGCACCTGTTGCAGAGGGGACTCCCTATAAATATATTGCGGTTATTGCATTAGTGATACTCCTTTTAAAGCAAAAAATGAGGGTACATGTGAAGGGACTTTTTCTTATGATTTCAATTCTACTAATTGAATTATTATCAGCCTTTCGAGGATCCTTCAGTTTTGCTGATTATTTTCGATTTACAGGAGTTTTCTTTATCACTTTTTTGCGAATGATTGATACTGATGACCAATACGATAATTTAGGTATGGTTAAAATGTATCTTTTTGGATATATCGTAGCTATGGTTGACATTTTTGGTCAAATGCAAAGGCAGTATTCATGGGCTGACTTCTTGAAAATGAAAGTCCGTTTTGGAAATACACGGCAATTATTGGGGTCTGATACAGAAGGTATGCTATTAAGTTATAACCCTAATACATTAGGAACTATTTGCATTTTAGCTGCTATGTTTTGTCTTTTGCTATATCATAAAGAGAAACGACCGAGATATCCGGTATTATTTGTATTGGCTTCATTAATTGGAATAACGACACAATCGCGTACATTCCTTATTGTATACATTTTAGCGATTGTCTTATATATATGCCTGTCATGCCGTTCATTTTCGACAGCCATTAAATCTCTATTTGGCTTTGCAATCGGTGGTACCTTTATTTATATTTTGGCAAATAGGCTCCTTTCAAACTATATCCAAAGCTTTTCAGAAAGGTTTGCAACTGATGATATATCAGGTGGGCGTATTGAAATAATGCAATACTATTTCAGCAAAATGTTTCAGCATATTGACCGACTCATTATTGGTGTTGGATTGCAAAACTATCAAGCAAAATATGGCTATAATATAAGTGCACATAATGCTACCCAGGAAGTTTTAATTACATGGGGAATTATCGGGCTGATTATTGTAATAGTGTTATTCGTGATAATCATTCAGAATGCAAAAAGATTATGCCCGAAGGCGCTGCTTATTCAATATATTCCTATTTTCGCACTTTTAGTTGCTACTCAGGCGGGACAAGGTTTCTCAAAAATGCCAAATATGTTCTATTTTATGGTTACTTATAGTGCAATTATGTTGCAACTTGAGAAGCAAGATAGTACTTCATGAAAAACTCTATTCATAACATTATTTGGTCTGATTTTAAAATTAAATGTATTACTGTTATGCTGTGAGACTTTTGATGTGCATACTTTATGAGAGGAAACTTTATATCGTTTGTATACTTATGTAATCTTGTATATTTCAAAGGATCTGAATATATTTTCTTAAACTTACCGGATGATTTTAGATGATTAAGGTTAAAATTAATCAACAGTATGATTAATATAACCTTGAGTAGCATTTTCCTTTGGAATGATCTTACATGGATTACCCAATACAATTGAATGAGAAGGTACATTGCAATTAACATATGCACCAGGAGCCTGTGGAAAAGGAGTTCCTTCCCATGCAGCCTGGTGATGTATATCAGACTTATGCCGATGTGGATGATCTTGTCCGTGACTTCAATTTCAAACCAAATACGGACCTTGAGGAAGGCCTGTCACGTTTTATTAAGTGGTACATAGATTATTATAAGCTCGACAAGAAGGAGGCAATGAGATGAAATTAGCGGTAGCAGGAACAGGATATGTTGGCCTGTCGATTGCAGTGTTACTTTCACAGTACAACACTGTAACTGCGGTTGACATTATTCCTGAAAAAGTAGAAATGATTAATAACCGGAAATCTCCTATAATCGATAAAGAGATAGAGCAATATCTTTCTGAAAAGAAACTTGATTTGACTGCGACGACAGATAGCGATTCAGCATATAGGGATGCTGAGTTTGTAATTATCTGCACTCCTACAAACTATGATCCTATTTATTGCAAAATAGAAACGGACAAAGTTGCAAAAAAAATTCCCCAGTTTTGCAACTATGAATTCCCCACTATTGCAAAAGGCCATTGAAGGCACCACACCAAAATAATATCCTTGTGATTGATC
>Ga0208938_1000965_pt1 | contig 18059 bp, 22 predicted proteins | sample AD_UKC125_MetaG_FD_184434 | JGI IMG/M metagenome (GOLD analysis project Ga0208938, IMG submission 184434) | Active sludge microbial communities of municipal wastewater-treating anaerobic digesters from USA - AD_UKC125_MetaG (SPAdes) (version 2) | ecosystem: Engineered > Bioreactor > Anaerobic >...
CCTCTCTTCCAGTTAATTTTATCCAAGATATCCTTGTTTTTAGGGAGATTTTTGGATTTTAAGATTTAACGATTTAATATACAAGAATAAAGACCACTTTTTCAGTGGTCTCGGACAGTTCTCCCTGCATCAAAGTTAGGAGACAATCCCTTTCATTTGATTTTCTTTACGCCGCTACCTTCTCCAATGAATATAAACTATAGAAAAATTCTCTTTTCTCTATTAATTCTTCAAAACTACCTACTTCAACTATTTCTCCTTTTTCTAAAACCACAATTTTATCATATTTTTTAAGCAATTCAGGATTAAGTTTATGAGTAACTACAAGACTTGTTAGCCCATCAATATCTAATAGAGAATTCTCTATTTCAAAAGAAGTTTCTGCATCTAAAGAGGTAGTGGCTTCATCTAATAGTATTATAGGAGTATTTTTAATTAATGCCCTAGCAATAGAAACCCTTTGTTTTTCTCCACCAGATAAGTTAGAACCATTTTCTCCTACACTGGAGTTTTTGCCATTAGGAAGAGAATCTATTAAAGTTTTTAGACCAGATTCTAAAATGGCCTTATCTATTTCCTCATCTGAATAATTTCCATATAGAGCTATATTAGACTCTATGCTGTCGTCAAACATAAACACATTTTGCTGTATAGTGGATATCATCTCATATATGGAGGATAATTTTATATCTTTACTATTTATTCCGTCAATTAATATTTCACCATCATAATCATCATAATATCTTAGTAATAATCTTAATAGTGTAGATTTTCCACTACCAGATCTACCTACTATGGCCACTTTTTCACCTTTATTTATACTTAAATCTACACCCTTTAAAATTTCTCTTTCCTCATTATAAGAAAAAGAAAGATTATTAATTTCAATAGATTTATCAAAGCTATCTTTAATCATTCCAGTGTCCTCACCATTACTCTCTTTAATTATAGATTCTAATTTTTTGTTTATAGGCTTAATTCCTTTGATTTTACTTATAATTGCAGAAAAACTAAGTATAGGATTTACTATATAATTCATAAGCTGTACTGCAGTAAGCATTCCTCCTGTAGTAAATTTTCCTTTTAATACTAAATGAGTACCAAGACCTAGTGGAACAAAAAATATCATACCACCAAAGAATTGTGAAAGTGAATTTACCATAGCCTCCATTTTAGTTGAGGCATATTTTTTATTCTCTACAGTATTATTAGATATATTGAAATCCTCTTTAGTTTTTTCTTCAATATTAAAAGATTTTATAACTTCAAAACCTGAAAATATGTCCTTGATTTTAGTAGTGAATGAACTTAAGCTATTTGAATATTCTTCTTTTCTCTTACCCATTTCTTTTTGGAAAATACTGGTATGAATAATGGTATGAAGCCTATGACAAATGTAGCAATGGCTATATAAACATTTAATTTAAATATGGAATAGGTACCAAGTATAAATAAGGATAAGTATTGAAAACTAGTTAATATGTTTACAAAATAATCTTGTTCAACTAAATTAATATCATTATTTAGTGCAGAAATATAATTAGCAGTATTTTGAGAATTAAAAGAGGATATATCTTTAGATAATATACTATTAAAAACATCTCCCTTTAAATGAGACATAGTGCTTTTAATATATAATCCAGAAAATATCCGAATAAGATATGCAAATATAGAACTTACTACCATAAGTATAATCCCTGTTATAAGCACTTTTTTAAATTCTAAAAAATTTTTACTAATGCTTACATCGACTATTTGTCCAAGTATAAATGCAAAGTATACCCCAAGGACAGAAGCAATTATGGCCAAAATTAAATTTAAAAATAACAGCCCTTTAGATTTAAATAAATACTTTCTCATTACAACCCCTCCTTAAATATAAAATATTAATTATTTGAATATAGCATACCATGTATTTTAAATAATTGCAACAACAATCTTGATAATATTAATCATCATATTAAAAATATTAATATAAAAATAAAATTCAACATAAAACTTAACATTTTAATATATTTACCACCAAATATATTAAATAAGGTTCAAATATTTTTAGTTATAGTACAGGCACTAATTTTAATATTATAAATTAGAGGAGGCTTATAATGAATAAACATTGGATTAAAATTGCATCTATATATGTGGGTACTGTAATAGGAGCAGGATTTGCTTCTGGAAGGGAAATAATAGAATTTTTTGGAGTATATGGTATCAAAGGAATATGGGGTATTGTTATAGCAGGTTTATTATTTTCTCTAGTAGGAAGTTTATTATTAATTAAAATATATAATAAAAAAATAAATGGTTTTGATGAATTAGTATTAAATATATTTGGGAAAAGATTTGGTTTTGTATTGGATACTATAATGATATTTTCATTGTATACTGGATTTAGTGTTATGGTGGCTGGAAGTGGTGCCATATTTAAACAGGAATTAAATCTTTCCTTTAATATTGGAGTTATATTTATGATAATATGTGCTTTTCTGGTTTTTCTATTTAGTTTAGAAGGATTGTCTTTTATCAATTCTATATTAGTACCTTTGTTGATTATTGGGATAATATTTATCACCCTTTATGTAAATATAAATGGTGGATATAATTTTTCTAATGTTGAGGGAGCTAATATAACTAAAAAAGGGAATTTCATAACCTCATCTTTATTATATTTTGGCTCCAATTCATTAATTATAATCATAGTATTTTCTTCCCTTCTTCCTCTAATTGATAGTAAAAAAACAGCTGTAATAGGAGGAATTTTAGGAGGTATTATATTATTTGTCCTTGGATTATCCATATTGACTTCTATTCTTGTATATTATAATGAAGTATTTATTCTAGATATTCCCATGTTAAAAGTATGCGACTATGTAGGAAAACATTATAGAAAAACCTATGCAATAATTTTATGGATAGCTATGTTTACTACTGCATTGGCAAATGGTTTTGGATTTATTAATAGGATATCTAAAGATAAAAATAATATATTTTCTACAGCTTTATTTTGTATATCTACTATTCCATTAGCTAAAATAGGTTTCTCTAATCTAGTGGGAGTTTTATATCCAATATCTGGATTGATTGGTATTATGGTGATGATAGGAATTTTTATTTTGTAGTTTGTTTTTCTGTTATAATATTAATAATATAAAAAATATTAGGAGCTGATAAAGTGCCTTATGTAAAAATATTAGATAAAAACATATATTATAGGGAATATGGCAGTGGTGAACCTATAGTATTTTTAAATGGAATGATGATGAGTACTAGTAGTTGGACTCCTTTTGCTAAAATTGTATCTAAAGATTATAAAATGATAACTGTTGACCTATTAGATCAAGGTAGATCTGATAGTTGTGAAGATAATTATACTATAGATACTCAAGGGGAATTTTTAAATCAATTTTTGGGAGAATTAAATTTGAAAAAAGTTCATATATTGGGAACTTCATATGGTGGGAAAGTAGCTTTAACTTTTGCCATAAAGCACCCTACAATGGTAAAGTCTTTAATACTCTCCAATACAGATAGTTATACTACTAATATTATGAAAGATATAGGCAAGAGTTGGGTTTATGGTGCCTCTACTTTAGAGGGTGAAATTTTTTCTACTTTGATTATGCCCTATATGTATTCATATGAATATTATGAAAAAAACTATAAAGATATAAAAACAATAAGAAAAATTTTTGATAATATATTAGATAAAGAATGGTATCAAAGATTTAAGAGGGGTATAGAAAGTGCAAGAAACTTTAATGTATATGATGAACTTAAAAATATTAAAAGCCCAACATTAATAATAAGTTCTGAATTTGATATTATCACACCTATAGGATATCAAAAGCTTATTCACGAAGAGATAGAAGGCTCTAAATGGATAATAATTAAAAGAGCTGGGCATGCTTCAATGTATGAAAAACCAGAGGAGTTTATATCAATAGTAATGGATTTTTTAGAAAGTATAAAAAATAGACAATAATCCCTATAGAAATTGGGGAAAAATGGACTGCAAAAAGAACCGTCCCTTTTGCAGTCTTTTTATACGAAAGGTAAATACTTATTATCTTCAGATTTATATAGTTTTTTAATGTTTTTTTCTATGATTCTAATTCCTTCAACTATTTCTTCATTGGATACTGCGCCAAAGCTTAAACGTACATAATTAGAATATATACTATCATTGATAAAAAATATTTTACCAGGGACTATAGCTACATTATTTTCTTCACATTCATTATATAATTCTACACAGTCCATTGTCTCTGGTAATTTTACCCATATACTAAGGCCCCCATTAGGTTTTACAAAAGAAATGCCATACTGTTTAAGTCTATCTAGTTCTTTTATCATGGTATTATATTTATATTTATATACTTTTTTTATGGTGCTAATATGTTCTTTCCAGTAGCCTTTTCTTAGATATAAATCGAAAGCTCTTTGTAGAAAACCGGAAGATGAAATATCTGTAGTATGTTTAGCTTTGACAATATCTTTAAATAAGCTATCAGGAACTATCATAAAGCCTATTCTTACTCCAGGCATAAATATTTTTGAAAAACTTTTAATATATATAACATTATCCATATGATCCATGGATTTTAAAGGTGTTTTTTTATTTTCGTCATAATTTAAATCTGTTAAAAAATCGTCTTCGATGATATAGAAATTATATTTTTTGCTTAAATTGATTAATTCTCTTTTTTTATCTTCACTATAAGAATAGGTAGTAGGACTTTGATAGTTAGTCATCATATATATGAATTTGGGACTATGTCGTTTTATATATCTATTTAAAACCTCTAAATCCATTCCATCCTCTTTCATAGGGATACCAATTATTTTGGCACCTCTAGATTGGAAAGCAGCCATAGCTCCAGAATAGGTAGGATTCTCTACTAGTATAGTATCTCCTTGGGAAATTAATGCTTTAGCAATTATATCTATACCCTGTTGGCCTCCAGATATTACTTGAATCTGATCTTTGGATACATCCATATTATAATTTTCCTTCAAAAAATTGCAAATAGATTCTCTAAAGGGTTCATATCCATTTATCTCTGGATACAGAAAAGCTTTACCTTTATCTCTATCTAAAACCTCAATTAATGCTTGCTTAAATTGGGCAATAGGAAATATTTCAGGTGTTGGAGATACAGTAGCAAAATTAATACTATCCTTAGAAATTGGTAGAATCCCACCTATCATCAATTCCATATCTCCATCTTCTGTGTAGGGGGCGTTCATATGGAGATTAGGACTTCTTACGTAGGTTCCACTTCCTTTTATAGAATATACATATCCTTCTTGTTCCAATAATTTATAAGCATTTACAATTGTAATATTGTTAACTTCTAATTTTTTTGCTAAACTTCTAATAGAAGGAAGTTTTTCACCCTCTATTATTTTTTCTTTTTCTATCATATCCTTGATATTATTATAGAGCTGTATATACAAAGGGGTACTTAAATTTTTATCGATTAGCATATTCATTACCTCCAATAAATGTATCGATACATTTATTATATCAGATAAAAAAATATCTACAACAAAAACTAGAAGGAATTATTAAAAAGGTATAGAATTTATAACAAAGGTGGGGTGGTATATTGGAAGAGAAAAAGAAAGGAAAAAGTCATATTAGTTTTAAAATATTTATTCTAATACTATTAGGAATATTACTATTTTTTTTAAAAGAAGAAAATCAGAAGAAGTTTATCCAGTTTATAGATAGGACTACATTAATGAGTTTGGAACCTATGATAGAAGATTCCATATTTATAGGGGAAGATATAGAACAAGTATTTGCTTATGAAGAGGGTATAATTCTTTGGAAAGAAAATCAAATTTCAAAGCTAAGTTTAGATGGCTCTAAGGAATGGGAAAGGGAATTTGTGTTTGAAGAAACAGGGATATCTGTTGGGAAAACATATATCTATATATATGAGAAACCTTCGGGAATTATACATTTTTTAGACAATAAAGGAGAAACCATTCACAGGGTAGATATTGAAACTAGTATTATGAATCTAGTAGAAAATATTGATAATATATTAGTCCATTTTAAAGGAACCAATGGAGAGGGAATTTGTATATTGGACATGGAGGGGAACATAGTAGATTCTAGCATTGTATCTAATAGGAATATACTCACTTTTTCTGTAGATGATGAAGGTGACTTAACTTACCTAGTATCTAGTTTAGATCTAGGAAAGGATGCTATAAAATCCCATGTAGAAGTATTTAAAAAAGGTGAACAATCTCAATTGGATAAGGAGTTTAAAGATGAAATCATATTTTATTCGAATTTTATCCATAGAGATAAGATACTGATAATGACGGATAAATCTATATATATGCTTAAAAATGAAGATATTTTATGGGAAAGAGAATTTCAACTAATAAAAGATATATATATAGACAGAACAAAAATATATGTACTATATGGGAATACTTTAGAAACTATATCCAGAGATGGAATTACCCAAGAAAAGATATCTTTTACTGAAGAATACAAAAATATACTGCCATTTAATGGGTATTTGATTGTCTATGGGGATGAATATATAATGGGATTAAATAGAGGAGAAGAATTATTTAAATATAAAAGCGATAAAGATGTATTAAAGTTAATTGGGGGAACAGAAAATTTAATACTAGTATATAGTGATAAAATTGAATTGATGAAATTTAATAAAAAAATTTAGGATTTGGTGATTTTTATGAACTGGTTAGATATAGCAGTAATTACCATATTAATATTTGCTATGATTAAAGGATTTAGAACAGGCCTTATAGGATCTATATTTAATATACTGAGAATTATCCTATCTGTAGCCATAACTAAAAGATACTATTCCCAAGTATCTATGTATATAATTAATAGCCCTCGAGTGTATAATATATTTGAAGCTCTATTTGGATTTATATTAAACATATTATTTTATTCTAAAAATAAAGAAGATCCAGGTTTTACCTCCAAATTGGTTTCAAAAGGATTGGTAAATATAATGATCATTCTATTTGCCATAATTTTAGTGTACTGGCTATCAAATAAATTGATAACTTTAGTTTTTGGATTATTTTCTCATATTATGAAAGCGCCAGTGCTTAAACAATTGAACATGATTGGTGGAATACTATTTGGATTGATAGAAGGTTTATTTATAGTATATCTGTTAAACTTGATAATATCTCCTATAGCTATATTTTTTCCTGAATCCTTTATGGGAAGAGGTATATCTAATTCCGTAGTTTTTGATTATTTAAAGGAGATAAACCAAATGTTTAACATATTTGAAAACAACAAATATATTTAAGGGGTGGTTTTATGAGAAAAAACGATTATACTTTTGCTGGATTGTTGATATTAATAGGGGTTTTATTTTTATTATTAAATTTAAAGATAATAAATTTTGAATGGTTAATGTTTATATTATCCATAGGTTTAATAGTAGGATATTTTATAAAAGGACATATGGGATATTTAGTATCGGGTTTAGTATTACTAGGTATTTCCTTAGTCTCCCTATTAAATCAATACGCTTTCCCGGGAGTTAATATTAAGGGTTTTTTATTCTTATGGATATTTGGCATAATATCCTTAGTACTATATGGGAGACAAGGTTCTAGGGGGTTTCTTGTATTTGGATGTATATTACCTGCTTTAGGTACCTATAATCTTATAGAAGAGTTAACTTTTGGAGATGTATCTTGGACTTTATATTTATTATTTGGAATAGCTTTTTATATTATTTATATGGTTGGATATCGTAAATCAGGTATAGAGTGGCCTAAACATTTAACTATAGCCATGTTGATAGTATCTTTATTGTTTTTGATAACCTCCAAATCTGCAGTAGAGTTTAAATTCTGGAAGTTTATTAACTATCTATGGCCTATATTGCTAATATTGATTGGAGTGAGGATAGTATACAATATAATAAAATTAAAAGAATAATCCCAAGTACTTGGGATTATTCTACTACTATTTCAACTTTTTCTCCATCTTCTGATTCCACATCTACAAGTTTACCTGTAGCTCCCTCTTTGATGGCATCAAGTAATTCTATCATGTCATTTTCGCTAATATTAGCTTCTTTTAATTCTGGAACAAAAGCTGGGGCAAATTTTCCTGCCATTTTCATGCTTACATCTATTAAGGCTATAGGTATTGTAACATTTACTTTAGTATTATCACTAGGGTCAAAAACTTTTATCTTAAGCCACTTAGCTTGTCTATTATCTACATAAGTTTCTTCTACATCTTCTAAAGTCTCTAATAGGCTAATTCCTTCTTCTGGAGTAATTTTTCCCTCTTCTACCATTTTTAAGATTTGTAATTTTTCTTCTTTTAAATTATTCATATCATCTCTCCTTACCATAATTTAATAGATCCACGGGAAGTAGATGCTATTAGTTCAAAATGGTCTTTATTTTTATTAAAACCTGTACTATGAGCGATAACCTTTCCTGTCCCTGAATTCCCTTGTTCATTAACTTTGTATACTAAATTAGGTATTCCTAGACTAATATTTCCCATAGATGTTTGTAAATCGAAACAACAATCTTTTTTAATAGATCCTATTTCTGCGTCTATAGAAGCATTTGAAGTATATAGTTTTATACTTTTAACCCTGTCGGATATTATGTCTTTAACAATTATCTTTCCATTAGATGTAGTAAACATAATATATTCACCATCTATATCTTCTCCATTTATAATACTATTAGTTGTAGTAGCTGATATATCTTCTGTTATTATATGGTTTAACGTTATCTTACCATTATTGGTCAATAGTACTAGATCCTTACTATTAATATTTTCTAAGTGAATCTTTCCGTTTTTGGTCTTTAATAAAATTTCTTGAGATATTATATCCTTTGTAATGATAGATCCATTAGTAGTAATACATTGGAGTTTATTGGTATTAAAATCTTCAATTTGAATCTTCCCATTAGATGTATTTAATAAGATTTCATCATAGATTTTGTCTGGTAAATAAACCTTTAAGTCTAAATCTATATTACTAGATATTTTAGGCAAAAATATTAATCTATTATCTTTTTCTGTGAAATCATAAAATTCATTCTCCTCATGAAATATCCCATTTTTATATTTACAATTTATTTCTATATACATATGTTCTTTTTCCCAAAAATTAACGGATATATTGCCGTTAACAGATTTAAGATCTATAACGGGATTTTCAATATGGGAAATATTTTTTTCTAAACTTGTTTCTATAACATCATATCCTCCTGAAAAAACTTTAGGCTTTTCTATATCTTTAAAAAATTCAGAAACTTTACCGCCTAAATCCACACTAAATTCTTCTACTTTTTTACCCTGTTCTTTAAGCACATTTCCAAATTCCTTCATCTTTTCCTTGGTTTTTTCCACATCTACAACTTTATCTCTATCCTCTTCAATGACTTGAGATTCTTCTAAGGCTTCTAATAGTTTAATAGCTTCTTCACTAGTAATCTTTCCTTCTTCTAACATAGATAATATCATTAATCTTTCTTCTTTCAATTATACCCCCCCTATTATTCACCTTTGAGAAGTTTTATGGCTTCTTCAGAGGTAATTTCTCCTTTACTCAATCTCTCTAATACTTCTTTTTTATCTACCCTAGGTTCAGTATACTTTGGACTGTAGCCTAAAGCGGATATTACATCTTCTAACTTGTTTCTAACAGTGGGATAGGATATTCCCAACTCCTTTTCAATTTCTTTAATATTTCCCCTATTTTTAATGAATACCTCAACGAAATTTTTTTGTTCATCTGTCAGCTTACAAAATTTACAAAGGGTGAAATTTCCCTCTATATTGGTATAGCAATGGCTACAGCTTAATCTAGTTACTTCTAATTCATTCCCGCATACAGGACATCTTCCTAATACTTCTCTTTTCATAATTTATCATCCTTTACAATACACTTATTTTAATCTTAGTACTATCTCCATCTTCTATATCTATTATTTCAAAAGGACCACTTTTTTTTATTTCATCAAATATTTTTCTTAAATCCCTACTGCTAATTGATTCTAATACTGTCCTAGTTTTCTCATCAATATCATTAACAAATTTTAGTGCAATGGATCCTAATCCAAGTCCCATGCCAATAAACAAATCTAATAGCCAAAAAGGGATTGCTGGTAGCCTAATGTTTTGCTCTTCGTCTATAACCATAATTTTTATTTTAGAGGCCTTTTTTCTAGGAGGATTTAAATCTATATGAATACTTCTTATCTGTTTTATCGCTTCTTGGGTAGTAATATCCCCCACATTTAGCTTTTCTAATATGTTGTTAATTTCTTCTTTCAAAAAACTCCCTCCTATAGGCTTGATTTAATGCGTGTTTAGATATGATTGATATTAGGGTATATTAAATAAGGTAAAGGAAACAAATAATTATATTTATTATCTTTTCAATACTATAATAGTATTAAACTTTAAAAATGTCAATATAAATATTAAAAATATTAATATTTAAATTAATGTTTTTAAGAACTCCATTTGTATTAGAAAATGATGCATAGATAATATCTATAGATTATGAACTGATTATAGAATATAACTATAATTAACCCTTGTGAAAAGATAGTATAATATACTTATATTTAATATATAGGAGGTATTTAATATGAAGATTAAAGTAGATGCAAGAGGCGAGGCTTGTCCAAAGCCAGTTATTATGACTAAAAAAGAACTAGATAAAATGGAAGAAGGTATATTAACTACCATAGTAGATAATGAAATAGCAAAGGACAATGTTTCCAAACTAGCAAATAGTTTAGGTTTGGAATACGAAGTAGACGAGATTAGCGATAAGGAATTTCATATTACCATAACCAAAGGAGAGGGAGCAGCAAATATTAAGGAAAGCACTTCCGATGATTTTAAAGATTTAACTATTGCCTTTGCTTCTGATACCATGGGTAAGGGTTCAGAGGAATTAGGAAAAATATTAATAAAATCTTTTATATATACATTAACAGAGGCAACCCCCTATCCCTCCACTTTGTTATTTTATAATGGAGGAATAAATTTAACTTGTGAGGGTTCAGAGGTATTGGAGGATTTAAAAAAATTAGAAGAAGAAGGAGTAGAGATTATATCCTGTGGTACTTGCTTAGACTTTTTTAATAAGAAGGATAAATTGCAAGTAGGAGAGATATCAAATATGTATACTATATATGAAAAATTAAAAAATCCTAAAAATACTATAACTATAAGTTAGGAGTATGTTATAATGAAAATTAGACAATTTGGAGTAATCACTTTTAAATCTGTAAACCATGCAATAAGAACTGAATCAGTATTTAAAGATTATGATATCGAGTTTAGGACTATCCCAACTCCAAGAGAGATTACTCATAGTTGTGGTTTAGCCTTAAAGTTTGATCTTAAGGATAAGGAATTGGCAAAGAAGATAATTATAGAGAATCAACTAGGCATAGAAGGCATGTTTAAAGTAGTTAAAAATGAGAAAGGAAGCTTTGCTGAAAAGATTAATTGAAAACAAGGGGAGCTATAGATGGATAAGGTATTAAACTTTATTGAAAAATTTTTTAAAAATTCAAAAGGAGAATTAAATATTCTTGGTAAAGGTATAAAAATAATTATAATATTTATCGTAATAAAAGTATTGACTAAAATTGTTTATGTAATTATAGATAGAACCATGGGTAAGAGAAAGAAAAATATATTTAATGCTGATGAAAAGAAGCTTAATACCTTATCAACTGTGCTCAAAAATATTGTTAAATACGTATTTTATTTTATAGGTTTAGTTATGGTATTGGATATGTTTAATATAAGCACATCTTCTATATTAGCTACAGCAGGTATTGGAGGATTAGCCATAGGATTTGGAGCCCAGTCTTTGGTTAAGGATATAATTACTGGGTTTTTCATATTGTTTGAAGATCAGTTTTCCGTAGGAGATTATGTTAAAATAGGGGAGTATGAAGGTATAGTTGAGGAATTAGGGGTAAGAGTAACCAAGATTAGAGATTTTTCTGGTGAACTTCATATAATCCCTAATAGTAATATTGGTGCGGTAACCAATAAGACAAGAGGAGCTATGAGAGCCCTGGTAAAGGTTAGTGTAGCCTATGAAGAGGATATGGATAAGGTAATAAATATATTAGAACAGGTATGTAATGAAATAAGGGAGAATAATAAAAACATAGTAGATGGGCCAACCATATTGGGAATTAGCAATTTAGGGGAATATGGTATAGATTTTACCATTGTAGCAAAGACCAATCCTATGGATCAGTGGAGTGTAGAAAGGGAGATTAGAAAAAAGATCAAGGAAACTTTTGATAGAGAAAACATAGAAATCCCTTATCCTAAACTGATTATATATAATAACAAATCCTAAGGAGGAATATTATATGTTAAAATATGAAGTTGGAGATATTATAACATTAAAAAAGCCTCATCCCTGTGGAGAAAATAAGTGGGAGATAATGCGTACAGGAGTAGATATCAAACTAAAATGTCTAGGATGTGATAGGCAAATTTGGATTCCTAGGATAGATTTCGAAAGAAGGGTGAGGAAGATATTAGTAGATGATAAATGGATAAGTATAGTTCATTACAAGGGAAAAAATGATTAAATTTCTCCCACTTTTATTTGGCTTAAAAGTGGGAGAAATTGCGTTATTCGCTATATTAGAGCTTGTTTTCATTATACCATGAGTATTATCCTTTAAATTGTTTTTATTTCGTTATTTCGTGAGGATACTAGTATTTAAAAGTTATTTTTGATATAATCTAATAGTAGATATTAATCCACATTTTAGGAGGTGTGCTCTATGATTTTTGACAAAATGGAAACTGGGGAATTTGAACAAATTGTTTTTTGTCACGACAAGACATCAGGTTTAAGAGCTATTATTGCTATTCATGACACAACTTTAGGACCAGCTTTGGGGGGCTGTAGAATTTGGAATTATAATTCAGAAGAAGAGGCTTTAATTGATGCAATGAGATTAGCTAAAGGAATGACTTACAAAAATGCAGCAGCAGGACTAAATATAGGTGGAGGTAAATCAGTAATAATTGCAGATCCAAAGAAGGACAAGACAGAAGCATTGCTTAGAGCATTTGGTAGATATGTTGAAAGCTTAAATGGCAGATACATAACAGCTGCAGACGTGGGAAGTGGTCCAGAGGATTTAGATATTATATATCAAGAAACCGATTATGTAGTAGGTATATCTGAAAGCCATGGTTCCTCAGGAGATCCAAGCCCAGTAACAGCATTTGGCGTTTATAGAGCCATGATGCGAACTGCAAAAGAAGCTTTTGGAGATGACTCATTGGAAGGAAAAACTGTTTCTGTTCAAGGATGTGGAAGTGTAGCATATACTCTATGCAAACATTTGCATGAAGCAGGAGCTAAGTTAATTGTTACTGATATTGACAAAGAAGCAATGGAAAGAGTAGTAAAGGATTTTGGTGCTGAAACAGTAGAACCTGATAAAATATACGAAGTAGAAGCGGATATATTTGCACCATGTGCTTTAGGAGCTATATTAAATGATGAAACAATACCAAAATTAAAAGTTAAAGCTATATGTGGTAGTGCAAACAATCAATTAGAAGATATTGAAAAACATGGTAAGATGTTAAAGGATAGAGGAATCGTTTATGCCCCAGATTTCATAGCGAATGCAGGTGGAGTTATAAATGTAGCAGATGAATTAGAAGGATACAATAGAGAAAGAGCATTAGCTAAAGCATCAACTATATATGATCAAATAGGATTAGTTTTTGATATTGCAAAAGAAGAAAATATTACAACAGCTAAAGCAGCAGATAGAATGGCTGAAGAGAGAATTGCAGCTATGAAAGAAATAAGAAGTAATTTTATAAGAACTGAACATAATATTTTATCTAGAAGATAAATAAGCTATATAAAAAGTAGGTTGGTATACCAACCTACTTTTTATATAGGTAATATTATTTTAATTTCTGTTCCTTCATTTAGTTTACTATTTAAAAATATTTGTCCTTTATGATATTTTACTATGTGTTTTACAATGGATAATCCTAAACCTGAACCCCCTACTTTTTTTGACCGACTTTTATCCACCATATAAAAACGTTCAAAAATTTTATCCTGTTCTTCTTCTGGTATTCCAATTCCTGTATCCTTAACTTGAATTACACAAGAATTGTTAATTTCGCCTATGAATATATCTATTTTACCATTAGGTTTATTATATTTAATAGCATTGTCAACTAGATTATATAATAAGTCTTTGATCATTCTTTTATTAGCTTTGATAGAGATATCTTCAATGGCTAAGTTTAAAGTTAAATTTTTATTTTCAGCTCTTATTTTTAAAGGATATATAACATCATTAGCAATATCTGACATACAAATTAATTCCATAGTAGTATTTTCCATTTCATCTTCGATATGGGATAGATGTATTATAGAATCAATTAAACTTAGTAGTCTAGTACCTTCTTTGTGAATTATGGTAGCAAATTTAATAGTATCTTCTTTGCTAACTGTACCAGTAGCTAGTATTTCAGCAAATCCATTTATTGAGGTTAAAGGAGTCTTTAATTCATGAGATACGTTAGCTGTAAAATTTCTTCTGGCTTTTTCAGCTTCTTTTAATTGTGAGATATAATTCTCAATTTCTGTTTTTTGAATTTGTATAGTTTGTAAAAATGGCTTTAATTCATCATATATTTCTACATATTCTATTTCTTTTCCTGATAGAATATTTTCTATATTTTGAGTTGCAGCTGATATAGGTTTTATAATATTATTAGTTAAAATATGTGCAACTATATATAAAGATATTAGAATAAATACTAAAACTCCTACTGTGACAGGAAGAATTGATAATATTCTAGATGAAAAATCTATATACCCATTAGCTTCTGTACTATATATATCATAAAAAAGAAAAGCTATAATTCCAGATGTTAAAATTGCAGTGATAGTTGCAACCATCGCCAAATTAAAATAAATTTTTTTTTCCATCCTTTATCCTCCTAATTTATAGCCTACGTTTCTAATAGTTTGAATATATTTCCCTGCATCTCCAAGTTTAAGTCTTAATGTGCCAATGTGAACATCAATAGTTCTAGTTTCACCTTCAAAATCAAAACCCCATACTTGATTCATTATTTTATCTCTAGATAAAACTATTTCTTGATTTTGCATTAAATAATATAATAATTCAAATTCCTTATGAGTTAAATTTACTTCTTTACCCTTTACTTTAACTAAACGTTTTTCATAATCAATAGATATTTCTTTAAAGGTTAATTTTGTATCTGGTTTATTTTTGCGACTACGGCGTAAGACAGCTTTTACCCTGGATATTAGTTCCATTATACCAAAAGGTTTTTCAACATAATCATCAGCTCCCATATCTAGTGCTTTAACCTTATCAAATTCACTAGTTTTAGCTGTGAGCATAATAACAGGAATATCACGTGTTTTAAAATTAGAGCGTAAATTTTGAAGAATTGTATAACCATCATCGCCTGGTAACATTATGTCTAATATAATTAAATCAGGATTAGGTAGATCAAATAAATCTTTTCCATTTTCAAACCCTATAGCTTTAAATCCATTATTTTCAAGAGCATAAACTACTAATTCTCTAATACTTTCATCATCTTCTATACAATAGATTAAAGGCATTTAATCAGCTCCTACCATGTATAATGTTCTCCAGTGATTGCAAAATATATCCATTCTGCAATATTTTGAGCATGATCTCCTATTCTTTCTAAATATTTTGCTATCATCAAAAAATCAATTGACTGTTCTTTATAATTAATATCTTGTATGATCAATTCTACTAGCTCATTTTTAATTATATCAAATAATTCATCTACTATGTCATCATATGCAATTACTTTTTTAACAAGTATTATATCTCTATTGACAAAAGAATCTATACTATTTTTAACCATTTTTATTGTAGCTTCAGCCATTTGAGGTATATGAATAAGCTCTTTTAAATATGTTTCTTCTGCAAGTCTAATAGATATCTCTGATATATCTGCAGCTTGGTCACCTATTCTTTCCATATCTGTGATCATTTTCAAAGCAGCAGATATAAATCTTAAATCTTTGGCTACAGGTTGGTGTTGTATCAATAATCTTAAACATCTTTGTTCAATACTTCTTTCCATGTCATCTATTTCTTTATCGTTTTCTATTACTCGTTTTGCCAATTCGATATTTTGTTCATTTAAAGCTGTAATAGCTGCTTTTATAGAGCTTTCTATTAAATTTCCCATCTCTATTAATTCCTTATTAAGCAAATCCAATTCTTTATCAAATCTACTTCTCATAATAATCATCCTCCATTAGTTAACCAAATCTTCCAGTAATATAATCTTCTGTACGTTTATCTTTTGGAACTGAAAAAATATCTATGGTACTTCCAAATTCTATTAATTCGCCGTTTAAAAGAAAGGCTGTTTTATCAGATACTCTTGCAGCTTGCTGCATATTATGAGTTACTATGATTATAGTATAATTTTTCTTTAATTCTTGAATTAAATCTTCAATTTTTGCTGTAGAAATTGGATCTAAAGCAGAAGTAGGTTCATCCATCAATAGTACTTCTGGTTTTACAGCTAGAGCTCTTGCAATACAAATTCTTTGTTGTTGTCCTCCAGAAATTCTAAGAGCATTTTTATTGAGATCATCTTTTACTTCATCCCAAATTGCAGCAGATTTTAAACTTTTTTCAACAATTTCATCCAACTTAGATTTGTTTTTTATACCATGAGTTCTTGGACCATAAGCAACATTATCATATATGCTCATTGGAAACGGATTAGGTTTTTGAAAAACCATTCCAACCCTTTTTCTTAATAAAGTTACATCAAAATTTTCAGCATATATATCCTCATCATCAAGTAGTATTTTCCCATAAATTTTGCAACCTTCAATTAAATCATTCATACGATTTAAACTCTTTAATAAAGTAGATTTTCCACAACCAGAAGGCCCTATGAGAGCAGTTATTTCATTTTCAGGTATATTTATATTTATATTTTTCAAAGCATGAAAATCACCATAATATAAATTCATGTTTTTTATGCTAAACTTATTCATTTTGATTCTCCTTTGCTAATTTATTACTTAATAAAGTAGATATATTATTTATAATTAATACTATTATCAATAATACAACTCCCGTTGCATAGGATTCTTTTACATGAAAACCTTCTGTAGATAAAACATACATATGAAGTGCTAATGTTCGCCCTGAAGAAAATAAATTTTTTGGAATTTTAGGTACAGTTCCTAAAGTGAATATTAGTGCTGCAGTTTCTCCAACTATTCGACCTATGGAAAGTATAATACCAGATAGTATTCCAGGAATTGCTACAGGCAAAACAACTCTAAAAATAGTACGAAGTTTTCCAGCTCCTAAAGCAAAACTTGCTTCTCTAATAGAATTATCCACAGAAAGTAGAGCTTCTTCTGTAGTTCTAATAATCAAAGGAAGTACCATAATTACAGATGTTAAAGTACCTGCTAATAAGGAAAATTTGAAATTTAATTTTATAACAAAAAATAGCATACCAAATAATCCATAGATTATTGAGGGTATACCAGATAAAGTTTCAGTTGCAATTCCAATAATTTCTACAAATATATTGCCTTTTTTAGCATACTCTACTAAATAAAAACTTGTAAATATACCTATAGGAGTTGCAATTATTAAAGTTAAAAATACAAGCATTATTGTAGTTATCATTGCAGGAAAAAGAGATACATTATCTGTAGTATATTTTATTTTAAACAGGGATAAATTTAAATTTGGTATTCCCTTTATTAATATATATCCAATTAAGAAAAACAATGTTCCAAAAGTTATAAAAGCAGATATTTTTACTATGATTTTAATGGTTTTACTCACTTTTAGCCCTGGTTTCTAAAATCATATTAAATAGTATCAATATGATTTTTCACTTAATAATAAGTGGTAGCGTCACAGGATTCAGCTACTAGGGTATAGTCTCTTAACTATAAATCTCATAAAGC
>Ga0208938_1000968_pt1 | contig 18003 bp, 15 predicted proteins | sample AD_UKC125_MetaG_FD_184434 | JGI IMG/M metagenome (GOLD analysis project Ga0208938, IMG submission 184434) | Active sludge microbial communities of municipal wastewater-treating anaerobic digesters from USA - AD_UKC125_MetaG (SPAdes) (version 2) | ecosystem: Engineered > Bioreactor > Anaerobic >...
GAGGGTTTCCAGGTCGGAGTCCACGAGAACCTCCATGGTTCGAAGTTGGGTCGCAACTCCGATCGTGGAGACCCTCGCCCAGCATTAACAGCGGCCACGCCGAGGCCCCTTGGACTTAGTCATCTAGCTACAAGACGGACCCGAGCGCGACCCTTGGTCGGAGCGAGGGACGGCTCAATCCTGATCGCCATGAGAGCCGACGGCCGATGCGTGGCGGCCACCCGTCATGGTTGGGCCAGGGTGAGCATCAGGTGCCCGGCTGGTCGCGCGGGCAAGGAGGTATCCGCCGCCCAGGGTGACGAACCCTGACCCCAGCCACGTCACCAAGGCTCCCATCTCTGCAGACATACTGCCCCTCCCTGTGGACGGGGTCTTCCCCGGCCTCGTCCTGGCATGATGTTAGCGGAGGGGGTGGAGGACGGTTGCCGAATCGACGTTATCGACGGAATTCGTTGTCCGGGGGGACACCTGCTGTCCGATTGACAGTCGTCGTGGTTGGGCACTCCGCCGTGCTGAGCGGTGCCGAGCTGGCACTGGCGAGGCTGCTCGAGGCGATCCCTCCGGCGGATGTGGACATTCGTGTCATTCTCTTTGAAGATGGCCCCCTCGTCGACCGGCTCCGGGCCGCTGGGCATGCTGTCGAGGTTGCCCCCATGCGAAGTCGGGCACGCACCGCGGGCCGCGGCTCGGCCAAGTCTGGGGGGGCGGCGGCCCGCTGGGCGATCGATGTCCTCCCGTTCGTCGCTCGGCTGCACGGACGGGTGCGTACCATCGGTCCCGATGTTCTGGTCTCGACGACCCTCAAGTCTCATCTCGTCTGCGCGGCGCTGCCATCGCGCGTTCCCCGCGTCTGGCATCTGCACGACCGGATTGCGGACGACTACCTGCCAGCTGGGTTGGTGCGGGTGCTTCGAGGTGTGGCGCGACAGCGTCGCACGCTGGTCCTGGCCAACTCACGGGCAACCGCTCGCACCGTTCCTGGCGCGCGGGTCCGAATCGTTCACCCCGGGTTGACCGCTCCGCAGGTCTTGGCACAGCCCGCGTTGCGCGTCACCCCAACGACGCCACACGTCGGCATGATCGGGCGGATCGCGCCGACGAAGGGGCAACTCGAGTTCGTGCGCGCTGCCCAGATCGTGCGGCGCCATCGCCCTGACGCGCGCTTCGAGATCGTCGGCTCGGCCCTCTTCGGCGAGTCGGACTACGCGAGGACAATCGAAAAGGAGGTCCAGGACCTTGGGCTGGGGCCCTACCTCACTATCCGTGGTCACGTCGCGGATCCGACGGTCAGCCTGGACCAGCTCTCGGTGCTCGTCCATGCCTCGCCTACCCCGGAGCCCTTTGGCCAGGTCGTCGTTGAGGCGTTGGCTCGGTGTGTCCCTGTCGTTGCCACGGACGCCGGCGGCATACCCGAAATCCTCACACCCTCGGCGGGAGCCTCCTTCGGGCGCCTCGTGCCGCCGGGGGATGTCGCCGCCCTGGCCGACGCGATCCTCGCGACGCTCGCCGACCCGGATCTGCCGGCTCAGGCCGACCGGGGATGGCGACATGTGACGACAAACCTCAGCATCACCTCGACGGCGAGCGCCACCATGGCCGCCTGGCGGGAGGCTGCTCGCGGTACAGCACTTCGTAGGCGCTAGCCACATTCGGCCACGAATACCGTTGTACAGCAACCAGACCTGCAACTGAGAGTCGTGAGGCCAGCCCGGGATCAGTGAGGACGCGGACGATGGCGGCGGCCAGCGCGGGCCCGTCCGTCGGGTCGACCAACAGCCCGTCAACACCGTCGCGGACGAGGTCGGCCGGCCCGTCGTAGTTGGGGGCGATGAGCGCCGTGCCCGAGCGCCACGCTTCGAGGAGCACGATCCCGAAGGCCTCGCGGCGGCTGGGGACGACGACGACGTCGGCGGCAGCCATCTCGGCAGCGACCTGCTCAGGGGCGAGGGAGCCCAGCAGCGTCACCGCGCCGCCCTGCCCGAGGCGCTCCACCTGCGCGACCAGGGCAGCCTGCTCGGACCCCGAGCCGCCCAGTCGCAGCCGCGCGCCCGGCAGGTGATCGCGGACCAGTGGGAGGGCATCGATGAGGAGGTCGAAACCCTTGACCCGCTCGAGCCGACCCACCGCCGCGATCACCGGGGTTGAGGTGGGTCGTTCGGCGCCGAGCGGGGAAAGAGGAGGTGCCTCCGGAACGCCGTTGGGCACCACCGAGCCGCCCACCAACCCGAAGCGCTCGCGCAGGTCGGCCAGCACCACCTCGGACACCCCCGTCACCGCCGCGGCCCTGCGGAGTGCCACCCGCAGGCCCCGCCGGAGCAGCATCGCGTCGGCGAACGCCGCGGGGTCCATGAACGTCTCGCCGTGACCGGAGACGACCAGTGGCGTCCGGGTCGTCCGGGCGAGGGCCGCGGCATACACCCCGTTGGGGCCGAAGCAGTGGACATGCAGGAGGTCGGGGTGGTCCGTGTGGAGGGCATGCCGCCATGCACGCCACGCGGACGGTGCAGCCCGCGCGAATCGCGCCGCTCCCCGTGGACTCATGGTGGGCAGGGGGGTCGGTAAGTAGCGCACAAGCACCCCGTCGACGGTCTGGACACCGAGGTGCTCGCCTCGATCGACCGTCCAGACGACGACGTCGTGGCCCTGGGCGCGCAGCGCGAGCGCCACCTGGCGCACGTGCTCCTCGACCCCGCCGACGTGCGGATGGAACGAGGACGTGACGAGAGCGACCCGGTGCCGACCGTCTGTCATCCGCGTCCTCTCCTGGCCACTGGCCCGTCCACCCCGCGCGGGCGGCGTCTTGTTGGCATCATGGCACTGTGCCGCTCCTCGTCCTTGTCACCGCAGCCGCAGCGGCGCCGATGGGGGCCCAGGTCTATGAGGAGCAACTCGCGGCCCGCGCGCAGAGCGCGTTGACCGCAATCGACCCCCAATGGCAGGTGCAACGACGAATCATCCGCTCGATGCGCTCACCCTTGCCGGGGACCGGACGGCTGCCGATGGGGTGGTTGGCCGGGGCAGGGGAGCGCGGTCGGGCTGCCGTCGGTCGACTCGCCTACCCACGCCACGCCGTGGTCCACCGAACCAGCCTCGAACTGCCCCCGGCTCCGCTCGAGGTCGTCACGCTGCACGATGTCGTCGCCTGGCGGTTCGCCGACGAGTCGGCTCCGGTCCGGTCGGCTGCGGCCGAGTTGCGGCGAGCGGCCGCCGTGATTTGCGTGTCGGAGTTCTCGGCCGGGGAGGCACATGACCTGTTGGGAGTCCGCAACCCGGTCGTCGTGCCCAACGGGGTCGACCCGGCGTTCCTCGACGCCGTCGCGGCACCGACCGAGGTGCTCGCCGGTCTGGGGCTGACCGGCCCGTTCGTGTTGCACGCCGGGGGCGCCGCCACCCGCAAGAACCTCGACGCGCTCGCCCAGGCCTGGCCGCTCGTTCGCCGGGAGTATCCCGACCTCACGCTTGCCCTCGCCGGCCCCCCGCACCCGCGCCGCGACGCCCTTTTCTCCGGTATGCCGGGTGCTCGCCTCCTCGGCCGGCTTCCCGACCCGCTCGTTCCCGGCCTGGTGGCGGCGGCGAGCGCGATCGTCGTGCCGTCTACGTACGAGGGATTCGGGCTGCCGGCGTTGGAGGGGATGGCGGCCGGGGTTCCGGTCGTCGCCGCCCGGTGCGCGGCCCTGCCTGAGGTCGTCGGGGACGGCGGCCTGCTCGTGGACCCGGAGCCGGTCGCCCTCGCGCAGGGCCTGCTCGACGTGCTCGCGGGTGGCCCCGACGTCGCCGACCTCGTCCGTCGGGGCCGCGAGCGCGCGGGCGGGTTCACCTGGGAACGCAGCGCCGCGGGGCATGCCGTGGTGTGGGCCGCGCTTGGCTGAGGACGGGTTCGTCCAGCAGGGCGGTTCGGCCCCCCCGGTCCGTGCGATGTCAGCCGATCACCCTCGAAGGCCACGGACACCCGCCTAGAGTGGGCCAATGTCCGACAACCCTCAGCCGGGAGAGGCCCACGGCGAACGACGTCGCAACAGGCGCCTGCTCGTCGTCGTCCTCCTCATGCTTGCCGTCCCAGTTGTCGCCGTGGGCGGGTATTTGGGTTGGCTTAACCACCTCGTCACGTCGAATATCAAGTTTGCCGATCTCATGCCTACCGGAGGGCCGCTCGTGCCCGTCGACGGCGGGGCTTTCGATCCGTCTGAGCCTGGGGAGGGCGGCATCCCCACCGCTGCGGTACCCGCCGAGAGCGCTGGCGACAACTACCTACTCATCGGGTCGGACGCGCGTTCGGGTTTGGGAGGTGCGCGGTCCGATGTCATCATCTTCGTGCATGTACCCATCGATAAGCACAATGTTAGCCTGATTCACTTTCCTCGAGATATGTACGTGTTTATACCGGGACGCGGGCGGAACAAGATCAATGCCGCATTTGCCTTTGGTGGCGCTCCGTTGTTGGTCGACACGGTTCAGGGAATGCTCGGGGTGAAGATCGATCACGTCGCGATGATCGGCTTCGAGGGTTTCAAACGCATGACTGACGCGGTCGGCGGCTTGGACGTATACGTCGAAGAGGGAGGCAAGATCGACGGCCATGTATTTACCCAAGGGATGATGCATCTCGACGGTGAGATGGCCTTGGCGTTCGTTCGAGAACGCTACGACCTCAGTCAGGGAGACATCAGTCGTGGTCGGCGACAGCAGGCCTTCCTGAAGGCCCTCATGCTCGAAGCAGTCAGCGTCGAAACCCTCGCCAATCCGGCAAAGCTCGCCACATTCATTGACTCTGCAACGAGCAACGTCATCGTCGACAGAGGATTCGACGTAGGTCAGATGCGTGGTGAGCTTCTTTCCTTGAACGGATTGCGTCCGGGCGACATCCGCTTCCTCACGGCTCCGCTGTCCGGCTTCGGGCGATCGCCTTACGGGGCGTCGATCGACCTGGTCGACTGGGTGAAATTGACGCAATTGGGCACAGCCATCCGTGAAGATCGGCTCGACTCCTACTCCTGAGCCCAGGGCGAAAAGGGATCAGGGAGCCCGATGTCAGGGGGTGGACCACGTCTTTCCACCGTCGTCGGACGTGTAGGTGTCGCCATCGACGATCAACCATCCTGCGTTCCCCTCGACGCTCAGGGCGACGTGAGTGAGCAGTCCGTCGTTGCTGCGGCCACCGAGGTCGACGCAGCCGAGTTTGGTCGTCGCGCCGGCGGCGATCGAGGCGACCTGCACTCCCGAGCAGCCGTCTGCCACGTAGGCGACGAGCGCGGCGAGCTTCGAGGCCTCCACCCGCGCATCGACGGCGAGAGCGCTCAGACCGCGGCTGACCTCAACCCAGTTGCCTCCACCGTCCGCGGTCTCGACAACTTTGCCGCTCTCACACAGCACTGCAGCCGAGGTCGCCGACAAGGCCGAGACGCTCAGCGCCTTCCCGTTCCCGCAGGGTGTGCCGGCGCGGCCGTTCGAATTGACCACTGCGGTGGGTGTGGCCAGGGATCGGTACCACAAGGCAAGGGCCCCTCCCGACGCCCAGGTCTGCCCCGTGTCGGTCGAGCGCAGTGCCGTTTCGCGGCAGCCCGCACCCTCGGTCCCGACGACAACCACCTTGGCGGCATCGGTGACCTGCACCCGCGAGATCGCTCCGAAGGGGATGGGGACGTCCTCCCAAGTGCGGCCGCCGTTGTCGGTGTGGGCCAAGGAGGCGCCGCCCCCGGGGCAGGCGCCCTGCACGAAGCGCCAGGCCCGCGCCGAGTCGATCGGCACGACGCCGACCATGCTGCCCGAGCCGCTGAACCCGGTGGCCGCCGGCGTCGATGAGGTGGCCGCCGGGGTGGAGGTGCCGCCAGCCGAGCCGGGGACGGTGCCCGTGACAGTCGCCGCGGCGCCGGTGACCGGTGCCGTCGCAGGCTGGCGGAACGGGCTACGGAAGGCAGCGCTCACCAGGGCAACGTCGACCGCGAGCAGGGCCACCAAACCCCACGTTGCAAGTCGCGTTCGCGAAGCCATCGGCACCCCGGGAGAGACGAGAAGACACGGAGCACAGTCGAAGTCTGGACTGTGCTGTCGTCATGCTAGGTCAGCGGGGCCGATCCGGTCGGCGGTTCCCGCGGCTTGGGCGACTTCGACCAAATTCACCTGGCCGTAGAGTTGTGAGGCTATGACCTCGACCGCACCCTCCGCCGGCACGCTGGCGCACCTGCCCACTGACTGGGCTGCCCGGCATACCGACTGGGGGCTGGGCGCACACGTCGGCGACCAGACCGCCCTGCTGGACCTCGCCTGCGTCCCGGGCGCCCGCCCACTCGTCCTGGCCGTCCTGGCCGGAGCGCTTCCCGTCGGTGCCCAGGTGCTCGCCGTCACCGCGACGACCCGGGAGGCCGACGATCTCGCGGCCGCGCTCGCGGCGTTCCTCGACCCGGCGCTCGTCGAGGTTTTCCCCAGTTGGGAGACCCTTCCGCACGAGCGGCTCTCGCCCCGTAACGACACGGTCGGTCGTCGCCTGGCCGTCCTGCGTCGCCTCGCCCACGCCGACGCGCACGCCCCCGGCGCGGCCGGGCCCTTGAAGATCGTCGTGGCCCCCGTGCGGGCGGTCCTGCAACCCATCGCCCGCGGGCTCGGCGACCTCACGCCCGTTGCGCTCGCCGCCGGCGACGAGCGCCCGTTGGAGCGGGTGGTCGAAGACCTCGTCGCGGCGGCCTACAGCCGGACCGACCTGGTCGAGCGGCGCGGCGAGTTCGCGGTCCGCGGCGGCATCCTCGACGTCTTCCCGCCGACCGAGGAACATCCCCTGCGCGTCGAGTTCTGGGGAGACACGGTCGAGGAGATCCGGTGGTTCCGGGTCGCCGACCAGCGCAGCCTCGAGGTGGCCGAGGGTGGCCTCTGGGCCCCGCCCTGCCGGGAAGTGCTGCTCACCGACGACGTTCGCGAGCGCGCCCGCGACCTAGCCACCCGCCTGCCGGGCGTCGCCGATCTGCTCGAGAAGGTCGCCGAAGGCATCGCCGTCGAGGGCATGGAGTCGCTGCAACCGGTCCTCGTCGAGGCCATGCAGACCCTCCCCGACACGCTCGGCGCCGGCTCGCTCATCGTCCTGGCCGACCCCGAACGCATCCGCACCCGCGCCCATGACCTCGTGGCCACGAGCGAAGAGTTCCTCGAAGCCAGTTGGTCTAACGCCGCGGCCGGGAACGCCGTCCCGATCGACCTGCGGGGGGTGCTCGACGAGGGCTCCTACCGCACGCTCGCGGGACTGCGCCAGGACGCCATCACCAGTGGTATGCCGTGGTGGTCCCTCACCGCCTTCGCCTCTGATGCCGAGCTGACCGACTTCCTCGACGACGACACCTCCGAGCAGCGCCTCGACCTCGGGTTGCGTGAGCCGGACGCCTATCGCGGCGACACCGAGGCTGCGGTGGCCGACCTCGGTCGATGGATCCACGACGGCTGGACCGTCCTCACGGTCACCGAAGGTCCGGGTCTGGCCCGGCGGGTGCACGAGGTGCTGGCCGAGCGCGGCATACCGTCGCGGCTTGTCGGGCACGAGGCGGAGTCGGCGCCAGGGGTCGTGACGGTGACGACGGGCGCCCTGGGGCGCGGATTCGTCGACGAGACAGGCCAGTTCGCGCTGCTCACCGAGACCGACCTCACCGGGTCGGCGGGGTCGGCGACGACCACCAAGGACATGCGTCGGATGCCGTCCCGGCGGCGTGCGCAGGTCGACCCGCTCTCACTGCGGCCCGGCGACTACGTCGTCCACGAGCAGCACGGGGTGGGTCGGTTCGTCGAGATGACCGCTCGCACCGTCGGCGGCGCCACCCGTGAATACCTCGTCCTGGAGTATGCCGCGAGCAAGCGGGGGCAGCCCGGCGACCGCCTCTACGTGCCCACCGACCAACTCGACCAGGTGACGAAGTACGTCGGCGGCGAGGCCCCGACGCTGCACCGACTCGGTGGCTCGGACTGGGCCCAGACCAAGGCCCGGGCCCGCCGCCACGTCAAGGAGATCGCGGCCGATCTCATCCGGCTCTACTCCGTGCGGATGTCGACGGTCGGGCATGCCTTCGCCCCGGACACGCCCTGGCAGCGCGAGCTCGAGGATGCCTTCGCCTACGTCGAAACCCCCGATCAGATCTCCAGCATCGACGAGGTCAAGGCCGACATGGAGCGCGAGGTCCCCATGGACCGGCTCATCTGTGGCGACGTCGGTTACGGCAAGACCGAGATCGCCGTCCGCGCTGCCTTCAAGGCCGTGCAGGACGGCAAGCAGGTCGCCATCCTCGTGCCGACCACGCTGCTGGTCCAACAGCACCTGCAGACCTTCACCGAGCGGTATGCGCAGTTCCCCGTGACGGTCAAGGCGCTCAGCCGCTTCCAGTCGACGACCGAGGCCGGGCGGGTCGTCGACGGGCTGGCCGACGGGTCGGTCGACGTCGTCATCGGCACCCACCGGTTGCTCACCGACAAGATCCGCTTCAAGGACCTCGGCCTGGTCGTCGTCGATGAGGAGCAGCGCTTCGGCGTGGAGCACAAGGAGAAGCTCAAGACCTTCCGGACGGCCGTCGACGTGCTGGCGATGTCAGCCACCCCCATCCCGCGCACCCTCGAGATGGCCGTGACCGGCATACGCGAAATGTCAACTCTCGCAACGCCTCCCGAGGAGCGGCACCCGGTCCTCACCTTCGTCGGCTCCTACGACGAGAAGCAGATCACCGCGGCGCTGCGCCGCGAGCTCCTGCGCGAGGGCCAGGTGTTCTACGTCCACAACAAGGTGCAGTCGATCGAGAAGGCCGCCGCCCGGCTGCGCGAGCTCGTCCCCGAGGCGCGCATCGCCACGGCCCACGGCAAGATGACCGAGGGCCGGTTGGAGCAGGTTGTCCTCGACTTCTGGGAGAAGCGGTTCGACGTGCTCGTGTGCACGACGATCGTCGAGACCGGCCTGGACATCTCCAACGCCAACACCCTCATCGTCGAGCGCGCCGACCTGCTCGGCCTGAGCCAGTTGCACCAGTTGCGCGGGCGGGTCGGTCGCGGCCGGGAGCGCGCCTACGCCTACTTCCTCTTCCCGCCTGAGAAGCCGCTCACTGAGACCGCTCACGACCGGCTTGCGACGATCGCCAGCCACACTGACCTGGGCTCAGGCATGCAGGTGGCGATGAAGGACCTCGAGATCCGCGGCGCGGGCAACCTCCTCGGCGGCGAGCAGTCGGGGCACATCGAGGGCGTCGGCTTCGACCTCTACGTTCGCCTCGTCGGTGAGGCGGTCGCGGCATACAAGGGGGAGGCACAGGCCCCACCCGCCGAGGTGAAGATCGAGTTGCCCGTCGACGCGCACCTCCCGCACGACTACGTCCCCGGCGAGCGGTTGCGCCTGGAGGCCTACCAGAAGCTCGCGTCCGTGCAGGACGAGGCGGGCGTCGCCGCGATCGAGGAGGAGTTGCGCGACCGCTACGGTATGCCGCCCGAGCCGGTCACCAACCTCATCGAGGTGGCGCGGCTGCGTACCGTCGCCCGCCTGGCCGGGCTGTCGGACATCTCGGCGCAGGGGGCCTTCGTGCGGTTCGGACCGGTGCCGGCCGAAGCCATGCCCGACAGTCGCCGGCTGCGCCTACAGCGGCTCTATCCGGGGTCGATCGTCAAGGACCAACTCGGCCATCTGCTCATCCCTCGCCCGATGACCGCCCGCGTCGGGGGCAAGCCGGTGCGCGACACTGCGGTGCTGCGCTGGGCCGCCGACGTGATCCGTGCGGTCTTGGTGGACAATGTCGGGGACGCCGCACGCGTCGCCACGAACGGAAAGGACCTGCGCCCATGAGCCCGCGGACCCCGCGTCGCCTCGGAACGCTCCCGGCAGCCCTCATCGGACTGCTCGTCGCCACCCTGATCGCCGGGTGCGGTGCCGCCGGACGCCCGGGCACGGCTCTCGTCGTCGACGGCCAGAGCTACACGCCGAGCCAGATCGTCGAGACGACCGCGCAGATCAACGAGGCGCTCAAGGCCGGCGGCGAGGCCGCCACCGAGGCGCAGATCGTCAACCTCCTCATGATCTCGCCGTTCGTCCTCGCCGAGGCGACGAGCCGCGGTCTCTGGGGGCCGGACAACCAGTACAACTCCTTCATGACTGCGATCCACAACCCGACCCCCGTGACGGTCGCCGTGGTGCAGGCCAGCGCGGCCTACGCCTCGCTCGACGAGGAGGGCAAGGCCGCCCTCCTCAAGGACATCAAGGCCGCCTCTATCGCGGTCGACCCGCGCTACGGATCGGTGGACTACTCGACCGGCTTCCTGGGGATGCCCACGCCCGACTGGATCGTCCGGACCACCACCGCCCCCGAGAAGTGACCGACCGCGGGTGACGGGCGGCCCAGGCCCGAGCGTTCCATCCGGCGCGGCGCTGCTGGACCTGGTCGCGGTCATGGACCGGTTGCGCTCGCCCGGCGGCTGCCCGTGGGACGCCGAGCAGACCCACGCCTCGCTCGTGCCCTACCTCGTCGAGGAGACCTACGAGGCGGTCGAGGCGATCGAGTCGGGTGAACGCGACCACATGGCCGAGGAACTCGGCGACGTCCTGCTGCAGGTCGTCTTCCACGCGCGCGTTGCGCAGGAGGACGAGGTCGCCCCGTTCGACATCGACGATGTCGCCGCCGGGATCGCCGCCAAGTTGCGCCGCCGCCACCCGCACGTCTTCGGGGACGTCGTCGCTGACACCCCCGAGGCGGTCGCCGCCAACTGGTCGGTGATCAAGGCGGCCGAGAAGGCTGCCAAGGGGTCCGGCGCCGCGCCGCCAGGCCCGCTGCACGGCATACCGGCGGGTATGCCGCCCCTCGCCAAGGCCGCGGCCATGGTGACCCGCCTTGACCGCGCCGGACGCGGTGACCTCGTGGATGCGGCGGCCGCCGGGTCCGACCCGGGCTCCCGACTGCTGGCCGTGGTGGCCGACGTGGTGCGCCGACGTGATGATCCTGACGCTGTCCTTCGGGCCACGCTGAGGTCCCTGAGCGACGCTGCGGGATAGGGTGGGCGCGACGGCTGGGTGCGGCTGCGCAGTGCCGCGCGCCATCAACACCGGGCCGACCTTTATCCCCATCCCAACACGTTCGGAGGCACCGAAGTGGCCAGCATCGAAGCAGTAGGCGCTCGCGAGATCCTCGACTCGCGCGGCAACCCCACGGTCGAGGTCGAGGTGCTCCTCGACGACGGAACCGTGGCCCGCGCCGCCGTCCCGTCGGGTGCGTCGACTGGTGCGTTCGAGGCCTACGAGAAGCGTGACGGCGACAAGGGCCGTTACCTCGGCAAGGGCGTCGAGAAGGCCGTCGACGCGGTCCTCGACGAGATCAACCCCAAGATCATGGGCTTCGACGCCAGCGAGCAGCGGCTCATCGACGCCGAGATGCTCGCCATGGACGGCTCCAAGAACAAAGAGAACCTCGGCGCCAACGCCATCCTCGGCGTCTCGCTCGCGGTCGCCCGTGCGGCAGCCGACTCGGCTAACCTCCCGTTGTTCCGCTACGTCGGTGGCCCCAACGCGCACGTCCTGCCCGTCCCGATGATGAACATCCTCAACGGTGGCTCGCACGCCGACACCAACGTGGACATCCAGGAGTTCATGATCGCTCCGATCGGTGCGCCAACCTTCAAGGAGGCCCTGCGCTGGGGCGCCGAGGTCTACCACACCCTCAAGAAGGTCCTGCACGACCGTGGCCTGTCCACCGGCCTGGGTGACGAGGGTGGCTTCGCCCCGAACCTCGAGAGCAACCGCGCTGCTCTCGACGTCATCGTCGAGGCAATCGAGAAGGCCGGCTACGTTCCGGGCAAGGACATCGCGCTGGCCCTCGACGTGGCGGCCACCGAGTTCTACAAGGACGGCGCCTACCAGTTCGAGGGTGCCGCCAAGACGTCCGCCGAGATGACCGCCTACTACGGCGAGCTCGTCGCGGCCTACCCGCTGGTGTCGATCGAAGACCCGATGAGCGAAGAGGACTGGGACGGCTGGAAGGCCATCACCGTCGCCCTCGGCGACAAGGTCCAGATCGTCGGCGACGACCTGTTCGTCACCAACCCCGAGCGGCTGCAGCGCGGCATCGACACCCAGACGGCCAACGCCCTGCTCGTCAAGGTCAACCAGATCGGCTCGCTCACCGAGACGCTCGACGCGGTCGACCTGGCCCACCGCAACGGCTACCGCTGCATGATGAGCCACCGCTCCGGCGAGACCGAGGACACGACGATCGCCGACCTCGCCGTCGCGACCAACTGCGGTCAGATCAAGACCGGCGCCCCGGCCCGGTCCGAGCGCGTGGCGAAGTACAACCAGCTCCTGCGCATCGAGGAGGAGCTGGACGACGCCGCGGTGTATGCCGGTGCCGGCGCCTTCCCGCGTTTCGCTGCCAAGGGCTGAGCCGTTGAGGGGTCAGACTGGGGGGATGGGGACCTCCGGGGCATGACCACACCAGCTCGACGCACGCGCGTGCGCCCCGGGACGACGGCCACCACCGGCCGTCGCCCCGGGGCCAGCCGCCCTGCCCCCGCACCCCGGACCCGTGAGGCGACCCCCGACGACGATCGTCGTGGCCCGGCCTGGTTGCGCTGGGTCATCCTCGGCGCCATCGCCGTCGTCCTGCTCGTCACCCTCGTGCCGACCGCCCGATCCCTGGCCCGTCAGCGGGCCGAGATCGATGCCCTGGCGACCCAGGTCGCCCAGCAGCAGAGCCAGGTGGCCTCGCTGCAGGCCGAGCAGGAGCGGTGGACCGACCCCGCCTACGTCGAGCAGCAGGCCCGTGACCGGCTGAAGTTCGTCAAGGTCGGTGACCGCTCCTACACGGTCATCGACCCGCAGGAGGCCGCCCGGCCTCCCGTCTCCGGCGCTTCGGTCGCCGCGCCCCAGGCCAACGGCGACGCCCCCTGGTATGGCCAGATCTGGCAGTCCGTGCAACTGGCCGACCGTCCGACCGCCGGCATGCTTCCGGTCACCGAGCCGCCGACCGCCCCGTGACGCCGCCGACAGATCCGACAGATCCCGAAGACCTCGCCGCGATCGCCGCGCAGTTGGGCCGGGAGCCTCGGGGAGTGCTCGGTATCGCCCACCGCTGCCCGTGCGGTCGTCCCGACGTCGTCCGCACCGCCCCGCGTCTGCCCGACGGCACGCCGTTCCCGACGACCTACTACGCCACGTGTCCCCGGCTGACCGCCGCGATCAGCACCCTGGAGACCCAAGGTCTGATGCGCGACATGCAGGCCCGGTTGGCCGACGACGAGGACCTGGCGGCCGCCTACGCGCGGGCGCACACGGCATACCTCGCCGATCGGGCCACCCTCGCGTCCGGCGGCGACGTCCCCGAGATCGCGGGCGTCTCCGCCGGCGGGATGCCCGACCGGGTTAAGTGCCTGCATGTCCTCGTCGCACACTCGCTGGCTGCCGGCCCCGGGATCAACCCGTTCGGCGACGAGGCCCTAGCGTTGCTTGCCCCCTGGTGGGACGCCGGGCCGTGCGTGGGAGCCGCCGAGGAGTGACCCGGCGGAGTCCGGGGGTGCCGTGTTGGGGGAGCGATGGGATAATCGCCGCATGGTCCCCGCCACCGCGCCTCGCGCCACTTCCGCCGCCGGGGAGGTCCGAGTCGGGGCCATCGACTGCGGGACCAATTCGCTGCGACTGCTTATCGCCGACATCGATCCGCAGACCGGGAAGATGCTTGAGCTGGTGCGGCGGATGGAGATCGTCCGGCTGGGCTGCGGGGTCGACAAGACGGGGGTGCTCGCCCCTGAAGCGCTGGCGCGCACGCTGGCGATGACCCGCGACTACGCGACCCAATGCCGTGAGTATGCCGTCCACCGCATCCGGTTCGTCGCCACCTCCGCCTCCCGCGACGCGCGCAACGCCGACGAGTTCGTCGCCGGGGTCCGTGCAGCGTTCGGGGACCTCGACGTCGCACCCGAGGTCGTCAGCGGCCAAGAGGAGGCTCGGCTGTCCTTCCTCGGGGCCACCGGTGACCTCATCGCCGCGCAGATGGAGGGGCCCTATCTCGTCGTCGACATCGGTGGCGGCTCCACGGAGTTCGTCCGGGGCACCCACACGGTGGAGGCCGCTCGCTCGGTCGACATCGGTTGCGTGCGGCTCACCGAGCGCCACCTGCGCAGCGACCCGCCGACCCCCGACGAGATCGCCGCGGCGATCGTCGACATCGACCGGGCCATCGACCTGGCCATCGAGACGGTCAGCTTGCGTGAGGTGCGCACCCTCGTCGGGTTGGCCGGCAGCGTAACGACCGTGGCGGCCCAGCACCTCGACCTGCGGGACTACGACCCGGGAGCGATCCACCTGTCGGTCGCCACGCCCCCGCAGATCCAGGCGGCGTGCGAGCAACTCATGGGGATGACCCGGGCAGAGCGCGCGGCCAAGGGCTTCATGCACCCCGGCCGGGTCGATGTCATCGGTGCGGGGGCCCTGGTCTGGTCGCGGGTCATCGCCCGCGTCATGCGCCAGACTGGTCTCGGCCAGGCCCTGCCCGTCGCTACCTCCGAGCACGACATCCTCGACGGCATCGCCCTGTCGCTCGTCGGCCGCTGAGTCCCGCGCCGTGCCTCAGGCGTTGCCGCATCCGGTCACGGGAGACCTCGCGGGCTCGCCTGCACCCCCTGGCTCTGGGTGGCCTGGGGACCCGGCGACGCGGCATACCCCTCGGGCTCGTGACGCCGAGCAGGTGGTGAGCCTCGCGCGGTCGGCCTTCGACCTCGCCACCCTCGACGCGCGGATCTCGGTATGCCGTGCCTGCCCGCGCCTGGTCCAGTGGCGTGAGCAGGTGGCGGGGGACAAGCGGGCGGCGTTCGCCGATCAGCCCTACTGGGGGCGACCGGCGCCGGGCTTCGGCGACGAGGCGGCGCAGATGCTTGTCGTCGGGCTGGCGCCCGCCGCGCACGGTGCCAACCGCACCGGCCGGGTCTTCACCGGCGACCGCAGCGGCGACTGGCTCTTCGCCGCGCTGCACCGGGCCGGCTATGCGAGTCAGCCGACGAGTGTGCATGCGGGCGACGGGCTGACGCTGTGGGGCCTGCGCATCATCGCGGCCGTCCGGTGCGCGCCGCCGGGAAACCAGCCGACGGGGTCCGAGCGGGCGACGTGCGCGCCGTGGTTGGACCGCGACCTCGCGCTCGCTGCGCCGACCGTTCGCTCGATCCTGGCGCTGGGCGGTCTGGCCTGGGACGCGTCGCTGGGCGCGGCCCGCCGGCTCGGCTGGCAGGTCCCGACCCCTAAGCCGACGTTTGGGCACGGCGCGATGGCGCAGTTGCGCGAGCCGGGCGGACGCGTCGTGCGGTTGGTCGGCAGCTATCACGTGAGCCAGCAGAACACCTTCACCGGGCGGCTCACCGAGTCGATGCTGGACTCGGCGCTGGCGCTCCTCGCGTGGCCCGATACCGTAGCCGAGTGAGCACAACCCCCACTCCCGTCCTGGCGGTGACCGTCCTCGGAGACGACCGGCCCGGCATCGTCGCCGACGTCACCGCCGCCGTCGCCGGGTTGGGCGGAAACCTCGAAGACTCCACGATGACGTTGCTGCGCGGGCATTTCGCGATGGTCGTGTTGGTGCGCACCCCGGCCTCGGTGCCCGCGGTCGAGGCCGCGCTGGCGGGGATCGCCGCCGGCGGCTCGCTCACCGTCGACGTCCGCGAGTTGCGGGAGTCGGGTATGCCGCCCGCTCCCGGCCGCGCCTGGACCCTGCGGGTCCACGGGGCTGACCGGCCCGGGATCGTCGCCTCGATCACTGAGGTGCTGGCCGCTCACGGCGGCAACATCGTCGACCTGGGCACCCGGTTGGGGTCCGACCTCTACGTGCTCATCGCCGAGGTCGAGTTGCCGGAAGCCGCGTCCGGCGAGGCCGTCGCGGCCGATCTGCGCGCAGCCGCCGCTGCGGTCGGCGTCACCGTGGCCTTCGAGCCGGTGGACGACGAGGTGCTGTGAGCTCGTTCGTCATGCCCTCGCTCCCTGAGGGTCGAGTCCTCGATGTCGTCCGCGCCCCGGCGCCGGTGTTGGCCACCCCTGGGGCTGATGTCGATCCGGCCGCGCCGTCGGTCATCCAACTGGCCGCCGACCTGCTGGCCACCCAGGCGGTGTCGCCGGGGTGTGTGGGGCTGGCCGCTCAACAGGTGGGCGTGGCCTGGCGGATGTTCTCGGTGGACGTCAGCGGGCACCCCAAGACCCGGACGTGTCACGGCGAGTTCGTCCTGTGCAACGCCGTCGTCGAGTCGGCCAGTCGCAAGGAGAAGGGCCGCGAGGGGTGCATGTCGGTGCCCGACTTCACCGGCGACGTGGCCCGGGCGCGGCGGTTGGTGGTGCGCGGGCAGTTGCCGGTCACGGGGGAGTGGGTGACCCTGGAGACCGATGCCTTCGAGGCCGTCTGCCTGCAGCACGAGATCGATCACACCAATGGCCTGGTCTTCCTCGACCGAGTCGCCGGCCCCCAAGCCGTCCACCCCAGACGCACCTACCTCTAACTCGCGCCCGGCCCTCTTAGCCCCCACCCACCTAGCCCCCACCCACCGGCCCCCACCCGCCGGCCCCGGGTTTCCCCGAATTCATCACACTCGCCGGCGTTCTGGGCAATCCCAGGCCTTGAGCGACCCGAATCCCTCACAGTGGCCAGTGTTCTGGGCCGGAGGAGCAACACGGGCCTTGATGCTCCCTGGCCCCAGCCCCTCCTAGAGTTGACCTTGCCCTCGTAGCCCAATCGGCAGAGGCGGGCGACTTAAAATCGCCTCAGTGCGAGTTCGAGTCTCGTCGGGGGCACGCATTCGTGACCGTCCGGTGACCGGGCCAAACTTCGGGAACACCGGCGACGCCCCATACGCTGTACCGACCAGACGGACCCGCAGGGCCCGACACTCATGGAGGACACATGGCCGGCAACAACCCGGTGTTCAACAACATTCAGAAGCAACTCCAGGGCGGGGAGTATGCCGGTATCGGCGAGCCCCGTGGCGCGCAGCAGCGCTACCCCCAGCAGGGCTACCCCCAGGGCAACCCCCAGCAGGGCTACCCCCAGGGCAACCCGCAGGGGCAGCAGCCGGGCTACTACCCGCCGACGCCGATGAGCCCCGAGCAGCTGGACGCGATGTACCAGCGTCCGAGCGCCGGGCCTCTCGACACCGGCCGGGTGACCTTCGACGACGTCATCATGAAGACGCTCACGCTCTTCGCGATCGTCCTCAGCTCCGCGGCCGTGACCTGGGTGATGACCTCGGCCCAGCCGGCCCTGGCCTCGCCGATCTGGATGGTCGGGATGTTCGGTGGCCTGGTCGTTGGCCTGATCATCGCCTTCAAGAAGACGATCTCGGTCCCGCTGATCCTCACCTACTCGCTGCTCGAAGGCGCGTTCGTCGGTGCCCTCAGCCGAGCCATGGAGGCCTGGTACCCGGGCATCGTCATGACCGCCGTCGTCGCCACCCTTGCGACCTTCGCGGGCATGTTCATCGGCTACCGGACTGGCGTCATCAAGGTGACCTCGCGCTCCCGGCGGATCTTCGGCATGGCGATCATGGGCTACATGCTGTTCAGCCTGGTCAACGTCCTCGCGCTGGTCTTCGGCTGGACGAGCGGCTGGGGCTTCGGCGGCACCGGTCTGCTGGGCATCGGCATCTCGATCCTCGGCGTCGGCTTGGCCTCCTACTCGCTGGCCGTCGACTTCGACTCGGTCGAGGAGGGCATCCGGATGGGCGCCCCCGAGAAGTTCTCGTGGCTGTTCGCCCACGGAATCATCGTCAGCCTGGTGTGGCTCTACATCGAGATCCTGCGCCTGCTGGCGCGCCTGCGCGACTGACCGCGCGAGCGATCAGCCCAACGACCGACAGCACCGGTGTGACCTCGTGATCACGGTGCCCGACCCGGTCCGCATCGAGCTCGAGCGCCTGGACGGGCGGTGGCGACAGCTGCCGCTCGACCAGGCGCTTCGTGCTGTCCCGGCCGTCCGCGCGCTCGTCCAGGCCCTCGCGGACGAGGTCGCCGCGGCCAGGGGTATGCCGTCCGCCCCCGTTCCCGAT
>Ga0208938_1000969_pt1 | contig 18000 bp, 17 predicted proteins | sample AD_UKC125_MetaG_FD_184434 | JGI IMG/M metagenome (GOLD analysis project Ga0208938, IMG submission 184434) | Active sludge microbial communities of municipal wastewater-treating anaerobic digesters from USA - AD_UKC125_MetaG (SPAdes) (version 2) | ecosystem: Engineered > Bioreactor > Anaerobic >...
CAATCCTCGCTTACGCTTAGCTGAAAAAGCGGGGCTCACACCTAAGTGATGTAAGCTTTCCTCTTTTTCCTTTTCTTGCTTTGAGGCTTTCTCGCTGCTGCCTATGAACTTGTCAAGGTGCTGATTTTACTCACTTACCCTCGCGGCGCAATAAAAGCATTGCGCCTTGAAGGTAAGTGTAATGATAGCTTCAACATTGCCTTTTGTCAATACCAACAGCGCAAAAATATCCTTTAGGAAGAGTGTTTCCTTTTATTTCTCGTCCTGATTCTTCCTACGAATATTCGCGCGACTATCAACGTCCGCGCTCAAGGTTTTACATAGAACTAAAAAATAGGAAACCTTGCTTTACGAACACATTTTCTTATAGCATATGTCCAAAAAACCGTTAAGACTTCAACTAATCCGCGCTTTCTACATCCAGCTCAAGCACGTCCTCCTCGCCCAGCAGCGCCCTTTCCATCGCTTCATCTTCATCTCGATCTTCTGTATCTTCATCCTCGAAACTTTTTGGTGGCAACAAATTTACTAACCCGGAAGTTTCGGCTACGATGCCCATCACCTCACGGGATATTTCTTCCATGAGCTCCGGCTGTTCTTCCAACAATTGAGTTACCTTTTCCTTACCCTGTCCCAGAGTTTCTCCTTTATATGCCAACCAGGATCCTTTCTTCTTAACCACATCCATGTCTATCGCCATATCCAAGACTGCCATTGCCTTTGGAATTCCCTTCCCATATATCAGCGATGCATGAGCAGTCCTAAAGGGAGGAGCTTGTTTATTCTTTACTACCTTTATCCACAGCTCGTGACCAATGATGCTGTCTCCCCTCGTAATAGACTTGCCTCTCCTCACCTCTATACGAACGGAACTGTAAAACTTCAACGCCCTTCCGCCCGTCGTCGTCTCTTGGGCTCCCCCGTACCCTGACATTCCTATCTTCGCTCTCAGTTGGTTTATAAAGACAACAATGCATTTACTTTTTGATATGGAACTGGCCAACCTTCTGAGAGCATAAGACATCAAACGAGCCTGCAATCCCACCTGAGTCTCCCCAATTTTCCCGTCTATTTCCGCTTGAGGCGTAAGCGCCGCGACAGAATCTATGACGATAATATCGACCGCGCCACTTCTGACCAAGGAATCCAAGATATATAATGCCTGCTCACCACTGTCGGGTTGAGAGATAAACAGGCTCTTGGCATCAACACCCACGGAAATAGCCAGAGATGGATCTAAGGCATGCTCTGCGTCGATGAATGCAGCTACCCCACCCATCTTTTGCGCTTCAGCCAGAGGATGAAGAGCAAGTGTAGTCTTGCCAGATCCTTCGGGTCCAAAAATTTCGATGATTCTCCCTCGAGGCAACCCTCCTATGCCTAAAGCAACATCTAGGGGCAATATGCCCGTTGGGATAACTTCAACCGGCGAAACGCCACCATCGCCTAACCGCATTATAGCTCCATCCCCAAATTTACTCTTTATATCGGAAATGGCCTGTTGGAGTATATCTTCCCTAGTTTTGGGATTTTCTTTTTTTGCCATATTCTATGCGGCACCTCCTAGATGATAACGAGCTAGAGGGGTATAAATGGCCCCCTCAGGTGTTAGGTCACTTTTCATAAAAGTGAGCACTTTTACATGCCATAAAAGCTTTGGAAACTCCACCAAAGGCAGATGCTCCACAATGGAGGGAGTAATATCAGATGGCCTTTTAATCCTCGCCAGTGTCAAATGCGGAGAAAACGGTTTATCATCCCTATGGACTTCTCTGAAAGAAGAGCATACATCTTCCACTATCGATTGTAGTCCTAATAGGGAAGTCAAATCGCCAGACACTCCTAACCACAAAACTCTTGGTCGTTTTAACGTTGGGAAACCCCCTATGCCGGAAAGCTCTAGAATAAAGGGTTCAATATTGGACTGTTTTATACTTTCCTGTAACCGCTGAATCATAATTTCAACGGTAGCTTTTGGTAGATTTCCGCAAAATTTGAGCGTTAAATGGAGTGCTTCTTCCCTTGCCCATTTTAAATTTGGAGCAAGAGCGCTAAGTTTTTTTATCAATTTCCAAATCTCATCTTTCAAAGGCTCGTCTAATTCAATACACACAAAACACCTAATTCGATCCTTCACTTCTTCTTTTGCCATCAAGCTTCTTTAATTCCCTCCAAACCGCCTCTAGGGCAATATTATTACTCCAAAGACGAATCATTTCCCTATCTCCCTGAAGATGCCTTGTCCACGTCCTGTGATTTTGCAAACATGTCACAGCAAAACAAACAGTACCAACAGGTTTATGCAAGCTTCCGCCAGAGGGTCCGGCTATGCCAGTGATGGACGCTGAACAATCAGTCTCGAAAAGATTAGCAGCACCGCGAGCCATTGCAAGAGCGCATTCCTCACTAACAGCTCCATTTTTTTCTATCACTTCCTTCGGAACCCCCAATACTGTCTCTTTGGCTTGATTGCTGTAACAAACAGCACTGCCAACGAAGACCGAAGAGGCTCCTGGAACCTTTGTAATCGATTCTCCTACCATACCTCCCGTACAAGACTCGGCAAAGGCTATGTTAATATCTAATTTCGATGCTAGATTAATTATAGCTTCTTCCAAGTTATCTACCCCTTCAGGAAGGACATCGTTTTCTAAAATTCCTCTTATTTCTATTTTCAAAGATGAAACCAACCTTTCGGGACCTCTGATTGCCACAGTAACCACATTTGGCTCCGGCAAAAACATAATGTTGGCGGGATATCTTTGAACGATGTCAGCTATACGATCCTTCAGCTGTACCTCAGGCCAACCAATAACCTTGCACAGGGCAAAATGCAACAAGGCTTCTTTCTCCAAAGAATCCAGTAAATGTTTTGCCATGGCCTTAAATTCTTCAGGGACACCCGGAAGAGCAAAAATCTCGGTTTCTTTTACGGTAATGGCAAAACCAAGGGCAGAACCTAAGGGGTTGTTAATCGGCCGTGCACCTTTTGGCATGGAAGCTTGTTTTTCGCGAGATCGCTCAAGATTCTCCCTGGATTCCAACGGATACCTCGCGATTATCTGGTCGTACGCTTCGTCATCCCTCACAAGCGGTAAATTCAAAAACTTGGCTAAGGCTTCCCTCGTTCTGTCATCATGTGTGGGTCCCAACCCACCGGAAATTACGATGAGTGTGACCTTTCCTGCCCAACGATTAAGCAGATCGACCAAAACCTCCTCATCATCCCCTATTACCTCCAAAGCCACTACATCATAACCATGAAGCACCAATTCTCTAGACAGCCAATAGGCATTGGCCTCCTTTTTAAGCCCTAAAATCAACTCATCGCCAACAGCAATTAATACCGCGCTTTTTTCGATCATCATTTTACCTCGCAAGAATAGTCACGAAACCACCCTCAAAATAAAGCCACTTTACAGCACATAAAATAAGGTTGGCTATTATGCCTCCTACAACATCATCTGCCATTATCCCCCAACCACCTGGGGCCTTTTCGGTCCAAGAAATTGGGAAAGGCTTAAATATATCAAGTATCCTGAACAAAAAAAGCCCAGCAATGATATGACCAGTCGAATGCCCATATAACGCAAACCAAGTTCCCACCACTTCATCGATGACTACCTCTTTAGGGTCTTTCTCCCCTTTCTTCTTAGAATATCGGTCTGAGACGAAGACCCCAATTAACATAATCATAATTATCATCCACAAAGCGGGCCTAAAGAAGATAAGAAGGCTAGCAGCAATACAAGACGCCAAAGTGCCCGGCATCGATGAGATCCGACCAATCCCCCATAAGACAGCTGCTTCTTCAATCAGATTGCCCTTCATCGAATATGACCTCAGCTTCCATATCATGTTCAGAAGCGGATATGACCTTTACCTCTGCAAAAGATCCCGGAGCCAAATTGTCCGCATTCCTTATTACAATCAAGCCATCGACCTCAGGAGCCTCCCTAAAAGATCTTCCTAAAGCATAACCACCGTAACTGTCAGTTTCTTCTATTAGTACCTTAAGCGATCGATTTAGAAAACGTTCTTGACGCCGCAATGAAACAAAAGCTTGCAATTCCATTAGCGCATCGTATCTATTTCGCTTGACTTTCTCCGGAACTTGCCTCTTTAAGTTGGCAGCTTCAGTGCCATCCTCGGGCGAGTACAAAAACGCGCCAACCCTATCGATCTCCATCTCATCAAGAAAGTGAAGAACTTTTTGAAATTTAATGTCGTCCTCTCCGGGAAACCCGACCATTATCGTAGTTCTCAAGGCAAAGTCCGGATCAATTTCCCTCGCATATGAAAATATCCTCTTCAAATCCGGTTCGGTAACTTTTCGATTCATGGATGAAAGAATTTCATCGTCAACATGTTGAATGGGAATATCCAGATACCTCAAAACTTTTTTACAAGAAGCTATGTGATCCATAGTCTTTTCGTCTATGTGAACTGGATGAAGATACAAAAGCCTAACCCATGTATCCGGTGGGAGTTCTTTATCGAGGGTTTTCAGTAATTCAGTTAAATGAGGTTTACCGTCGCCCTCTATGCCATAGGCTGCGATATCCTGCCCTACGAGGCAAAGCTCTTTCGCACCTTGAGAGACTAAAAGTTGAGCTTCTTCAATAATTTCCCCAATTGGCCTACTTCTTAAAGGACCGCGAATTTTGGGTATCGTACAGTAGCTGCATCGATTGTTACACCCTTCCACAATCTTAAGATAACGACTCCACTTAACGGTCTCCGGAATGAAACCACGCGCACGCGAATCAAAGCATATCTCATTTTTCCCCAGATAAGTTAAAACTTTCTCCCATTCTTCAGCTCTTGCCCATATATCAACTGTAGGAAATTCCTTTTTTAGATCATCCCCGTAGCGATTTAAAAGGCATCCCAAAATCCCGATCTTTTTGACCTTCCTGGAGTTCTTTAATTCTTCAAGTTGCAAGGCAACATCTATGCTTTCCCTGACTGCTGGTTCTATAAAAGCACAAGTATTAACTAACGCTATATCCGCTAAATCTGGCGTATCGACAATCTCAAATCCTTCTGAAACCATCATTCCGGCAAGGTTTTCACTGTCAACTTGATTTTTAGCGCATCCCAAACTGAGAATAAATACTTTCTCACCCATTAATCAACCTTCACAACCTTCCCATCAGCCTGATAAAGGAGCGTGATAACCGAAGCACGCTTGTCAGGTATCTCCGGAACTTTTCCCATCCATTTTATATCCACAGTGGAGAAATTTCCAAAGCGAACCCTCAACGGCTCGTTTTTTGTTTCAAAGATCTTGCTCTCGTTTCTCCTAAGGGTTCCTTCGTATATCTTTTCGTCACCTCTTAAAACTCGAATCCAGCAGTTTCCCCTCGCAGCCGTAATTTCTAGAGTTTTAGGCAACTCTTCTGTGGGCTTTTGTTTTTCTTTCGCTTCTTGTAGCAAAGGCGTTGATGGCAAAGTTGCTTTTTCCTTCAATTCATCCGTAAGGGTTATTTTTCCTTGAACTCCCTCCGTTTCATTTAGGACTGTTAAAATATCTTCGGGAGTTTTAATCGTTTCTTTCGCAATTTCCTCAGAGGGCGCAATCTGACTTTGCTGTTTAATAACGTTGATTATGTGCTCCCTTCGAACATATAAAAGACCGCCACTTGTTACCAAAAGCACGATCAAGACAGCATACACCCACCATCGGGAGGTGGTTTTAAACCCTTTTGGCGGTGGCGTGTAGGTGCCCAATACTTGTGAAATCTCCACCTGCTCATCAAGAGCAACAAGAGAATCATATTGAGGCCAAAGCCTTTCTAGCTTCAAATAATTCAGATATTCCTTGATAAAACATCGAGCAAAGGCTTTCCCCGGAAGCTCATCTATAGAGCCGCTTTCGATGGCCATAAGATGTCTTCGGGGTATTTTTGTATCTTTAACTACGTCTTCTAACGATATCCCCTTCTCCTCTCGCGTACGGCGTAAAATCTCTCCAAGTTCTGCGAGATTTTTGTCTTGAAAACCGTTTTCATTCATCAGTTATCGGAACACCTCCATTATCTTGTTCCGCATAGCTTTCAATGCTTGAGCAGGATCTTCATGGCCAAACACAGCGTTTCCAGCGACAACCACATCACAGCCATGACGTACAACGTCTTGTATATTGTCAAGCCCTAACCCTCCATCCATTTCTATCAGAAAATTAAGGTTATTTACAGTTCTCTCCCGGTAAAGCCATTCAACTTTTTCAAGAACTTGTGGGATGAATTCTTGGCCACCAAACCCGGGATTTACGGACATTACCAAAATCATGTCAACTAAAAAAAGCAGAGGTGCGACCCATTCTACAGGTGTGCCTGGATTAATGGCAAGGCCACACTTTGCCCCTCCATCTCGTATACATTGTAAAACTCTATGTGCATGAGGCGTAGATTCAATCTGTATGGTCAAATAGTCAACTTTTAACGGAAGAAATAAATCTATGAAATTTTCTGGGGGCTCGACCATTAAGTGGACATCGATGGGAGACGTAATGTCATGCCTGCTTTTAAGAGCAGAAACCAAAGATGGTCCATAAGCTAGGTTCGGAACAAAATGTCCATCCATGACATCGATATGCAGCCAATCATATTCACCCTTAATCTTTTCGATATCCCTAGCTATGTTTAGCGGATCGGCTGACAAAAGAGATGGCGCTAAGATCACCTTTCTCAAAAGTACCTCTCCTCCCAAACAAACTCTCCTCCCAAATAAATAGTGACGACTAGTTCTTCAGTGTAGGGCACATCGAGCTTTATGTATTCGCCACCCTTTACCTCTTTGTTCAAAACCGTTCTCTCACCACGCTTATCCGTGGCTTTAATTTCAAGGCTCAGCGGTCGTGATAAAGGGGGAACGGGATAACGTATCTTAGCTTGTTTGGCTTCTTTTTGCTCACTCACATCTTTTTCCTGTAAGGGCAATTCAGTTGTTTTGGCAGGCTCCGTTTTCACGGCGCCTTTTTCTTGACTGGATTGCAATGACTCAGACGAAACAGCAGGTTTAGATGGCACTATAACCTTGTCCTGAGGTATTACGGCTCCAGGCACTCGAGCCATCTCCTGAGTTTGCGGTTTTTGTGGCGCCTTGCCGCTAGATACAACTAGCGTCACCTGGCTCCCCCTGGTAACTTGTGTTCCTTCTTTCGGCCTGGTTGCCATTACAATACCTTGCTGTGTAGAAATAGTATCTACATATTCAATGTTCTTAGCGAATATACCAATATCGCTTAATGCCTTTTTAGCTTCATCTACGTTCATTCCCGTAACGTTAGGCAATGGAAAAACATTATGTTCGCCAACATTCGGACCAAGGCTAACTAAAACATTGACCCTGGTCTTCAAGGGTGCTCTCGAAGGTGCTGCTGGACTTTGCGCTATTACTACACCAGGAGGTATATTCTTGTCATAAATACGAAGGACATCTCCGGCAACAAAACCAGCTTCTTCTATTTTATGTAAAGCGCTCTCATATTGCATTCCCCTTATGTCCGGAAGAGGAAATCGCTCGCCGCTACTACTCACTTTTAATATAGCAACTCTGCCACGCTTGATCTTTGTCCCGGCCTCGGGCAATTGCTCCAACACAACACCCGGCTCTTTGTAAGAGCCGACTTCTTCAACTCGAGGCAATAATCCCAACTGCTGCAAGCGCTCCATGGCCACGATAACGCTCTCGCCCACCAAATCAGGCATCATCGTGGAGCCGCCACCGAAAAAGACAAAATACAATATTGTCAAACCACTACATACCAACACGAGTAAAACAACTAACAATGAGAGGCTAATCCAGCGCCTCATCTCTTTCCCCCCTCAGCGTTTCATCAAAACACATAAGAAGAATCCATCCACCCAGGGACTGCTTGGCCATGTATAATAGCCAAATGGCCTTCCTCTCTGTAATGGAAAATCTCCTCCATCGATCTCGATTTCAATGATGTCAGGCGTAGAACACAACACTTTTCCCACGGTTGCTTCGTTTTCTTCTCTAAACATGCTACATGTACTGTAAACCACAATTCCTTCTGCTGCAACAAGATCTACAGCACGTCTAAGTAAATCCCTTTGAAGGCGAGAATACGACCTCAACTTGCTTGCCGAAAGCTTCCACTTGCCCTCAGGATGTCTGCTCCATGTACCACTCCCGGAACAGGGTGCATCCAACAATACCACATCTGGCGCTTCATCTGGAACTAATTCGAGGGAATTTCCGGCTTTCCATACAGAACGCTCGAGCACGCCCAATCTTTCAAGTTCCCTCTGCCCTGTATATACTTTCTTTTTTGAAATATCCCACGCTTCTATTATCGTATTTTGTGTTTTCTCCAGGATATGGCCGGTTTTTATGCCACGACCTGCGCACATGTCCAATACTCTTCTCTTTCCCGCAGATAAGGAAACAACCTTTTCGGAAACAAAGATGGAAGACTCTGTCTGAGGGGTCCATGAGCCTTCACTATACCCGATGATTGAAGGCGGATGCCCAAAAGAAAGGCTTCTTAGCACATAAGAAAAGTACGGGGATTTCCAGTTTTTTATACCTCTTTTCGAGAGTTGAGAACTCATTTCATCGATAGATGCCTTTGGCGACAACCTAAAAGACAGGTAGGGCTTGATGATCTGGGCAATGAGAAGCTTTTTGGTTAATTCCATCCCCCAACTTTCAGCCCACCGACGTGCTATCCAATGTGGCAAACCCCATAGCAAGGCTTGATCGAACAAGTTTGGGCTATCTTTTAGCTTCTCAATTCTAAGCTTGCCTTCGGATGCGATCCTTCTAAGTACAGCGTTGACGAGCGCCGCATCTGTAGGCCTTTTTTTCTTCGCAACTTCCACGAAAGCATTGACCAGCGCCTGCGGAAAGAAGTGCTTAATCTCGAGCAAACCCGCACAACCCAATATCAAAATGTCCTTGGTTATAGGAACGAGGGACTCAAGGGGCCTGTGTAGGAAAGATTTAACTATGTCCACCCAGAGGCTGTAACGACGCATACCGCTATACACCAGAGTGGAAGCCAACTGTCGTTCTCCTTCGACTAAATCTTCGCCAAAACGTCTTAAAGCTTGCGAAAGAAAGATGCCACGCCGCGTTTCGCCCCATATGGCTATCGCAGCTTCAACGCCCCTCACGGGTTTATCACCTCAATATTAAGCCCCTCCTCGGGCTGCCTGGTTAATATGAACAGCTCTGCCGGCATCATAAATTTCATTCCCAGAAAACTAACAGGTTTCGATCTAATTTCGACCCCCTCTATAGTCATGCCCCTTACATCCTGGCTCGTCGTAACGTAATACTGCACAATCTTGCTGAAAAAGGCTCCGAAAACGTGGGCACACAGTATGGCAAGCAAAATAGAGACTAGGCTTAAATGTTTGGTAATTATCAAGAGACCCACAAATACAATTGCAGCTAAAGTATTTGTAACAACTATTGTCGTCCCGCACCTTGAATGAACGGCCAATTTCCTTTCCCCGCGGCTCATCCTGTATAGCCCTTCACGAGCAGCCGCTAATGCTAGATAAGGATCTAATGTTCCTTTCAGTGTGAACCCATCTTCATAGGCCATTCCAGCTATATTTGACGGCCCATAACGTTCCTCAATCACGTTGACGGTGGCATGCTCTAAAGCGTGATTACGTCTTACCTTTTTGTTGAATAAAACCCGTAAAAGTTGCCCTGGGCCTAGAATTAACCACATAAATGATTGAGCAGCGAATCCAAGGGGAATAAAGACAAACAAAAATATGAGTAAAAAAACCAAAAATAGCCCTAAGGCCCAAGGTGCAAAGAGCAACAAGAGCAAAAAAAATATGATAACAGGCATCGCTAGATCCTCCACGCTGGATAATATAGGGGGTGGGCTTACCACCCCCTATATTATCACAATTTCATTTAAGAAAAGGTTAAAAATATCGTCATTTCCTATTTGCCATGTTCCTAAAGATTAACAAACGGAAAAGCTGGGCTACTGCCATCACTGTTGCGGCCACATAAGTTAATGCTGCTGCATTTAAGACAGCCTTCGCGCCTCCGATCTCATCTTGAGCCAGTAAACCTGCATTTGTTAGATTACGTAACGCTCTAGCACTTGCATCAAATTCAACAGGTAAAGTCACAAGATGAAAGATGATTACGGCAACGAAAAACAAAATTCCTACATCCATTAAAACAGGTGCTCTGAAGAGTAGACCAATGAAAAAAAGAGGGAAAGCCAGTCCCGTTCCTAAGTTAGCCACAGGAACGATGGCGTTACGCATTTTCAATGGTTTGTAAGCATGAGCATCCTGTATGGCATGGCCCACCTCATGAGCTGCTATGCCAATAGCTGCAATGCTGGGACTCGCGTATACGCTTTCAGATAGACGTAGGGCCTTGGTTCTCGGATCGTAATGATCCGTAAGCGAACCGGAAATTCTCTCTATCGGAACGTTAGACAATCCAAAGCGATCTAATAAAACACGAGCGGCTTCATAAGCCCTTACTCCTTTTCGCGAGTATACCCTTGAAAATTGATTGAACGTTCCCTGCACTTTGATTTGGGCCCATACAGCCAAAAGTAGTGCAGGAATCAAAATCACAAAAGTCGGGTCAAAAAACATCGGAAAATACACTGATTTTCACCTCCCCACCTATACGCTCTCAAGTTATATTATATGTCAAGATCACACATTAAGTTAGCCTCGTTCAATTGTATACATTCTTGTATTCAATTCCTCTAGACCGTCTCTACACAAGGCAGTATGGTTCATTGTCTATAAAACCTCGCCATGGTCTCCACCACGTATTCTTGTTCTTCAGGCATCAATTCAGGGTACATCGGCAAAGCCAAGCAGTCTTGGCTTAACTTCTCAGCTTCTGGGAAATCACCCTTTTTATAACCGAACGAATCAAATGCCGGCTGTAAGTGCAAAGGTAAGGGATAGTATATTCTCGTTCCCACTCCATGCTCATTAAGATGCTCTATCAATGCATCCCGTTTCTTGCAACGGATCACGTACTGGTTAAATACGTGATAACCTCCCTCCATTTCGCGAGGATATTTCACGAATTCTGTTATCTCGTGAGTCTCAAAGAGCAAGTGGTAACGTTCTGCGATGATCCTCCGTTTTTTGTTCCACTCATCTACGTGGCGCAACTTGCACCGCAGTATCGCAGCCTGAATGGCGTCCAACCGACTATTCATGCCTAATTCTTCGTGTATGTAATCATTCAAAGAACCATGCGCCCTTAACTTTCTGATTCGCTTTGCCAGCGCATCAATATCGGTGGTCATAAGGCCTCCATCTCCATATCCACCCAGATTCTTCGTAGGATAGAAAGAAAAACACCCAAAAGTGCCTATAGTACCGCTACGTTTTATTTCACCATTCGCCTTGCGCCATGAACCGAAAGATTGTGCACAATCTTCTATTAAATGAACACCCTTATCACTCAAAAGGGGCTCAAGTTTCTCGATGGGAGCCATTTGGCCGAACAGATGGACGACGATCACGGCTTTCGTGCGCGATGTAATGCGTTCTTCGATCTTATTAATATCGATATTATAAGTTAAAGGGTCGATATCAACAAAAACAGGCCTTGCCCTTAACCTTACGATAGAACTGGCCGTGGCAAAAAAGGTGTATGGTGTGGTGATGACTTCATCTCCGTCTCTGACATCCAAAGCTAAAAGCGAAAGTAGGAGAGCATCCGTTCCAGAACCGCAACCGATAGCATATGCAACCTTTAAATAAGAAGCGATCTCATTTTCAAACTTTTCGACTTCATCACCCAGTATAAATTTCTGCGAATCTAACACCCTATCAAGAGCCTCTTTTATCTCACTTTTTACTGATTCATAATTTCTTTTTAAGTCGAAGGCCGGAACATGCATCATAAAAACATTATCCCCTTCCTACCTAAATAAATTAAACGGTCTTTTCCCCACATGACAATAGGGAATTTAGCGTATTTATCATATGCTCTTCCATTGCCCTCTCGGCACAAGCTATATCCTTTTCTTTTATTGAGTCAAATATCTTCTTGTGTTCCGACAGGCTCATTCGCGCAACCTCATTTATGGAAGACTTGCAAAATACCGTATAGATACTAATGCGCGCTATGCAGTTTTTAATAAAATCCTCCAAGACGCGGTTACCGCTCAATTGCGCAATGATCCTATGAAAGTCCTCATTTACCTCGAGATACTCCTCAAAGTCTTCCCTTTGAAGTGCTCTTTCCTCTCGCTTGATAGCGTCTTCAAGTTCATCAAGATCGGTAGCATCGATATTTTCAATAGCCAGCTTCACGGCTATGCTTTCCAAAGCGCCTCGCACCGCGAAGGCATCCTCGACGTCCTTTCGAGTGGGCGATACTAACCTTGCTCCAATGTTTGGGACAATTTCAAGCAACCCTTGGCTTGCCAATCGACGCAAGGCTTCTCGTACAGGCGTTCTGCTTACTCCCAGGCTAACCGCTACGTCTACCTCTGCAAGGCGTTCGCCCGGTTTAATCTGTCTCGTCAATATCCTGTGAAGCAACTCATCATAAACATAATCTGCCGAAGTCGTGTAAAGCTTTTCTTCTCTTTCCATTTGAAACTCCTCCTAAATCACATTGAGTTTAACTAAAACACGTTGCCATAAAGTAAGTAAAAGCACGCGCTTTCCTTCAGCCCTTTCTCCAGCCCTTTAATGTATAATGAAATTTGAGCTTTTGACCTTATGTATTGTATCAGACAATCGAAATGTACACAACCGTGTAGGTCTTAATGAAGGAGGAAATAGTTCGTGCATATAGTAATACTAATTTTGTCTGTACTAGCGACGATATTCATCGCTTATGCTGTTGCCGGAATCAGTAGTTTTTTCTTTGGTTCTGGAAGATTGGATTTCGTTGTTTTTGGCTTACTTGGGGGCATTATTTCAGGCATAAGCGCTTTGATTTTATGGCAAAAGTTCTTCCTTCCACAGCCTACGAAGAAGGAAAAGGACAGCTGAAATATCACAAGACCTTAAGGAGCTAACCGAAAGCCTGACGGCTTCCAAATCTTCCTCCTCGACAGAAAAGATACGACCCGGCACCACTGAGATTCCCCCAGCTTTTGCCCTAAGAGTCGCCTCACTACCTTTGAGGCCAGGCAAATTAAGCCACAAATAGATACCTCCCAAAGGCATCTCAAAATTAGCCTCAGGAAAGGTTTTCCTCAGCCCTTCACACAATAACTTCATGCGCAAAGAGATCTGATTTCGCAAAAATTCAAGCGCTTCATAGAGTCCGCCTTCATTGATAAAGGCGAGCACAAAATATTGAACCAAAGAGGACACCGAACCATATAAAACTTTTTTCACATCCAAACAAGGTCCCATCAGATTTTCTGGCAAAAGCAAATAACTAATTCTAAATCCTGGGAAAAGTGCCTGGCTAAAAGATCCCAAATAGGCAACATTTTCTGCTCCTTCCATTGCCTTGAGAGCAGGCACGCTTTCCTTTCCGTACCTAAGTTCTCCGTAGGTATCGTCTTCTATGATTATGAGAGATTTTCTTTTTGCCTGCGTTAATATGGAGTTTCTTTCTACAAGAGAAAGAGTGCGCCCCGTGGGGTTGTGAAAGCTCGGGATCAAATAAACGGCATCACCTATAGAAGCTCTTTCCAAAGAGGATGCAGGATCTTCCAGACAGATGGGACATGCCCTCAAGCCATTTCTCGATGCCAACTCAAGTATTGCCGGGTAGGTAAGTTTCTCCACAAAAATTCTTCTTACACCCTTGTCTTTAAGTACAGCAATTAAGATAGAAAGCGCCTCCAGACCTCCTGCAGTGACAAGCACTTCACTGGAACGCGCCGGAATTCCCCTTAAAGCGGCATGCTTAACAAGGGCTTCTCTAAGTTCAGGCAATCCAGCGAGAGGTGCCGGTAATAGCAAGTATTCGCCCGCAGTTAAAAAGAACTCCCTCAAGGGTTTATATACAAATTGCATGGGCATTAAGCTCTTGTCCGGAAGACCGGAAGATAAATCCCATATTATCCCGTCAGCTTGAGAGCAATTCTGCCTAATGGATTTAGCATTTCTGCAATGGACATAACAACCGCTTTTCCCTATCAGCTTGACATAACCATCCTTTTCCAAAATGGCCATTGCCGCATTAATGGTCGTCCTGCTCACACCCAAATCGGACGCTAGCTGCCGGGTTCCGGGCAGTTTATAGCCCTCGGGTAGGGCGCCAATTTCTATCATGCGCCGCAAATGCAACGCAATTTGTTGATAAAGCGGGACTTTCGAATCACGATCGAGCGGCATTTCTAACATGTCAGGAAAACCCTCCAATAACTAACGGTAAACTTTCAAAATTTCCTTTCTCGGGCAGGGCTGACTTCCAAAGCCATTCTTTTTTTATTTTCCTCCAAAAAGCCAAAAACACGCAACAGAAATGTACCGCAAAACGCAATGGTAATGGTAGCCAAGCCAGTACCGCGAAGTGGGTACTGAACCGCCCCAGCTATTCCGGAGGCTTTTTATTTGAGTCCAGCTACAACAGCTGAGGTCTCCTGGAAATTATAATACTTTTCCTGAAAACTTCTGCAGGTGAAATATTTCCTATCGCACTAAATATCCTCTTGTTGTTGAGCCAATCAACCCATTCCAACGTGTTAAACTTGATGTCTTTAAAGTCATACAAATGCCTGCGCTTAGCGTTTGCTTCGGTCTTATGTAGACCAATTATGGACTTTGATCAGCACATTATTGCAAAGACCTCCTACACCGCTAACGGAAGGCTCTATCCTTGCCTCGCGTAACTTTTCGGTATAACGTATGGATAAACATCGAAATCCATGGTCAGCTTTTCTGATTCATGTCAGACGTTTTTTGCTAACCAACCCAAGTGTGGCTTAGGTCTAGAGCTTTTCTCCAATAGCGAAGGTTCCCGATTTGTAGAACTTCCAATTATGCCTATATTCGGCAAGAACAGACAATAGTATGAATGGTTTTTGTCAATTGTCCTTGGATGTTGCTAAGCAAAAAGAGCATTAGGAGAAAGCAGGAATATACTTGTAGGCACGATAATCTAGCAGGCCTATTTACTATTTAATCATGCTTACTTTGAAAAAACGACTTGATACTATAGGTGGCTCACAGTCTCCTATTATTGTCCTATTTACCGATCTAGACTGGCTTAAGCTTATTAACGATGCCATGAACCATGCCCAGAGCCAGGCAAAGGGTTGGCCCACCATCACAAAATAAGAGCGATTTAGCACTGATAATCCAGATATATAACTTAGAGAAAGCAAGCATTCTCGACAGTATATTATTCGAGAAAAGGCCACTTGCATCGGAGGAACAGGGCACTGTGCAAGAATTTTCAGAGAAAGGTTATTGTATTGTCAATTCATCGTCAAAATTGGCCTCTATTGCTCGACTTATCCTTTGACATCATGAACGTTGAGATGGTTAAGGTCACATCCTTAGGACTAAAAGAAGCATAAATAAAGCGCGATGCAGACACACAGTCTGGTCCATATGTAGAGAAGGAATTTATTCGGATGAACAAGGAAACTGACTCCGGAACGCACCCGCCTGAGCATACACCAGAGAATGAATAATGGTCACAAATAAGTAGCTGCCTGAACCCACGACTTCATATTAGTTTATCTTTATGCTTTATGCTTTTATCCTATATTTAGATGGTAAAAGGTTGAAGAAATAGTGTCCATAAATATGATTTTATTGTTTGGTGTGGACTTGAACAATTTCACCGTAAAACAATATGTGGTAGTCATTATCAACATACCATTTGTCTTTGATCTCTGGTGCTAGATTAAGCGGTTCCAAAGTTTGCTTGTAGACGATCCTACATTCTAACATAATATCACAGCCATATATGCCAGGCGAAGCCACGGCTGTTCCTGGCTGTCTCTTTAAGCTGAGCTCCTCAAATTTATCTACATTGCGACCGGACTTGCTGCCACAATAGACTAGGGCTTCTTTGAAAGCTCCTCCTAGCGGGACACTTAAAGTAAAGGATTCTGCCTTTTCAATCAGTTGGCGAGTGTAGCGTGAGAGTCGAACCAGAACTATACATACAGGCTTGTCCCATATGCGGCCTAACGTAGCCCAACCTACAGTCATAACGTTGACCTTATCTTCCAAGGCTACCGTAAGAAAAGCGCCCTCCTCGGCTAACTGTGAAATTATCTCCGGAATTATATCGGTTAGATTGACTTCTTTCATGTTTTTCATCAGGGTTGAAGCCTCCTTTTATTTTATTGCTCATTAATTGTATTATTATTCGCTGAACTCGCGAACTGGTATAGAACTCGGCCCTGGAATGGGCAATAAACACCTCATGTAAGCGCAGCTTTTCACACTTGTTCATTTATGCCAACCTACAGTTCTGTCCCTCTGATACTCAAAGCCCCTTTTCTACGAGATAGAGCAGTTTCATGTAGGGGGGGAGCCCCTCTATGACCGTCCGTTAGTTGTTGACATTTGACAGCGAGTGTGCTCAACAATGACTCCTAAATTGAGGTTAGGCACCCTAATGGCAGTTGTATCCAGTGCTCTAGATCTCTCTTCTTGAATAACAGACCGGCTTAAAATGGGGGGATTATAGTCGATAAGGCTCATTTCCGATAAAGCAAATAAATCCACCCTCCTGCATGAAGCATCAGTAATCGTGTTAAGTATGGTATCTAAATTTATCTCCAGCTCATCAACACCTATTTGCACAAGTCGCTCCTCCTCGAAAGCGTGTCTTAAGATTTAATCATTTATTTTTTATAATACCATCTTTGATAAAAAATATTGCAATCAGACAGCACCTAAGAACCGCGTCAAATTTTTATAGGATTTCTAGGAACCAGTCCCCGATGTATCTCAAAGGTCGGTGTTTGCAAGTTAGCTAAAAATCAGATCGCTATGACATATGCCCTTTAAAGACGTGTATAAAGGCGTTACCTTTCCGGTGCCGAGTGGACTCCCCCCCCTTAGAGAAGTTGTTTGCTATCAAGCTACCCCTGCCGGTATAGACGATCAGTCCTGGTATCAGACGGGAATGTATCGCCATATTCACAACTTCAATGGAAAGTTTTTGGGTCAACCGTTGTTTTATAGAGTATTCCACAATCTTTTTTAAGTATTTGTCCACTATAGCCGCTAGGTATAGATATCCTTTCGTAGGTGTGAATATAGGCAATGTCTATAGCTCATCTCTCATCAAGATATAAAGATATGTAGGAAAAAAGTTTCTATCCAGGACTTTACTTACTGCTAAGATATCAAAACCAAAGTAATTCGACATTGAACCTACGTTTTCTTTAAGCCCTTAAGGCTGCCTTTTAAGACATGCCCTGCAGACAACCCTTCATCTTTACGTGAAATACCTTTGAATTATCCTGGAAAGGCGAGTATTTCATTCAGGAACTTTGGAAAAGATGGCCACAGCTTTTATGGTATATTCAGGTCCTCCTGGACAACTGCCAATTTCTTCTTTAAGATGCTGCTTTCTTTTAGGTTCTCCCCTTCAAATTGGATTATATAGTCTAAACTTCATGCATTGAAAGAGGGGGAGGGGCGTTGGTCTTACCTAAAACATAAACGTGCAACGCCTTCCTTAGTTTTACATGACCGTTTCTATAAAGATCCTTTGAACCGCAATAAGGGCAAAACTTTAATTACAATAATTCTTTTTCTTCGACTACCTCTAATACCCTTAGACCTTCTAACCCAAGCAGCTTGCTAATATAATTTTGTGACCTTTGGTCATGTTGATAAGAGCCTCCTTTCTCAATCGGTTGGTTCTTACCACGATTATATTTTTTACGTCAAATTTTCCACACTGAAGATTATAGAGCCCCGAGACCTTGACAATCACGGCGTAATAGTAAGAATAGATTAATGACGATTCCAAGATTGTTTATAACACGAATGAGTGTGATATCCTATGCATAAATTAGAACAAAAATATGATGCCCTAATTTTTGATATGGATGGAGTCCTT
>Ga0208938_1000970_pt1 | contig 17997 bp, 19 predicted proteins | sample AD_UKC125_MetaG_FD_184434 | JGI IMG/M metagenome (GOLD analysis project Ga0208938, IMG submission 184434) | Active sludge microbial communities of municipal wastewater-treating anaerobic digesters from USA - AD_UKC125_MetaG (SPAdes) (version 2) | ecosystem: Engineered > Bioreactor > Anaerobic >...
ATAAAATCGTGGGAGGGGTTATCCCTCGAAACTACATTCCTGCAGTAGAAAAAGGGGTGCAGGAAGCAATGCAAGAAGGTGTTCTGGCTGGATATCCAGTGATAGATGTGCGGGCTACTGTTTATGACGGTTCTTATCACCCGGTAGATTCTTCCGATATGGCTTTTAAAATTGCCGGCTCCATGGCTTTCAAAAAAGGAGCGAGCGAAGCTGAGCCGGTTCTTTTAGAGCCGATAATGAGTGTAGAGGTGATAGTGCCTGAAGAGTATATGGGAGATGTTATTGGTGACCTCAATAGCCGAAGAGGAAGAATTTTAGGCATGGATCCTCAAGATAGCTACCAGAAAATTAGGGCTCTGGTACCCCTGGCAGAGCTTTTCCGCTACTCAGTGGATTTGCGTTCCCTTACTCAGGGACAGGGATATTTTACTATGAAATTTTCCCATTATGAAGAAGTGCCAGCCCAGCTTGCTGAAGTTATAATTGAGAAAGCTAAGAAGGAAAAAGAAGCGGTTTCGTGAAGCAGGGAATTTTAGTGGGAGTGGATATAGTAGAGATAGAGAGAGTAGAAAAAGCGGTGGAGAGATTTGGTGATCGCTTTTTAAACAAGCTTTTTTTAGAAGAGGAGCTCAGTTTTTACCGTTCTCCAGCGAGACGGCGAGAAGGGATAGCAGCTCTTTTTTGTGGTAAAGAGGCGGTAAAAAAGCTCTTTTTATCTAAAAATTTCCTCCTTCCCTGGCGGCAGGTTAAAATAGAACACACCTCCGGGGGAAAACCGGAAGTTAAACTTTCTCCTTTGGTTCCTGCTTTTTTTGAAGAGATTGACATCTCTATTTCTCACAGCCACCAGTTCGCGATAGCAGTGGCGGTAGGGGTAGAAAAAGAAGGTGTAAATAATGGAACTGGTTAGCTCGCAAACCATGCAAAGGGCAGAGAAGGCTCTCTCTGAAAAGTATGGAGTAGATACTTTGCTATTGATGGAAAATGCCGGACGAGGGGTGACAGAGGAAATAGTAAAAGTTCTGCAATACCACTCTTTCTCCAGAGTTTATATAATGTGCGGAATGGGCAACAATGGCGGGGATGGGTTAGCGATAGCTCGCCATCTTCGCCTCCGTTTTCCTGCTCTTTCTATTTTAGTTTACCTTATAGGTAAAGGGGAAGAGCTAAAAAAAGATGCTCAGTTTAACTACCAGGTAGCGAAGAACTTATCCATTCCTGTGGTGGAGGTTTCTTCCTCTCAGGAGGTAGAGTTAGAGAGAGGGGCTCTCGTGGTAGATGCTCTTTTGGGAACCGGTATTACCCGAGAAGTGGAGGGAATATACAGAGAAGTAATAGAAAAAATAAACGCATCGGATAACTTTGTGGTGGCTGTAGATGTCCCCTCGGGAGTGGAGGCAAGCGATGGTCGAATAATGGGAGAGGCGGTGAGAGCCAACCTCACCGTTACTTTAGGGTTGGTAAAAAGGGGGTTATGCAACTTTCCCGGGCGGGAATATGCGGGAAAGATAAAATTGGTGGACATCGGTATCCCTCTTCCTTTAGAAGAGGTAGAACTCAAAGCCGATGGCTTTTTGATTACCCCATCTATGGTAAAAGAAATGCTTCCACAGAGGCACTGGGATACTCATAAAATTTCTGCCGGAGTCCTGGGGGTGGTAGCCGGCTCTTCTTCCCTTTTAGGAGCTGGCCTTTTAGTATGTTTGGGAGGATATCGCTCGGGAGCGGGGATGGTGGTGTGGCCCTTAGCTTCTTCTCTTTCGCCCTTGGTTAAACTCTTTCTTCCTGAAGTGGTGAGTGTTAACCTTTCTTCTTCTGGGGAGTGGCATTATTCTTTATCTCACTGGGAAGTGGTGGAGAAAGCATTCCAGGATAGGAAGTGTGGAGCGCTGGCTGTAGGTCCGGGGATGGGAACCAATCCCTCCACACGTCTCTTTTTAGAGAAAGTGATAGAGAACTCCCGGGGAGTGATAGATGCTGACGCTTTGAATATTATTTCTCAGAATATAGACAGCTGGAAGGGTCACCTTACCGGTTGGGTAATTACTCCTCATTCTGGAGAAATGGCGAGAATCTTAGGTGTTTCGACGCCGGAAGTTAATGAAAATAGAATTGCCGCCAGCTTAGAAGCTTCTTCTCTTCTGGGATGCGTTACGGTTTTGAAGGGAGCAGGGACGGTCGTAGCTTCTCCTCGAGGAGAGATATTTTTAAATCCTACGGGAACTTCAGTCCTTGCCAGTGCAGGAAGCGGTGATGTTCTGACAGGAATTATCGCCGGATTTATGGCTCAGGGGATGAACTCCTTAGATAGTGCAATAAGCGGAGTTTTCCTCCATGGGTTGGCAGGAGAACTCCTGGAGAGAGAAGGAAAAAAACAGATTTTATCTCAGGAAATAGCTGGAAAACTGAATGAAGCTCGAAGGATGGTAGAAAATGGAGAATATACTCTTTCCTTTCTGGATGGAGATTGACGCTCAGAATTTGCATAACAATGTAGAGGTATTGAAGAGGTGGTCTCCCTCTTCTTCCCTTATGGCAGTAGTAAAGTCGGAGGCTTATGGTCATGGATGGGAAGCAGTAAATCTTCTTTATGATTACGGGTTGAGAAAATTTGGAGTGGCTTCGGTAGAAGAAGCGCACGAGTTGAGGAAAAGAGGTATAAAAGGGGATATATATCTTCTGGGAGGATTTTTCACTGAAGAAGCAAAAATGATTCTGGAAGATGGATTGACTCCAGTGGTCTCCTCCCCTAAGGAACTGCAGGCTCTGGAAGAGTTGGCCAGAAAAGCAGATAAAGTCATACCTTTTCACCTGAAAGTAGATACCGGGATGGGGCGAATGGGATTTTTACCTCAAGAGATAAATGAGGAATGGTGGAAAAAGTGGGGGAATAACTGTTATCTTTCCTTGAGGGGAGTTATGACTCATTTTGCCAGTGCTGAATCTGACCCGGCATACACTCACTTTCAATTTGACAACTTTCTCTCTTTTTTGCGTCGGCTTCCTGAAAATAACCCTTCCTGGGAGAGACACTGCTGTAATAGCGCTGCCTTTCTTGCTTTTCCGGAAATGCATCTTGATTTATCCCGGGTGGGGATTGCCTTCTGGGGTGTTTCTCCCTGGGGAAGAAAAGCCACGCTGCCGCTGGATTTAAAGCCAGTGATGAGAATAAAAGCCCGGGTAAAGCAGGTTAAAACTCTTCCTCCTGGCTCTTCTGTGGGCTATGGGGGAACTTTTACTACCTCAAGGGAGACTAAAATAGCGATAATATCCATTGGTTACTCTCAAGGCTTGTTTCGCAGCCTCTCTAACCGAATGGAGGTGTTAGTGAGGGGGAAAAGAGCACCATCCCGGGGAAATATTTCTATGGATCAAATGACTGTAGAGGTGACAGAAATTGAGGGAGTGGAAAAAGGAGACATTGCCACTGTGGTGGGAAAAGAAGGAAAAGAGGAGGTAACCATAGAAGAAATAGCGGATTTAGCTCATACCGTACCTCATGAGGTTCTGTGCAGTTTAGGTAAAATTAAAAATCGGATGATTTATGAAAATCATTGCTCGCTGGCAAAGTAAAAGCGAAGAAGAAACTCGGAAGTGGGGAGAGAAATTAGCTAAAGATTTTTTGCGCCCCGGAGACCTGGTGATAGTAGCTGGAGAGCTGGGGGTGGGTAAAACTCAACTGGTGAAGGGAATAGCTAAAGGATTAGGTATAAAAGAGGAGGTCAAGAGTCCTTCTTTTTCTTTAGTTCATGAGTATAGAAAAGAAGATTTCACTTTCTACCATTTAGATTTTTACCGTCTGGAAAAGGAAGAAGAAGTGGTAGATTTAGGATGGGAAGAATATCGGGAGGATGAAAAGGGGATAATGGTGGTGGAATGGGGAGATAAGTTCCCTTTTCTCTTTTCTCCCCCCTTTTTTCTGGTTCACTTAAGTTACAGAGAGGGAGATACAAGAGATATCGAGGTGTACTATGATTCTTGCTCTGGATAGCAGCACTTCCTGGCTCAGTATAGCTTTAGGCTCTGCTGATGAGATTTTTTTTCATCTAACCCACTATACTCAAAAAGACCATTCTCGCTGGCTTATTAAGCATCTGAGCCTTTTACAAAAAGAGTTCAACTGGGAAAAAGATCTGGAGGCAGTTCTCGTGGGTTTGGGTCCGGGCTCTTTTACCGGGGTGAAAATTGCAAACATTGTGGCAAAAGGTATAGCTTACTCTCTGGAAAAACCTCTGGGTGGTTTTTCCACTCTGGAGGTCATCGCTCATCAAGTTCCCGAGCGTATAGCTCAAGATTACGAAATTTTACTCCCTGTAATAAAGCACAAAAAAAAGGAAGTTTTCTGGATGGAATTATCACCTCAATTTCAGGAGTGTTGCTCTTTTCCAGAAATTCAAGTAGGTCCTGAAGAAGAGGTAGCAACAAGATACGAAGGCAGGAATGTCCTTGTGGTTACTCCCTGGGTGGATATAGCGGAATTTTTGGAAAGTAAGGGTTTCTCTTTTTTTGCCCCCCGGGAATCTTTACCAGAAGCACGAGGATTAATAGAATTGTATCGGCGGAGAGAAAATGAGGCAATGGTAAATCGAGAGAATATTTTTACTCTGGTGCCCTTTTATGGCTCAAAGGTCTGGGGATAGAGAACCTTATTTATGGGAAGAAGGAGATTTTAAAATCTCCTGGATGCGGCCTTATCATCTGCCTCAGGTTATGGCTATTGAGCGGAGCTCTTTTCCTCAACCCTGGTCTTATTCTTTATTTTTGAGTGAATTATCCAACCAGGCAGCTACCTATCTCGTAGCTTTCTTCCAGGGTAAAATCATCGGCTATCTGGGTCTGTGGATAGTGTGGGGAGAGGCTCACATTACCACTTTTGCCATTCATCCTGCTTATCGGGGAGAAGGGTTTGGTAAAAAGCTTTTTGGTTATGCGCTGGATTACGCTAAATCTCAAGGATGTAGTGAGGTCTCATTGGAAGTGCGTTCTTCCAATATTAAAGCACAGAATTTGTATCACAGTTTTGGCTTTAAGAAGATAGGAGTGCGCAAGCGCTACTATGCTGATGGAGAAGATGCCTGGGTAATGAAAAAGGTTTTTTGAGGGAGGATGTTTATTGATTCACGTTTTAGGTATAGAAACGAGTTGTGATGATAGCTGTGCAGCGGTGATTAATGATAAATATCAGGTTTTGTCCAACGTAGTATCCAGTCAAACTGAATTTCATCGTCGCTTTGGAGGAATAGTCCCGGAAGTAGCCTCTCGCAAACATTTGGAGTATCTTCCTCTGGTTTTGGATCAAGCTCTTCGGGATGCCCATCTTGATTTGGAAAATATAGATCTGGTGGCGGTGACTCAGGGTCCTGGTCTTCTGGGCTCTTTACTTATGGGAGTGTGTTTGGCTAAAACCATCGCTCTTTTTAAAGATAAAACCTTTCTCGGGGTTAATCATCTGGAGGGGCATCTCTTTGCCATTCGTCTCGAATATCCAGAAATCCAGCCTCCTTTTTTAGCCTTGATTGTATCCGGAGGACATACTGAAATCATTGGTGTTCAAGATTGGGGAAAGTATCGTCACTTAGGAAGTACAAGGGACGATGCCGCCGGAGAAGCTTATGATAAGGTGTCCAAGTTTTTAAATTTAGGTTATCCGGGAGGCCCCATTATAGACAGGTTGAGCGAAGGTGCTCAAAGTGACCGTTTCCACTTTTCTGCTGGTTTAGAGAATGATGATACTCTGGATTTTAGCTTTAGTGGACTAAAAACTGCAGTAGTGCGCCATTACTCTTCTCTGGAAGAGGAAGAAAAAAAAGATGAGAAGCTCATTCGGGATTTAGTGGCTTCTTTTCAGGAAAGTGTGGCGAGAGTTTTAGTAAATAAAACTTTTAGAGCTCTGGAAATCCATGGTTTTTCTCAGATAGTGATGGGGGGAGGAGTGGCAGCCAATCGCCATCTGCGAGCGAAAATGAAAGAAGAGGGAGAAAAAAGAGGAGTGCAGGTTTTTTCCCCTTCTCCTTCCTTTTGCACCGATAATGGCGCTATGATTGCTGCCTGTGGTCTTTTCCACTGGGAAAGAGGGAGAAAAGATTCCTGGGAAATGGACCCTGACCCTCGACTTCCCTTGACTTCTATAGAGTGAAGACTGAAGGGAGAAAATTATCACCCTCACCCTGACTTCTTTCCGGAAGGGAGAGGGAAAAAGAAGGAATCAAGGGTTTCCTTTTTTGTCATGCCTGAAATCTTTTATCAGGCATCCACTGAGAGATGCTTTACCCTCAGTGGTTCTTGTCTTTTTTCTGTCTTTAATTTTTGTCTTTTGGGGGTTATAAGGGGGCAGCGCCCCCTTATTGTCGATAGAACCACTCAGGAATGACAGCTCCCCTCCGTCATGCCTGAGCGCTTTTATCGGGAATCCAGGTATTCTTGCCCTTAAATGCTATAGACCCCTCGTAGAACCACTCAGGGGTGACGGGCAAGGAGGTAATGGAGGCACTCAGGGTTAGGGTGAGGGAAAAGAAAAATCATCCTAACCCTCTCCCCGGAAGGGTGAGGGGAAAAATACGGAGAGCTCTCTCCAGAAGGATGAAGGAAAAATGGAGTTAAGGGAGAGGTTTATCAGTTCGAGATATACTTTTTTATGGCTGATACAAAGTTTTCTATGTCTTTTAAATCAGAAGTGATTATATTATATAGTTCCTCATCGCTTATCAAGTTATAAAGGTGAACCAGTCGATTTCTATATCCGGCCATCTGTGCCAGTTTTTCACTTAGCTCCTTATTTATAACGCCTATTTCTCCCAATCCTTTGGCTATTGACTTATATTCAGTGGATAAATCCGTATATCCTGATTTTGCCAAGATGTGACGTCCTATATCAAAGACGGCTTCCAAGGTTCTTCTAAAGAAGCTTTCTGCTGCTGCCGCGTTTCTTTTTTGAGATATAAAGGAATCTTTATCCAGTGAAGCCAGGTCGTGGAGCTCCTGCAAGAAGGAATTTATAAGAAGTAACCTTTCCCTCACAAATTCTTTGTTTATCATGTTAATATTTCTCCAGAGCCTCTTCTATGTATTTCTCCAGAACATATTTAAAATCCGCTGCTCTTCTGAGTACCATCATTTCATAGTTGTCTTTGAATTCTTCGCTTACGCTATATACGCATATTCCCTTTAGTGCTTCAACCTGAAAGACAGAGTGACTCTCCTGCAAAAATACCAAATCTAAGGGGTAAGGCTTAAACAGCTCTTCTAACTCATTATATATATCTCCGTAAAGTTTATACCTTTCTTTCACATTTTCTATGTCGCATGAGAAAACTATCCCTACGTCTATATCGGCTAACGGGTCATTTATAGAGGCATTTTTATTTTCTAAAATTCGTAATGCATTTTCTTTTTGAGAACCAAACAAATATGCCAGGGCAATATTATATTTCTGGCAAATTTTTTTGAGCCTTTCTAACTTGTTCATTTTTTCATTATATCAAATTAGAATTTTTGTTGATTATCTTTTTTCATCTTTGTTTTTTTGTGTCGCTTGTGTCGCAGAAACTGAGGAGAATTCCCCTCAGCAGTTTTTAAACTTTTGCATCTTTTTTACCCTGTGCTGTCAGGCTATTTCGTGGCAAATTGCCACAAAGCGCTTTCGCTACTTATGGAACTCTTTCCCCCTCTCCTGTAAGGAGAGACTTCTTTTTTCCTTATTCCACCTCTTGTGGGAGTGCCCGGCTTCCCTGTCAAATCAAAATTTGGCAAGTGGGTGAAAGAGTGGATAAAGAAAGGGGTGATGGGGGGTTCTTCTTCCTATAATCTACCGAAGGCTATAACCACCGGACCTCTTTTTGCATAACTTGAGCGAAACGTCCTTCCAGTTTTTCAAATTCCTTCTCAGTGTAAACCAAAAAGTCAACGGGGACCGGCAGGCTCATAGTATTAAAGTATCGTGACCGCTCCCAGAAGGGATAAGGAGATCTTCGTAAAACCATCACCACATCCAGGTCGCTCCCCACTCCCCATAAAGAGGCGTAGAGCTTTTACCGCTTTTTCTGCTGGCTTCAATCAGTCAAAAGCTCTCCCCACCATAGACGCCAATCCTCTTTTTAAATATTGTAATATAGCCACAATTTAATTCCCTTATGCTTTTCCCTCCCTGTAAGCCAAAAAAAGTAGCTCATTCCCCTTTCAGGCTGGCGAAAAGCTAAAGTAGGTGATATCACAATGGGTATAGTAACTCAACCGAAAGAGGGTGCGAGAGTAAATAAGGTTAAAGACATGAGCATAGATGAACTGGAATACTTGATAGAGCAAAAGGTTTTAGAAATACTTGGGGATTTTGATTCCAGGATAGACGCCCATGCTGCTCGCAGCACCACCATATGACCATGAAAATACGAACGTCTATCCTGTATCCTTTTGTTCTTTTATCTTTTAATCTTACGCCGTAGGCTGTTATCCTGGTGTATTTCCAGGATAGAATTAACAGATGAGTTCAAGAAGAAATTAGCGAAACGTCTGAAGAAGCCATCCGGGAGAATTTCCCATAAAGAGGTATTAGAGGAATTTGGCCAGGATTGAATGGATGGAAGAAGCGGTAAAGGATCTCAAGATAATCGAAAAGCAAGTAGGGCGAAAGGTTACTAAGAAACTCATCTGGCTTTCCGAAAATTTTGAAACAATTATTTCTGAACTAACCTCAACACCTTGGAAGAGTTGGATTGACTGTGGTCTGCAATTCTTCGATATTGATTGTTTTGAGTGCAATTAGTCAGCTGGATTTGTTGAGAAAACGATGTAAGGGTGCAAAACCAGTAATCCCCATCGTAGTATGGAAAGAAGTAGTATAGATTATGGAGAGGTTGAAATCCTGGTTCTGGTACTGGAGAAAAAGACGGTCTTGGTTCTGCTTAACGAGAAAGAGGTAAGAGAAGTTGCCGAAAGGTTGGGTTTCCGGGTTTTGGGAACGGTGGGTTTACTCATAGGGGCAAAACAAGAGGAATTATATTATTTAAAGTGGTATACTAATTACTATGAAACTTGATGAAAACCTAAAAAATCAATTGATAGAGAGGCTGAAACCTCTAAATCCTGAAAAGGTGATCCTTTTTGGTAGTTACGCTTATGGAGAGCCATCAAAAGATAGTGATATTGATTTGATTGTGGTAACCGATGATGATATTATGCCGAGTAATTTCGATGAAAAAATGCAGGTTTACTTGAAGGTGTCAAATGCGCTCACAGATATACGGAGAAGCGTCCCTATTGACCTTATCGTGCACACAAAACCGATGCATAAAAGATTTGTAGAGCTTAATAGTATGTTTTACCGTGAAATAGCTGAGAAAGGAATCGTACTATATGAAAGAAATAACTGAGGAATGGCTCGAAAGGGCCTATGATGATATCGAGACCATAGGTGAAATCATAGATAATCCTCGCCTGACAAACATTGTAGCTCTTCATTCTCAGCAAGCTATAGAGAAATCTATGAAGGCAGTTATAGAAGAGTTTGAAATAGGAGCTATCAAAACTCACAATCTGGAAAAATTGTTTGCTACCGTGGACAATTTTATACAATTTGAGGTTGATTGGGATTTAGTTAAGAAACTTGATGCACTATATATCGATGCTCGCTATCCCTCAGAATGGGGAATATTGTCATATGGAAAACCGACCATGGAAGATGCAAGAAAATTTTATAAGTTGGCAATGGAAATATACGATGTGGTCAGGAATTTTTTGAGGTCATATCCAGAGTGAGAAATAACCTGCGAAACAGCATTTACCAGTGCTTGGTTTCTTTCGCTGGAGCGTTTTTCTCCAGCGTAATTAGTTTTCTTCACCTATTTTGCTTTCGTCTTTAGCGCCGCAGACACGCTGGGTGCTTTTCTCCAGCGTTGTTTTTCCAAATCCACCGGTGGAGCTTTTCCCACCAGTAGTATTTGCTTTTTATCTTTTGTCTTTTACGCTTTTTTGTTTTTCAGCTTTCTCTTTATTTTTTGGGGATTATACAGGGGTAAACCCCCTCATAGTGCTTTTCTGTCATTTCCGAAATCCTTTATCGGTAATCCAAGTTTTTGCTTCTTCTTTTTATTGGGAATCATAGGAGCGTCTCCTCCCATTGTTTAGATTCCTGATAAATACATTCAGGAATGACACATAAAAGACGCATTCCCTTTTCCCGTCATTCCGAAATTTAGCGGGGAATCCACTGAGGGAGGCTTTTCCTTCCTCAGTAATCTTTTAATATTACGCCGTAGGCTGTCTGTTTTTTCTCCCTCAGTTGTCTTTTCTTTTTATTTAAGTTTTTAGTTTTTGTCTTTTTGGGGGTTATAAAGGGGTGTCACCCTCTTATGGTTGATAGAGCCATTCAGGGGTGGTAGAAAAAAAGTTATGAGGGGGGTTTCCTCCCCCTTATTGTCTGTTATAATCCTTTATGCGAATGACTTATATATCCATACATTACGCGAGGAAGGTGAAGTAAGTGGCCAAAGAAATAGTAAAAGATATAAAGGCAAGAGAAGCTCTGGGTAAAGGAGTGGATATTTTAGCGAATGCTGTTAGAGTTACCCTGGGTCCTAAAGGTCGTAATGTCCTTCTGGAAAAGAAATATGGTTTGCCTGTTGTTACAAACGATGGAGTGACCATTGCTCAGGAAATAGAGGTGGAAGAACCGGAGAAAAACGTAGGGGTACAGGTAGCTAAAGAAATAGCCACTAAAACCAACGATCTCGTGGGAGATGGAACTACTACTGCTTTAGTTTTAGCGCAGAAAATGCTCCGGGAAGGGTTGAGGAGTATAGCTTTTGGTCACAATCCAGTCTTTTTCCGTCGGGGAATGGAAGAAGCGCTAAATAGAGCCATAGAAAAAATTAAAAGCTATAGCTTGCCGGTGGAAGATAGAAAAGCTATTTCTCAGGTAGCCTCCATCTCAGCTAATGACCCGGTAGTGGGAGAAATAGTGGCTCAGGCTTTAGAGAAAGTGGGTAAGGACGGGGTGGTCACCGTGGAAGAATCTAAATCGGCCGAGACTACCATCGAGATAACGGAAGGTACGCAGTTTGACCAAGGTTACCTTTCTTCTTATTTTGTTACCGATGCTGAGCGGATGGAAGTGGTTTTAGAAGAACCTCTTCTGCTCATCTGTGATTTCAAAATAGCTAACATTATTTCTCTTCTTCCTATTTTGCAGCAAGTGCTCAGGATGGATAAGCCCCTTCTTATAATTGCCGATGATGTAGAGCAGGAAGTGTTAGCTGCTTTAGTAGTGAATAAATTGCAGGGAGTGCTAAAGGTGGCAGCAGTTAAAGCTCCCGCTTTCGGGGATAGAAGAAAAGAGATTTTGGGAGATATAGCCGTTTTGACTGGAGGACAGGTAATTTCTCAAGATATGGGTATGAGGTTAGAAAAGGTAACTGTAGATCTATTGGGGAAAGTGGATAAGGTACGGATAACTAAAGATAACACTACCTTAATCGGGGCGAGGGGAAATAAAAAAGATATCGAAGCCCGAGAAAGGCAAATTAGAGCTCAGATAGAGAAAGCTACTTCTACTTATGATCGGGAAAAGTTGCAAGAGAGGCTGGCAAGGCTCCGGGGAGGAGTGGCTATCATCTGGGTGGGTGCCTCGAGCGAAGTAGAGCTAAAGGAGAAAAAATATCGGGTGGAAGATGCTATAAACGCTGCAAAAGCAGCGATAGAGGAAGGTATAGTTCCGGGAGGAGGAGCGCTTTTTGTGCACATAGCGCAGGAATTAGACTTTAGTGACCTACCAGAAGAAGAAAGGCAAGGTGCAGAAGCCTTAAGAAAAGCTCTGGAGGCGCCAGCCTACTGGATTGCTGAAAATGCAGGATATGACGGCTTTCTGGTGGTAGAAGAAATAAGGAAGGGTGACTGGAGAGTGGGTTTTGAAGCTCAAAAGGGAGAGTTCGTTGATCTCATAGCAGAAGGGATAATAGATCCGGCCAAAGTTCTGCGAGTGGCATTGTCCAATGCTCAAAGTATTGTTTCTTTAATTTTAATTTCTGAAGCTCTGATATTTGAAGCGCCAGAGGAGAAAATTTGAGATTAAGCAAGGGTAATAGTATAATTTGGGGAAAACGGGAGAAAGGTGGGTAGAATGGAAAATTGGTTTCGAAGTGATAAAGGTCTTTTGCGCACTACCTACGGATTTGATGATGTTTCTTTGGTTCCGGGAGAAATTACCATAGACCCTCAGGAAGTGGATATAACTACTACTATTGGTGGCGAAAAATTGGGTATCCCCATTTTAGGTGCAGCTATGGATGGAGTGATAGACCCTCGAATGGCAGTGGAGATGGGGCGCCTGGGAGGATGGGGAGTTCTAAACTTAGAGGGATTATTCACCCGCTACGACGATCCTTATTCCATTATCGAGGAGATGGTAAATCAGCCCCGGGAAAAAGTTACTGATTTCATTCAAGAAGTTTATCGAGTTCCCATAAAGGAACATTTAGTGGGAGAGAGAATCCAGGAGATAAAAAGAGAAGGAGTAAAAGCAGTAGCCTCTCTTACTCCTTCTAAAGCAGAAACTTTAAGCAAAGTAGCCCAGGAAGCCGGTTTAGATATTTTAGTGATCCAGTCTACCGTGACTACTCTACGTTATTACTCCTCTACCTCCCAAGTTTTAGATCTGGAAAAATTTTGTCGAGAAACTCCCATTCCTGTTATCCTGGGAAACTGTGCCACTTATAAAGTGGCTTTAGATTTAATGAAAGCAGGAGCAGCAGGAATATTAGTGGGTATAGGTCCCGGTGCGGCTTGCACCACCCGGGCGGTTTTAGGTATAGGTGTACCGCAAGTTACCGCTACCTGGGATGCTGCTCGAGCACGGGATACCTATTTAAAAGCCACAGGCAAATATGTAGCAGTGATTACCGATGGAGGAATGAGAGTGGGGGGAGATATAGCTAAAGCTATCGCCAGTGGCGCAGACGCTGTGATGCTGGGGTCTCCTCTGGCTTCTGCTCAAGAGGCGCCAGGAAAAGGACATCATTGGGGGATGGCTACTCCTGACCCTAATCTTCCTCGAGGAACTCTGGTCAAAGTAGAGATAAAGGGAACTTTGAAAGAAATTCTTCTCGGTCCCAGTCACCTCACTGATGGCACTATGAATTTGGTGGGAGCTCTGCGGTCTTCAATGGGTTCTTCAGGCGCAAAAACTATCCGGGAGATGCAGGAAGTGGAAATTGTCGTTGCTCCCAGCATCTGGACGGAAGGAAAATTTTTGCAGAGAACTCAAGGAGTGGGAATGGGAAAATAGATAATGGATAAAATAGTTATTCTGGATTTTGGCTCTCAATATACTCAACTAATCGCCCGAAGGGTTAGAGAATGTCAGGTTTATTGTGAGATATGGCCTTATCACCTTGAAGGATATGATTTAAACAGTCCGGAGATTAAAGGGATTATCCTCTCGGGTAGTCGCTATAGCATAGGTGATGCCAATGCTCCATCGCTCCCGCCCCAGGTTTTAGAAAGTGGTAAACCTGTTTTGGGTATTTGTTACGGGATGCAACTTTTGGTTAGCACCCAGGGAGGGAAAGTGGTACATACTAAGGGTCAAGAATATGGTAAAGCTCTGTTACAGGTGGTGGAAAATCGGGGGATTTTCGAGAATCTGGCTGGAGATATAGTTTGCTGGATGAGCCAGGGAGGTAGCGTCAAAGAGCTTCCCCCCGGATTTCGGAGTATAGCTCGAACTGAAAATTATGAATACGCCGCCATAAGAGATGAAACGGGGAAGATATGGGGCGTTCAATTTCATCCTGAAGTTTCTCATACTCCTTTAGGTCGGGAGATATTATCTAATTTTTTGTTTCGCATCTGTGCCTGCCGGCCAGAGTGGACTCCTGAATCAATCATCAAGCAGCAAATTCAGTGGATACGCAACGAAGTAAAAGATGAAAAAGTGGTGTGCGCTTTGAGTGGAGGAGTAGATTCAGTTACTGCTGCAGTTTTGACCTATCGAGCTATTGGAGAGCAATTGACCTGCATTTTCGTGGATAACGGGCTTCTTCGCAAAGGTGAAGCGGAACAGGTTTTTTCCAAGATGAAAGAAATTCTGGGAAAAGAGCGAGTAATTTATAAAGATGCTGCAGAACAGTTCCTTTCCGCTCTCCGGGGTGTTGTAGACCCGGAAGAAAAAAGGAAAATAATCGGTAGAACTTTTGTGGAGGTGTTCGAAGAAGAAGCGAAAAAATTAGGAGATGTATCTTATCTTTTACAGGGAACTACTTACCCTGATGTTATAGAAAGCATCTCCATTTATGGCCCATCGGTCAGAGTAAAGACCCATCATAACGTGGGAGGGTTACCTGAGCATATGCAACTCAAGGTGATAGAACCTCTCCGTTTTCTTTTTAAAGATGAAGTTAGAAAATTGGCTGTGGAGCTGGGCATTCCTGAGGAAATAGTCTGGAGACAGCCTTTTCCCGGCCCGGGACTGGCGGTGAGAATAATTGGTGAGGTTACCGAAGACCGTCTGCAGATTTTGCGGGATATGGATTTTATAATTGACCAGGAACTCCGAAAATCCCCCATTTATAAAAAGCTGTGGCAGTCTTTTGGAGTACTGGTGCCGGTGAGAAGTGTTGGAGTGGTAGGAGATGAAAGAACTTATAAATATGTGGGAGTGCTGCGAGCGGTGATGAGCGAAGATGGGATGACTGCTGATTGGGCAAGAATTTCCTATGACACCATGGATGCCATCGCGAGGCGAGTAGTGAATGAAGTGGCAGGGATTGGAAGAATGGTATACGATATTACTTCCAAACCTCCGGCTACCATAGAATGGGAATAAGAGGAGAAAAAAATGGCAGTTAGTATAGTTGTGGGAACTCACTGGGGTGACGAAGGGAAAGGTAAAATAGTTGATTATCTGGGAGAAAATGCCCAGGTAGTGGCCAGAGCTCAAGGTGGTAACAATGCTGGTCACACGGTAATAGTAGAAGGAGAAAAGTATGTTTTCCACCTCCTCCCTTCTGGCGTTCTTCACCCTGGTAAAGTGGGAATACTGGGAGATGGGATGGTTGTTGACCCCTCCTCTCTTTTAGGAGAAATTGATTTTTTGCGCCAGAAAGGGAAAGATGTTTCGGAGAGATTGTTTTTGAGTTCTAAAGCTCATCTGGTTTTACCCTATCATCGAATTTTAGATGGAATTTACGAAAATATTCGGGGTGGGGGAAAACTGGGAACTACAGGAAAAGGCATCGGTCCTGCTTATGAAGACAAAGTATCCCGGTGGGGAATAAGAGTGGGAGACTTAGAGGATGAAAAGCTTTTTGCTCAAAAACTAAGGGTAACTCTGGACTACAAAAATCTTTTATTAGAGAGAGCTTTTAATCAGCCTTCTCTTCCTTATGATAAAATCTTAGAGGATTATTTAGGTTACGCATCTCTTTTAAAGCCTTACATTGCCGATACTTCCAGGATGATCTACCAATTTTACCGGGAAGGTAAAAATATCCTCATTGAGGGAGCGCAGGGCACTATGCTGGATTTAGACCACGGAACTTATCCCTTTGTTACCTCTTCTTACCCTGTGGTAGCGGGGTCATTACTGGGAGTGGGGCTGGGGTCGATTCCCAATCTGGAAGTGTTAGGGGTGTGCAAAGCCTACACTACTCGAGTGGGAGAAGGGCCATTTCCTACGGAGCTCCGGGGAGGGATGGGAGATTATCTGCGGGAAAAAGGGGGAGAGTACGGGGCTACCACCGGTCGTCCTCGCCGTTGTGGGTGGCTGGATGGAGTGATTTTGCGTTATGCCGCGAGAATAAATGGTATAACTTCTTTAGCTTTAACTAAACTGGATGTTTTAGGAGGGGTAGGCCCTCTCAAAATATGCAGAGCTTATTTAGTAGAAGGAGAAGAAGTGGATGATTTTCCCGTAATTCCTCACTTGTGGGATAAATGTGAGCCAGTTTATGAAGAGATGGAAGGATGGGAAGAAGATATTTCCTTGGTTTCTTCTTATTACGATTTACCTTCTTCAGCTCAGCGGTTTGTGGAATTCATTGAAGATTTTACTCAGATTCCTATCGCTATAGTTTCAGTGGGAAAGGAGCGACAAAACACTCTGGTGAGAAAGGAGATTTTTTAAAAAGTCCTTTATGGAAGATATAGAAAAAATAAGAAATGAGATAGAAAAACTTCGCGAAATCATTCGTCATCATGATTATTGTTACTATGTTTTGAATAGCCCGGAAATAAGCGATGAAGAATACGACGCTCTGTTCAGGAAACTGCAAGAATTAGAGGCCAAGTATCCAGAGCTTATAACTCCCGATTCCCCAACTCAAAGAGTGGCTGGCCAGCCGCAGGAAGCCTTTGCTCCTTTTTTCCACTCTCGAGCGCTTCTCAGTTTGAACAATGCTTTCACTCCTGAGGAGGTGCGGGATTTCGACAGGCGAGTGAAGAGGATGCTTAAGGTAGAGAGCCTGGATTATGTGGTGGAGCTTAAAATTGATGGTTTAGCGGTCAATTTGCGCTATGAAGATGGGATATTCACCCGGGGGGCTACCCGGGGAGATGGAACAGTAGGAGAAGATGTTACTCTCAACCTTAAAACCATTCATAGTATTCCTCTTCGCTTGCGAGGGGATAGAATACCCCGGGTAATAGAGGTGCAAGGGGAGGTATTCATGAGAAAAAAGGACCTGGAGAAATTGAACGAGGAAAGAAAGCAAAAAGGAGAGCCTCTTTTTGCCAACGCTCGTAATGCAGCAGCCGGGTCTTTACGGCAATTAGACCCCCGGATAACAGCAGAGAGGAAACTGGATATTTTTAATTATGGTGCTTTCTTGATTGATAGCGACTACTACCCCTCCACTCACTGGGAACTATTGAACTATCTTAAGGAGCTGGGATTTAAAATCAATCCCCATATTCAGCTGATTTCTGATATTGAAGAAGCCATCCGCATTCATGAAAAATGGGAAAAGGAAAGAAAAAATTTAGACTACGATATCGATGGCCTGGTTATAAAGGTGAATCCTCTATCCTATCACGACATTTTAGGGGCGACCAGCCGAAGCCCCCGGTGGGCTATAGCTTATAAGTTTGAGTCCACTTACGCCGTAACTCAGGTTCTGGATATTGAAGTGAATGTGGGTCGGACGGGGATTCTCACTCCAGTGGCAATACTGGAGCCGGTAAACGTGGGAGGAGCAATAGTAAAGAGAGCCACTTTACATAATGAAGATGAGATCAAAAGAAAAGATGTCAGGATTGGTGACTGGGTGATGGTGACCCGGGCTGGAGAGGTGATTCCCGAAATTACTGAAGTTTTGAAAGAAAGAAGGACGGGAGAGGAGCGGGTTTTCGTCATGCCCGAGGAGTGTCCGGTTTGTCATTCCCGGGTGGTGAGAGAAGAAGGGGAAGTGGCCTGGCGGTGTATCAATGCCAGCTGTCCTGCTCAGATCAAAGAAAGAATTCGTCACTGGGCTTCTCGGGATGCCATGGATATTGAAGGATTGGGAGAGAAATTGATTGACCGGTTAGTAGAAGGAGGATGGGTTAAAACCATACCCGACCTTTACCGTTTGAATAAAGAAACTCTTTTACAGCTGGAGAGAATGGGAAATAAATCAGCTGATAACTTGCTGCGGGCCATAGAGAGATCCAAAAAAAGAGAATTATCTCGTTTTATTTATGCTTTGGGAATTTCCCATGTGGGGCAATTCATCGCCCGGCTTTTAGCCGAGCATTTTGGCTCTTTAGATAGACTCAAAGAGGCAAAGGAAGAGGAACTTTTAGCCATAGAGGGCATTGGTCCTACAGTTGCAGATTCAGTGAGACAATTTTTTTCTAATCCTCAAAACCGCCAGATGTTAGAAGAACTAAAGAGCTTAGGGGTAGAGCCGGAAGAATTAAAAAGAAGAAAAGAAGGGACTCTGGCAGGAAAAACTTTTGTTTTCACCGGTGTCCTATCTAAGCTTTCCCGAGATAAAGCCCGGGCTCTTGTGGAGGAGAGGGGAGGAAAAGTTG
>Ga0208938_1000971_pt1 | contig 17997 bp, 13 predicted proteins | sample AD_UKC125_MetaG_FD_184434 | JGI IMG/M metagenome (GOLD analysis project Ga0208938, IMG submission 184434) | Active sludge microbial communities of municipal wastewater-treating anaerobic digesters from USA - AD_UKC125_MetaG (SPAdes) (version 2) | ecosystem: Engineered > Bioreactor > Anaerobic >...
ATCAATCACAAGGATATTATTTTGGTGTGGTGCCTTCAATGGCCTTTTGCAATAGTGGGGAATTCATAGTTGCAAAACTGGGGAATTTTTTTTGCAACTTTGTCCGTTTCTATTTTGCAATAAATACTGGGTTTTGAAAATTTTTCTGTGCTATTATTTCCCTAATTTACTTCTTTTGGTGATGCCATAGAAAAACTCATTTCTGATTTTGCTATTGCTGATGCCAGGAGGCTTCTCATAAGCAAAATTTTTTACAGCCTCTTTGAAAACGATAATATTATTAGAAGATAAGAAATCTAGTAATTTTTCATATTGTTATTGTGTCTCATAGTCTCCTCATCCCCAATGGATCAATTATATCCAGGAGGTGGCATTAACAACTATAAATTTAAAGGATTGTTATTGCTTACAAGAATTTGCCTATTATTGATTTGTGTATTTTGATGCTGTCCAGGTATTTTAGAAACACAGCATACAAAGATTAAATATTTAAATAAATCTAAATCTTTCTTTTTGCTTTTATTATAAAGCTTTCTACAAGTTTTTTTTACATGAGTATTATAAATATTAGGTACAATCTTACTCGGACTGACAACATAGCCTCTTACTAAATCAATATTATCTAAATATATTTTTAAAAAATCGTCATTCTCAAAAAATGCAATCGTATCATGTATCTGGTCACACGCGTATTCCAATTTTCCGGTTTTTAATTCAATGAAGTTTGATGTATTCATTTTTGAATTGTAAACAAAGAAATCACATTTTTTTTGATTTTGAATATTATTAGGAATAATCCCCTTGTCAACTGTAAATATTTCTAGTTCACTTGTTGCACTTATTGGAAGAAATACTCCATCATCTCTTAAAGTTTTCCTTTGCCCGGATTTAATCACTTCTTTGTATTGATTATATTTATTCTTTATCTGCATAATTATCCTCCAAAGCGAATATTTGAGCATATTCACTACTTATTACATTGGATATTCTATCTATTTCTTCTGAGGCAATTTCCTTTAACTCTTCATCGATTATGGACTTTACATAGTTATTTTCGGATTCTCCAATCATATAAGCACCAAAGGAAGAAAGTTTAAGCCACTTTTCTTCAGGTATTATATTGCCTACGTTTTTATCAACATTACCAATCCTTCCAGCATATAGTAAATTATTGGCAGCAGTTAAAATGTAAGGACTATGAGTTGTTATTATCACCTGGTTTTCATTAGAATTAGCAAATAAAGCTATATACTCAACCAGTTCCTTTTGAGTATTTGGAAACAAATGAGCTTCTGGTTCTTCGATAACTACAAAAACTTTTCGATTTTGCAACATCCATAGGAATAATAAATTTAGAATCCAAAGCATTTCCTGCTGTCCAGATGATGTAAAATTGATTGGTATTTTCTTGTTGTTTTTTAGTTTTATATATTCGACACCGTCTTTAAAGAAGTATTCACCTCTCAAAATATCTCTTACTTTTTCAGCTAGTTTCCCTCTTTTAGTTCTATATCTGCTTTTATTTATAAGCGCGTCGTTTTCTATTAGGGATGATAAAGCGACGTCAAAACTACTTCTACATCTCTGAATTAATTTCATAAAATCACCAGTAATGTAGTCCATATTCTTTATTTCTATATTCAACAATTGATTAGTCAATAAAGAGAGCAACCCTCGCCCGGCTGGAATATAAAAGATTTCTCGGTCATCATTAAATAGCTCGTTTACTGCTTTATCGAACACTAAGAAGTACTTATTCCGTTCCAACTGTAAATATAATTCGTTTTGAAGGGATATATTTCGCAAGCTTAAGTAATTATAATGTGCTTGCTCTTCGAGTTCTCTTACCTTTTCAATTATTTTCTCGCTAAATTCAATATTTAAGTACTTATTTTCATCCTGTGTTAAAAAAATTTCCAAACTAACATCTTCACCATATTCAAATCTAATATCAAAATGATCTTTAGGCTTAGTGAATCCAAAAAGGTCTATAAATTTTTGCTTAAGTGAAGAGTTAATTGCACTTGGGAATCTTTTATCAGAATTGACTCCTTTATTTATAATTTCATGAATATGAGCCTTTATTTCGTCCCTAATAGATTTGCAGTAATAAATGCTTTTACATATAGTGCTTTTACCAGTGGCCTGTTCTCCAATAAAAATCATAAAGTCTTTTAAATCTATACAACAATTTGGTATTGGACCAAAATTTTTAATTATTATTCTCTGCATAATATCATTCCTTTCATAACTTGCATATTAAGTATCTACGCTACTAATACATATCTATCATCCAAAAAATACATATAAACACTTATGTTTGCTTTATCGCTAATATTACATTTTGAAATACTCTTCTCAATTTGCGACCTTCTCCAATTAGTTATTTTACGATTAAGTCACTATTATTATTTTTTAAAGAAATATTTTGCAACCAAGCAAAATGGGTTCAGTATGTGTAGACTAATAAATTATCATGTTGAATAACATAAATGCTTTGCTCCCTTGAATAACCTAACATATACTGGATCACCCCCCCGAGGTAGCACTCTTAATCCCCGTCTGCGAAAGCAGATCAAGCACCTTGGCACCAGGTTCCAGGCTTATAGCGGTATACTTGTGCGCCAGCGCGATCGGTACAATAGCATTCTCGTATAAGTCGCATTCGAAATCCTCGATCAGTCGTACAGCTTTGGCAAGACAATCATAATTCGAATACACGGTCTTTTCCGTAACAAAATCATTCTCCGTTTTTGAAGCAAAGGGATATGGAAGTGCGAAAACGAAAGTCCGGCCGCTGCCCGTTTTCAGTAGGAAATCCTGTCCATAGTATGTTTCGTACCCAAACCCGTTGCTTGAAGGTTCATGGTTCGGAGTAATGAAATTGTACCTGAAGTCATCGGTTATTGAAAATATCCTGCTATTATCAATGAAATCCGCTATAAGGTTAAAATATTCTGCAACATGCCCTGTCTTCTGCAAGCCGATTATGAGAATGCTACCCTTTCCATACTTTTTTAACTCACTGTTTATCTTGTAAAGGTACCTCATAATCGATGCATGGATCCACGCAGGGTTCCCGAATATGGCCAATGGCCCGTCAATAAAGAATGCCAGGTTGCTCAAGATGTTCGCAAAAGACTCAGAATAATATTCCCTGACAATCCTGATATAATGGATGGGTATTATATGTTCAATCACATTCATAAACCTTGTAAACGCCGAGGCATTCGACTGATAGTCCGTTACCTCTTCCCAGATCCTCAGGCAGTCTGAGGGATAGACCGAGGATTTGCAATTCGGACAATACTGCTCATCCGGAATATCATATACCTCAACCTGCCTGTGTCCGCATGAAGGGCATTTGTGTATCCTCAGCCGCTTAGGATCGTCTGTCCCCAGTTCTCCTGTTCTCAGGGCAGCCATATGAAAAAGTGTGGTCCTGAGGCTTGAATCCGGCCTGTCTTTGATTGTCCTGTGCTCATACAGGTGCTTGTCCAGGGCATACCTGAAACTGTCCCGGACGTTCCGTTTCCCCTTCAGGACTATGTTTGAACTAGGAAAGGGAAAAGTAATCGGTGAGTTATTCTCCTGCATCTTTGCTACCCGGAAAGGATCGACAAATCTGCTTTTCAGCACCCGCAAATTCCTGTATTGTCTCCTGTCAATAAGCAGGCTGCCGATTTTAACATAACCAATTTTGGTGCTTGGAATCCTGTTTTGAACACTGGCTTCATAATAGCTCCCGTCTATTGCAATCACTTTTTCAGGAAGTGCTTCATCCGTTTCGGGAACGTCAATGAAAAGACCGTTTATTTTTTCCCCTTCCTCTTCAGAAGGTTCCATCATGAAGTCGCATTCATGAATAAATTTTACTACTTCTGGGTTATTCACAATATCGAAATGCGACGTCTTGTCTGCATGTTCAAACTTGTATGGCATTTGCATACCCCCGCTTAATACTACGCCCTGGTCGCCCTGAACCTCTCGATTTCCTTCTCGGGCTCGAACTTGTCGATCTGTACCGGCACAACAAACGGGCTTGACAGGGTCTTGATCCTGGCGAATCCAACATCCTGCGCCCTAAGGAGGGATTTGCGGAAATCACTAAAATCATAAAACTTCGACAGCTCATTGATTTCCTTCTCGTTATTCAAGTGCGATATAATCCAGTTTTCTGTGTTAGCCAGGATGTTCGGATGTATAGAGGAAACCTCCTGGGTTGCATAGACAAGCGATATCCTGTACTTCGCTCCTTCTTTGGCAAGACGCGGCCAGGTATCCGTTAGATCCATGTCTTTCCCGATTAGGTTGTGCGCCTCTTCTACATAGAATACGATATTTGGTGGCGTCTTTCCCTCTATGAAATATCCCATCGATTTGCTGAAAATAACTTGTGCAATTTGCTTGCTTATTCTGTCCCTTAGGGTTGCATCACCTACAGATAAATCCAGTATGACAATTTTGCCGTCCAGTAAATGATTGTATATCTCCTCTCCGACTTCCTGGCTGCGGCGAGGTGAATGGTATTTGATGGCGTTTACAAGAATCCTGTACCCATTTATATATGCTTCCCTGTCATTCCTGCCTGCAATCATGTTAAGAATCGATTTGGTTGCATTATCCAGCCAGTTCTCGCCGCTGCTACTTTTCAAAGGAGTATCCTTGTTTGCAGCGCGTGCTGCCATGAACCATTCTTCTGCTTCAGGAAGGGTTAATCCATATTTCGGGTCTTTCACGACTCTTATCTCATTCTCTTCCGCATCCCTGTTTATATATTCATAAACCGCCTTTCTTACTTTATCGTTAGCTGTAAAATATACCTTATAGTCTTTGCTCGGTGGCTCAAATCCTGCCTTATAGAGCATTGTTTTATATGCCGCAACTTTTATTTTCCACCTGTTATGAAGATTCCAGTCATTCCGGTCCGGTTCGTCAAATGATGTGTTTAAAAATTCCTGAACGTCGGCCGCCGCACTGTTCCCGTCTTCTCTTATTACATTGCTGATTATATTAAATCCCTCGGGTATCTGCAGGTAGAAGTTGTTCTGCAATTCTTCAAACCCTTCAGTCTGAAGCATGCGGTACCGAAGAGTTTCATCCCTGTAAACCTCAGATATTGCACCCTGGTCCTGCTGGTTGGCATTCGCATATTCTCCGTTTATGTCATAGATTATCTGGCCTATTTTGACATTGCACTCGTCGGAAATCCGCTTTATCACTGATACTGTCTGTTTTATCATGTTAGACTTACCTGTTCTTGTCATACCCAAGACAGCAGTCCTTCGTGCCAGAAAATCAGATGGCTGGATATAGAACGGGACCTTTTCTTCATTGCTCCCCCTATGCATCCTGTCGGTTGAAGTATACCTTACCGTCCCGATTTTAAAAGGCTTGATCGGGCTATTTATACCGAGTGCTCTTGAATCTTCAATCGCTTTATTTTTCCTGATAGGATCCACATAATTTACAATGGTCTCAAGTGCTTTGCCTTTTGGCCTGTATACATTAAAACGAGCGGCAACAGCGAAGGATTCAATGTCGCTCCCTAACCACAATTCATTATCCCGGACGTAAAATGTCCCCAGGACGCGGCATTCCAAGCCTCCGAACTGAAGCATGTTTTTCGTTATATCATCGAAATCTTTACTCAGATCAGTGACAAAAATGTCGGTCTGCCTTTGAAAGTTATCTATTTTTGTTCTAATCATATCATCGTCCTGCGGAAGCTTTGCCGTACCAATCACTCTCAAAAGTATTATTTCCCTATCTTCTTCGGGTACATTCTGATAATCATCCGGGTCAAATGATGCAGCAATCAGAAAGCAATTGTGCGGAATCCCATGCACTTTGGCTTTCCAGAGATCATTACTCACTATTAGCGCACAATCATAATCGATAGAGTATACCCATCCAACAAAGTTTTCCTTCTGTACAATCTGCACCAAGAAGTCATCTTTTAGCAGTGCATTAATGTTATCAAGCATCAGGATCACCTCATGCGAATTTCATGTTGATCTTTTGCTTTTCTATATCTGCCTTTGACGGAATCATATCGCTGTCACGGTATATCATTATTTCAGTGCCGTTATATTTCCTGGCTGCAGAATATCTCAATTGAAACTTCTCCATAGGATATCCTGTATAGATTTTTTCTATTTCAGGTACATCGTCATATGTAATGATCCATGGTCTATTGACATTATTTTTGATTGCATCTGCAAGTTTGCTATGATCGTCATGCCTGAAATGATTCTCATAAAGGCTGCTGCCCTGTTTATAATACGGAGGATCAAAATAGATGAGCGATTTTTCTTCAATTCCAGGTATAACTTTGTCAATAAATGTGAAAATATCTCTGTTGTAAACTTTAATGTGATTTTTCTTTAAGGCTATCAATTCGATTCTTTTTATCAAATCGACCTTGTTATACCTGGCGTCAAGTTTCCATTCCCCGGCCTGCTTCCGGCCACCTATTACTCCACCTGTGAGAATTCCAGATCTGTTGGTACGGTTAAGGAAAAACGTCGCAAATCCCAGCTCCAGGCAAGCCTTCTTTGTATTTGTGAAAATTTCTCTTTGCTTCTCCCATTCATCAATATTTACAGGCGTATCCTTAATGAGCCTGCATAATTCCTCGGTGTTTTCCAATACCGATTTCCAGAATGCATATATCGCTTTGTTTTTATCATTGATAATTACCTTTGAAACTACTCCGTCAAGCATTAAGGCGACTGCCACACCTGCACCGCCTGCAAAAGGCTCTACATATGTGCCCCCTGTCAAGTCGTTTTTGTAAAGTATAAGTTTAATATAATTTGCAAGCTTTCCCTTTCCTCCGGGGTATCGGAGAGGAGAATAATATAACATAACATCACCAAAACTTTAATCTGCAATTATCAGCATGTCCATGTTGTATATATTCGCAACTATGTTGCCTGTTCCTTTTTATATTTCATAATTTCCCACTCTTTTGAGTTAATACCGTGAAACTCTGCTACTTTTTTAAACATTATGTGTAAATCGCCGAAAAATTTCTCAATTTGTTCTTCATTTTCAGCATTGCTAACCCAATGTCTAAAAAGCAACTCAAAAAAATGCTTATGTCTGTTGAACACACGTTTACTCAGTTTTCTTGTAACCCCTTTAGTTGATTCGCCTTTTGCACGCAATTCTTGTATTTTCTCTTCAATATTTCTTATTTCTGGATAAATGTTATCTCTATAATAAATTTTGGTATATCCTATATTAATGATAGTTTCATCTTTCCAGAAAGGATCATCGTTGTCGTATAGCTGTATAGAATAATCCATAACAAGTTTTTCTGGCGATTCATCACCAGGTAGTACTATAACATTTTTGTTAATATCCCTTTTATTCCTCTGGTCACCGTCTAAGATGCAGATTGCTTGCATTGTTGATTTTAGCAAATATATATCCTCAAAAATCCCTAAAAGATTATCAGCGCCAATATTAGCATTAACAATATGAAATAAATTGCGGACCTTTGCAAACGATTCCTTATTCTTCTCTATATAATAATCAAAAAGAACATTTAGGAAAATTCTGGCTTCTTCATCTTCTGTGAAAATCGGTATTGCCTTATTTATGTAAATATCATTTCTTGTTATTGTATAAAGGTGCATCTTAATCTTGTGTATATCTGGAGAATCTAGTTTTATAACTGAATTTATATTATCGATTAAGTAAATAACATTATGTTTTTTCTCCAAAGCATGTTCAATAAGAGATAAGCTATGGGTTGTAATGAAAATTTGGATTTTGTAGTCATGTGAGTACTGGTTAAATAAATCCAATAGCTTAAATTGTAATGAGGGGTGTAAGGTTGCATCTAATTCATCAATTAGCAAAATGCTTTCAACAGGTTGATTGCTTTGAATGCTATTATAAAAGTATTTCAGCGATACAAGAGCCGAAATAAGAATAAAAAGGTTATCTTCTCCAGCTGAAATGGTATTTGAATCAATACCTTCATAATCACTTGAAAATTCTGCACGTATTTTTATATCCCCCATTTTTTGAGGAGAAGTAAACGATATTGTAAGACCTGTTAATTGCTTATATATGCTTGATATCTCATGTTGGTACGGTAATGGCAAACTCTCCTTTATTGCCTTGACCTCTTCATCATTCTGAAATTCACCAAACGGAAACAAACGCGACAGACCCAAGTATATTACTAGACAGCTGGGTAAGGAATCCACAGTTCCTTTTCTGTAATACGGTTTAATAGCATATCTGTTATCAAGAGTAGAGTTATGCCGCCGAAAATCTAAAGATGTTCCGTTAAAGTACTTAGCAGTAAAAAGTGTACCTTTCCGACCTTTGGCTGGATCATTATATTTTTTATCGCCGCGAGTCAAACTTTCAACCTTTGGATTTATAACTTTGACTATTTTTTTAATTATTTCTAAGCATTTCTTATCATTCACCCAAGAGCAAGTTGTATTAACAGTTTTAAAAGAATTACTAATGATATGAAGTAATGAAGATTTGCATGTCCCATTCGTGCCGGAAATAATGTTAATGTGTGGCGAAAACTCAAAATCTAAATCTTTAATTTTCCTGTAATGCATAATGTGTAAACTTTCAATCACTTCGTCCCACTCCTTAATATCTAAGAAGAACTAAGATTAGGCGTGAATATTCATTATAATAATTTACTTCTATGTACTATACTTAGGTAAACAATTACTGTCTCATTAGTAATTCATTCCTCCCTCTTATGTATTGATTTGCGTTGATTGCATTTTATTACGTAAACTGTTTGCAAATTTTTATTAACTTAAATACCTCTTTCAAATAAAAATCAATGTATATTGTCCAAATGTATAACAATTAACAATATATTTGATGTTATTATACCATATATCGCCACTTTTCTCTATTTTTCGATATATATTAAACCATGTCAATTCATTTTAGGTGTTACGTTACTAACTTCTATTCTTATTAGTAAGAATCATATAGCATAATCATTATCCTCTATAGATTTAAGTGTTCGTGTCGACAGACATACCTCCCCTTTATTTAACTTTTGCATCAATTTTGTATTACACTGCGCTGATATATTTTTGCATTACCTGCTTGGGAAATCCAGCCAAGATGACACTTCGGAAAGTTATTGTAATTACGATTATGTATGATATGTATGAGCCGCTTCTCGAAATCTTCAAATGAATAAACTTATACACTATAAAAAATCGATCATTATACCTGCGATTACTGCGTTCTACTTTAACATTGGAGGAAGCGGGCATTTTTCTGGTTTTTATATGATATTAAAACTATACTACGTTGTTGATGCTGACACATTGTGTCCAACATAACAGTTCACAAGCCCTATCCAACCACCTTAACAGCATTTTCCTTAATCTTGTTTATGGCTTCAACAATTTTCTTTTGCCTTGTGACATCAAACAACTTTACAAAACTTTGGGGTTTATCAAATGGTGGTCTCATCAATTCTGATGCATTTTCCATATACCCATTTTGAACAATATAATCAATAACTTTCTTTACAAATACTATCTGCTCCTGATTAAGGGACTGGTCATTTATAAATTCACTAAAAGCCTCGCATGCAGCCTGATAATCAAGCTTAGCTATTTTTCTGACAAGCAGGCCTAAAGGAGTATCTCTGAATTCTCTCCGATAATCTTCGGCAGATCCTAATTCACTTGTCAAAATTCGCTCAAGATCCTCATAATCAGCGCGAGTAAGCGGAATATTATTCCTCAGCTTATAAATAGCTATATGGTCCTTATGCTCTTCGATATAGCGATTCACTTTAAGTTTATAGTCCTCATAAGTAAATCCTGGGTCAATACTTACTCCCTCCCGCCAACAAGTAACTTCATCCTGCAGGTCGGTATATATGGTTTTTTTACCATTCTCTCCGTCTGCAATAAACTTTATTAAGTCACGGAGTTCAATACGCACCTTATCGAAGTTGAAAATATTTGGTGCTTTCCAGAATTCGTCTGTAACAATACTGTTAATCAGATTAAGTTTATTCTTAATCTGGGGAATAGCAGCTCTTTTCTGAAGGCTAGTGCAAATTGATATAAGCTGCTTTTTACCCTTACCCAGAAGTACCTTATCTTCTCTATCTGGTACAGCATTAGCCCATACATTAAACTGTCAAACCATTTGGCATGCTCATCAGTATCATCCATATAAACAAGTGGTGACAAATGTTTAATCAGGTCATTCTTGTCTTTCTCAGAAAGCCATACAAAAGCTTCTTTCCTTCTGAACTTCTCAACATACTGCAAATTTAGTTTTACATGTACAAGTTCAGTATTTAAAGCATTTATCTGTGCAGATACAGTTTCGATAAGGGATTCTCTAAACCGTTGATACTTTTCATCAATAAAATCAGAACGCTGAAGATCGTGAATCAACCGTATCATTTTTGAAAATATTGCTTCAGTAATACTCAGCGTTTCAGTTCCTTCGATGCCTTCTTTGTTAGTTCTGAAAAATTCAAAATTTCCGAGATAATCAAATATCAAAAAGTATTGCTTGTCCTGTCCAGGTCCGAACAAATCCTTGCATAATCTCGTACCACGGCCAATCATTTGCCAGAACTTAGCCTTTGAACGGACGCGCTTAAAGAATACAAGGTTGACTATCTCAGGAACATCAATACCCGTATCCATCATATCAACTGAAACAGCTATATGAGGTTCTTTATCAGCAACCTTAAAGTCTAATATAATAGTTTCAGCATAACTGTCATCGCAAACCACACGTCTTGCAAAGCTTCCTTTGTACTGAGGATACAGAGCATTGAACCTGTCGACGATATATTGGGCATGTCTCTTATTTTGCGCGAAGATAATAGTTTTGCCTAACCTGTCTCCTCCGGCTACTTTTACTCCTTTTGTCATAAGGTCCTCAAGGACCATATCCACTGTAGACTGGTTAAATATAAAATCATTCAGTTCTGTCGGAAGGATAACCTCCGGCATCTTACCGTCTTCATCAGTAAAGTCTTCTTCATAGCGTTCTTTGTCTTCTTCCGAGAGTTCATCGTACACTATTCCCTGATCAAGAAATTTAGTCCTGACCTCAATATTACGGTATGGAACAAGCACATGGTCAACATTCACCGCTGTTTCATATTCATATGCATAAGTTGGCACGCCTCTTTCCAACTCAAAGAAGTCATAAGTATTCCGATCAACTTCATTTCTGGGCGTGGCAGTAAGACCCACCAGCAATGCATCAAAATACTCAAATATGGCACGATATTTCCTGAATATGCTTCTATGAGCCTCATCTATAATAATCAAGTCAAAATGATCAGGTGTAAAAAGCCGCTGACCCGATTCGTTTTTGGCGGTATCTATGGAATTGAGCATTGTAGGATACGTTGAAAAAACGATACGGGCATTTTTATCTTCCTTGTTGTTAAGAAGATTGCACAGAGACATATCAGGAAGATAGCCTTTGAAAGCGTCTTTAGCCTGATTTACTAAAGAAACTCTGTCAGCCAGAAATAGAATATTCGTTATATAGCCTCCGCGCGACAGCACATCTACCAGGCTGGCAGCTGTTCTTGTTTTCCCTGTACCTGTTGCCATAGCCAGCAAGAATTTTCTTTGGCCTTTTTCAATACCGTCACATACAGCTCGGATAGCTTCTTTCTGATAATATCGATCCGTTATTTTGTTATCGATAGGAATTTCATTAAGTTTTTTTCTTTCATTACGGCGATTCATCAGCTTTTCCAGATCAGCTTTTGAAAAGATGCCGCTAACCTTTCGCTGAGGAGATGTTACATCATCCCAAATATAAGTTTCAAAACCGTTTGAGGTAAAAATGATAGGTCTTCTGCCGGTCATCTTCTCAAGACAGTCAGCATACAGCTTTGCCTGCTGGGTTCCAATCTTCGGATCCTTTGAAGTGCGCTTAGCTTCAATAACTGCAAGAGGTAATCCATCTTTTCCATAAAGAACATAATCAGCATAGCCTCTCCCCTCCGGATTTGGCATGCCAGTAAGTTCTACTTCTTCCTGTGCATCATCACCCAATACCCATCCAAGCTGCCTTAAATCAATATCTATATATTTTTTACGAGTATCGAATTCACTTATATCAACGGGTATAAAACTGCGCTCTTCCTTATTTTTATCCTTATTTCTGGTTAACCTGGCGCTCATGGACGCGACCTTTTCGCGCAGAGCTTCTATTTCAGATTCTTTCTGCTCAAGCAAGCAATTCATTTCCCTGATTCTAGCTTCATCAAGAACAACTTTTTCGGCAGGAATGTCTGCCTCATTAAACTGGCGTTCCTGATAGTTTGTTCCGTAGCAATAGTATATCCATTGAATAAATTCAAAAAGCGCTGACAAGGACAAAACAGCATCACTTTTACTAATGGATTTTTCAGTGTGAGCAGCAAGGTTGCCCAATTTAATAATATAGGGAAGCTTTTCCCACGTCTGTCTTGTTACAGAAAACTTAAAAGTGGGCTCATGAATTAGTGCCTGCAAATTATCTTTATACGGCATTTTCATGGTATTATCGGCTGAGTACACCCATTTTATTGCAAGCTCCAAGGCTCGCCTGCAGCCAATTGCAGCCATAGCAGGAGATGTTTCAAGCACCCGCTCGGCTTCTATACAAGCGTGTGAGAAAAGTTTGTATTCAGGTTTGTCCTTTAAAAATTCGAAATTCGCAGGCATTCTCTACACCTCGGCTTTATTGGTCAAAGTATTGACTCATCAAACTGTCAAACAGCAATTGAGTATCAGCAATGGCTTTTTTAACTATGGACTTTTGCTCTTCAGTTTTAGCTACAATATCAGCAAATTTATCTTGTAATGAAAGCGGCGGTAGCGGAACAATATATTTATCAAAAAATGATGCCGGTACTCTTTTTTGACCTGCACTTCCTGTCATACTTTTTTCAGCAATTTCTCTGAATATAGGCAATGTTGTTAAATAATATAGCCATTCACTATTCGAAATTCCTTTCTTAGGCCTTAAAACATGAAATTCAGTAGAGCCGAAGCCAATGCTGTTTTTCAAGCCTCGAGCTATGGCTCCTTTTCCATTTTCCATACAAGGTGTAATTTTTGCAAACAATACGTCGTTTTCGTAAAAATATGTAAAACCTTTTTTTACTTCTTTATACTTCCTTATATCGCTTGTGTCTATTTCTCCATTTACTGAGACACTTGCCATTGAAATAAAAGATATTTCTAAATCATCATAGAAATAGTCAATCTCAGATTTTTGGGGATTGACATAACAACACCTTGACAATACTTCTTTTTCCCACCCTTTATCGTTTTTTATCGGATCGCCAAACATATCATAAAAAATTGACTTGGCAAGATAATCCAGTTCAATAATCTGTTGTTTACGCAAAGAAAGCATCTCTGAAACGGCATCTAAAGTATTAGCTACTTGCTTTTGTATATCTAAGGGTGGCAGTGGAATTTTTAAAGAGCAAATATCGGATAACCCTTGCCACGTTCCTGAGAACAAACACCATATCCGTGACAATTGTTGCTACCCTGACATTCTTAATCTTGCTGAGCAGGCGCATAATAAGGCTAGCCTGCTGGTGATTCAATCCCTTTATTGCATCGGATCGCCCGAATTCAACATGGTCTGAAGTGCAATGCCAAAATCGTTACTTTTCTTTGATTCAGATTCTGCCTTTTTCAGACTGGCAGCAAGTCTTTTATCCTCCCTTGCATTGTCAGCAAGCATGTCTGCGTACTCCACCGTTTTTGCATTTACAGGTATGCCGAGTGTCGCTGCTATTTCAGGTGTAGCATATCCGAGTTTCGTCCATGTATCAAATGCAAGTTTAATGGCTTTCTCCTGCGCATCCAATTCTGATTCTTTCATGGCCGCTATCTTCTGTGCCCGCGCCACCTTCAAATAAGGTATCAACGGGTCGTTCGGATCTATCGCCATTCTCCTGTTTATCTCTGCCTGGTAATCGTTCGAATACTGTGCGATAGTTTCTATCTGCCTCTGCAGGTCTCTTTCTCTTGCAGCAATATCCCTGTCCTCCAAGCCAAGTAACAGATTAACTATATCCATAGTGTCAGATAAGCCCTGCCTTAGCCTTGAGTGATGCCTATCCTCATATTCGGCCTGTAAAAGTGGCAGTTGGCTCAGCAACTCGTTCTGTGCTCCCGAAGCTATCTGCATTGCGGCGGTATTGAAGGCACCGGACTGGTTGCCAAGATAACTAGCCATAACGTTTCTGTATGCCCTGTCTGCAGCACCTTCCAACTGCCCTTTTGCTGCCTGGAATCCTGTGTCTGCAGCCGGATCATAGGGAGTGTTAAGACGGTCGATAAGTTGCTGCACGAGTTCGTTTACCTGTTGTCTTTGAGGACTTATATTGTCAAGTGCTGTTAATGCCGGTGACTTTGTAGTATCTGTTCCGGCACCCTGAGTTGATATTCTCGGCATCTGCATGTCAGGGGTAAGTGTGCTCTCGAATTCTTCCCTTGACATGCCGCTCATGGGATCGTACCAGTCACGATTGGTTCCAATAGACTTAATGTAATCCTCGGGCAGGTTTGATTTAGCCTGTGTGTTTGTCTGAGCAACAGGCTGCACAGTTGTTTGAGCAGGTTTTTGCGTGGCGGTCTGTCCGCTACGCAGCATATCCAGCATTTTAAGGTTTTGATCCGCTGTACCACGGTAATCTTTTATGCCAAGCTGTTCGGCCAACTTCTTGCGAGAAGCAAAGTCAGAAGCCTGCCCTATGCTTTTAAGATAATCTACTATCGAATACCCAGTATAGGTAGCCATACGATCAACTCCCACAAGCATAATCCTCTGACATTAGCGTACTACAAGGTATTTGTACAATTGGTCAAAATACCGCGCCCACAATTTGACATAATATGAATACGATTATATAATTTGGATGGGAGGGATGCTATATGAAGAAATTTGCTTGTGGACTTTTGGTTGGTTTCCTGCTTGCTTTCAGCGTTTCACTGTATGCATCAACCGTACCTCAGATAAAAACCGCCCAATTTGCACCTGACATAAAACTCATCGTTAATGGCGAGGCCATTGATACACCTGTCGTATCGGTCGTTACCGTTGAAAATCCAGGGTATATGACAAATTACGTCCCGGCCCGTGTAGTTGCTGAAAAACTGGGTGCAACAGTTACATGGGACGGAAAAACGAGGACGATAAGCATTGACAAAGTAAAAGAAACCACTGAAGAAACTGCCAGGGAAACTGCATCATCCACACAGTCAATAAGCGTACCGCAGTCAAATGCCGATATACCATTTCCCATATATAAAGTAGATGAAACCGGTTTGAATGTATACAACATTCACAATGGCTATTTATACGGTGTCTTTGTGCTTGACGTGATTAATGCCGTCAAAAAGAAGGGGATGGTAATGAATTATGCCGCTGACGGAAAGTCAATGCAGATAGTAAAACAAGGCGAAGGAATCATCGTAAGCGGCATAATCCCCCGAGCATTCGACGGAAGAGGGTACATACCTTACGACTTCTTTGAGGAAAAAATAAAACCTGTCCTTCTAAAATAAAAGCCCCGGTATCGGGGCTTTTTCTTTTACCAATAAACATCTAACTCATATGATACAATCATGCCTCTATTGTTAGGCTTTACGACAGGAGTGTCTAACTTTTTGGCAGTTAGAACCCCATTGATTCCTAAGTACCCTGAGTTAGAGTCAGGTTTTACCATGAGCAATCGGTTACCAATTGGGTAAATTAAAGGCGCATATGACCCTCCTCCGGATGATCTTCTTATCGAAGTATAATAACTTACAAATTCAAAAGTTTCCATATCAAATATGGCTCCCATAGGAGGATTGCTTCTGGGGGTAGTTCCCAAAAGATACAGATAACGCCCTACAGGTATATGGTTAACGCTAAAGGTGGGGTTATAAAGAGCAAAACCCCATTCACTGTTGTTGTTTATATATCTAGAATCGGGGTATATTCGGATTTCATCCCCTCCAGTAACGTAATTAAAAACAGATATGTAGCTTGTAGCAGGCGCAATCATGTAATTGCCGTAAATATAAAAATGGTATGTACTAGACCGATTTATTGCTAGCGTTCGTGTTTGTATTAAATTGGAAAAAGTGCCGTCGCTGTATTCCTGTAAAATACGTTCCTGCGGAGAGGATGTCTTGTAAGTATAGATGTAAAACCTTTTAGTTATGGGGTTATAACCTAAACATCTGCTTATAGAGCTGGTTTGACCCTCATATGCCAAATTTACAGGAGTAAAGGTTTGTATAGGCCCATCATTACCGTCAATCAATCTTCTTTTTTGGATATTTATAATACCTCCGGTGTTAAGACTCCCTGCCATGTTAATTCACGCTCCCGAAGTCAAGTTCTCTGCTGAAGCCATAAACTTTCACATCACCGGTCCATTCCAGCTTCACTTTGAAGCTATCACACCGCTGCGGAGTTATCCTCGTTTCGTAGCTTCTTAACCCGGTTGCGGTAATCGTTTCTTCGAGTTTGTACGGGCCATCATCGACAGCACAGTATATTTTCAGTGTGGCGTCTGCTTCCAGATCAGCCATAACCTTGACGGATTTACTGACTTTCTTCCCGAGCCACCATTCGGTGAATTTTTCACTCTCGATACTTGCGGTTATGGTTTCGGTCCCGGAGTTAAACTTAATGATCCTGTTATCGGCTAAAGCATATAACTCATGCGCGTCCTTCCTGCAGGCAAAAGCCTGAACATTGAGATTATCTTCTCTAAACCACTGATTTGTGGATGTGTCAAACACATATAGGCTGTATTCAGTACCGTTGTACAGGCATGCATAGTACCGGGTTCCGTCGGTCCCAGCGACACAACTGACGTATTTCTCATTTAACTTGTCTGATATAAGCACCGGCACTGACCCGGTATATCTCCGGAATCCATCATTACTTAGTCCATATAATGCCCCGTTGATGTCAACCAGGCTATCGTAGTCTTTATAACCCACATTGGCAGCCTTTCGCAGAAGAAAGTTCGATGGCTTATCCCCGTACAGTTCGTACAGATACCCGCTTTTTGCGACTTTGATTTGGTCGGGAGAAACGATTATCCCGGTAAAATCGCCGGGCTCACCTACGTCTGACTGCCAGCACGAATCCTCGACCAACGGCACCGGGAAGTAATTCCATGTAAGCGGATCGCCGAGCTTACTCGCATAGAACGCATTGCCTTTGCAGCCAAAGGCCCGGTTCCTGTGGACGCATATATAGTCTATATCCGGACAGTTCGGTATGTTGCCGAATGTGTTTGTGTTGTAGTTATAATACTTCTTGTCCGGGAATATCAGTATGATTCCGGCGTATTCATCGATAGACTTTTTGCCTGCAGACACAGTACCCTTTACTACACCGTCATACACAAAATCCGTGCCATCCACCCAGCACAGTTTGCCGTTACCGGCGACAAACAAGGCAGTACCGCTTGTGAGTTCCCGTATAACCTCCCTTGGTAGCCTGGAAGTAAGCACAGGAGAATACCGTCCTGATATATTGGTCATAGCCGTAAGCTCTCCGTTTTCAGTGGCCGGGAGCCTGTTCAAACCTTTAAAGCCTAATGTCAATGCTTCACTTTTCTTTTTAACGCTCACCGCGCGTGCAAGAAACATGAAAGATCAATCCTCCTGCACCTTATGCCGGTTGTACCAATCTATGTACTCTTTAATTCCGGCATTGTAAAAGTTGACGTTGTTGTTATACCCTTCCATATCAAGGTTGTATTTGTCGATCATGGCTGCTATATAATCATCATAAGCCTTATCAAAAGGTGGTTGCATGAATGGTTCCTCGCCCACGCTTGCATGAGGTGTAAAAGGCAGCCTGTAAACGATCTTAAGCCCCGGTGTCGTATCGTCGTCCTTCGCAGGCACAGGATATATGTTCAGTTTCCCGTCTGTGCCTCTGTAATAACCTGTGGTTTCAAAATCCCGGTGC
>Ga0208938_1000972_pt1 | contig 17988 bp, 19 predicted proteins | sample AD_UKC125_MetaG_FD_184434 | JGI IMG/M metagenome (GOLD analysis project Ga0208938, IMG submission 184434) | Active sludge microbial communities of municipal wastewater-treating anaerobic digesters from USA - AD_UKC125_MetaG (SPAdes) (version 2) | ecosystem: Engineered > Bioreactor > Anaerobic >...
CTCTACTCCGGGCAAACGGTGGCTTATCGCCTCTCCCAGAAAACGGGAAGCCATCACCACTCCTATACCATCAGCTACCACAATTTCTGCTTCTTTTAGCACCTTATTCAACTCTTCCTCCTGAAATCCCCGGGCCAAAATTTCCGGATTGGCAGTTATTACATGCGTTTTTTCCTTTTTCTCTATCTTATCTTCTAACACTTCTAAAAGCTCCGGTAAAGAACAATCATAAAAAGAAAGACCGAAAAGTTCTCGAGTAGTGATTTTCATCTCACTTTCTCAGCATTTTTCAAAAATTCTCCCAGTATTTTCACACTATCCTCTGATTTTTGCTTCAGTTCCCTTTTTACCTCTTTTCCTCTTTCCCTTAAAATATCCCTTCTCCGATAAACCTCTTCCAGCCTATTTTCTTCCAGGTCAGAAAAGGAAAGAAGATTTTCCTCCCCCCACCACCGAGAAAAAGCCCGGATTTTAGGGTCTAAGTCCAGGGCAAACCAGGGAATATCCAACAAAGTAGCCAGAATTGCCGGATGCAAGCGGAGAGTAAAAACTGCTTTTAACTTTTCAAAATAAGGGATTATCTGAGAAAATTGAGAAAGAATAACACAAGGACATCTCAAGTATTGAGCTATATCTTTAGCTATCTCCCTATCTTTTTCCGGGTGAAAAGCCACTATCTCCAGTCTTTTTTCCTCTACCTTGCTGAATCGTAAAAAAGCCCGATATAAAGCTTCCCTGTTTTCTTCCGGGAAAGAGCGAATAAACAAGGCTACTTTCTCTCCTTCTTCCTTTTTTTCTTTTCCCCCCCAGGAAAAAAGGGGATCGGCTCCCAGAAAAGAAGAAGGAGCTCCTAAATCTAAAGCGAGATTTAAGCTTTCCTCATCACGAAAAATGGAAAGAGAGCTTTTTCTTAGAAGGCGAGAGACCAAAAAACGACTTTCTCTTCGGATAAGAGGGCCTAAGCCCACCCGGTAAAAAATAACTTTTTTATTCCACAACTGTGCCCAGCGCAAAAGGGAAAAATAATAAAGAAGAGAACGAAAACTGGTAACATCCTGCAGGAGGCTCCCTCCTCCTACCAGGATATAATCACTACTTTTGATTGCTTGAAGAACAGAAAAAAAACTGTCTCTCTCCAGAGGAAACGCATTCTCAGGAAGAGGAAGTAAAAAATCGCTCTCTCGGTACAAAACCTGATAAAAAAAGGGGAGATTTAGCTCTTCTCTAATTCTTTCTAAATCTCCCAGAACTGCCCGGAGACTGAGTTCATCTCCCCAGTTTCCAAAACCATAATACCCTAAGATAAAGAGTTTAATTTTCTGCTGAATGACCTCTCTCTCCCCATCTCCCTATTCTCTGCCACAGAAAGAGAGCCAATTTTATCACTACAATATAGATTACTGCTACAGGAAGACTCAGCACCAAGGCATTGAGAAATCGTAAAAGGATATAAAGAAAAGGGGTATGAATATGACAAAAAGAATTGAAAAAAGTGGCAAATCCCACCGACACTCCCAACCACAGAATTAAGCTGTAGGCGGGGCGAACTTTGTCTTTATCCCAGTAAAATAAAAGCCAGAGGGCCGGGTAACCAATCAAAAATTCTTTAGTGCGGGGACGCATAAACAAAAGACGCTCTAAAAGAGAGCGAATCCTGGTCTCTAAACCACCGGCGGGCAAGAGGGGAAAGTTACCCGAGCGAGTAAGGTAAAGTAGTGCCGCTATTCCTAAAAAAGCTACTATTAATAACTCAAATCTCTTTAAGTCCTCCAGTAAAACCTGTTGAATGCTCACCCCCCAGTAGCTCTTTTTAAAAAGATAAAAGAGGACAAGAAGAGGAGGTGCAATAAGAGAAACTTTTACTCCCCAGTACTGGTAAATTCGCAAAAGGAACAACCAGTGGTAAAGACCCATAGATACAGTTAGAGCCCCGGAAAATAGAGTCATAAATGCCCATCCCAGGCTCTGGAGCTTCCCCTTTCCTGAAGAAATAGCGTCAATCAAAATAATTACTCCTGAAGTAGGGTAAACAATACCAGCAAGAAGTCCCAAAACCCTCATCCCCCACAGAGGGTTATAGAAAATTAATCCTGCAAGAGGAATAAAACACAGGGGAATGATCCAGAAAGAAGGACGGAAAAAGGAACCCCAGAGATAAAAAGCAAAAAAAGATAGGGCCAGAGAAAAGAAAAGTAAAGAATAAAGGGGAGGAGAAAAAGAAGTAGAAGGAACGCTCACCTCTCCTGGAGTATACCCATTATCAACCAGCTCCTTTTTAACTGAGAGTAAGTAAGATAAGTTTTTCTCCCAGCTTTCAAAAGCAGGAGGATCGGTAAAAAGACGGAGATAAAGGATGGGAACTGACCTTTCCTTTACCGCCCGTAAAAACCGGTCCCGGGCTTCTCCCGGGGTATAGCCCTTCAGCTCCTCAGGAGGGATACTGTGAGCCCGAAGAGTAAAATGAGGGGCGAGAGAAGCAAGGGTGGTTTCTCCTTTTTGTCCCACAAACTCAAGATATCCCCAGAACAGCCCCTTTTCTTCCAGAAAAGAAGAGAGAAAACGCAGTGAATCCGTGCGAGGTGCTCCTAGAACGCTATCTCCAGAAAAAATAATCCCTTCCGTCATTTCCCAGGCTTTTTCTTCCAGCAAACTTTCTAAAACCGAGGGAGGGATATTATAACGATTATAAGGACGGAGTATAAGGCGAAACCCCTGTTCTTGTAAAGCCTGTAAAATTCTATAATCCCAGCCCACTCCTATTTTATCTTCTTCTTCATAGAGGATATTTACCCCCAATATCTCTCCTTTTTCTTCCACCTCTTTCCCTAAAAGAAGAAGATGGGTTTTCACTGCTTCTCGCAAAAGAGGATCAGAAATCTGAAAATAACGCAAGATAGGAGAAGAAAAAGGAGAGGGAGCTACTGGAACTGCCCTTCCCTGACTGACTAATTGCCTCCAGGTAAGTTCACTAATTCCTAAACTATTAAATCCTTCCTTTTTCAGTTCTTCAGCAAGAAGTAGAGGATCTACTCCCTCTGTCTTCCCCACCCATTCTAAATCATTCCAGTCCACCACCAGCTCTACCACTCTGGATTGAGATTCCCGCTCCCATCTCTCAGAAAGAATAGGAAGAGAGAAAAAGAAGATGATTAAAAATCCCACCAGTAAAAAAATATTCTTCCTCATCTTCCCTCCTCAATTTCTAAAAGAGGGTCTCCGCTATCTACGGTGTCATTTTCTTCCACATAGACCTCTTTTACTATTCCCTCTCGCTCTGCAGCAATCTCATTTTCCATCTTCATAGCTTCCAGAATAATTACCACCTGTCCTGCTTCCACTTTTTCTCCTTTTGCTACATTAATGGCCAAAACTCTTCCGGGCATAGGAGCCCGAAGAGTGGTGGTAACCTGGAGAGGAGAAGGGGAAGGAACCACTTTTTTTATATCTCTTATATTCCAGTGGCTCTCTCCTTCTTCTCTTACTTCCGCTACCTCAACTTCATATTCTTCTCCATTCACTCTTACTAAAAATCTCCTCATCGCTTACCTCCCCAAGCGAAGCATCCAGCAACGCTCATGCTTACCCAGTTCTTTCCACTTTTTGTTTTTCTTCGGTACATAGGGCAAAGAAGGTTTTTCTTCTTCCAGAATTTCAAAAAGAGCAGCAGCGATAGCCGCCACCACTTGGGGTTTTAATTTCACACCCAAATCATACTGGGAAATTACCATGTTTCTTTCCCTTCCCTTCTTCTCGTTTAGACCAGAAAACTTCGAGAGCCTTGGCTACTTTAATCCGAGTTTCTCGAGGATCAATGACTTCATCCACGTAGCCCCTTTTTGCCGCCTGATAAGGATTATAAAACTCCTGACGATATTGTTCCAGTAGTTTTTCCCTCTCTACTTCAGAATCCAGCGCTTTTTCTATTTCCTGACGAAAAATGATGTCTACTGCCCCCTCTGCACCCATGACAGCAATTTCAGCAGTAGGCCAGGCTAAAACTAAATCGGCGCCCAGGTCTCTACTACACATAGCTAAATAAGCTCCTCCGTAAGCTTTCCGTAAAATAACCGTTATTTTAGGAACAGTGGCTTCTGAATAAGCATAGAGCATTTTAGCCCCATGGCGAATAATCCCCCCCAGCTCCTGATTGCTACCCGGTAAAAAACCAGGAACATCAACTAAAGTTAGAAGAGGAATGTTAAAACAATCGCAAAAACGGATAAACCGGGAAGCTTTATCCGCAGCGTTAATATCCAGACACCCTGCTAAATGATAAGGCTGATTAGCCACCACCCCCACTACTTGCCCTCCTATCCGGGAGAACCCCACTATTATATTACGAGCGAAGTCTTTTTGCACCTCTAAGAAACTGCCTCTATCCACTAACTCTTCCACTACTTCTTTCATATCATAGGGCTTATTGGGATGAGGAGAGACTATCTCCAAAAGAGGGGTATTATGTCTGTTCCAGGGGTCGGAAGAATCCCCTACCGGAGGATCTTCTACATTGTTGGAAGGAAGGTAACTCAAGAGAGTACGTACCTTTAAAAAGCACTCTTCTTCAGTAGAAGCCACAAAATGAGCTACTCCACTTTTTGTGGCATGTGTTGTTGCTCCTCCTAAATCTTCAGCCGAAATCTCTTCGCCAGTGGCTGCTTTTACCACCTGAGGTCCGGTAACGAACATTTTGCTCTCTCCCTCTACCATAAAGATGAAATCCATGAGCGCTGGAGAATAAACCGCCCCTCCAGCACAGGGCCCTAAAATAAGAGCAATCTGAGGGATAACACCAGAAGCCTGGGTGTTGCGAAAAAAAATCTGTCCATAACCAGAAAGAGAATCTATGCCTTCCTGGATACGAGCACCTCCTGAATCATTTATGCCTATAATAGGCGCACCCACTTTGAGCGCCATATCCATAATTTTGGTAATTTTCCGGGCGTGCATCTCTCCTAAAGACCCACCCATCACAGTGAAATCTTGAGAATAGACAAACACTACCCTTCCTTCTATTGTTCCAAAACCAGTTACCACTCCATCAGCGGGAAGCTTTCTTTCTGCCATACCAAACCGATCGGCCCGATGCTCTATAAAAAGATCGATTTCTTCAAAACTTCCCTCATCCACCAACAACTCTATCCTCTCCCGAGCGGTGAGTTTCCCTGCCTCATGTTGCTTTTTCAGGGCTTTTTCTCCTCCTCCCCGAAGAAGGAGAGCTTTCTCTTTTTCCAACTCTTCCACTAACTCTAATAAAGTTTTCTTAGACATAAACCAGCTGTTCCTCTCTATCTGCTATTCCTTCTACATTGACATTCACAGCTCTCACATCCACCCCGGTCAGATATTCTAATCCTTCCTTCAATCTCTTCTGGGTTAAATGCCCCACTTGAGAAAGAGAGAAATCAGGATTGATGATACAATTCACCACTATCTCTACTCCTCTTTCGGAGTAGTGAATAGACAGCCCTTTTACTTCTTCTATCCAGGGAAAACGAGAAAGAAGAAAATCAAGAAGAGAAAGAAGGGCTTTCTCGGAAATCACTAATTTACCCAGATAACTAAAAGGAGGTCGTACCACTGTTTTCTCTCTTGAAGAATAAAACCACCTCCAGATAGCAACCGGCACAGTATCCATCAAGCTGCTCCACAAGTTCCTCTTCAACTCCACAAGAGGCACAGGAATAGTATGTTTACCTTCGTTCTCCCGTGCCGATAGCGCCAGCTCTATCTCCTGAGGAGAAACTATCTTCTCAATCTCTATAACTTCCTCAGGAAGAGGCAGCTCCAGATGCTCACAGATTTTCTCTACCATACGAAGAGAGACTCCCAATATCATTATATTTTGAGGAGCAAGCTTCCTCAGAGCTTCCTTAACCGCTTCCCGATCCGGAGAAAAATAGAAAAGAGCTATTTTAGTTGCCCTAATTTTGTTAATCTCCGCTTTTGCCGAGCGACCAGCGATAATTCTCCCCCCCGAAATAAGAAGTCCGTCATCAATTATACAATCAATTTTGTATTTCTGGGCTAAATGAGGAACATGATAACTCTTACCCGTTCCGCTTGGCCCAATCAAAGCATAAACTTTCATGAATCCTACTCCTTTTCGGAAGAAATTTGACTCTTCTCTAAAAAAGCTTCTACAAAATCATCAATTTCTCCGTTCATCACTCGCTCAACGTTGCCTGTTTCGTGACCGGTACGATGATCTTTCACCAAACTATAAGGATGGAAAACATAGGTGCGAATCTGATTACCCCAGGCAATGTCTTTACGTTCTCCTTTCATCTCCATAATCTTTTTCTTCTGTTCCTCTTGATAATATTCATAAAGTCGAGACTTTAATATCCTCATAGCCAGAGCTTTATTCTGATGTTGAGAGCGCTCATTCTGGCACTGCACCACTATGCCAGTAGGTATGTGAATAATACGAACTGCTGAATCAGTTACATTCACATGCTGGCCACCGTGACCTCCTGCCCGAAAAGTCTCTATTTTTAAATCTTGAGGTTCAATTTCCACTTTAATATCGTCCCCCATCTCAGGAGTCACTTCTACTAAAGCAAAGGTGGTATGGCGACGACGATTGGCATCAAAAGGAGAAATACGAATAAGGCGATGCACTCCCCTTTCTGATTTGAGATAACCATAGGCATAATCTCCCTGCACCAGGAAAGTCACATATTTTAAGCCCGCTTCTTCCCCTTCTAAAATATCGGTCACTCGAACTTCAAAACCTTTTCTCTCACAAAAACGGAGATAAAGGCGAAAAAGCATTTCCACCCAATCTTGAGACTCCACTCCTCCTGCTCCGGAATGGATGGTAACTATGGCATTATGACTATCTTCTGTCTCAGAAAAAAGAAGCCGGATCTTTAAGTCCTCTGCTTCCTGGGTTAAGCTTTTAATTTCCTTTTTCAGCTCGGAAAATTCTGAGTCCGTTTCGCTAATCAGAGAACTGAATTCTTGTGCTTCTCTCCATCGCTCTTGTAAATTCTGATATTGCTCCCAGATCTGGCGATAAGATTTGTATTCTCCCAGAATCTGGTTTTCTCCACCTCTATTATCCCAGAAACCCTCCCGGGACATTTTCTTTTCTATTTCCCTTATTTTCTCTTCTAAATTTAACTGGTCAAAGATAGCCCCCTATTTCTTCCAGTTTACCTTTAACTTCTTCTAATTCTTCTATTACATCAGGCATCTTTTCTCTTCTCCTTTCATTCATTTTTCCCACAGCAATATTTATATTTTAAACCACTTCCGCAAGGACAGGGGTCATTTCTTCCCACCTTATTTTTACTCCGTGCTGTCGCCACTTTTTCCCGAGGAGGTTTAGGTGAGGAAGCCCTGGATGAGGGCTTTTTAGCTTCGGTAACCACTCGTAGATGTAAAATATAGCGAATGGTATCTTCCCGAATATGAGCTATCATATCCTGGAACATATCAAAAGCTTCCAGCTGATACTCGACAAAGGGGTCTCTTTGCCCTATCGCTCGTAATCCAATCCCTTCCCGGAGATGGTCCATATTACGCAGATGATCTTTCCAGTAACTATCCACCACCCGCAAGAGCACATATCTTTCTAACTCCCGGAACAGAGGTTCTCCTATTTCCTGTACTTTGCTTTCATAAATTTCTCGTAAAGACTGCAAAATATCCTCTTGCAAAAGAGAAGGATAATAGCTGAGTTTTTTTTCTTCGTCTACTTTCCACTCCCATCCTAAAACGGAAAACAAGCGCTGACTCAGCCCTTCCCAATCCCATTCTTCAGGATAAACTTTTTCTGGAGCATAAGCAGAAACTATATCTTTAACCACTTCTTCCATCATTCCCAGAATGTGAGGACGAAGATTTTCTTCTCGAAGCACCATTCTTCTTTGCTCATAAATTACCCCTCTTTGTTTATTCATCACATCATCATACTGAAGGAGAGTCTTTCTAATCTGGAAATAATGCCCTTCTACTCTTTTTTGAGCCGATTCTATAGCTCGGGTAACCAAAGAATGCTCCAGAGGGACTCCCTCCTCCATTCCCAATTTTTCCATGAGTTGAGATATTTTATCTGAACCAAAAAGGCGCAACAGGTCATCTTCTAAAGAGAGGAAAAATTGCGATGAGCCAGGGTCACCCTGCCTTCCTGCCCGTCCTCGTAATTGATTGTCAATTCTCCTGCTTTCATGTCGCTCTGTACCAATAACATGCAAACCACCAGCAGCTTTAACTTCTTCCCCTTCTCGGTCGGTTATTTCTTTAAACCGGGAAAGAAGCTCTCGGTAAACCTCTCGAGCTTCTTTTACCTCTGGTAAGTCAGTAGGTAAGCCTTCTGCGGCCTCGAGAATTATTTCTTCTTTAAACCCCTTACTTCTCATTTCTTCTCGAGCCAGAAAATCAGGATTACCTCCCAGAAGAATATCTGTTCCTCGTCCAGCCATATTAGTAGAAATAGTAACCGCTCCTTTTTTCCCGGCCTGAGCAACAATTTCCGCTTCTTTTTCATGATGTTTAGCATTAAGCACCTGGTGGGGAATTTTCCGCTGGTGAAGAAGATTACTCAGCCTTTCTGACTTTTCAATGGAAACCGTCCCCACTAAAACCGGTCTCCCTGCTTTATTCTGTTTTTCAATTTCTTCGACTACTGCCGCAAACTTCTCCTCTTCCCTGCGGTAAATAACATCAGGGTGATTGGTTCGGTGGAGAGGTCGATTAGGAGGAATTACCACTACCGGCATACCATAAGTGTAAATAAACTCACTTTCTTCAGTTTTAGCTGTTCCCGTCATCCCGCTGGTTTTGTTATACATTCGAAAATAATTCTGATAAGTAATGGAAGCTAAAGTCTGATTTTCATTAGCCACTTTTAGGCCTTCTTTGGCTTCTATAGCTTGATGAAGACCATCGCTATAGCGGCGTCCATGCATGAGCCGACCAGTGAACTCATCTACAATGATTACTTCTCCATCTTTCACTACATAATCGACGTCTTTTTTATAAAGATGATGAGCCCGTAAAGCTTGCCTCACCAGGTGTTCTAAAGAACCTTTCCCGGTTTCCTCATAAAGATTATCGATATGAAGCAAGTTTTCCACTTTGGTGACTCCTTTTTCCGTCAACCATATGGAACGGGTCTTCTCTTCATAATCGAAGTCCTCAGGATAGGATAGCCTCCTCACCACTTTATTCACTTTGTAATAAATTTCTGTGTCTTCCTCTGCTGGCCCAGAAATGATTAAAGGAGTACGCGCCTCATCAATCAAAATACTATCCACTTCATCAACAATAGCGTAATTTAACTCTCTTTGCACTACATCTTCGAAGCGGATAACCATATTATCTCGCAGGTAATCAAAACCAAACTCGGTATTAGTCCCGTAGGTGATATCACAGAGATAAGCCTTTTTACGCTCTGCAGGAGAGGAGTCATGCTGAATCAAACCCACCGATAACCCCAAAAACTCAAAAATAGGCCCCATCCAGTAACGATCTCTTTTGGCCAGATAATCATTAACAGTAACGATATGCACTCCTTTTCCTTCTAAAGCATTGAGATAAGCAGGCATGGTAGCTACCAGGGTTTTCCCTTCGCCGGTAGCCATCTCAGCAATTTTTCCCTGATGAAGCACCACGCCTCCCATGATTTGTACATCAAAAGGACGCATACCGGTTGTTCTCTTTGCTACCTCTCGAACTACGGCAAAAGCCTCCACCAATAAATCATCTAAGCTGCTTCCTTCCTGAATTCTTCTTTGGAATTCTTCAGTTTTGTGCCGTAATTCTGCATCCGAGAGACGGGAAACCTCTTTCTCCTGAGCGTTAACCGCCTCCACATATTTATCTTTCAACTCTCGAATTTGCTTAGCTTGAGCTCTATCAGCCCAAAAATCTTTAATCCAGCCCATTATTTTCCTCCTGAATACACCCCTAAATTATAACACAACCATAACCCTTATAAACCCGGCAATAGGGGGGAAACCTTCCCTATAACTCCCTTTTGCATTCGCCACCCCCTCAAATTCGTCATTCTTGAATAAATGTTTCCCCTTTATGAACTCCCTTCTTTTTGCCGTCACCCCTTGAGTGTTTCTATCACCTTTTTCGTCACTCCTGAATGGTTCTGCGAGGGGTCCACAGTATTTAAAAGCGTTTGGATTCCCGATAAAAAATTTCAGGAATGACGGAAAGAGGCGTCATTCCTGAATGTCCCCATCAGAGGTCCAAGTTATAAGGGGAAGAAAAACTCTCCCTTATAACTCCCCAAAAGACTAAAACAAAAATACAGAACTACTTACGGTGTAAGATTAAAGAAAAGAGATTAAAAGCGAAAAAGATTAAAAATTACGCTGGAGGAAAAGCGTTTTCCTCAGTTTTACACATTTAGATGATATCGCCTCAACCTGATAGATAATTATTCCTTTTTGTCAATTTAGTTCACATCAAAAGCTCCTCCGGCCTAGAGCAGATAGATATGGGTAGCAATAAAGCCCGAAAAGTGGAAGGAAAATACAGGAAAGGACAATGTGCCATCCTCTCCAAGGCTTTCGGTATTCGGACGTCTGATGAAAGACTGGAGGTTTGGAGAGCCAAACCTCCAGAGAGAAATTCCTTTATAATCGCGAAGAAGAAGCATAAAAAAAACTGGAGGGGGACCCTCCTCTAACAAACTAAAAATCTGAGAGTGCTCTCTCATCTCCCCTCTCCGGGGACTTTTCCTTCCTCAGTGTTCTCGTAGTCAACTATTGGCTATCGTCTCGAGTTGAGAAACGAGAGCTATCCAGTGCTCTATTTCCAGGTGTTCTGCCCGCCACTCAGGATGAATATGAGCTCGAGCTAAAATTTCTCTGGTTTTCTCTCTTCCCAATTGAGGACGGAGAAGTTTTTCTACTTTCTTCCGTCTCTGAGAAAATAGAAAATGAACCCAGTGCATAATTTCCTTATAAGCATCAGGCTCTATCTGGGGAGAAAGAGGAATAAATTTAAGAATTAGAGAACGAACCGCAGGGGGAGGAGAAAAAGAACCAGGAGAAACCTCTCTTACTTTTTCTACTTCATAAAGGAGATTCACTCCCACTGCAAGAGGGCTTCCTTTTTTCTGCAACACTTTTTCTCCAAACTCCCGCTGAACCATTAAAACTAGAAGATCCCACTTAATTCCACTTTCCAAAATTTTAGAAAAAAAGGGAGAAGAGATAGCATAAGGAATGTTAGAAACTAACTTGAGGGAAGAAAAAGAAGAAAGGAGAGACGCTAAATCAGCTGATAAAAAATCTTCTCTATAAAGAACTAAATTAGAATAATCTTTTAACTTTTCCCGAACCATCCGGTAAAGCCGCTCATCAATTTCCCACCCTATTACTTTACCGGCTTTTTGCACCAAAACTTCAGTAAGGATCCCCTTCCCTACTCCCACCTCTACTACTGTGTCTTCCTTTTTCAGGTCGGCTTTATCGATTATTATACCTCGGACAGCCTTATCAACCAGAAAATGCTGCCCCCATCGGGGAGAGATATGGAAGCTGGTCAAAATTAGCCCCTTAAATCACCGAAACTACCAGACTAAGGGTTTAACATGGAATAGTTCTCCTCCGGGTGTTCCAGGTGTCCAGGGAAAAAATAATCACAGCGGTCTACTGGCTCTTGTCTTTCTTTTTGCTCTCCTAATAGGCACTTATAAATCCCCTTTTTCTTCATTTCTGCGTCGCAATGCCTGCACACCTGGCATAAACCTTCAGGATTGTACAATTCAAATCACCCCTTTTTTTATTTTATTCTAAAAACCATTCCACTTCAGAAACCTCTACATTCACCCCCTCCAGAGGGAATCCCCATTCTCTTATCATATTAGCCACTCGCTTCTGCACCTCTTGCGCTATCTCTTCCCAGTTTTTCCGAGAATCCACTTTTAAGGAAATATTAATAAATACCCCTTTTTCTTTAGTCGAGACTCTATCATTGGGGGAGAGAGTTTCTCCTTGCACAACGACCTTGGTATTCCTTAAGAGATGGTTGAAATCCCCCATTACCCCCTCTACCAGGAAAGCGCTCCGCGCCGCCATTTCTACCAGGGTAGACACACTCACTCTAATTTCTCCTGGCTCTTCACTAAAGGGCATTATTACTCTCCAGTTTCTCCCAAACATAATGTAGTGCTTCCTTAGCATCCTGGAATTGAGGAAAAAAATCTTCTTTGCCCGTAGAATCCTGAATTTTCCAGGTATTCAATCCGGCGAGAATTTTGTCATGAGAAAGAGCTAAGGCAATTTCACTTAAAGTTCCAGATTGACCCCCACAGGCTATGAGAGCCGAAGCAGTTAGGACAATTATCAGGTTACGGACTTCTCCCAGACCGGTCACAATTTTTAAATCCACATAAGGGTTGGCATCTTCCCTGGAATTGCCGGGCAAAATACCTACAGTGAAACCGCCAGCTTCTTTTGCTCCTCGACAAGCCGCTTCCATCACCCCTCCTAATCCTCCGCAAAGGAGAATAGCACCTCGTTCGGCAATCCCTTTTCCTACTCGATAAGCACTTTCATATAGTTCTGCACTGCAGGAATGTTGACCAATAACTCCTATTATCCAGTTATGATTCATAACCCAGATATTTTTTTAAATCTTCCGGTTTTAAATTATCTAAAAACTGACGAAACTCCTCTATTTCCTTATCGTCTATCTCTCCTGTTGCTACAGTAGTAGAGCTGAGAACCTCCTCGGAAGCAAAGATGGGCGCCCCCATTCGTAAAGAAAGTGCTATTCCATCGCTGGGACGGGCATCTATGGTAATTTCATTTCCCTCCACCTGAATATATAGAAGAGCATAAAAAGTGTTATCCACAATTCTAGTAATGACTATTTTTTCCAGTTCTCCTCCTAATTGGTGGATAAGAGAAGCCATGAGGTCATGGGTAAGAGGGCGAGGAGTCTTAACTCCCTGTAAACCCAGAAGAATGGCCTGCGCCTCAAACAAGCCAATCCAGATAGGAAGGCTCCTTTTTTCTTCTTCATCGCTCAGAACTACCACTGCCATAGTGTTTTTCTGGTCGAACATCAAACCCTGAACTTTCATTTTGATCATAACTAAAAACCCTTTCTATTTTACGTTTTATTATTATAGCGTAAATCAAGTTTTCTTCCAAAAATCGAGCAAAAATTCTCCCATACTTTCTCCCTCAAAGTCAAAAGAGAAACACCCCATAACTGAGCCAGAAATGACGCAGTCTCAACTAAAAATGCTGGCTCATTTCTCCTGCCTCTCCGCGATTGAGGAGGAAGGTAAGGAGCATCGGTTTCTAAAAGAACACGAGAAAGGGGGATTTTTTGAACTACTTCTCGCAGATGGGTAGCCCCGGGGTAGGTCACCACTCCCCCCAGGGAAAAGTAAACTGCTCGAGGTAGTGCTTCCTGCAAAATCTCCTCGTCCCCCGAAAAACAATGCCAGATTACCACCACATCCCGCACCTTCTCTTTTATAATCTGCCATAAATCTTTATTAGATTCCCGGGAGTGGACAATTAAAGGAAGAGAAAACTTTTCTGCTACTTCAATTTGCTGGATAAAAGCTTCTTTTTGTTTTTCGATATGACTTCTATCCCAGTAATAATCTAATCCTACCTCTCCTATAGCTATAACCTTTTCCTTTCGTACATATTCCTCGAGGATAGAGAAGTCGGGCAATTCATCCCCTATCTCCTGGGGATGAATGCCCACACTAGCATAAAGCGAAGGATAACGCTCCACTAACTTTAAAGTCTCTTGAATCGAGGAGAGAGAAGTAGCAGCATTGACTATAATCTCTACTCCAGCGTTTTGTGCTCTGTTTATAACCTCTTCTCGATCTTTTAGAAATTCCTCCCCTTCTAAATGGGCATGAATATCTACCCAAAAACTCATCTTACTTTACTCCCTGGCGCTATATCTCGATCCACAGTCAAGATGCTAACTGCTCCTTTTCCATCATCAGCAGCTAAAAGCATCCCTTCTGATTTGATCCCCCGGATATTAGCCGGTTTTAAATTAGTGAGAACAATGATTTTTTTTCCCATCAACTCCTCAGGTGTGTAATAATTAGCCAAGCCCGCCACCAGGGTTCTTTCTTCTTCTCCCAGGTTGACTCGCAAAGCCAAAAGAGCTTTAGTTCCTTCCACTCTTTCTGCTTTTACTACCTCTCCCACCCGCAGGTCAATATTTTGAAAATCTTCCAGATTGATTTCCGGCAATACCATTTTTTTCACTCCTCTACTCTATGATTCTCGGGAACAAAGGCTGAGCCTCCTCCACTGAATAAACTTCCGGTCCTCCTTGCCAGCACAGACTTTCTTCCAGGCTTTCTTTTCCCGGATCCTGCTGCAAACCTAAAAGCTCTCTCAACTTCAAAGTAGTATCAGGCATAAAAGGGTAAAGGAAAAAACTCAGTAACCGAGCATTGTCTAATAGGCGATAAAGAAGATTTTCCACCTCTTTTTCTTTCCCTTCTTTGTGCAATTTCCAAGGAGCTTCTCGCTCGATGTAGCGGTTAGCAAAATGTACCAGTTTCCAGACTTGTTCTAAAGCCTGAGAGAAGGCAAACCGCTCCATATAGTACTGGAAACCCTCTTTTACCTCTTCCAGTAACTTTTCCCATTCTCCATCCTGATAGGGAGAAGGCTTTTTCACCACCCCTTTTTTATATCTCCATACCATCCCTAAAGTTCGGTGAACAAAATTACCAAAGTTATCAGATAAATCAGCATTAGAACGTTCTATCAGCGCTTTTTCTGAAAAGTCTCCATCCAGACCAAAGCTCACTTCTCTCATCAGAAAGTATCGGAAACGGTCTACCCCATAGCGGTCAATCATCAAATAAGGATCTACCACGTTACCTCGAGATTTAGACATTTTTTCTCCCTCTACCGTCCACCAACCATGGGCGAATATCCGGCGAGGGAGAGGTAAAGATGCAGCCATGAGCATCCCGGGCCAGAGAACAGCATGAAAGCGAAGAATATCTTTACCCACCAGATGATAGGCATAAGGCCAGAAATTAGAGAATTTCTCTTCCGAAGTTCCCCAGCCCGCTACCGTTAAATAATTAACCAAAGCATCGAACCATACATAAAGAGTATGACGAGGATCGGAAGGAACCGGTATCCCCCACTCCAGCCCCAGACGAGAGATGCTCTGGTCTTTAAGCCCCCCTCTTACAAAACTTTCAATTTCGTGATGCCGGCTTTCGGGCATTATAAAATCGGGATGGCTTTCCAAATATTGTAAAAGTGGCTCCTGGAAGCGGGAAAGAGCAAAAAAATAGCTCTCTTCTTTTAATTTCTCTAAAGACCTCCCGCAATCGGGACAAACCAAGCGCTCATCCAGCTGGCTTTCCGGCCAGAAAGTTTCACAGGGGACACAATACCATCCTTCATAGTCTCCGAGATAAATGTAGCCCCGCTCATCTAATAAGCGGAAAAAATCTTGCACCACCTTTATATGGCGAGGGTCAGTGGTACGGATAAACTCATCATAAGAGATATTCATTTTCTTCCACAAATCCTGGAAACGAATCACCATTTTATCTACCAGCTCTTGAGGGGTGATTCCCAAATCCCGAGCGGCTTTTTCTATCTTTTGTCCGTGTTCGTCGGTACCGGTAGAGAAAAGGACTTGATACCCCCGCAAGCGATAATAGCGAGCCAGAACATCAGCAGCACAAGTAGTGTAAGCATGACCGATATGAGGAACGTCATTTACATAGTAAATAGGAGTAGTAACGTAAAAACTGTTATCCATCTTTCACCTCTTCAATCAAATTAAAAATTTGCCAGATAAGGCTCTTCTTTTTCTATCATTTCCCAAAACTCTTGATTAAACTTGCAACCCGCATCAGGAGCTAAATAATCCTTAAAATAAGCATAAGCTCGAGCTCGACATCCTCCACAAACCAGCTGATAATCACACTCTCCGCAATGTCCCCGATAAAGGGTTCTATCTCTAAGTTCTTTTAACACCAGCGACTCCCTCCAGATCTGGAAGAAAGGTTGTTCTATAATATTTCCTAAAGCAATAGGCATAAACACACAAGGAGTAATCAATCACCCCATCAGGTTGTAGAGCACAATAAGCTCTACCTGCTCCGCATCCCCCTACGTACTCTGCTGCCACCCGAGCCAGTCTACCCTCCGACACCGAGTAGTGACTGGTAACTATCACTCCTTCTGGATCCTTCTCCAGACATTTCCTACCAAATTGAGGGGTAGTACTGAAAACAAATATCCTTTTTCCCATCAAACACTGATAGAGAAATTCTAACACTTCTTCTCGCTCCCGGGGAGAAAGGTCTTCAGCCAAAATTTCTTGTACCCTTCCCGTAATGGGTGAGAATTTTCTTCAGCCTTACTGCTCCGTCTTTTTCCGGTTCTCTTAATCATCAAAATATTCCCTCTGCTAGTTTAGAATCGAGATAATGCCTTACTCTTTCTGGATTCATAAAATGACTCTATCCATTCTCCCCACCTCTTTGACTTATCTTATCCTATTTTATACCTATTTTATCAAGGAAAAAAACAAAAAGAACTCTTTTTTGTAAAGATGGAGGAATTTTATCGGTTCTCTTTTTTCCTGAACTTTATTTGTAATTCTTGACGTAAAAAGTGGAACAGCTTAACAGCCCCTCTTTTCTACTTTTCCTGAAGATTAGCCACTCCACCCTTTAATTTTCAGGGTGACATTATCGCAGAATAAGCACATTGAGGCAACTTTCCTCTTTACTGGAAATCTTTCCAGTGTTAAGATTCAATGACTGAAGCTAAAATGTAAAGTTAGTAGTTCCTTATTATTTCCCTGAGGAGGAAGTTTATGTTGAAGCCAAAACTGATGTTGGCAATATCTCTTCTTATAGCAGTCTCAATTATTGTATTTTCTATTCCTCAAGTAACTTTAGCTAACCAGCCTATTAAACTTTCAGTTAATGGCGAGGAGATAAACACTGATATTCTACCCCAAATTATTAATGGGAGAGTTATGGTTCCCGCAAGATGGGTAGCTGAAGCCCTGGGAGCTAAAGTACACTGGGGCGAGGAAACTAAAACAGTAGAAATTTCTACCCAAAATTGGCTTCTTCAATTAGAGAAAATACTTCACCAGGCTGAAGAAGAATTTGCTCTAACACCTGATGCAAAAGGAGAAATAAAAAGGCTGTGGAGAGTAGGAGATAACTACATCCTATTAGAAAATGTATGGTATAGGGACTATGATTATTGGCTCTGCAATACCTATACAGGACAAAAAAACTGGATTGTTTCTTTTATAGAAAATGCCCGGGTGGAAAAAATTGATGACAACGAGATTGTTTTTATTGCCAAAGGAGGCGGCGATACCGGTGACTACGATTTCCCTTATCTTCTCCGTTACAATCTGGAAGAGAAGGAATTATCTCGCACGCAGATGTATTTGCAACGTGATGTAGCTTTGCTCCTGGAGCCTTCTCCTCGAGAAAGTCTCCTTGCAGGGTGAAGATATAATTCTCAACTTAAAAGTTGCTCCTGACCAGATATTGGCAGGTGGGTTCAAAAAACCTCTAACTATTGTCGATTATCAAAGAGATTCCATTTCTATGCGCATTTATGGCGTTACCTCCAAGAAATACGATAATCAGGTTATTGAACCTGACCACCATTTAATTAAAAAGGTAGAATGGAGAGCATTATCACCCGATGAACCGGTGAAAAACCCGGAGCTACTCCAGATGGATTTTCCTTATGGTGCCGCTTTAGAAAACATAAACTTTAATCGACCCTCCATAGAAGCAAAAATCTATACTCCAGAAAAAGTAGCTTACAACGTTAGCACTAAAATAGAGGATGATAATCTCATCTATACCATTAAATTCAATCCGCCGCTAAACTCTCATAGCCGGTAAAATCGAATCATAATATCCCGCAAAATCTGTTATTTACAATAAGGAGTAAATCCTTTATCGCTTCTCCTGTCCGTCATCCTAAATGTATTTATCACCCTTTAGGTGTC
>Ga0208938_1000973_pt1 | contig 17983 bp, 19 predicted proteins | sample AD_UKC125_MetaG_FD_184434 | JGI IMG/M metagenome (GOLD analysis project Ga0208938, IMG submission 184434) | Active sludge microbial communities of municipal wastewater-treating anaerobic digesters from USA - AD_UKC125_MetaG (SPAdes) (version 2) | ecosystem: Engineered > Bioreactor > Anaerobic >...
CGGAGCGGGGCATTGATATCTCGCGGGAGTTTCCGAAGCCGTGGACCGAAGAAGTGGTGCGGGCGGCCGACGTGATCATCACGATGGGCTGCGGGGACGCCTGTCCGGTGCTCCCGGGCAAGCGTTACGAGGACTGGCAGGTGGCCGACCCGGAGGGTCTCGATCTCATCGAGGTGCGGGCTGTCCGCGATGATATCGAGCGACGGGTGCGGCAGTTGATCGCTGACGTTGTACCGGTAGCCCTGTGAAACGTCCCGCAGCCGAGTTGATCGGCACCGGCAGCCTCGTCGCGGCAGTCGTCGGGTCCGGCATCATGGCCACCCAACTCACATCCGACCTCGGTCTGGCGCTGCTCATCAATGCGGTAGCCACAGTGGCGGCATTGGGGGTGCTGATCTGGACCCTGGGCCCGATCTCCGGCGCCCATTTCAACCCCGCCGTGACGATGATTGCGCTCCTGCGTAATGAGATGCCGCCGCGGGAGGCAGGATCCTATGTCCTCGCGCAACTGGTGGGCGCGTTTCTGGGTGTCGCGCTGGCCAACGTCATGTTCGACCTGCCCGCCTGGCACCTGTCCACCACCGACCGGGTGGAGGTCGGCACGCTGCTGGGCGAGGTGGTGGCGACTGCGGGCCTGCTGGCGCTCATCGGGTCGATCACCCGCACGAACCATGGACACCTCGGCCCTGTGCTGGTTCCCGCGTGGATCGGATCTGCGTACTTCTTCACCGCGTCGACATCGTTCGCCAACCCTGCTGTGACCTTTGGTCGCGTGTTCACAGACACCTTCACCGGGATCGCCCCGGCGTCCGTGTTGCCGTACATCGCAGCCCAGTTGGTCGGGGCCGGGGTGGGAGCCCTGCTCACCGCCTTCTTCTATCCGTCATCCGCCCCTCTCGATCTGCCAGATCCCGTTCACCTTCCGGAAGGAACCTCATGACCGACAAACCCAGCGTGCTCTTCGTCTGCGTACACAATGCAGGCCGATCTCAGATGGCGGCGGCCTACCTCACGCATCTGGGTGAGGGTCGCATCGAGGTCCGGTCGGCGGGCAGTGCTCCTGCAGATCAGGTCAACCCGGCCGCGGTCGAGGCGATGGCCGAGGAGGGGATCGACATGAGCGCGGAGATCCCCAAGGTGCTCACCGATGAGGCGGTGCGTGCAAGCGACGTGGTCGTGACGATGGGGTGTGGTGACACCTGCGCCATCTACCCCGGCAAGCGCTACGAGGACTGGAAGCTCGATGACCCCGCCGGGCAGGGAGTGGCTGCTGTGCGCCCGATCCGCGACGAGATCCGTCGCCGCATCGAGGGCCTGATCGGTGAGTTGGTGGGGTAGCCATACCCGCAGTACTCGGACTTCACCGATACCCGCAACTGGAATGACGTGGGGGTCATCAAGCTCGACCAAGGGGTCACTGGGATCACCCCGCCCACCATTGCGCCGGTCAACTTCCTGAACAAGTACGCCCCGCCGGTGTTGAGCAAGACGAACTTCACGCTGGTCGGCTATGGGACGGAGGTCCGCAAGCCTGAATCGGGACCGCAGAAGCCCACCCCGCAGGGTCTGCCGCTGGTCCGCCGCGTCACCACGTCGAACGGCCAGAAGCTCACCGACCAGCTCGTGCAGATGAACGGCAACCCGGCCAACGTCCTGGCCGGTGGGGGACCTGCTTCGGCGACTCCGGCGGGCCGTCGTTCCTCAACGGCAAGCTGACCACGGTGACCAGCTACGGCTACACGTCGAACTGCCGCTACATCGGCGGCTACCAGCGCGTTGACATCCCCGTGGTGCAGGACTGGCTGCGGACAGTACGCGCGCTACCCCAGAACTGAGGCCAGCGCCATCGCATCCCATGGCGCTGCCCCGTTGGCATCCTTGTCGAAGTAGACGCATGCCGGGGTGGTGATGTGGTCCAGCCGAAGTGCAGGCGATGCAGCAGGAGGTACTGGAAGTGGCGGTGCGCTCGGGAAAGCGGCCGGCAGTGTCGGCCCGCGCCAGGGGGATGGGTCTCGTCGCGCCAGCGGGCGGATCGCTCAGGCTTCTGCAGAGAGCAGAACGAGCCAGCGATATCGGCGCTGTTCATGGGCAGGGACAGGTAGGCGAGTTCATCGCGCTGGCGCAGGCCGGTCTCGTAGAGGTCGCCCCTCCAACGGGGGGATTCCCAGCCGGACGTGCCGATGTAGGCGTCCTGCCGGCTGTTCACAGCAGTCCGATACCCGGCTGGGGCCCTTGCATGACCGCGGCCCGTCCCGGGCGGCAGGCGTCCCAACCCCGAGGGGTAGGTTCGGACCATGAGTAAGACGAATCCTGGCAACTTCTTTGAGGACTTCGAGCTCGGTCAGGTGATCGAGCACGCCACTCCCCGCACGGTGACCGACGGCGACCGTGCTGTCTACGGTGGCCTGTACCCGACGCGGTTCGCGATCCCGTCGTCGGCCTCGTTCGCTGCGGAGGTCGGGCTGGACCCACACCCCGTGGAGGAGTTGATCGGGTTCCACATCGCGTTCGGCAAGACGGTGCCAGACGTGTCCCTTAACGCTGTCGCCAACCTGGGATACGCCGAGTGCCGCTTCCGGCAGCCGGTCGTGCCGGGGGACACGCTGCGCACCCAGTCGACGGTGATCGGGCTCAAGGAGAACTCCAACGGCAAGAGCGGTGTGGTGTACGTCCGTTCCGTCGCGACCAACCAGCGCGGCGAGGTCGCCATCGAGTGGGCCCGCTGGGTGATGGTGCACAAGCGCGATGTCGCTGCGCCGGCGCCCGAGACCGTGATCCCCGAGCTCGCGAAGGTCGTCGATCCCGCTGAGCTGGACCTGCCCGCCGGCCTGGACTTCACCTCCTACGACTTCAGCGCGGCCGGGGAGCCGCACCGGTTCGGTGATTACGAGGTGGGCGAGAAGATCGACCACGTCGACGGGGTGACGCTCACCGATCCCGAGCACATGCTGGCCACCCGGTTGTGGCAGAACACCGCCAAGGTGCACTTCAACACGGAGGCCCGTCCGGATGGCAGGCGTCTGATCTATGGCGGCCACATCATCTCCATGGCCCGGGCACTGTCCTTCAACGGCCTGGCCAACGCACAACTGATCGCAGCCATCAATGCAGGCGCGCACACCTCACCCGCGTTCGCCGGGGACACCGTGTACGCCTGGTCGGAGGTCTTGGACAAGGCCGACACCGCCGCGCCTGGCGTGGGCGCACTGCGGCTGCGCCTGGTCGCGACAAAAGGCCGTGACGAATCCATGACGTTGCGCGGCGAGGACGGCAAGTACGCGCCTGGTGTGCTCTTGGATCTCGACATGTGGACTCTGATCCCGCGCTGACCGGTGGCCGGTCTTTACCCGCGGGGTGGTGCGCGGGGGCCGGGTCCGAGGGTGGGCATTGCGTTGGTCATGGTGATGGTGAAGTGGCCGAGGTGGAGGTCGTGATGGCATCTGCTGCAGAGCAGGGCGAGGTTTTCGAGGTCGGTTGTTCCGCCGGAGGCCCAGCCGATGATGTGGTGGGCTTCGCAGCGGGCTGGTGGTGCGCCGCAGCGGATGCAGCCGCGGTCGCGGGCGGCGAGGGCTTGGCGTTGGGCGTGGGTGGCGTGGCGGGCGAGGCGGTCCAGGCGTAGGGGTTGGAAGCCGCTGCTGGTGGTGCGTCCGATGATGAGGCTGAGGATGGGGTCGCAGGTGAGTAGGTCGGTGAGGCGGGCGCCGATGAGGGTGGCGTCGTCGAGGTGACCGGCGCCGATGGTGTCGGCGTCGATGAGGATGCTGACCCCGGAGATGCCGAAGGGTTTGCGGTTGGCTTGGGCGGCGCTGAGTAGGTCGGCCAGGGCGTCGGCGCGGCGTTGGGTGGGGGTGCGGGTGTCGTCGGGTCCGGTGCGGGTCATCAGGTCGGACAGGGTGTCGGCCAGGCGTTTGCCGGTGATGGGGTCGAGGTGGCCGTCGAGGCGGTAGTTGCCCGAGGGTAGCGGGTTGAGGGAGATGCCGCGTTTTTCGCGGTGTTTGGCGAAGTCGTTGTCGAGGTGGTCGGGGTGGCTTTGGTCGACCAGGGTGCGTAGCAGGTTGCGGACTTCGCGGGGTTCGGTGGTGGTGGCCAGGGTGACGAGGTCGGCTTCGAGGTGGGGGAAGTCGTCGATGCGTCCGGCGTCGGCCAGGATCGCGGCGACGTGGCTGGTGGTCACGGTGCCGGCCTGGTAGGCCTGTTGGAGGTGGGGGTGGTCGCGGAGTCCTTTGGCGCGGCTGACGACTGCGGAGCCGGTGGCGGGGTCGCAGCGGGTGGCGGCGGTGATCAGGGTGCCGGTGGTGCCGGCGCCCAGGATTTGGGAGTCGTGGTTGTCGTCGGCGTGTCCGGCCAGGGTGGTGAGGTAGGCGTCGAGGCGGTTGCGTTGGCGGGCGATCGCGGTCAGCGCGGCGGCGCGTTCCTCGGCGTTGAGGGTGTCGGGTTCGGGCAGCTGGTCGATGGCGGTGCTGACGTGGTCGATCTGGCGGGGGTGCCGGGTGGGTAGGCGGGCGGCGATGCGCATCCGGCGGCGCGCTTGCCGCGAGATCTCCAGTGTGGTCACGCCCAGCCCCCCTTTCCTGATCTACCGACACTGTGACATGGGGGTACGACAAAACCGATGACACTGTGTGCAAGGACGGGACCTACCCGGTCGGTGCTGTGGATGACGGCCGCGGAAGGGGCGCCCACGTGATCAGCGCGCAAGGTCAGCCCCGAAACAGCCGCTCCCACCGCGCGGCGACGCCGGTGAAGATCACCCAATTGGCGGATCGATCACCCGCGGATTGGGCCCATTTGTCGGGATTTTCGGATGATCTTTGGCCTTATTCACTCTTTCGGGCTAAATCGAGCGGCTTGCTTAATCTCGTCCATCTGGCCGTCGATAGGACCCCTGACAGCCGAAGGGCGACAACCGACGAGTGAGACAGTTTGATGGAATGATCCAAACTGTCGGGGGATTGTCCCAGTCTCTTCGACCCCTCGGTTCTCTGAGGACAGAGAGAACCAGCGTTGTGCGCATGAAGTTCGCGCGACGGTCAGGTTGCCCGGCGATTTCAGGCGCCCAGCGGCGCTCCCTCAAAGAAGATCGGGAAGACAATGAAGAAGAGCATGAAGTTCGCGACAGCCCTTGCTGGTGCTGCGGTAGTGGTCGCTGGTGGCTCAGCGTTCACGGCCGGCAACACGATGCCGACTGACCCCACCACGATGGGTTACAGCGAGACGACGGTCAGTGGATTCACAGCCACCGACGTTGACTACACATATGACACAGATAGGACGCACGTCACCAAAATCGAGTTCACAAACTCCGACACCGCTATGGTCATCGCCGACACGGACGCGAAGATCAAGCTCCTCCCAAGTGGTAGTCAGGTCGCCTGTGTCCCGTCGGCTGTGCCCGACGAGGAGGATCGCACGGGCACGCTCATCACGTGCACTGTCTCTGCTGCCAACGACACCGCCACTCTCACTGGCTATCAATTGACAGTTACCACCAACGAGGTCTCTGAACTCGGCTAGGTGCGAGATCATGAAGCAGGGGCCTTCGCAGCATGAGCGAGGGTCCCTGCTGTTCGTTGTGGGTGGGGTCTTGCTCATATTCGCCTGGTACCTTCTGGCGCCGATGCAGTTCAGGGGCCTCAACACTTACGTCACCACGTACGGGATCAGCATGCTTCCCAGCATTCATGCAGGAGATCTGGTGATCGCCAGAGAGGAAGTCACCTACTCGTCAGGTGACCTCGTTGCCTACCGCAGTGACACCCTCGACACCCTGGTCCTCCACCGCATCGTCGCCATCTCCCCCGACGGCCACTACACCTTCAAGGGCGACAACAACTCCTGGCTAGACCCCGACCACCCCACGGTCGAAGCCATCAAAGGCAAGGAATGGATCCACATCCCAGGCGGCGGGGTCTGGATGAAGCGGATCGCGAACCCCGTGAACCTCGGGGCGCTTGTCTTTCTACTACTAGTGATGTCCAGTGCTGCCGAAGCAAAGAACGGGCGCAGAAACCATAGGAGGCGTCGCATGCCAGAAGAATCTGGTGGCAAATCGGTGCTCAAGCCGTGGTGGTTCACCTTAGCGCCCGCCACTCGCACCCTGATTTCCGCCTGCGCCGCAGCGGCCACAGTCGGCCTGCTGCTGACGCTGTTCACCTTCAGCCGCCCGACGACCGTCTCCACCGCGACGGCAGCCGCAGCCGCTAGCGGCAGCGTCGAGTTCTCCTACTCAGCTGAGGTCACGCCCTCTGCGGCCTACCAGAACTCCGAGGTCACCTCGCCGACGCCGATCTTCCGCACGCAGACCAACACCGTCAAAGTGAACTACGCCTATAGCGGGCCACCCGGAACGATCAGCACGGTCGCGCGCCTTGCAGCCGCCAGCGGATGGACGTGGGACCTGGCCCTGGCTGAGCCCGAGACGTTCGACGATGATGCCTACGCCGGCGCCGTGACCCTGGACTTGAACGAGATCAGCAAACTGGCCGCGCAAGGCGGCAAGGCCACCGGTATCCCGGCCGACAGCGTCACAATCTCCGTGACTCCCACCATCCAGACCGACGAAGGTTCGTGGCAGCCGAAGTTGGATCTGAACCTCTCTGCGCAGACGATGACACTGGCTGGTGACGAGGCGTCCCTGAAAGTGACCGAAGGCACCGAGGGCGCCGCCACCACCGTCACCCAGATCCCCGGCAAGGTGTTCGGAGTGCCCGTCGTGCTTGCTCGCCTCGCCTCGGTCCTGCTGCTGATCGCCGGTCTCGCTGGCCTGGCATATGCGCTGCTAGCAGGCAAGCACGGCCCGTCCAAGACGGAAGCCGAAATGATTCAGATGCAGTACGGCTCGCTCATCGTGCCCGTCAGCCAACCGCCCACGATCAAGGGCATGGTCATCGACGTCCCCGACATCGACTCGCTGGCCCGCATGGCCCAGCGCTACGTGCTCCTCATCCTGATGGCGCACGTCAACGGGATGGACGTGTTCATCGTGCAGGACGAGGACGTGGCCTACCGCTACGTCAGCAAGCCGAGCATCCCGCAGACCGATCCGAACGCGGCGGTCGGGCTGTTCAACTGAACCCCCGGTTGCGCACCGGGGGCTATTCATGCCTGAACACGTGGGTGGTGGCGCTCAGGATCTGGGGCAGGGCGTCCGATGTAGTCCTTGTGAGAAAGGACCTGTCATGAGGCGTGCATTTGCTGCTGCCGCCGCCCTCGGCGTCGTGTCCGGCATGCTCTTCGCGGCCCCGGCGAGTGCCGACACATGTGATGAGTTCCTGATGGCGACCGACCCCGGTGCCGTGACGGCCGCTGAGCTGGATCAACTGAGCGACGGGATGACCCTGCCGGCTGTCGTGGCGCTGTTCGGTTCCGAGGGATACACCCTGGATGAGTACGAGACAAAAACCACCAGGACTCTGGAGATTTCCTGGGACGGCGCAGTGACGCTGCTGGACCTGTACGGCGATGAGACCATCCCCGAGATCGACGTGACGTTCTCGAGGACCAACGCCACCACGACCACGATGGTCCAGCGCAAACGTGTCAAGGTCAAGAACGTCAAACGTGCCAAACGGCTCGGCCTGCCACGGTTCCGGTGGAAGTCCGTGAAGGTCGTGAGCGAGGTGCCCGCATCCCCGTACACCGTCGTCGACTTCGAGGTTTATGACGAGGACATCCTGCGCCAGACCTTCCCGCTTGAGTGCGAACCCGATGGGGGCTTCGACACCGGCGAATAAAGTAAGGCTACCCTTACTTGCGTGACCGCTGTTCGCCTTGCGCCAACTCATGTGGAGTTCGCGACGCCGCAGCGGTTACGCGCTTTCGGCGACCGGCCCGCGCTCTTCGACGGAGCCTGGATCACCTACGCAGACCTCGCCGGGATGGTGCAGGCGCGAGTTGACGACCTGGGACCCCGCCCGACGGTGGTCGCTGTCGCGCAGGGCCGAAATGCCGATACCGTCGCGTGGATGCTGGCAGCCCTAGGCGGGGGTCATGCCCTGCTCATGTTCGACGAACGCGGTACCGAAATTCTGCGGAAGTACCAGCCCGAGTGTGTGGTGCGCGATGGCGAACTGCGCCGCTCTGGTCGGATCAGCGCCGTCCACCCGGAGCTGTCGATGTTGCTCAGTACGTCGGGCTCCACGGGATCGCCGAAACTGGTGCGGCTGGACGCGAACGCCATCGTCAGCAACGCCATCGCCATCGGGGAGTATCTCAAGCTGGCCGACGATGATTGCGCCATCACCAGCCTGCCGCTCTCCTACTGCTACGGGCTGTCCGTGCTGACCAGCCACCTCGCGGTGGGGGCTGCCTTGGTGCTGACCGACCTCAGCGTGGTGGACGATTGTTTCTGGGACCTTGCCAGGACGTCGGGAGTGACCACGCTGGCCGGCGTCCCACATACCTTCGACCTGTTGGACGAGGTGGGCTTCGATGGCCGCCAGACGCTGCCAACGTTGCGCCGGGTGACGCAGGCCGGAGGCCGGATGGCGCCGCAGCGGGTGCAGGAGTACGCGCGCCTGGCCCAGCGGCAGGCCTGGGATTTCTACGTCATGTACGGCCAGACCGAAGCCACCGCTCGGATGGCATACCTGCCGCCGCACCTGGCGCTGGAGCACCCCGATTGCGTCGGCGTAGCCATCCCCGGCGGCGAGTTCCGCATTGACGACGGCGAAGTCGTCTACGCCGGTTCGAACGTCATGATGGGGTATGCGGATGGCCCGGCTGACCTCGCGCGCGGCAGGGAGATCACCGAGTTGCGGACCGGCGATCACGGCGAATTCACCGCCGATGGTCTGCTGCGTATCACGGGCCGCGCTGCCCACCGGGCCAAGCTCTTCGGGCTGCGTATCGACCTCGATCACGTGGAGAGTCTGGTGCCCGGCGCCGTTGCGCTGGTCAGAGATCAGACCCTCGTTGTGGTCGTCCAGGGCGAGCTGGGGACTCTTGCCGCTGACGTCGCGCAGCGCACGGGGCTGCCGTTGTGCGCGGTGGAGGTCGTGCGTGTCCGGCGTCTACCGCGTCTGAGTTCGGGCAAGGTGGACCGCGCGGCCCTGCAGGCGAGCTTGCCCAGACCGGTGCAGAAGGTCGCGGCAAACGATCCGCTGAGCGCGGTCAAGCAGGCTCTGCGCACCACGCTGCGGTGTGACATCGTGGCCGATGACGACACCTTCGTCTCCCTTGGCGGTGACTCCATGGCGTATGTGGCGGCGTCGGTGCGCTTGGAGCGCGTCGTGGGCGAGTTGCCGAAGGGTTGGCACCTGAGGACCGTCCAGGAGTTGGCTGCGACCGCAGCGCCGGGCCGCTCGCGCTGGTCGGTTGTGGAGACGTCCGTAGTGCTGCGGGCAGCCGCTGTCCTTCTCGTGGTGGCATCGCACGCCACTCTGATCGACGTGCGCGGTGGGGCGCATCTGCTGCTGGCTCTGGCGGGCTTCAACTTCGCGCGGTTCGTCCTTCCGTCTGCGCAGCGTGGCGCCCGCATGGGGCGTGCGCTGGCCAGCTTCGTCATGCCGGCCGTTCTGTGGCTGGGACTGGTTGTCGGGACCTCGCAGGAGTACGGCCTATCCGTCGTGGGTGTCACCTTCTCCAACCGGGCAGCCATCGATCCCGCCTGGCGGTACTGGTTCGTCGAGGTCTTCGCCATCGCGCTGGTGCTGGCTGCTCTGCTGGCCGTTCCCAAGCGAATGGTGGCCTGGGAACGGCGCGCGCCCGTGGCCTTCGCATGTGGGGTGCTCGCCGCGACCCTGATCGCGCGGGAGCTGTTCACGGGGGCGACGGTTCCGACGTCGCTGTTCACGTTGGCCGCTTCGCTGTGGGTATTCGCGCTGGGCTGGTTGCTGGCTGTGCTGGACACCGGTCCCATCGCGCGGCTGCTGGCCACTGTGCTGGTTGTCGTCCTGGTTGTGCCGTTCTTCGAGAATCCGACGCGGGACATGGTGGTCGGTCTCGGGCTGGTGCTGCTGTTGTGGGTCCCGACCATGCGGATGCCGCGGCTGCTCGCGAACGCGCTGGCTGCAATCGCTGCGGCCTCGCTGGTGATCTACCTGACGCACTGGCAGGTGTATCCGCCCTTCGATCAATGGCCCCTGATAGCGACCGCTGTGAGCATAGTGGTCGGTGTCGCGGGGTACTGGGGGCTGCGCCGGGTCGGGCTGATGCGATGAGAGTAGGTACCGACATCGTGCACGTGCCGCGGCTGGCGCGGCAGATCGAGGAGCTGGGTCAGGACTTCCTGGCGCGGGTTTTCACGCCGCAGGAACTCACCGCGTGCGCCGGCAGTGTGCAGCGGCTGGCTGCCCGATGGGCGGCCAAGGAAGCCGCGATCAAAGCGTTGGGCTGGGAGTTGCAGGACGTGGCTCTCACCGACATCGAGGTCACGGGGCAGGGCCGCCCGCACATCGTGGTGCACCCGAACGCAGATGTGCTGGACGTCTCCATGAGTCATGACGGGGAATACGCGATGGCCGTGGTGGTTGTGGCCTGAGTCGCCAGGAGGGACCGTGGCAGGCGCGGCCCGGAGAGCTCTCCCTGTGCCCGGACCTGCGGTTCCCCTCACCGGTGAACCAGCCGAGATATGAGATTGGATCTGAGCTGCCCGAGCGGCCACTCTGACTGGGCGTTACACCAACGCACGTCGGACGATTCTCGGCCTGTCGTCGTAGACGCCTATAGATACGCTGGTGCACGTAATTGTGCCCAGCAGCTGTGCAAAAGTTATACAAATTGACAAGATTTTGGCTATGGGCACGTACGACACGTTGGTGGAGGTGGCCGCCGAACAGCACGGCCTTATTGATGCTGCGTCCGTCCAGACGCTAGGCATCCCACCTGTCTCCGCTTAGAGCGCGTTGCCCACGGCCTTTACAGAGTGCTTGCCCTTCCCGGCGACCGGCTCACGCCCTACATGGAGGCAGTCCTGTGGGCACGGGGTGCAGCAGTGATTTCGCACGCGTCCGCTTTGGAGATGCTGGAACTCTGTGACGTGTTTCCGCCCAAAATTCACCTGACTGTGCCGCCGACCTACCGTCCCAGGAAGGCGGGCGGCGAGCACTACCGGATTCACACGCAGCCCCTGCGCTCGGCAGACATCATGGTCTTCTCCGGGGTACCCGTCGTCACCGCAACGCGACCAAAGAGGGACTCCTTCTACGCGCAGAAGCAGCCAGGCTGAAAAGGCGCCTGGCATGAAACGTCTTCAGGCACCCCGGAACGTCCGATCGATAGACGACCGGCTGGAGAACAGGGCCGCGGGCCTGGCTCGAAGCTACCCGGCCGGCACCTGGCAGTACGGCGTGCTCGACGGACTGCGGAACGACATGGCGGGCCTACAAGGCGTGCCGCCACCCGGAAACAGCCTCGCTCAGCCGACCCCAACGCCTCAATCAGGCGGCAAGGCTGCTGAATTCACGCCACGAACCTGACTATCCGCGCTCGCCAGCGCGCCGATACGATGAACCGGCAAGGCTACGGGAGTTCTCTTCACGATTCTCCCCGTGTCCCGCCCCTATAGCTCAATTGGCAGAGCTGCGGACTTTTAATCCGTAGGTTGTAGGTTCGAGTCCTACTGGGGGCACCGATTCCGTCGACGTATCTTCGCGACCCTTGCGGCATGCAATCCGCCCCCACCCAGCGCTCGGCGCCACGTTCTGCGCGTTTCCGTCGCGTGCCCTCAGATACCACCCCAGAACTGCCGAATACTCCGCACGGAGGGGTTCATCATGCGCATCCGCTATGTCATCGTCGCCGTTCTCGCTGTTCTCGGCGGGCTGGTCACCGCCCCGATCTCCGCCGAGCCGCCCCCCGGCCCCCAGCCCTCCTTCGCAACGTTCCCCGGCACGATTCCGGCTTGGGCTGCGGCCGTGGACCGGCAGGCCGACGGCAGACTCGTCGTCGCCGGGTACGCCAGTCTCAAGAAGCAGGAGGTGTTCGCCCTCGCTCGGTTCAATGCAGACGGGACCCCAGACACCACCTTCGGCACTGATGGCAGCGGCACCGTGACCACCAAGGTCGGTCTCGACGGGATGGACTCTGAGGCCGCGGATGTGCGGGTGCTGCCCAACGGCACGATCGTGGCCGGTGGCTACGCCTACTGGTATCGCGATGCCGAGTACCCGCACATCGGAACCGGCAACAACCCCGTCTTCGCCTTGGTCGGCTACACGCCGCAGGGTGTGCCCGATCCCGCCTTCGGCGCTTCGTTCGTGGGTCAGGGGCACCAGACCGGCGTGGCGCTGGTGGAGGTGATGCGCAACGACCGCATCACCGCGCTTGCGCTGAATGGCTCCGACATCATCGCGACGGGGCCGGTGAAGGCCCAGGACCCGCCCGGCAAGATGTTCGGCCTGGCCGCGTTCACCTCCGACGGCTCTCTCGACACGACATTCGGGGATCAGGGGACGATCACCACACGCTTCGCCGGGACGGCGGCGAACAACATCCCGCTCGATGTCTTCGTGGGCAAAGGCGGTGAGATCGTCGTGGTCGGCTCGGACGGCGACGGTTCCTCACTGACGGCCAACTTCGCGGTCGCCAGGTTCACGCGTGACGGCGCGGTACATCAAGAGTCAAAGACGATCGTCGACATCGACGGCCGGTTCAACGCGGCCTACGGCGGCGAGCTGCTGCCCGACGGCAAGGTGGTCATCGCCGGGGTCACCGCGGACCTCGTGACCGAAGAGGTGGGCATGGTGGTGACCCGGCTCAACCCGAGTCTGAGTGTGGACACGTCCTTCGCGACCAACGGCTCCACAATCACCCGCGTGCCGACCTGGCATCAGTCGGTCTTACGCACGCTCGAGGTCGAAGCCGACGGTGGGCTGCTGGGTGCCGGTTTCGTCAGTCAGAGCCTGCTGGGCCCAGTCGACTGGGTGCTGGTCCGGTACGGCGCGCACGGCCAGCTCGACCCGGCATTCGGCACTGGTGGCAGCCTGACCACCAACGTGGGCGCGCAAGTTGCCGACGGAGCATCGAACCAGGGCTTCGACGGCGTCGTCGACCTGCTGACCGAGGCCGACGGTTCAAATGTGGCGGTCGGCACGGCCATGGCGTCTGCGGCGTCTCGCCCAACGTTCGCGCTGGTCCGTTTCCCGACCAGCTCAGTGGCCTACGCAGGACCCACCCAGGGCAGCGCTGGCACGTGGACGGTGCAGGCGAAGGTCACCTCACCGGCGTCCTGCCAGACGGGTTCGGCGCTCTTCGAGACCGCGGCCCATCGCGTTGTCACCCCGGTGACGGCCGGCATGGCTGCCGGCGAACTGCCTATCCCGGCAGGCACGAATCGCATTGCGGTGACCTTCACGCCGGCGGGTCCCGGCTGCCTTGGCTCCAGCTCCAGTGCCACGCTCGTGAGCACCACGCCCGACCCCGGGCCTACGCCCACCCCGACTCCTCCGGTCACCAAGCAGAAGCCGCTGGCGCCGCTGCACCTACCGAAGGCGTTGTGGCCGTCGGGGCGCACGATGCTCCTGCAACTTCCGGTGCGGACAAACGCCGGACAGCTGGCGAAGGTCTCGGTGCGCGGCACCGGGCTGCGGCCGCGTGTCATGGGTGAGTCGAGGGTTACGACGCGCGTCATCAAACGCGATGGCCGTTTGTACGTCCGGCTGTCCGGTGAGGTCCCGACCCGGGTGATGGTTCGGGTGCACGCGCCGGCCACACCCGGTTTCACCAGCTACACGAAGGTGAAGCGCTACCACACCAAAGCGGTCGGCTGAGTTTGTCGCAGGGTGCTGTTACGACTGCTTCATGCAGATAGACAACACACACCGTGAACAGTGGCTGGCGACCAATGCGGACCTCCTGTTGGCGGGTAACGCCGCCATGCGGGAGTTGCTGCCCTACGTCAACACAAATGTGGATGCCTCTGCGGTGCGCCCACTGATCGTGCGCCTCGAAGTGGCCGTCAGTGAGGTGACTTATTCCGACTTCGACCGCGGGGGGCTGTCGGCGATGTGCGCGCGGGCCGGTGGTGACTTCCGTGCGGGTCTGGCCGCGATGGATGCCGGTGATGGTCCGCTGGCCGGCGAGTGCCTGAGTAGCGGGCTAGCGGCCTACCAGAGGGCGCTGGGGCCACTCCTAGCCACCGACGACGGCCACGACCCTCCCCCGCGACTGCGCAGGTGGTGGTGGCTGGTCGTGGGCCTGATCCTGTTGGCGGTCTTGCTGTAGGCCGTCACCAGCAAAGGCAGAACGGATGCCCGGCCGGGTCGGCGTAGACCCGGAACCCCTCGTGGTCGACAGCCCGCAAGGGACGGGCACCCAGTGCGAGGACTTCTGCTTCGCCCGCTGCGATGTCGTCGATCCGCAGGTCGACGTGCAGCTGCTGGGGCGAGCCGTCCGGCCACTGCGGCGGCTGGTGGTCGGGAGCGAGTTGCACAGCCATGAATGGCTGATCGGCGACCCGGATGCTGTGCCAGTCCTCGGTCTTCTCCACCCGCCCGCCGGTCAGGGCTGCCCAAAACGCGCTCTCGGCTTCGATGTCCGCTGCGTCGAACACGATGATGGTGTGCTTGATGTCCACGCGGCCATCTTTCCCGACGCAGGCGCCTCAGACCTGCTCACTGCGGGGGCGACCATCATTGGGCCACGGCGCCGCGCCTAGGTTGGCGTCATGGCTCGCGTGACTCGGTCATCCATCGCCGGCAGGGTGGACGTCACGGCCATGCTGTTTCGGGATCGGCGGCTGACCCTGCGGACCTATCTGCCGGCCGACTATGAGTGGTCGGATCGGGCCTACCGGGTGATCTACATGTTCGACGCCCACAACCTGTTCGACCGCACCACGGCGACCTACCACAAGGAGTGGCGGATCGACGAGGCGATGGAGGACCTCTACGCGCAGGGTCACGAGCCGGCCATCGTGGCGGCGATTGACGCGCCGCAGACCCGCTACGAGCGGTTCGCGATGTACAGCGTGGGGCAGTGGGACTATCGCAAGGCTCCCGACACCCGCCGACTTCGCAGCGTCCAGGGCTACGGAGAACAGACGGCTGCGTTTCTCATGGGGGAGGTCAAGGGGTACATCGAGCGGACCTACCGGGTCGCCACCGATCGAGACAATGTGGCTGTCGCCGGCTCCTCGATGGGTGGGTACATGTCGCTCTATGTGGCCTCGCAGTACCCGGAGCTGGTGAGCAAATGCCTGGCTTTCTCGCCGGTCATGATGGACTTCCCGATGCGCGGGTTCGAGGTACGGGACCTGGTCGCCAAGGGCGTCAGGCCAGATCAGCGCATCTACCTGGACATGGGCGACCGCGAGCGGTTGGAGTTTTGTGGACCGGCCGATCTGATCGATCACCTGGCTGAACTGCGGCTGCTGCTCGAGGGCCGCGCCGAGATCCTGACCAGGTTGTGTCGGGGCGGCCACGACGAGCGCGCATGGTCAGGGCGATTCCCGCAGGCCTACCGCTGGGCGTTCGACGGGGTCCTCCCCGAACTCAACTGAGCGCTGCGAACACCCGGTCCAGCTTCGCCCGCAACTCGTCCGCCAGCGGTTCGAGCGCGGGCGACTGCGTGACCTCGACCAGCATGGCCGGGTCAACCGTCTCCACCGTCACGCCACCGGCAACCTCCCGGACCACCACGTTGCACGGCAACAACGTGGCCACCTCGGGCGCGATTGTCATCGCCTGGTGAGCGAAGCCCGGGTTGCACGCGCCCAGGATGAGGGTCGGCGGGTACTCCTGCCCGAGTTTGTTCTTCATCGTGGCCTGGAAATCGATTTCGGTGAGCACACCGAACCCCTCGTCGGCAAGCGCGGAGCGCACCGAGGCGACAGCCTCATCGAACGTAACGGACAGTGTGGCTGAAGGACCCTTGCTCATGCCCCCACCGTAAGCCGTACAGTGCGGGCGTGCGCAAGGTTGCCCTGCTCGTCCTGCTGCTCGCCGGCTGCGCACGCCCACCGGACGTGGCCGTGAGTCTGTACCAGACCCGCAGCGACACCCCCGTGAACAAGATCGAGATGCAGGTGCAGAACAACGGCACCAAGGCGCTCACCGTGCAGCAGGCGCAACTGGCCTCCACGCAACTGTCCGCCTACCCCGTGTGGGACGAGCCCGTCGACATCCCGCCAGGAACGGCGGTGGATCTCAAGGTCGCCCTGCCGCCGCCCCTGTGCAGCGGCGCGGCCACCGACGAGGTGATCCTCACCATCGACGACCGCCGCCTCACGCTGCCGGCCACGGACACGCTCGGCCAGCTGGCCACCTACCGGGACAACGCGTGTTTCCGGCAGGACGTCGAGCGCACGGGCGAGTTCCGGATCACGGGACTGACCGGGGACGTGCTGGGTTTCACGACCGACCTGACTGTCGGGCCCATGCGCAGCACCACCTTGTTCATCCCGCGGGCCCAGACGACCGACAGCGTCCGGCTCACCCCCAATCGCTGTGACGCGCACGCCCTGGCTGAGGACAAGCAGGGCACCTACTTCCCCATCCCCGTGACGCTGCCTGACGGGCGCACCCAGGACTATGTGGCCGGTGTTGACCAGCGACTGCGTGCTCAGTTGTACCGTCTCTACGCCCGGCTGTGTGGACTGTGATCACCGCCGACTACTCGGGACCGTGGGCAGTGCCCACCATCCTCGGCCCCTTGAGCCGCGGCACCGGCGACCCCTGCTACCGGCGGGAGGGCGAGGTGGTGTGGCTCACCGGCCTGGCCCCCGAGCCCTTCACCGCCCGGCTCGACCCGGGTGTGATCGGATCGTTCTGGGGTCCCGGTGCACAGTGGGCGGCCGCGCATCTGCCGCAATGGCTCGGTGCCGATGACGACCCGACCGGTTTCACGCCCGAGCATCCGCTCATCGCCTCCCAGTGGCGCAAGTACGGCGCGATCTGGCGGGTTCCCAAGACGCTGCTGACCTGGCAGATCGCGGTCGCTGCCGTGTTGGAGCAGCGGGTCACCGGCGTCGAAGCCCGGGGAGCCTGGCGTGGACTGGTGCGGGAGCATGGCCAGCGGGCACCCGGCCCGCGCGATGACCTCATGGTGCCGCCCGACCCCGCCGCGTTACTGAAGGTGCCGTCGTGGGACTGGCGTCGATACGGGGTGGACGGCCAGCGGGTGCGGACGGTGCGCGAGGTTGCACGCTCGGCGCACGCCCTGGATCGCTGCGAGCTCACCGACATCCCGGGGGTAGGGGTCTGGACCGCGGCCGAGATCGCCACCCGAGCACACGGGGATGCCGATGCGGTGAGTTTCGGCGACTACCACCTGGCACGCAATGTGACCTGGGCGCTGACCGGTCGCGACGACGGTAGCGACGACGACATGGCGCAGGAGTTGGTGCCCTACGCGGGGCACCGCCACCGGGTCGTGCGCATGATCGAACTCGCCGGTGCCGGTCCGCCCCGGCGGGGTCCGAGGATGCGTCTGCCCGGTCCGGGATGACTCGCCCACGGGCCACCGGCTCATCTGATGCAATGGGACCATGCGCACGGCACCCGACCCCATGGCCTCCGAACGACACCAGCTCGAGCAGTTCCTCGACTTCCACCGCGCCACCCTGGTGCAAAAGTGCGGCGACCTCTCCCCGGAGCAGGTGGCCACAGCGCCGTTCGCCTCCAACCTCTCGCTGCAGGGCCTGATCCGGCACATGGCCCGGGTCGAACGGTGGTGGTTCCGCAGCTTCATGCGCGAGATGCGCCTCCCGCCGCTGTACATCAGCAAAGAGAACCCCGACGGCGACTTCGACGGCGTGCGGCCCGGCACCTGGGCCGACGATCTCGCGACGTATCAGACCGAGGTGGCCGCCGCCCGCGATGCCGCCAAGGGCCTGCCGCTCGACCACAGCCGCGACGACATCAGCGTGCGGTGGGTCTACCTGCACATGATCGCCGAATACGCCCGCCACAACGGTCACGCCGACCTGATCCGCGAGCAGCTCGACGGCCGCACCGGGGTGTGACCAGCCCGTGTGACCCACCTCACCAGGTCAGCGGGAAGTAAACCGGACCAACAGCGGTTGTAGCGGGAGTTTGCACCGAAG